>Ga0316231_1000086_pt1 | contig 151648 bp, 129 predicted proteins | sample TBH18027metaG_FD_206002 | JGI IMG/M metagenome (GOLD analysis project Ga0316231, IMG submission 206002) | Freshwater microbial communities from Trout Bog Lake, Wisconsin, USA - TBH18027 | ecosystem: Environmental > Aquatic > Freshwater > Lake > Hypolimnion/Profundal zone | place: USA... | reverse complement strand
CTTCGCGCTTTTCCACACCGCCCCTTACCAAAAGATCAGCATCAGCAGCATTTACTAAAATTTCAACAACGGGTACGGCTGCGCTTCGCTGGCCGCTCTTGTTACACCACTTGACGGGACTCAGGCCGAAGATGATGTTGTCCGCGGTGTCGTAGTAGAAGTCGCCGTTGGCACCGATGGTGTTGGCGGGCGGGTTGGCGGTGCCGGAATAGATGGTTCTGCCGTTGGTGCCGGTGGCACCCTGCGGGCCGATGTCGCCCTGGGAGCCTTGCGGACCCTGGACACCCTGGAGGCCGGTCGGCCCGGTCGCGCCGGTGGCGCCCTGCGGTCCCTGGACGCCGGTAATGCCCGTCAGGCCCTGCGGCCCGATGGGGCCCTGGGCGCCGGTGCTGCCGGTGGCGCCTTGCGGCCCCTGGGCACCCTGGAGGCCGGCCAGCCCGGTCGTGCCGGTGGCCCCTTGAGGACCTTGAGGGCCGATGACGCCCTGCGCGCCCGTTGCGCCCTGGGGCCCCGGCCCGCCGATCGCGCCCTGGGGTCCGAGCAGGGCGACGCCGGCAGGGTACACGCCGCCGGCTCTGGGCCCGAACAGCGTGCTGGCCTGGGTGTCCAGGTAGAAATCGCCGTCCTGGCCCAGGGTGTCGGGGGGAGGGCTGGTGGTTCCGGAGTGGATGGTGCTTCCGGCGACCCCGGCCGGACCCTGGCTGCCGGTCGCGCCGGAGCTGCCCTGGGGGCCCGCGAGGCCGGGCAGCCCGGCCGCGCCGCTGGCCCCCTGGGGGCCCGGAATGCCCGCCGGCCCGACCGCCCCGGCCGCGCCCTGCGCCCCCTGCGGGCCCTGGGGCCCGGCGGGGCCGCCGGTGCCGACCACGGTGGTGGGCACCAGCGCGGTGCCGTTGAAGGCGATCACCTGGCCCGCGGCGGGGCCCGTGGAAAAGTCCACCGGCACGCCCTGGAGGCTGGCGATGCTGATCTGGGACTGGTTGCCCTTAAGGTCCCCGCCGAACGCCCCGCTCACGGTCCAGGCGGAGAGGGCCTGCAGTTCAGGGGTCAAGGGCTCGTCGGGGGACATGAGGTTGCCGTCGATGGTGACCCGGATCTTCAGCCCGGCGCGGCCGCCGATCGAGGGGTCCATGGGGGGCATGCCGGTCCCGCCCAGGAGCACCGAATACAGCCCCCCGGACACGGTGACCTGCACCGTGCCGGAGTTGTAGAGTTCCGTCTCGGTGCCCGCGGCGTCGGTGGTGATGATCTGGAACAGGAAGGCATGGAGCCCGTCGGCATTGCTGCCGTTCTGCAGGAGCCGGCCCTGGAACGGCACCTCGGGTGGCGGCGCCGGATCGATGGTCTGGGCCGCCAGAGGGAGAAAGGCCCAGCTCGCCATGCCGACGATCCGGGCCATTGTGCGGGAGAGGTTCTTGCGGGGCATTCCGGGCCTCAATTGGGAAGGGGGTCGAAACCGGTGCGGTTCACCAACTGGCCGTTGGCGCTGGTGGCCGTCGTCGGCGCCAGCACCTCCCCGATGATGGCGTGGTCCGTCAGGTTGCCGGCTGAGTTGGTCTGGGAGCCGCCGCTGGCGGGCTCGGTGCCGGGGTTGCCGGAGGCCGGGGCCTGCCCGGTCCGGGCGGCCACCAGGGTCACCCTTGCCGATGCCCAGACCGGAATGTAGGTGGCCCAGACCGCCTTGACGGTGCCGGAGCCGGTGGCTCCCGCAGCCGTGAACAGGCCGGTGGGCGAAATCGTGCCCAGCGTGGGCGGGTCGAGCGTCCAGCCGACTGGAACACCCACCGGGCCGTTGGCGGTGAATTGGAGGGTGGTGCCGGCGGCGACCTGGGCCGACAGGGGGGTGATGCTGCCGGAATGGGTGGGGCCGTCCCACCGGGGCGCGGAGCTGCCGCCGCAACCGGACACACCCAGCAGGAGGCTTGCGGCGATCCCGGCCGCCGCGGTTCGGGCATTGGGCCTGGTTGGGCCTGGCCGGGATCCTGGTTCGGGGATGGACGACACGTGGCACTCCATCTTGAAATTTATAATTGGATCATTAAAATGATCTTCCGCCTATCTTCGGTCCATCCCGGTGGCGTGCCAGGGGGCATTCGAGAAAAAGCCCGGTGGTTTTCCAGGCGGGGGCTCCGCGAATCTGGAGATCATAAATTCATGAATGCAACGTCCCTCCGCGAAGTGGCCGCCTTTTTCCTCCGGCTGGGCCTGACCGCCTTCGGCGGGCCCGCGGCCCACCTGGCCCTGATGGAGCAGGAGGCGGTGGTCCGGCGCGGCTGGCTCAGCCACGCAGCGTTCCTGGACCTCCTGGGCGCAGCGAGCCTGATCCCCGGCCCCAGTTCCACCCAGGTGGCCATGGGCATCGCCTTCCAGCGGGCCGGCTGGGTGGGGCTGGCCCTGGGCGGGGCCTGCTTCATCCTGCCCGCGGCCCTGCTGACCTTGGGCATCGCCTGGGCCTATGTGCGGTTCGGGGCGCTCCCGCAAGGGCAGGCGCTGCTCGCGGGGGTCAAGCCGGTGGTCCTGGCGGTGGTCTTCCAGGCCCTCTGGAACCTGGGCCGGACCGCCTTTCGTAGCCGCTTCCTGCTGGGGCTGGGCGCGTTGGCCCTGGCGGCCAGCTTCCTGGGCGGCCATCCGCTGGCGGTCCTGCTCGGCTGCGGGGCCCTGGCCCTGGTCCGGGTGCGCGGCGCCGGCCCGCGGACGGCGGGCCTGGCCTGGCTGCCGGCCGCGGGGGGCGCCGCGCTGCTGCCCGGGGTCGGACTGGGCGCGCTGTTCCTGCTGTTCCTCAAGTTCGGATCGGTGGTCTTCGGCAGCGGCTATGTGCTCCTGGCCTTCCTCAAGACCGACCTGGTGGACCGGCTGCACTGGCTCACCCAGGCGCAGCTGCTGGACGCGATCGCCGTGGGCCAGGTGACCCCGGGGCCGGTGTTCACCACCGCCACCTTCATCGGCTACCTGCTCCGGGGCTGGCCCGGGGCGCTGCTGGCCACGCTCGGGATCTTCCTGCCGTCGTTCCTGTTCATGGCGGTGCTGGGCCCGCTGCTGCCGCGGCTGCGCAAGACGCCCGCCACGGCGGCCTTCCTGGACGGGGTCAACGTGGGCGCGCTGGCGCTGATGGCCGCGGTCACCTGGGCCCTGGCCCGGGGGGCCCTGGCGGGGCCCTGGACCGTGGGCCTGGGCGTGGCCAGCGCGATCCTCCTGGTCCGGTTCAAGGTGAACCCCACCTGGCTGGTGCTGGGCGGCGCCCTGGTGGGCCTGGCCGCCGGGTGAAGCCGTCCGGATCAGCGGATCCGGGCGATCTTCATCAAAGCATCGGAGAGGGTCACTCCCGAGGCCGCCACGTTTTTCGGGTTGATGATGATGACCGGCTTGCCCTGCTCCTTGATGATCGCGATGCCGGCCCCCTGGCTCAGCATGGCGGCATCCCCGGCCACCACCAGCTTGCCCTCGGCCAGGTAGGTGGCCAGCTGAGAGGCGCTGGCGGCCCAGGCCACGGGCGACTTGGCGTCCGGGGAAAGGCCGTCCTTCTTGAGCTGCATGGACAGGTCGATGTCCCGGCAGGCGATCCGGCCGGGCGCGCCGGCGCTGGCGGTGATCACCTTGAGGAACGGGGTCAGTTCGGCTGCCGAGACGGGCGGCGTTCCGGCCATGGCCGTCGTGAACAGCACCATGATGGGCATCAGCCGTCGCATAACCTCACCTCAACTTAGAGTTTAGGCGGGCAGTGCGACGGGACCGTGACGGCCGTGTTGCGGCTGTGTGACGGTGCGCTCCTAGTGGGCGAACAGGGGATGGATCAGGCGAAGGGTGCCGTAGGCAATGGCGAAGCTGCACGGGATGGTGAGCACCCAGGCCACGAAGATGTTCCCGGCCACGCCCCAGCGCACCACATTGGCGTTCATGCTGGCGCCCACGCCCATGATGGCGCCGGTGATCGAGTGGGTGGTGGAGACCGGGATGCCCAGGTGGGCGGTGGTGAACAGGACCAGGGCCGCGGCGGTCTCCGCGGCGAAGCCGTGGATGGGCCGCAGCTTGACGATCCGGCTGCCCATGGTCTTGATGATCCGCCAGCCGCCGCTGGCGGTGCCGGCGGCCATCATGCAGGCGCAGCCGAGCTTGACCCAGATCGGCACGGCCACCTGGGCGCCGGGGACGGTGACGAGCTTGCCGTAGATGATCAGGGCCAGGCAGATCACGCCCATGGCCTTCTGGGCGTCGTTCTGGCCGTGGGTGAAGGCCATGGCGCTGGCCGACACCAGCTGCAGCCGCCGGAACACCACGTTGATCTTTCGGCTGGAGAAGTTCTTGCAGATCCATTGGATCGCCAGGATGAGCAGCATGCCCACGAGGAAGCCGAGCATGGGCGAGACGAAGATGAAGATGGTGATTTCCTCGAGCTTGGACATGTGCAGGGCCTTGAAGCCGGCGTGGGCGACCACCGCCCCGGCCAGGCCGCCCATGAGGGTATGGCTGGTGCTGGAGGGGATGCCGAAATACCAGGTGCCCAGATCCCAAAGGATGGCGGCGGTGAGGGCGGCGATCAGCACCTCGGGGACCACGAACTGGGTGTCGGCGAGGCCCTTGGCGATGGTGGTGGCCACATGGGTGCCCAGCAGCGCGCCGCCGAAGTTGAGGATGGCGGCCATGATGATGGCGTTCCGGGCCGACAGCACGCCCGTGGAGATGACCGTGGCGATGGCGTTGGCGGTGTCGTGGAAGCCATTGATGTAGTCGATGGCCCAGGACATCAGGATGATCAGGACGAGGGTGAGGATCATGTTCGGGCGCCTGGGCTCAGGCGTTGCGCATGACGGTGGAGCTCACCACCTTGGAGACCAGCTCGATTCGGTCGGTGGCGTCCTCCAGGAGGGCGAGGATCTCCTTCCACTTCATGAGCTGGATCGGGTCCTTGGGATTCTCGAAGATCTCGGCCAGGGCCGCGTGGAAGACCGCGTCCGCCTGGTTCTCCAGTTCGTTGCAGTACTGGATGCGCTTGTTGATGGACTTGTCATCCTTCATGGAGCGCAGGTAGTGGATGAGGGGCTTGACCTCCTCGGCGCCGGCCAGCATGAGCTTGCCCAGTTCCACCGCCAGCGGCATCACGTCGGTGATCTTGTAGAGCACCAGCCGCTCGCAGACGCCATCCAGGCAGTCAACCACGTCGTCCAGGGCGTGGGCGAGGTGGAGGATGTCCTCGCGCTCGATGGGGGTCACGAAGGTGCGGTTCAGGCGGTCGACGATCTGGTGCGTGATCTCGTCGCCGACGTGTTCGAGGTCCTTCATCTTCCGGCGCATCCCGGCCCATTCGCCGGCGGTCTTGCGGGATTTGAATTCGGACTCGAAATGCTTGGCGGCGTCCACAAGGTTGCTGGCCGAGGCCTCCAGGAGGTCGAAAAAGACCAGTTCCCGGGGCTTGAGCCAGCTGATGAGCGAATTCAAGGACATTGCGACTCCTGACAGACCAATGCTTCCATTGTGCCCTGGGAACCGCCGATGGCCTAGCTGCAATGGCTGCGAGCGGGGATCCGACCGGGTTTGGCCCTTCACGGACGGCCGAGCCGTATGAAAAAAACAATTTCGCCCGGTCGGAAAAAAAGGTCTACCCTGGACTCCACCTTAAGGAGCCCCCGATGCTCGCTTTGACCCTAGCCCTCATGCTCACCCAGACCCCCGCCACCAAGGCCTGGAGCGCCACCACCGTCGAAGCCGCGGCCACCGACGCCAACAAGAAGGTCCTGGCCGCGGCCAAGCCCCTCACCATCACCGGCGAGGTGGTGGACGTCTCCTGCTACACCCAGCTCGGCAAGCGCGGGGAGGCCCACAAGGCCTGCGGCGCCAAGTGCGTCCTGGCCGGGGAACCGGTCGGCATCGTCACCGCCGACAACACCCTCTACATCCTCATGCCCGAGCAGCACCATCCCCGCAGGGATGGCAAGGCCACGCTCGCCAAGGAATTTGCTGCGAAGATGGGCGAGACCGTGACCGTGGCCGGCATGGCCTCCGAGCACGGCGGCATCCACACCCTCTTCATCACCGCCGCCGAGTGAACGGACGGCTCAGCCGTCGCGGGCCAACCGCATCCGCCCGAAGTCGTCGACGTCCTCGGGCGTGTTGAGGTTGCAGTACCAGCCGGCGGGCATCGCCGGCCGCGCCACGCTCAGCCCCGGCAGCACATCCACGACCCGCCGGCGGCCCTCGGCCAGGGCGGCCCGGGCGGCGGGGATCGCGGATTTGCGGTAGACCGCGAACAGCGGCTCGAGGCGGCCGCCGGCCGAAACGGGCATGACCACGTCGACGGTTCCGGAAAGGGCCATGAGCTCGCCGATGAAGGCCAGGTCCAGGACCGGGATGTCGCAGGCGACGGCCAGGATGCGGTCCTCCCGGGCGGCTTCCAGGCTGGACAGGATGCCCATCAGCGGGCCCTGGCCGGGCACCTGGTCGGGGATCACCGGCAGGCCCAGGAAGGCATATTTCCCGGGATCGTTGCTGCTCACCAGCCGCTCGGCGAAGGGCTTCTCCAGCTGGGCGGCGATCCGGGCGATCAGGGGCTGGCCCCCGACCGGCATGAGGCTCTTGTCCCGGCCCATGCGCCGGCTCTGGCCGCCGGCCAGGATCACGGCCGTGGCCGGGTAGGGCAGGGACCAGGCGCCGGCCTGGAACCGGCAGCGGGCCGGATCCAGGTCCCAGCCGCGGCCGGTGAAGCCCACCACCCGGTCGGCCAGGGCCAGAAGGTCCCGGGCCGAGTCCTTGCCGGGGGAGGCCCCGGACAGGGGCCGGCACATCAGGAACAGACCCGGCTCCAGGGCGCGCCGGCCCGAACTGGATTCGCAGACGACCGCCGTGCCCACGGGGATCTGCCCCAGCAGCGCGCGCACACCCTCGTCCAGGTGGTCGCGGTGGACCCGCAGCCAGAACACCCGCCCGGCGCCGGCCTGGAGCATCCGGCAGGTGTCCTTGGCGGGGCCGGGGTCATGCTCCTCCTCGACACGGTAGCGGCCCTCGAGGGCCTCGCGGATCACCGTGATCTTGACGGCGGTGACCGGGACGGCCGGGGCCAGGCGGCGGATCAGGGCGCAGGCGAACCCGGTCTGGCCGGCGTTGCGGCCGGTGGCGCCGATCATGATCATGTCCGGGCAGGCGATCACGGCTGTCCTTGGCGGCGGGGGCCGCGTCCAGGTTACCCGGTGGGGCCGGCCTTGGCCGAGCGGGATTTGAACCCGGGGATCAGGCCGGCTCCGGCCCGGCCAGGGGGGCGCGGCCCAGGACGAACCTGCGGTCGCTCAGGAACAGGGTCAGCAGCAGGCCGAACAGGAGCATGCCGGCGGCGATGGCGAAGGTGAAACGGGCCGCGTCCCTGGGCACCCGGTCCTTGAGCACGGCGACGATCTGCGGGCCGGTGACGCCGGCGAAGCCCCAGGCGGTGAGGATGACGCCGTAGATCACCGGCATCAGCCTGGGTCCGTAGACCTCCAGCACGAACGACGGCATGGTGCCGAAGCCGCCGCCATAGCAGAGCAGCACGTAGCAGACCAGGACGCTGAAGACGATGGGGTTGCTGACGTGGATCAGGGCCAGGAAGACCGGCACCTGGGAGCCCAGGATCAGGCGGAAGGTCAGGGTCCGGCCGATCCGGTCGGACAGGCCGCCCCAGAAGAACCGGCCGATGCCGTTGAACAGCGAACTGAAGGCGATGAGCGTGGCGCCGGAGGCCGCCAGGCCGGCGATGACCGCGGGCTGGGCCAGCCGGGCGGGGTCCATGGTCCGCTTGAGCAGATCCTGCAGCAGGGGTGACTGGAAGCTGATGAACATGATCCCGGCGTTGATGTTGAGGAAGAAAGCCAGCCACATCATGGCGAAGCGCAGGGACAGCAGGCCTTGGCCGGCGGTCAGGTCGCTGGTGGGCGGCGGACCCTGGGCAGGGACCGGGTCGCTGAAGCCGGGGGGCACGAAGCCGGCCGGCGGATGGACCAGGAACCAGCCCGCGGGCAGGGTCAGGAAAAGCATGGTCAGGCCGAGCGCGCCGAACACCCTGACCAGGTTGCCGCCGGTCCAGGCCATGAGGGCGGGCGCCAGCACCTTGGACATGACCAGGGCGCCCAGGCCGAAGCCCATGACCACCATGCCGGTGATGAACCCCTTGCGGTCCGGGAACCATTGGGCCGCCGTGGCGATGGGCGTGACGTAGCCCAGCCCGAGGCCGGCCCCGCCGACCACCCCGTAGCCCAGGTGGAACAGCGGCAGGTTGTGGCTGGACAGGGCGGCGGCGCCGACCAGGTAGCCGATCCCGAACAGGGCGCCGCCGGTCATGGCCAGTCGCCGGGGGCCGAACCGGGCCAGGTTGATCCCGCCCCAGGCTGCGGCCAGGCCCAGGAACAGGATGGCCAGGCTGAACGCCCAGGCGGCCTGAGAATTGGACCAGTGGCAGGCGGCCATGATCGGCTTCTGGAAGAAGCTCCAGGCGTAGACGGTGCCCAGGCACACCTGCAACAGGGTGCCCATGATCGCGATGAGCCAGCGATTGGGGAGGTGAGGCGCGGGACTGGGCATGGGGCGGATTTCCTGGGGCGGGGCCGTCAATTGCGGAGTTGATTATCGTTTTAAAAGGAAAGGTTAGAGCCTGCTTCCAGGGTTCCGGAGTTATTATGCTCGTTCAGGCAGCTGGATGGGTGCCCAGGCCCCTCCCCTGAAGTTGCCCAGGATGGTTCTTCATGTCCTTTCCTCCAGGCCTCATTGCGACGGGGATCGTGCTGGCGGCGGCGTCCGCCTGGGGCCAGCCGGGGGAAACGGAACATCTGAAGGTCCAACTGGTCAGCGATTCGGATTCCGTGCAGCCGGGCAGGCCCCTGCGGGTGGGGTTGCGCTTCGAGATGCAGGATCACTGGCACATCTATTGGCGGAACCCGGGTGATTCCGGGGTGCCGCCCCAGGTCCGGTGGAAACTGCCCGCCGGGTTCCAGGTCGGGAAACTGCAATGGCCTGCGCCCGAGCGGCTGGGTTCGGGTTCCGTGATCGATTACGGCTATCCGGAGCCGGTGCTGCTGGCGGTCGAGGTGCAGACACCCATGACCCTTGCGGCCGGCGGCAGCATCACCCTCGCCGCCGAAGTGAGTTGGCTCGCCTGCAAGGACATCTGCGTGCCGGGCAAGGCGGACCTGACACTGACGCTGCCGGTGCGCCTGGCGCCGGGCCCGGTTCCGGCCGCCCATGCCCTGTTCCAGGAGGCGCGATCGCGGCTGCCCAGGCCGACGCCACCCGCCTGGCGGATCGAGGCGACCGCGCAGAAGGACGTCTTCGTGCTGACGATCCATGGCGCCGGCGCCGGCAAGGCGTCCTTCTTCCCGCTCACGGCGGACCAGATCGATAACGCCGCGCCCCAGGCCGCCACCCCGTTCCCGGGCGGCATGCGACTGACACTCCGGAAATCCGATCAACGGATGAAGACGCCCGCCCGGCTCGAGGGCGTCCTGAAGCTCGGCCGAGGCCGGGCCTATGTCGTGTCGGCTCCGGTTCGCGCCCTCCGGGTGCGAACCGTCCCGCCCGTGCGCGGGTATACCCAGGTAAAAGGAGGCAAGGTATATGAATAACTCTTTCCTTATGGCGGGGATCCTGGCCGCGGCGGCCCTGGCGGCACCGGCCTGGGGCGCGCGGGTCGGGGAGAAGGCGCCGGATTTCACGGCCACCGACAGCCACGGGGCGAAACGCAATCTCTCCGAGTTCACCGGGAAGTATGTGGTGCTTGAATGGCACAACAATGGCTGCCCCTTCGTCAAGAAGAACTACGACACCGGCAACATGCAGAAGCTCCAGAAAGAGTGGACCGGGCGCGGGGTGGTATGGCTGACCGTCATCTCCTCGGCGCCGGGCAAGCAGGGCCATGTCACGGCCGCTGAGGAGAACGCCTACGTGAAGCAGATGAACGCGGCGCCGACGGCGGCCCTGCTGGATCCCTCCGGCAGCCTGGGCCACCTCTATGACGCCAAGACCTCGCCGCACATGTTCGTCATCAATCCGTCGGGAACGCTCATCTATAACGGCGCGCTGGACGACCAGCCGACCCCGGACCCGGCCGGGGTCGCGGGAGCGACGAACCATGTGTCGAAGGCGCTCGCCGAGGCGATGGCCGGAAAATCGGTGAGCATGCCGACCTCGCGGCCCTACGGCTGCTCTGTGAAGTACGCCGACTGATCCGGAGTTCCGGCTCAGATGAGGTTGAAGTCCTTGGCGACCCGATCCAGGCTCGCCGGCGGAAGTTCCGCCTTCCCGGCAAACTCGCTGAAAGAGTCGAGGGCGGCGGCAACCTCGCCCAGAATCCTCGCGGGGTTCCGGACCCCGAACCGGTCGGCTTCCTGGAGCAGGTCGGCCCGCCCGATCCCATTGAACTTCCCATTCACGCTCATCAGATGCTGGAAGGTCCATTCGCCGCTGGGGTTGTATGCGTGGGTGAGGTCATAGGCCGGCGCCAGGGCCCAGGTCTGGCCCTGCCTGAGGACGAAGGCCAGGTTCTTGGTGTGGTCGTCGCAGTTGCGGGCCATCACGTTGAAGGCCATGCGGCGGAACAGTTCATCCGTGGCATCCTGGCCAAGCCGGAGCTGGGCGATGGCCATGAAGGCCTGGGCATAGGCATGGGTGGCCCTCTGCTTGTAGTCCAGATGCTCCATCGCGCAGAGGGTCTGCACATGGTGCTTTTCGTTGGCATTCCGGTCGAAGCGCCGGGTCATGAAGTGGGCCCGGCCATCCTCCAGGAGCAGCCGGCAGGCCGACATCCGCAGGCCTGCAGCCTGCGCCATGAGGTGGTAGGCATACTCGATGCGGCCATGATCCCGGCCCACGCCGAGTTCATGGTCGGACCCCATGCCATCGAATTTCAGCAACCAGTGCTCGAAACCCGCCGGCACCTCGAACTGGCCGCTGCGGATCTCCTCCGTTTCCGGATTCCAGGCAACGACGGCCTTGGCCCGGGCGCCGCCTGCGGACGTGCCCACGCGGATGATCTGGGCCAGGGCCGCGTGGGCCATGGGGTCCGATCCGAGTTCGCCGTGAACGGCGCTACGGGCGGCCTCCACCAGGGAACTCATGTCAAGGGCCGTGGCGCTGTCCTTGCGAAACCCCCGGGCGGGGCGGAATTCCAGGGCGCCGAGGCCGCGTTTGCCCATGTAGGCCAGGCGATCGAGGACGGTGATCGCCTGCTTCCCGATGCCCTTCGACTGCATCCAGGCATCGATCAGGGCATTGCCGAAGGCATCCGGAAGGGCGTCGGCGATCAAGCCGGGAAGGCCCTGGTAGGTGGCCGTGGGCAGCGCCGGGAAGGCGAAGGGCTCGCCGGCACGGGCGACCGGCATGGTTCGCGGAGCCAGGTCGATTCCGGCCCTCACCCAGGCCGGCGCAAATTCGAAAACGTAGCACCCCAACCGGGGATCGGGGGCGAGCGCTCCGACCTGCTGGCCCCAGGCCCGGACTTCGATGGCGGCGGTGCTCATCGTCCCGTCCCCTTCGCCTTGCGGACCCGCTGCCGGGGTGCGGCGCTCTTCAGGAGGGCCAGGGGGCTGACGGTCGGTACGGGAGCCAGGGCTTCAAGGCCCTGCAGCGCCTCGAGGCCCTTGAGCACCCGCAACAGCGACTCGGTCGTGGACCCCTGGCCGCGTTCCAGCGCGCGCAACGTGCGCACGGCCACACCCGACCGTTGGGCCAGCTCCATCTGCTCCAGGCCACGATGGATGCGCAGGGTTCGCAAACGGGAACCCAGTTCGCCGGCCAGTTCTTCGGGCGTCATGAACTGAAAATCCATATAAGTCACCTATTCGCCGGATACGAGAAACCATGGGTCATAGAGGCAAGATAATGCCTCTAGCATGGAGTCTAGGCCATATCATCGAAATGTCAACAAAAGGCATAAAATTGCCTATTATTACAATTAAATGCTAATACAGGCAAAAGACTGCCTGTTGAATGATTTTTACGATCGACTTCGCGATCAGGCGTCCACGCTGCCCAGCCGGTAGCCCACGCCCACGACCGTCTCGATCAGGCTCGCCGCCTCGCCCAGCTTGGCCCGGACCCGGCGGACGTGGGCGTCGATGGTGCGGCTTTCGCCTAGGTATTCCAGGCCCCAGACCTGCTGCAGGATCTTCTCCCGGCTGAGGACCCGCCTGGGGTTCTGCAGGAAGTAGGCGAGCAGCTCGAACTCCCGGCGGGTCATGTCCATGGCCTGGCCGTCGATGCGGGCGGTGTGCAGATCCAGGTCGACGGTGATCGGGCCGAAGGCCAGCTGCTGGACCTTGGCGGCCGGGTCGATGAAGGTGGCCCGGCGCAGGATGGCCCGGATCCGGGCGACCAGCTCGCGGGTGGAGTAGGGCTTGGAGATGTAGTCGTCCGCCCCCAGTTCCAGGCCGAGCACCCGGTCGATCTCCTCGTTCCGGGCGGTCACCAGGACCACCGGCAGGGCCCGGTAGAGGGCGTCGGCGCGGATGGCCCGGAGCACATCCAGGCCGTCCACGTCGGGGAGGGTGAGATCGAGCAGGGCCACGTCCAGCCGCGCGGCCTGGCCGGTGGCGCCCTGGGCGATGCACTTCAGGGCCTCGCGGCCGGTCCCGAAGGCGCTGAGGGTGAAGCCCTCGCGCTTGAGATGCTGTTCCAGCCCCAGCCGGATGTCGGCATCGTCTTCGAGGAGCAGAAGGTGGGGCATGGGAACTCCGGTCAGCTGCCTTCGGGGGGGGCCTGCAGGTAGGGGTGCTTGACGCTCACCCCCCCGATGATGAAAAGGACTTCTTCGGCGATATTAGTCGCCTGGTCGGCGATCCGTTCCCAGTTCTTGATGACGATGATCAGGTGGCTGGCCGGTTCGATGGTGATGGGGTCGGCCAGCATGAGCCGCAGAAGCTCCTTGTTGATGCCCACGTAGAGCGCGTCCACCGCATCGTCGTCCTGGATCACGGCGCGGGCCATCTCCGCGTCGCCGTTGACGAAGGCGTCGATGGCCCGGCGGACCATGGACAGGGTCTGGTCGCCCAGGCTGCGCAGGGAATCCCCCAGGTCCAGGGGCGGCATCGGGTTGAGGAACAGGGCCCGGCGGGCGATGTTGCTGCAGTGGTCGCCGATCCGCTCGAGTTCCGGGACGATCTTCAGGGTCGAAGCGATCAGCCGGAGGTCCGAGGCGAACGGCGCCCGCAGGGCCAGCAGATCGATGCAGGCCTGGTCCAGGCGCAGTTCCAGCTCGTCCACGCCCTTGTCCAGCTGGCAGACCTGCCGGGCCATGGCGTCCGAGCGCTCCATGAGGGAGGCCTGGGTCAGGGTCAGCATCTCCTCCACCTGGCCGGCCATGGCCAGCAGGCTGAATTTGAGGTCTCTGAGTTCATTATCGAAGTGGCGCGCCATCAACCGAATCTCCCACTGATGTAATCCTCGGTCATCCGCACCGTCGGGTTGGTGAACAGCATCTCGGTCAGGCCGGTCTCGATGAGCTTACCCATCCAGAAGAACGCCGTAAAGTCACTGACCCGGGCAGCCTGTTGCATGTTGTGGGTGACGATGACGATGGTGAACCTGCGCTTGAGCTCGAAGATCAGCTCCTCGATCCGGGAGGTGGCCAGGGGGTCCAGGGCCGAGCAGGGCTCGTCCATGAGCAGCACCTCGGGCTGGATGGCCAGGGCCCGGGCGATGCAGAGCCGCTGCTGCTGGCCGCCGGACAGCCCGAGGCCGCTGTCCTTGAGCCGGTCCTTGACCTCGTCCCAGAGCCCGGAGGCGATCAGGCTGCGCTCCACCGCCTCGTCCAGGACCTCGCGCTCCTTGATCCCCTGGATCCGCAGGCCGTAGGCCACGTTTTCATAAATGCTTTTAGGGAACGGATTGGACCTCTGGAAGACCATGCCCATGCGCTTGCGCAGGGTGATCACGTCCACGCCCGGGGCGTAGATGTCGTCGTTGCCGACCCGGACGCTGCCGGTGATGCGGACGTTGCCGATCAGGTCGTTCATCCGGTTCAGGCAGCGGAGCAGGGTGGACTTGCCGCAGCCGGAGGGGCCGATCAGGGCCATGACCGAGTGCTCCCGGACCTCCAGGTTGATGGCGCTGAGGGCCTGCTTCTCCCCGTAGAACAGGTCCAGGTTCTCGATGTGAAGCACCGGCGGGGCCTTGAGCACCGCGGCGTCGGTCAGGGGGACATCGTTGGGGCGGGGCGCGGTGGGGCGCGCCACCGGCGGGCTGAACGCGGTGAGGTCCCCTCCCGGCACGGGCTCCGGAACGGTGGGTTGGGGTTCGAATTCCGTCATGGTCTCTCCGGCGGGCATCAGAAGGCACCTCCGCCCATCCTAGCCCGGAGTCGGCTCCGGAGGCGCAGGGCGAACAGGTTGAGGATCACCACGACCAGCAGCAGGAGCAGCGCGGTCATGAACACCATCGGCTTGGCGGCCTCGCTGTTGGGGCTCTGGAATCCCACGTCGTAGATGTGGAAGCCCAGGTGCATGAACTTGCGGTCCAGGTGCAGGAAGGGGAAGGAGCCGTCCAGGGGCATGGACGGGGCCAGCTTGACCACGCCCGTGAGCATCAGGGGCGCCACCTCGCCGGCGCCCCGGGCCATGGCGAGGATCAGGCCGGTGAGGATGCCCGGCATGGCCCCGGGGATGACCACGTTCCAGAGGGTCTGCCAGCGGGTGGCGCCCAGCGCCAGGCTGGCCTCGCGCTGGTTGCGCGGCACCGAGGCCAGGGCCTCCTCGGTGGCCACGATCACCACCGGCACGGTCAGCAGGGCCAGGGTCAGGGCGGCCCAGAGGATTCCGCCGGTGCCGAAGGTCGGCGCCGGCAGGCGCTCGGCGAAGAACAGCCGGTCGATGGTGCCGCCCACGAAATAGACGAAGAAGCCCAGGCCGAACACCCCGAACACGATCGAGGGCACACCGGCCAGGTTGTTCACGGCGATCCGCAGGGCCCGCAGCAGCCAGCCCTGGTGGGCGTATTCGCGCATGTAGAGGGCGGCCATGACCCCCAGCGGCACCACCAGGAGGCTCATGATCAGCACCATCATCACCGTGCCGAAGATGGCCGGGAAGATGCCGCCCTCGGTATTGGACTCGCGCGGGTCGTCGGCGACGAATTCCCAGAGCCGGGACAGGTAGATCCGGGTCTTGCCGAACAGGCCGATCGCGTTGGCCGGGGCCACCCGGACGATGGCGGCCAGGGGCAGGGTCTTGGTCTGGCCGTCCACGGCCTCCAGGGTCACGGTCACGGCGGCGGCCTGGCCCCGCAGGATCTCCAGGCGGGCCTCGGCTTCGTCGTAGCGGGCCTGCAGCGCCGCGACCCTGGCTTCCAGGGCGGGCTGGGCGGCCGGGGCGGCGGTCCTGAGGGCCAGGCGCAGCTCCTCGATCTGGTGGTTGAGGCCGCCGATCTCGTACTTGTCCAGGCCGCGGATCCGCCGGCTCAGGGCCATGGCCGCGGGGCGCAGCCGCTCGAGGGCCGCCAGGGGGGCGCCGGGGCAGGGCTGGCCGGACTGGTCCACGCTCTTGATCCGGCCGATGAAGGGGCCGTATTCCAGCCGCTCCACCACCACGGCGTCCGCGGGGGTCGAGAAGTCATGCAATTCGCTCCGGGGGATCCAGCGGTAGTCCTGGCCGAACAGGTCCCGGTTGGCCACGTGGAACTGCAGTTCCCCGGGCTCGCGGCCGGTGATCTCGCCCAGCACCGGCCCGGCCGCGGTCTCGGCCCGGACCACCGGGCCCGGCCAGAAGAAGCCCAGCCCCTTGGCGCCGATGTAGCCCACCAGGCCGAAGATCATCAGCAGCGACAGGGCCAGGGTGGCTCCGGAGAACCAGATCAGGGCGCTGCCTCGCCGCCACCATTCACGGACATTGGCCATCAGAACGACTCGTAGCGCTTGCGCAGATGCTGGCGGACCAGCTCGGCGGCGGTGTTGAGGAGGAAGGTCAGGCAGAACAGCAGGGCCGCGGTGAAGAACAGCAGCCGGTAGAGGCTGCCGTGGACCGGCGCTTCGGGCGTCTCCACGGCGATGTTGGCGGCCAGGGTGCGCATGCCGTTGAAGGGGCTCCAGTCCATCACGGGCGTGTTGCCGGTGGCCATGAGCACGATCATGGTCTCGCCGATGGCCCGGCCCAGGCCGACCATCACGGCCGAGAAGATGCCCGGGCTGGCGGTGGGCAGAACCACCCGCCAGGCGGTCTGCCAGGGGCTGGCGCCGCAGGCCAGGCTGGCCGAAGTCAAGGATTTGGGCACGGCGCTGAGGGCGTCCTCGCTGATCGTGAAGATGATCGGGATCACCGCGAAGCCCATGGCGAAGCCCACCACCAGGCTGTTGCGCTGGTCATAGGTGACGCCGTGGGAGGCCAGCAGCCAGGCCCGGAAGTCGCCGCCCAGGAAGGTCCGCTCGAACAGCGGCCCAAAACCCATGGCGACGGCCAGACCGGCCAGGATCAGGGGGATGACCCAGACCACCTCCCAGCCGGTGCCGTAGCCGATCCGGAAGCGCCGGGGCAGGCGGGCCCAGAAAGGGGCGATCAGCAGGGCCAGGACCAGGGTGGCCAGGGGCAGGAGCACGATCTGGATCGCCGAGCGCTCGAACAATGGAGCGAGCACCAGGCCGGCCAGGAAGCCCAGCACCACGGACGGCAGGGCGGCCATGATCTCGATGAGCGGCTTGATGGTGTCGCGCAGCTTCGGAGTGGCGAACTGGCTGGTGTAGAGCGCGCCCAACACCGCCAGGGGCAGGGCGAAGATCATGGCGTAGAGGGTGCCCTTGAGGGTGCCGAACACCAGCGGCACCAGGCTCAGCTTGGGCTCGAAATCATCGGTGCCGCCGCTGCTCTGCCACACGTATTCGGGCTTCTCGTAGCTTTCGTAGTGGACCTTGCCCCAGAGCACGGCGGCGCTGATCTCGGGGTGCGGGGCGTCCAGGGTCCAGCTGCGCAGGGCGCCCTTGCCGTCCATCGCCAGGATCGCGTCTCCGCGGGCGGACATGGCCGCGCCGCGCAGATCGTGGACTTCGACATTGAACAGCTGGCGTTCGGTGGTCAGGTGGTCCACGGCCAGGGACCCGGCGCTCCAGACCAGGAACCGCTTGTCCCGCAGCGAGGGCATGAAGCCGGCGACGGCACCACCCATGGCCGGAAACCGGTGGAAGCGCTGGAGGGCCGTTGAGCCCTCTTTGCGCAGCACCTGGTAGGCGGCCAGGGTGCCCTGCCGGCCCCCCGCCAGCAGGGAGGTCTGGCCCAGGACGAAGCCCAGGGCCGTGACCGGTTCGCCGAATTCGGCTTGCGCCGCGAGCTCGGGCTCCCCTTCCAGGGAGAAGTACAGGATCTGGCCCTGGCTCGTGCCCACGAACAGGCTCGCACCGTCGCCGCTCCACAGGGCGCAGGCGGCGTCCTGGCCCGCGGGCAGGGGCAGCGCCTTCCAGGCCAACGCCGTGGTGGCGTCCTCCGCCGCCTCCGCCCAGACCAGCCGGCCCTGGGGATCCCGGGCCACCAGCCGCCAGGTGGCGGCGGCGAATTCCGAGCCGCCCCGGGCGCGGGCATGCAGCAATTGCACCGGGCCGGAGGGCAGGCTGCCCTTCCATTCCGGGGCCAGGGTCCAGTGGTGCGGGTCGGGATCGCCCGAGGGCTTGTCCCAGGCGACCTTGCCGAAGCTGATCCGGCCGTCCCGGCCCAGGACCGCGAACTGGCCGAGCACGTTCATGGGGGTCAGGCCGGCCCAGGGCAGGGCCGGGCCGCCGGCGGGAACCGTGACGGCCTGGCCGCCGGCGTAGGCCCGCAGACCCTGGATCGGGTCCGCGGTGGCCAGGCCCTGCCCGGTTTCATCGGCCACCAGGCTGGTGCAGGCCGACAGGGCCAATGGAGGCCGCTCCTGGCTCCGGGCCCCCCGGAACAGCGGGTAGGCCTCCTTGCCGATGAACACCAGGATGCCCAGCACGGCGGCGATGATGGTCATCCCGCCCAGGGTGATGACCCAGTCCATGACCCGGTCCAGGCGCTTGGCCCTGTTCAGGATGGTGGATACGCTGCGCATGCCGCTCCGATACCGTGGACTACTTGAGGATCTTGACCATTTCGTCGGCCAGCTTCTTGGGCAGGGGGTAGTAGCCGTCCTTGACCACGATGGTCTGGCCTTCCTTGCTCAGGACGTAGGTGAGGAATTCCTTGACCAGCGGGCTCACGCCGCCCTTGGGGTTGGCGTTGAAGTAGACGTAGAGGCTGCGGGCCAGGGGGTACTTGCCGTTGAGGGCGTTCTCGTAGCTGGCTTCGAAGGCCTGGCCGCCGTTGGCGGCCGGGTTGGACAGGGGCACGGCCCGGACTTCCGAGGTCTTGTAGCCGATGCCCGAGTAGCCGATGGCGAACTTGTCCGTGCCCACGCTCTGGACCACGGAACTGGAGCCGGGCTGCTCCTTGACGGTGTCCTTGAAGTCGCCCTTCTGCAGGGCGTGCTCCTTGAAGTAGCCGTAGGTGCCCGAGGCGCTGTTGCGGCCGTACAGGGAGAGCGGCTTGGCGGCGAACTCGCCCTTGAGCCCGAGGTCGCCCCAGGTCTTGACCTCGGCGGCGCCGGACTTGCGGGTCTTGGAGAAGATCCCGTCCAGGTCCTTGGTGGAAAGGGACTTGATCTTGTTGGCCTTGTGCACGAAGACGCCCAGGGTGTCGATGGCCACCGCCACCCGGGTCGGCTTGTAGCCGTATTTCTTTTCGAACTGGTCGATCTCCTCGGCCTTCATCTCCCGGCTCATGGGGCCGAGCTGGGAGGTGCCGGAGATCAGGGCCGGCGGCGCGGTGCCCGAGCCCTTGCCCTCGACCTGGATCTTGACGCCGGGGTATTTGTCCTGGAACGACTCGACCCAGTAGGTCATCAGATTGTTGAGGCTGTCGCTGCCCACGGAGTTGAGGGTGCCGGAAACTCCGGACACTTTCTTGTAACTCGGCAGTTTGGGGTCCACCTGGACCGCCTTCTGGGCCGAGAGTGACCCTCCGATCAGCAGGGCGGTGAACAAGCTCAGTGATTTCAACACGGTAGCCTCCATGGTCATGTTTTCAAGGATGCCCGGCCGGTTCGACCATTGTGAGACCCCCCTGTTAATTCCCTGTAACGTCCCGCCTTTTCCCCCTGGGGATCGCGAAATGCCATATTTCCGTGGTTTAGCGTAATGGGCCTTGCCCTTGGAGCCGCCCGATGGGACAATGCCGGTAACCAAGGCAGGCCGGAACCGACCCCGCGTCACCTTGGCCCCATTCCAATCCGGGACGGTCCCAGGTAATCGAGACCTCCCCACTTCAATCCCAAAACCATCCCTTACATAAAACCCATCCCTCAAATCTGCGAAGCCCGGCTGCCTTTGAACAGGCCCGTGGCTTATTCCAAGGAGACTCGGTTTGTCCAGAAAAACCATGCTGATCAATGCCACGGACTCGGAAGAGATCCGGGTGGCCACCCTCGTCGACGGGGTCCTTTCCGACTTCGACATCGAGTTCGTCCATAACGAGAAGATCAAGGGCAACATCTACAAGGCCAAGGTGGTCCGGGTGGACCAGAGCCTGCAGGCCGCCTTCATCCACTACGGTGGCCAGAAGAACGGTTTCCTGCCGATCGGCGAACTGCCCAAGGACCTGGTCAGCCCCGACGGGCGCAGGGGCCGGATCCAGGACCTGCTGAACCGGGACCAGGAGATCATGGTCCAGGCTGTGCGCGAGGAGCTGGGCTCCAAGGGCGCGATGATGACCGCCCAGATCTCCCTGCCGGGCCGCTATCTGGTCCTGACCCCGGGGAACCCCACCAACGGCATCAGCCGCAAGATCGAATCGCGCGAGGAACGCGAGCACTTCAAGAAGCTCATCGACGAGCTGGAGATCCCCCGGCAGTTCGGGGTGATCGTCCGGACCGCCTCCCTGGGCGTGACCAAGGAGGACTTCCAGCGCGACCTGGACTACCTCCTGGACACCTACAAGGAGGTCCAGAACCGCTACAAGCATCGGCAGGGCGCCGGGCTGGTCTGGCAGGAGGACGACGTGGTCACCCGCACCCTGCGGGACGCGTTCACCAAGGACATCGAGGAAGTCCACATCGACGACCTGGAGACCTACCACGCCGCCCAGGGCTTCTTCAAGCGCACCATGCCCCAGCACCTGGGGGTGCTCAAGCACTACATCGGCAAGAAGCCGCTGTTCTCCAAGTTCTCGACCGAAGAGCAGATCGACCGGATCTTCGGGCGCAAGGTGCCGCTGCCCTCCGGCGGCGCCCTGGCCCTGGACCAGACCGAGGCCCTGGTGGCCATCGACGTCAACTCCGGCAAGACCACCGGCGACAACGTCGAGGACATGGCCTTCAAGACCAACATGGAAGCCGCCGAAGAGGCCGCCCGCCAGTTGCGCCTGCGCGATCTGGCCGGCCTGGTGGTGATCGACTTCATCGACATGAAGAAGGAAGGCAACAACCGGGCGGTCATGGAACGCCTGGTCGAGTGCCTGGAAGAGGACAAGGCCCGCATGGAGGTCGGCAAGATCAACCGCTTCGGCGTGCTGGTCATGACCCGCCAGCGCCTGCGGCCGTCCCTGCAGCATGTGACCCACGAGGCCTGCCCCACCTGCCAGGGCACCGGCAAGGTCAAGAGCATCGAAGCCCTGGTGCTCAGCGTGGTGCGCCGGATCAAGGCGATCCTGTCCCGCGACCCGATCGCCGAGATCAAGGTCAAGCTGGCGCCCACGATCGCCCTGGCGGTCCTCAACCAGAAGCGCAAGGACCTCACCGCCCTGGAGGACATGCACGATTCCAGGATCGTGATCCTGGCCGATCCGGAGATCCCCTTCGGCGAGATGGCCGCGGAAATCGAGCGGGCCGAGGAAGAGCCGGTCGACAAGGCGCCGGTCCGCCCCCACGACAACCGCAACGACCTCGAGGAGGAGACCGTCGTCCTGGGCGGCGACAGCCCGATCTCGTTCGAGAAGGCCCTGGGCGAGGACAAGCCCAAGCCGGCCCGGGCGCACCGGGAGCCCGCCACCCCCAAGGAGGCCGAAGCGGAGATCCGCTACGAGCGCCGGGACGCCCAGCGGGCGGCCCTGGAGGAGCGGGAGCGCCTGCGCGCCCTGTTCGAAAGCGCCAAGCCCCTGGACGAGGACGGCAATCCGATCCCCGAGCCGGAAACCGAAGCCAAGCCCGAAGCTGCCGAAAAGCCGGCTGGCCCGGGTCGCCGGCGCGGTCGCGGCCGCCAGAAGGCCACGGCTGCCGAACCGGCCGCCGAGCTGAACGGCGTGGCCGTCGCCGAACCGGAAACCGAGGAGGCGGAGGAGATCCCGACCGTCTGGCGCAGCGCGCCGATCGTCGCCGTGGCTCCGCCCGCCCCGGCGCCCGAGCCGGAACCGGAACCGGCCCCGCTGCTGCTCACCGCCGACCTGATGGCCGACCTGCTCACCCCGGCCCCCCGGCCCAAGCTGCTCGGCGCCACCCCGGCGCCCGTCGCCGCCCCGGCCCCCGAGGCCAAGGCCGCCCCCGCCAAGCGGGGCCGCCCGGCCAAGGCCAAGGCCGCGCCGGAAGCCGTGCCGGAGCCGGTGCAGGTCATCGTCGTCGACACCAAGCCCGCCAAGCGCGGACCCAAGCCCAGGACGGCCCCCGCCGAGCCTGCGGTCCCGCTACCGGAGGCCCCCAAGCCCCGCACCCGCAAGAAGTAACCCCGAGGTAGCCCCTGTTGCCCTTCGACAACGTCTACTGGCTCGCCCCGGTCGCGGCCCTGGCCACCCTCTTCGGGGGGTGGCTGGTGGTGCGTTTCCTCCAGGGCCGGGCCAGCCTCATGCGGCTCATGTCGGGCGTGGCCGCGGGCTACCTGCTGGCGGTGACCCTGGTCCGGGTCCTGCCCGAGAGCGTGGAGCAGGGCGGCGAGAAGATGGCCCTCTGGGCGGTGGCGGGGTTCTTCCTGGTCCATTTCCTGGAGCACGGCATCAGCCCGCACTTCCATTACGGCGAGGAGACCCACCCCCATTCCGGCGGCGCCATGACCGGCCTGCTGGCGCTGCTGGGCCTGTCCCTGCACAGCTTCATGGACGGCATGTCGATCACCGCCGCCATGCGCACCCACAGCGGCCTCGGCCTGATGGTGTTCACCGGGGTGCTCCTGCACCGGATACCGGAGGGGGCGACCATCTCCTCGATCTTCCTGGTGCGCGGCTTCGGCAACCGCGGGGCGGTCCTGGCCGCCGGGTTCCTGGCCCTGGCCGCGATCATCGGCTCCATGAGCCAGGGCCTGCTGCATATCCACCTCGGGCCGGTGCTGGGGCTCACGGGCGGGCTGGGCCTCTACGTGGCGTGCTCCGACCTGCTGCCCGAGGCGCAGAAGGAGAAGGGCTGGAAAAGCACGGCCGCGTTGCTCCTGGGCATCGGCCTGTTCGTGATCCTCCTGTACCTGGCGCCGCATCACCATCATGGCGCATGAGGCGCGGGTCCGCTTCGCGGCGCTGACCGCGCTCCTGGCCGGCATCCTGGGCGCCCAGGAGGTCCTGCCGCCCCTGCCGGCGGACCGGCCGATGCCCACGCCCGGGGAGCTGCTGCCCCTGCGGCCCCTGGCCCCCGAGGACGCCAAGGACGGCGCCGTGCCCATCAAATACTGGGGCCAGGATGTGCAGGAGACCGCCGACGGCTGGACCATGAACCACGGGGCGGTGGAGAGCCCGGACCTGCTCCTTCTGGCCGACCACATCCGCTACATCACGGCCACCAGCGAGATCCAGGCGGAGGGCCACATCCGCATGGAGGGCCCCGGCCTGCGGATGCGCTGCGAGCGGCTGCGCATGGACTGGAAACGCCAGGCCGGCGAAGCCTGGATGCTGGACATGGAACTGCCGCCGGACTGGCATCTGGTGTCCCAGAGGGTGGCCTTCGTCACTATGAAGCACTGGGACTTCGAGAAGGTGGAGCTGAGCCCGTGCCCGCAGGAGGAGCCCGGCTGGAAGGCCCTCGTGTCCCGCCTCAGCGTCGACCTGGACAGCTACGCCCGGATCCGCAACCTCTGGATCTGGGTGGGCAACGTCCCGACCTTCTACTTCCTGCCGTGGCTGATCTACCCGGCCAAGGCCGAGCGCACCTCGGGGCTGCTGCCCCTGTCCCTGGCCTTTTCCGGGCCCATGGGCGCCTCGATCCAGATCCCCTACTACCAGGTGCTGGGCCCGACCGCTGATCTGACCCTGTCCCCCGAGTATTTCACCCAGCAGGGCACCCTCTGGGGCGCCGAGACCCGCTGGAACCCCGAACCCACCCACCAGGGCTCGTTCACCGGCGAGTTCATCCACCAGAAGAGCGATCAGCTCAACCGCTACGAGTTCAGCTTCAAGGAGATCTGGCAGCGGGAGGACGGCTGGCAGCTGGCCGCCGACATCAACCGGGCCTCGGATGCCCTGCTGGACGCGGACTACGGCCAGGGCCTGACCCACCTGGGCGGCACCCCCTTCGACAGCAATTTCTACCTTGGCAAGAGCCTCCCCTGGGCCTCGGTGTCGCTGGCCGCCTCCGAGCAGCGCACCTACTTCCTGAGCACGGATTCCAGTTCGCCCCTGTACAACCCCAATTTCCCGAATTCCCTCCGGCGCCAGCTGCTGCCGAGTCTGCAGGGCTCCCTGTACCCGGTGCCGGTGGGGTCCTCGTTCTACTTCGACGCCGGCGCGCGGATCGGCCGCATGACCTACCAGCTGGATGTGGTGCCGGTCTCCACCCCCGGCGCGGGCCTCAACGATACCTACGCCTGGGAACGGGACGATGGCTTCGCCCGCCTCCAGGGCCGGCTCGGCCAGTGGGGGCCGCTCCGGGCCGACCTGGAGATGCTGGGCCGCTACACCCGCTATTCCCACTCCCTCGGCACCTCCCTGTTCGACACCAGCAACACCAGCACCGGCTCGGAGGGCAACCTCGACTTCACCACCAGTCCGTTCGTGGTGAACGCGCCCTCCGTCGACCGGTTCCTGGGCTCGGGCCGCCTGCAGCTGTCCGGCCCGCCCATCGGCCGGACCTTCACGGACCTGCACCTGTTCGGCTATTCCGGCGAGGTCAAGCACCTGCTGGCGCCCTACCTCGCCTTCACCGAGAACAGCCGGTCCTCGGCCGAAGGGGTCATCCCCCATTTCGACGAGGTCGATTCCAAGCCCGGGGTGTCCAACAGCGCCGCCGGCGAGCGCAGCCTGGAGTTCGGGGTCAAGCAGCACTTCCTCGGCCGGGGCGAGGACACGATGCCGTTCCTGGACCTGGTGCGCTGGCAGATCTCCGCCAAATACCACATGGAGCCCATCCTGCTGGACGATGGCCGGGTCCTGAAGGGCTGGGGCACCATGGACAACGTCATCGACGTGGAGCCCAGCCAGGCCCTGCGGGTCAGCTTCCGGCGCAGCAGCGACCTCGCCGACAGCGACGCCGACCAGTCGGTGACCGCCGATTTCAAGACCGGCGACGGCTCCCGGTTCAACCTGGCCTATTATTCGACCGGCCTCAACCGGCTGCTGCCGCCCCAGCGCGGTATCCAGGCCGGCGGCCTGGAACGCCTCTGGAGCGACCACGTGCGCCTGGAATGGCAGGCCAACTACGACTTCATCCAGCACATCTTCGCCGGCAGCCAGGTGGCGCTGGCCTACGTCACCCCCTGCGTGGCGACCTCGCTGCGCTTCTCGCACATCGGCATCCAGATCCCGGGCTCGGTGACCAAGGAGGACCGGCTGGACCTGGTGATGACCCTGCGCAGCCTGGGCGATCTGGGCAAGTACGGCTTCTAGCACCGGAATAGCTTCGCTGGATCAAGCGCCCGTGCTGGGCGCAAGCAACCGTAATCGGAGCAAGCTCCTCAACGGTTGCTAGTCGTAGGCGACGGTCACGTTGAAGGTGCCGGAATAGTTCCCCTGGGCCTGGCTGGCCCCCACGTGGACGGTGGCGCCCACCGCCAGGGCCTGGGAGCCGCTGCTGTTGAGCGTGCCGGTGGCGCTCGGGGTGCTGGTGAAGGTGTCGACCGTCATGGTGCCGCCGCCGGTCGCGGAGAGGGTCACGCTGGAGGGCAGGGTGATGACGTACATGGCGCTGAGGGCGCCGGTGACGGTGAAACTGCCGGCAGTCCCGGGCAGGAAGGCGCCCAGGGTGGCCCCGCCGGTGCTGGAACGGGCGCCCGCGGGGGTGACCACCACGGTCCCGGTCGAGGCGCCGGCGAACACGGCGCCGAACCCCAGGTCGGCCACCTTGGCGAGGGAGATGGGGGTGGGATCGACCTTGGTGCTGATGGTGAAGACCACGGCCGGGGAGGTCTTGTTGCCGGTGGTGTCCTTGACCTTCAGGGAGAAGGTGTTGCTGCTGGTGTAGGCGCCGGTGGCACTGTTCGCCGTGGTCTGGACATTGACCGTGAGGCCGAAGTAGATCGTCGGGGTGGTGCCGCTCGCCGGGAAGGTTCCGGTGAGGCCGGAGGAGAACACCACGCTGCTGAAGGCCACGGTCTGGGTCTTGCCGGAGGGGCCGGTCAGGGTGGCGGTGGCGCCGCCGCCGTTCTCGATGGTGTAGGCGTCGTTCTTCGTCCCGGTGAGGGTCAGGGCGCCCAGGAAGAAGGTGGGGCTGCCGCCCAGGGTGGTGCCGCCGGTGACGCTGCGGGCGCCGGAAGGCACCGGCGTGGTGGCCATGACCAGGGTGCCGGCGCTGGTGGAGGTGATCACCGAGCCGCAGTTGATGTTCGAAACCAGCGTGACGCTGGGCGTGATGGCCGCGGCCAGGGGCAGGGCCGCCAGCAGCGCCAGCGCCACCCTACGGATGGCTTGTCCTGGAATGCGCGTAACGCCTCCCTTGGGTTGAATATAATCGAATCATCACCAGGGGCCACCGGCCGGGGCGTCCAGTACGATCTCCATGCCATCGACCACCGTCCCTTCGGGCAGCAGCCGGCAGTTCCGGGGCGGTGGTGTCGAAGCCCCCAGGCGCTGGGCCGCCGCCCCGGGCACCACCACCCGGTAGCTGCCGGGCGGCAGCTCGGTGAAGTTGAAAAAGCCGTCATAGGCCGAGCGCAGGCTCTTGACCACCCGGCCCTCGCCGTCCTGCAGCTCCAGCCGCAGGCCGGGCGCCGGCACCCGCTGGCCGCCCCGGCGCAGGCAGGTGGTGCCGTTGATCTCCCCAAGCAGCATGACGGGCACGTCCAGCCGGGCCACGTGGCCCTGGCGCGGCGTGACCCGCGCCCCGGGGTGGACCGGATGCATCAGCGGGTCGTCCAGGGTGCCGGGCGCGACGGCGATGTTGGCGTCCACATCCTGCGGCAGGCCGTCCAGGAAGGCCACGCCGGCGCCATCGGTGACCCTCGGGTGGGCGGCGCCGTTGATGCGGAAGCCGAGGTCAGGCACCGGCTTTTCGCCGGGATCCCAGCGGCCGTTGCCGTTGTTGTCCAGGAAGGCCAGGGCCGAAACGGCCCCGTAGCCGGCGCTGCCCTGGGCCTTGGTGTAGATGCGGCCCTCCCGCGGGTCCCGCCCCAGGCCCAGGCGCAGGGTGACGTTGGCGGTGAGCCGCGTGTGGTTGCCGTAGGTGGCGGTGGCGCCCAGGCTGTAGGCGCCGACCGCCTTGACCAGGCCGAGGTTGAAGGAGGTGTCCCGGTCGGCGACGGTGTGGTCGAGCCCGGCCTGGAGGGTGAGGTTCCTGATCCGGCTGGTCTCGGCGGTGAGATCGAGGGTGCTGAGCCGCCGGCCGCCGTCCAGGGTGTAGCCGGCCTGGGCGCGCAGGACGAGGGCCGGCAGCACGTCGCTGGCCAGGAGGTCGCCGGTGGTGGATGCCGGCACCGGTCCGGTGCGGCTGTGGACGACGGTGCGGTCGATCTCGTTGGAGATCGCCAGGCCGGCCAGCGAGGTGGCCAGGCGGAAATGGGTGGTGTCGGCCGTGCCGCCCAGCAGCAGGTCGTCCCGGTAGCCGCCGGCCTCGAGGGTGAGGCGGTTGCGCTGGGGGCTGGGCAGGGCGGCGGTGAGGTCCAGTTCCGTCCGCCGGCGGATGGCCCCGTTGCTCAGCTGATAGAATTCGCACTGGTAGCCGTGCTGGAATTCCGTGTCCTTGCCCACGAAAGTCAGCGGGCCCAGGCGGGTGCGCAGGGCCAGTTCGGTCACCGAACCGCCGGTGTCGTCCCAGCCTGCGCTGAGGCTTCCGGCCATGGGCTTCCAGAAGCCCTGGAGGCCGGCCCGGCCATAGTTGTGCAGCACCCCGTCCAGGGGCGCCCGGGCCACCCCCGCGTCGGCGGTGAGCCGCTCGCTCAGGCCGTAGGTGAACTCGTATTCGGACCGCTCCCGGGTGCCGTCATGGGGCTGCAGCCCGGCCAGCCGGTAGTGGAAGGCGCCGGCCGGGGTCTGGCTGGCGCTGATGTCGAAGCGCTGGTGCTCCTCCCGGCGCTGGCCCTGGGGGCCGTAGAAAGCCAGCCGGAATTCGTTCAAGCCGAAGGCCAGGGGAATGTTGAGGAACTCGTAGCGGCCGTCGGCCCGGGAGGACTGGAAGGCCAGCAGGATCTGATTCTGGTACAGCTCCACCTGCCAGCCGGGGGGAAGGTCCCCCTGGAAGGAGTGCCGGTCATAGGCGCCGCCAGCCTGCAGCGGCCGGTTGCCGAAAGCGATCCCGGTGCCGGCCAGGGGCGAGGTGAGCAGGCTCAGGCCGGTGCTGAGCACCTCGCCCAGGGCGAAGTCGGTGGCCCGCAGGGGGCCCAGCAGCCCGCCGTGAGGGTCCCGCCGGCCCAGGGTCAGGTGGCGGTCCTGGAGGCCGCCCGGGTCCTGGAACAGCGCGTAGCCGCTGGCGGACATGCCGAGCAGGTCTCCGGCGGCGAGAAGGGTGCCGTTGCCGGTGACCGGGCGCCCGCCGCCGGCCTGGGCGGTCAGGGTGAGGTCCACCGCAGGGACCTCCAGCATCCGGTAGGGGTCGGGGATGGGCTCGAAGGTCTTCAGGCCCGGATCCTGGCGCAGCCTCCCGGCGCCCCCCTCGCGTTTCCAGCGCTCCACCAGGGGCAGCGGCTCGCGGCCGGTGAGGGCGATCACCAGGGTGCGCCGGTTCACGTCGATGTTCAGGGGCAGGCACCTGGCCAGGAGCCGGGTATCCAGGTAGAGGTCATCCTCCTGGACCTCCATCTGGCTCCGGTCCAGGGGCGTGGTGACCCCGGCCACGGTCAGGGTCGCGGCCTTGGCGTCCAGCCGGAAGCGGCGCTTCTCGTCGATGAGGAAGCCTTCGGCCTGGGCCCGGGCCGGCTCGACCTGGATGGCCAGGTCCAGTTCCCGGCAGAGCTCGCCCAGGGGCAGCCGCGTGTGCTCGCCGGCGGCCAGGGCGGGGCAGCTGTCGGTGAGCATCACCCCCTCCAGCCGCACTTCGAACAGCAGCTGATCATCCTCGCGGGGCCGCGGCGGCTCACGGCCCCGGGCGCAGACCACCAGGACCAAAGCCAGGGCCAGGGCCCTGGCGCGCACCCACCCCGCCGCGGCGGCCACGGGCTCAGTCGACGTCGAGCGAGCCTTCGGCGAGCAAGGCGCCTCCCTGGTCCTCGGGACTGGAGTAGGTCACATGGATGCGGCCCCCCCCCTTGCAGGGAGGATCCAAGATCATGGTCATGTTGCGGAAGGGGTTGGGGGTGAACACGGACAGCCCGTTGGCTTCGGCGAGCACCTGGGGCTTGCCGTTCCGGGGCGTGAAGGCCGCCTTCAGATCCCCATGCACCGATTGGTTGCCGGTGCGGGCCAGGCGGAACGTGAGGGTCTTGCGGTCATGGGCCAGGGCGAGGCCGTCGACCGAGGCCTGGGCGGAGGTCTCGCCCTGCCGGATGATCACCGGGATGGCCACGCCGAACAGGGAGATCAGGCGGATGGATAGGCCCTTGGCCGGCTCGGCCGAGGGTGCGGGTTCCGGCGTGGCCGGCGGCTCTTCCCGGAACACCATGTACAGCCGGTACTCCCCGGTCGGCAGATCCGCCGGCTTTCGGAGCTGGATGCGCACCGCCTGGGATTCCTGGGGGGCGAGGGTGACCACCCGGGGCGAGAACCGGATCAGGTCCTTCAGGGCCACCGGACCCGGCGGATCGTCCAGGGGCCGTTCCCGGCATCCGCCATCCGCATCCATCACCATCTGGGTAAGCGAGATCCGGAATGATCCGGGGGTTCCGCCGGCATTGGTGAGATTCACTTCCGCCGTGCGCCTGCGCGCATCGAAGACCACCCGGGTGGGGGCCACCAGCACCGCGGCGCCGCCCCGGGATGGGGCCGGGGGCGGGGTTTGGGCCGCCAGGGAACTGGCGGCCAGGCCCAGCGTGAGGCCGATCCGGCGGGTCCAGGTCCTCCAAACGCGGTGAATCAACCAATGATTCATGAATAAAATATATATTGAGTTTCGGATCGCGCTCTGAAAATTTTTACAAGATGTTGATTATAAACACTAAAACGCGGGGCCTCCGGAGCCCCGCGGATAATTAAGAGACTAAAATCAATTAAAACTCATGGTTACTTTGAACTTCCCGATATAGGCGCTGCGTGGCAGGCCCTTGGCCACCTGGAGGCTGGCCCCGACCTTGAAGTCCTTCAGGCCCTTCGGATCCAGCGTGAGCCCGCCGGGGGTGGCGGTGGCGGCGGCCCCCCCCACGGAGACTTTGAATCCCGTGATGGGGATGGTGGCCAGGGGGCCGGCCAGGACGCAATCGCCGGGGCCGGGCAGGGTCAGTGCGAAGGCGGCGCCCTTGCGTCCGGCCAGGCTGTATGCGGCGGGCCGCAGGGGCGACTTGCGGGCGGAGGCCGGGGCCTCCCTGGCGGCGGGATCCACCACCACCTCCCCTTCGACATTGGCGGCCCCCAGGTCGCCACCCAGATCCTCGGTCTGGGCCGCGGCGGTGGCGGAGAGGATGGTGACGGCGGCGTTGGCCGAGGCCACGAGGAAGGCCTGGGCGGAGGCCTGGGCCGAGGCCGGGGCGGACGCCAGTCCGGCCGCGCACAGGCATGCCACGGGCAGGGATCCACAGGTGCGGAACATGGCTGATCATCCGGAGCCGGTCGCCTAGTTGTAGGTGACCGTCACGTTGAAGCTGCCCGTGTAGGAACCCTGGGTCTGGGTGGCGCTGGCGGCGATCGTCATGGTGGCGCCCACCTTGAAGGTCTGGGTGCCACCCGAGGCCAGGGCCGCGGTCAGGGTCGGGCCGGCGGTGGTGGCGCCGCCGCCCACGGCCGCGGTGAAGGCGGTCAGGGGGATCGCGGGGCCGGGGCCGGTCATGGACACCGAGCCGTTGGCGGGCAGGGTCAGCGAGAAGGAGGCGCTGTCCTTGCCGGTCATGGTGTAGGCGGCGGGGGCGGCGGCATGGACGCCCAGGGAGACTCCGGTGCCGGTGGTGGCGGTCGCCGCGCCGGCGGGGTCCACCGTCACGGTGCCGGAGGTGCTGCCGGCGAAGACGTCGCCGAAGCTCAGGTCGGCGGTCTTGGTGACCGTGATGGGCACGTAGATGGCGGTGGTGGCGTTGGCGCTGGCGGTGGCCGTGGTCTGGCCGAAGGCCGCCACTGAACCCAGCAGCACCGTGATTCCCAGGGAGATGATTCGGGTGTTCATGTCGACCTCGCGATCAGAGGGTCCCCTCTGATCGCAATATATGAAATCCGTTTTTCCCTGCATTAATTTATTTTAATTGAATTCGGGATGATTTTAATTGATTTGGATAACACACCCGGGCTCAGGCCCCGGCATGCCCCACCACTTCCACCCGGTTCCGGCCCTTGTGCTTGGCCATGTAGAGCGCCTCGTCGACCCGCTCGAACAGGTTGCCGTCGGCCTCGTCCGGGATGCCGACGCCGAAGCTCATGGTCGGGAACACGGTCTGCCCGGATTCGATGGTCATGGGCTTGGCCTCGATGCGCTGGCGGATCTTCTCGGCGACTTCCGCGCCGGCCTGGAGGCTGGTCTCCATGAGCAGGATGGCGAACTCCTCGCCGCCGATGCGGAAGGCCAGGTCCGACCGGCGCAGGGCGCCGCGGATGCGCTGGCCGACGGTCTTGAGCACCTGGTCCCCGATCAGGTGGCCGAAGCGGTCGTTGATCAGCTTGAAATAATCCAGATCGCCCAGGACCAGCACGAACGGGCGCCGGTGGCGCTCCCACTGGTTGCTGGCGAGTTCAAGATTCTGGGTGAAGGCGCGGCGGTTGAGGAGCTCGGTGAGGGGGTCGGTCAGCACCTCGCTGCGCAGGGCGGTGGCCTCCATCTCCAGGTGCACCCGGCGCTCGTTCATGGCGTTGATCTGGCGCTGGTATTCGGCCTTGAGGCGGCGCATGTGGACCCACTCCAGGGCCTTGCGGCAGGCGTGCAGGAGCATGGGCCCTGACAGGGGCAGGGTGAGCCAGTCCATGGCCCCGGAGACCAGGAGCTTGCGCTGGACCGGCTCGGGCACGCGGCCGCCGACCAGGACCGTATAGGGGGCCCGGGCCGGATCCTCGAAACCGCGCAGGATGGCCTGGGCCTTCTCGCCGCTGGCGTCCACGCCCAGGAACAGCAGGGCGGGGCGCTCCGCGGCCAGGGCGGCGACCAGTTCCCGGCCGGTGCAGCTGCGCAGCTCGAAGCCGTAGTGGCGCACCGCCTCGGCGATCCGGGAAGCCACGGTCCGGCGCAGGCCGTAGGCCAGGGCCGGCAGCGGCGGTCCGTCGGCGCGGGGCCCGGGGCCTTCCAGGAGGGGGCCGAGGGTGGCCAGGAGGGCATGCAGGCTGCTGGAGACCTCGACGAATCCGTCGCCGTCGGCGGCCTCCAGCGCCGCCTGGTCCGCCGGGCCCGGGGGGTGGTCCAGCACCAGGAAGATCGGCAGGTTCCGGAACAGCATCCGCGATTCGCCCCGGAGCAGGTCGCAGAGCCGGTAGCCGTCCATGGGCTCGGCCTCGGCGTCGGCCAGGACCAGGTGGGCACGGTTCCAGGCCTCGCTGGCCAGGGCCTGGAGCGGGTCGGACACCACGTGGACATGGTGCCCCGCACCCTCGAAAGCCGTCCGCAGGGTTTCGACCAGACCGGAGTGTGTTGTGATGGCCAGTAGATCCATGTATTGTCGGTTCGCTTCCCGGGAAGCTTACCTTCATGGGCGGGGTTTTGGGGAAAAGAATTACTCGGCGAGGCCCTGCTCCGCGAGCCAGCGCTCGGCGTCGATGGCGGCCATGCAGCCCGATCCGGCGGCGGTGATGGCCTGCCGGTAGAGGTGATCCTGGACGTCGCCGCAGGCGAACACGCCGGCCACGGCGGTGCGGCTGGAGCCCGCCTCCACCGCCAGGTAGCCGGCCTCGTCCATGGCCAGCTGGCCCTTGAACAGGCCGGTGTTGGGCTGGTGGCCGATGGCGACGAACAGGCCCTCCACGGCCATCTCCTCCTCGGCGCCGTTGACGGTGTCCTTGAGCTTGAGGGCGGAGATCTTCTGGACGGTCTCGCCGGTGGGCAGGGCCTGGCCGCGGGTTATGACGTCGGTGACCACGGCGTTCCACTTCAGGGTGATCTTCGGGTTGGCGAAGGCTCGGGCCTGCATGGCCTTGGAAGCCCGCAGGTGGTCGCGGCGATGGACCAGGGTCACCTTGCTGGCGAACTTGGTGAGGAAGATCGCCTCCTCAAGGGCGGTGTCGCCGCCGCCCACCACGGCGATCTCCTTGCCGCGGAAGAAGAAGCCGTCGCAGGTGGCGCAGGCCGAAACCCCGCCGCCCGAGCGGCTCAGCTCCTCGTCCTTGTGGATGCCCATCCACTTGGCCGAGGCGCCGGTGGCGATGACCAGGGCGTCGCAGGTGTACTCGCCCTGGTCGGTGGCCACAAGCCTCGGGCTGGTGGCCAGGTCGACCCGGGTCACGGTCTCGGCCCGGATGTCGGTGCCGAACCGCTCGGCCTGGCCGCGCATCTCCTCCATGAGCTGCGGACCCATCACGCCTTCGCGGAAGCCCGGGAAGTTCTCGACTTCGGTGGTGATGGTCAGCTGGCCTCCGGGCTGGGTCCCCTCGAAGACCAGCGGCGACAGGTTGGCGCGGGAGGCGTAGATGGCGGCGGTGTAGCCGGCCGGCCCGGTGCCGATGATGATGATCTTGTGGTGGCTCATGGTTGGCTCCATTCACGTGCGGGGGGGCTTGAGGGTGATCTCGGGGAAGATCTCGGTGGCGCAATCCGGGCAGATGCCATGGGAGAAGCCCACTTCAGCGTGCTCCGAGAAGTACTGCTCCAGCTGGTTCCAGTAGCCACGGTCATCGCGGATCTTCTTGCAGTGGGCACAGATCGGCAGCAGCCCGGAGAGCCGCTTGACGTTGCCCATGGCCTCGGAGAGCTCCTGGTTGCGAAGGCTCAGCTCGCGGGTCCGGACCTCCACCAGGGCCTCCAGGGCGGCCTTGCTCCGGGCCAGGGCGCCGACCCGGATCCGGACCAGTCCTGCCAGGAGCATGCCGGCCGAGAGGGTGACGCCGGCATAGGCCCACCAGGTGCGCCACCAGGGCGGGCGTACCTGGAATTCCAGCGACGCCACCGGGCCGAAAGGCCCCAGGTAGCGGGCGGCACGGACTTCGAACCGGTAGCTGCCGCCGGGCAGGGCCGGGAAGTGCACATGGCGGTCGGCCAGGGTCCGCCAGACGTCCTCCAGGCCCCGCAGGCGCACCTGGTAGCGGATCTCCTGCTCATCCTGGTAGGTCGGCGAGGCCACCCGGAAATCGAGGGTGGCCTGGTCGGAAGGCACGGCCGGGAGGGCCCCGAAGGGCGGTTCCAGGCGCCGGTCGCCATAGGCCAGCTCAAGGATGTGCGCGGTCGGCGGCGGGCCCGCCGGGGCCGCCGCGCCGGTATCCTCGAAGCGCACCAGCCCGCTGGAGGTGCCCACCCAGACCACCGGCCCCTCGATGCGCAGCGCGCTGATGGAGCAGTCCTCGCTGACCATGCCGTCGTGGCGGCCCACGTGCAGGGCCGGTTCGACCCGGTCCAGGCCCTTGTCGGTGGAAACCCAGATATGGCCCAGGGGGTCGATCCGGACCCCGTAGACCATGTTGCTGCGCAGGCCCCAGCCCCGGGTGCGGCGCTCCAGGATCTGGATCTGGCCGTCGGCGAGGCGCACGTGGGCGATGCCGAGAGCCTCCTCGGTGTGGATCCAGGCGGTGCCGTCCGGCACCATGGCCATGCCGCGCACCCGCAGGCAGGCCTTGTCGGCGTACAGCCGCCAGCCGCCCTGCGGTTCCCGCACCAGGATGCCGGTGTCGGCGCCGGCCCAGATCCGGCCGCCGCCGTCCTCGTGGATCTCGTAGACACCCAGGAGGCCCGAGGCCGGGAGGGGCACCGGCTCCTGGACCAGGCGGGCCGCGGCGGGATCCCACCGGAGCACGCCCCGGTTGGTGCTGCCCAGCCAGATCCGGCCCCGGGAATCCTCCCACACGCTGTTGGCGCACATCCCGAGATCGCCCATGGGCGCGACCTCGGCGGCGGCGCGGCCGGGCCGCAGCCAGAGCGTCGGGCCGCGGGTGTTGACCATCCAGAGGGTGCCGCCGCGGTCCAGGGCCATGCCCTTGATGCGCCAGCCGCCGGTGCCGGGGATGCGGGCCGCCCCATCGGGGCCCATGCGCATGACGCCGTTGTCGGTGGCCGCGAGCATCCGGCCCTGGCCGTCGCGCAACGTGAACCAGACCATTTCGCCCGATTCGCCCTGGGAGAAGGGGTAGTTCAGGACCTGGCCCCGTCCCAGCATGTGGGCCAGGGCCGCGCCGACGATCCAGAGCGAGCCCTCCCGGTCCCGGAAGACCGTGCGCACCCAGCGGAACGGCAGGCCCCGGGCCGGGCCGAGATGCTCCCCCGGCCGATCCCCTCCGAGCTGCTGGGCGCCGTCCTGAGTGGGCAGCCAGACCGAGCCGTCATGGTCCAGGAAGGGCTGGCCGTTGGGGGAGAGGCTGGCCTGGAGCAGGGCCGACCGGTCCTGGAAGCGGGCCGCGCCCGGCTCCTTCATCACCAGCACCCGGCCGGCGCCGGCCCAGAGCCTGCCCTGGCCGTCCTCCATCACCAGGGTGGGGCCCTTGGGCGGCAGGCCGTCGGCGGGCCCCCACACCCGCGTGCCGCCGTCCTCCTGGAAGGCCTGGATGCCGTGCTCCCCGGCGGCGTAGACCGCCCCGCTCCAGGGCCCGGCGGTCAGGGCGTAGGTGGAGCCCTGGATCTTCCACGGCAGGGTCTCGAAGATCACGCCCTCCTGCTGGCGGATCAGGCCCTCGGCGGTGGTGGCCCAGATCCGCCCGCGCCGGTCCAGGCAGATGTCCCCGGCGGTGGCCGGGTAGGCCGCGCCGCCGACCCGGGCCTGCTGGAACCGGCCGTCCCGGAACAGCACCAGGCCGCGCATGGTGCTGGCCCAGATACCCCCGTCCGGAGCGGCCAGGAGCCGGGCCACGGAGGTCGAGGGCAGGCCGTCCTCGGTACTCCACTGCCGGCACTGGCCGCCTTCGTAGCGGATCAGGCCGTTCTCGGAGCCGGTCCAGATGAAGCCGTCCCTGTCCTGGGCCATGCAGATCACGGCGCCGGCGGTCAATCCCTGGTCGGCGCCCATGACGAGGAAGGGCCGCCGGCCCGGGTCCGCGGCCGCGGTCAGGGCCAGGCAGCACACCCACCCCAGGATTGTCTTGAGGACCGTCACGCACGCTCCAAGCCCGCGCCGGTGGAACGGCGCCTCCTTCATCACACCACAGTCGGCTCGATCCAGCCACCGCCCAGAACTTCCCCGTCCCGGTAGAAGACCACCGCCTGGCCCGGGGCGATGGCCCGCTGGGGCTCCTGGAATTCCACCCGGGCCCGCTGGCCGGGCAGGGGCTCCACCCAGGCCGGCGCCTCCCGGCCACGGGAGCGGATCCGGGCCGTGCACGCGAACCCGGTCCCGGGCGCCGGCCCGCACCAGGAGACCTCCCGGGCGGTGAGCGCGCGGCCCAGGAGGTGGTGCTCTTCGCCCACCCAGACGGTGTCGCTGGCCGGGTCCAGCCGGAGCACGAACAAGGGAGCCGGGAAGGCGATCCCCAGGCCCTTGCGCTGGCCCACCGTGAACCGCCAGGTGCCGGCATGGGTCCCCAGGATCCGGCCGTCCACATGGCGGATCGGCCCGGGGCCGGCCTGGGCCGGGGCCAGGCCCTCCTGTTCGATGTAGCGGTCGTAGCGGTCGGGGACGAAGCAGATCTCCTGGCTCTCCGCCTTCTCCGCCAGGTGCAGGCCCAGGTCCCGGGCCAGCTGGCGCACCTCGGGCTTGCTGAACCCGGCCAGCGGGAACAGGGTCCGGCCCAGGCTGTCCTGGTCGTGGGTGAACAGGAAGTAGCTCTGGTCCTTGTCCGGATCGCTGGCCTTGAGCAGGTGCCAGCCGCCCGGGTCCCGGGTGATCCGGGCGTAATGGCCGGTCGCCACATGGGCGCAGCCCATCCCGGCCGCCGCATCCAGCAGCGCACGGAACTTGAGGTGCTGGTTGCAACGGATGCAGGGACTCGGGGTTTCTCCCGCCAGGTAGGCCGCCACGAACGGCTCGATGACCGTCGCCCGGAAGGGGCCCTCCAGGTCCAGCACGTAGTGCGGGAACCCGAGCTGGAACGCCACCCGCCGGGCATCCTGGAAGTCATCAAGGGTGCAGCACTTGCCTTCGGCTTCGGGCGCCGTCCCGGCGCGGGTCTTGTCGAACAGCTGCATCGAAACCCCGACCACGTCGAAGCCGGCCCGGGCCAGCAGCGCGGCCATCACCGAACTGTCGATCCCCCCCGACATCGCGGCCAGCACCCGGTCGCCGGGGCGGAGCCCGGGGTGGGCCTTGACGCAGGCCAGCGCATGTTCCAGCAGAAGGGTCGACTCGCCGCCCACGGGGAAGCCCCCTTTCGCCTATCATCTTAGCTTGCCGTTCCGGGCCGGGCCAAGGCGCGCATGCAAGGGAGTGGGAGGGCGTCGGATCCCTGAGGGGACTTTCCGGGCCCCGATGGCATCCAAGTCCGGGAACCCATCCCGCCCGAGGCGCCCATGAGCACCGCCACCCTCGCCCTCACCGACCACCTGCGCGAGTATCTGCTCGGGGCGACCCTTCGGGAGCACCCGGAGCAGGCGGCCCTGCGTGAGGCCACCCGTGGCCACCCCATGGCCGGGATGCAGATCTCGCCCGAACAGGGGCAGTTGATGCAGCTGCTCGTAAAGCTCATCGGGGCCAGGCGCACCCTCGAGGTGGGCGTGTTCACCGGCTACAGCGCGCTCACCGTGGCCCTGGCGCTGCCCGTGGACGGCCGGCTCCTGGCCTGCGATCGCAGCGAGGCCTTCACCTCGGTCGGCCGGCCCTTCTGGCGGCGGGCCGGGGTGGCGGAGAAAATCGAACTGGTTCTGGGTCCTGCCCTGGACACCCTGGAGCACCGGATCACCTCCGGCGAAGCCGGAAGCTACGACTTCGCCTTCATCGACGCGGACAAGACCAATTACGACCCGTATTTCGAGCGCTGCCTGGAACTCCTCCGGCCGGGCGGGCTGATCGCCATCGACAACGTCCTGTGGAGCGGCCGGGTGGCGGCGCCCGCCGACCCCTCCGCCGATCCGGACACGGCCGCCCTGCAGCGGCTCAATGCTAAGCTGCATGGGGACTCCCGGGTGGATCTGGCCATGGTGCCCATCGGCGACGGCCTGACCCTGGCCCGAAAGCGCTGATTCGGAAGCCCTGGCGAGGTTATGGACCGGGGAACGGGCAAAATAGGAATGTTTTCGATTCGAAAAATGGGGTTGCGCGCCAAAACAAATCACCTAACCTCTGGATTGTGGTGGTCTGATCAAGATTACTATAATAATTTGATATTAAATTAAATGTCTTGTTTGAAACAGTGCCTCTGGCGAGGCCGCTGGTCCGCTCTGTTCGCGGGGTGGCCAGGAGGCCGTGACCCGCCGGTTGGGCGCGGGTTTCGGCTGCCCCGACTGCAACCGCCCTCCCACCGAAAGGCGAACCTCATGCGATCAAGGAACCTGCTCCCCTGCGCCCTGGCCTTCACCCTGCTGTCGGCCCAGAACCCCCCGGTCATGCCGGGGTCCACCCCGGAGCCGCCGCCCGCGACCGTGCCGATGTACAAGGTGCTGGTCATCCAGGGCTCGGCCAAGGCCGTCAACTATCAGAACCTGACCGGCTCCACCAAGATCGACATGGTGGGCACGGTGCTTTCGGCCAAGGCCGCCGGGGTGGTGAAGGTCACACATGAAGGGACCAACGTCAAGATCGCCGCCAAACTGAAGAAACTGCCTCCGGCCGCCAGCTTCGGGGGCCACTACATGACCTACGTGCTATGGGCCATCTCGCCGGAAGGGCGCGCGACCAACCTCGGCGAGATGGTGCCCAACAAGGGCGGCCATTGCAAGCTGAAGGCCACCCAGGGCAGCCAGGCCTTCGGACTTGTGCTGACGGCCGAACCCTATTTCGCCGTCACCCAGCCCAGCGACGCCGTGGTGATGGAGAACGCGGTACGCAAGGATTCGGGCGGCCAGGTCGAGCTGATCGACGCCAAGTTCGATCTGCTCAAGCGCGACCAGTTCGTCCTCAACCCGGGCGCCGCCGCGGCCCCGGCCCTGGATGACACGGTGCCGTTCGATGTCCTCCAGGCACGCAACGCCATCGGGATCGCCCAGGCCGCCGGCGCCCAGGCCTTCGCCGCGGAGGCCCTGGGCAAGGCCGAGACCTGCCTGCGCCAGGCCGAAACCGCCGACGTCAAGGAGAAGACCCGGATCATCGCCGCCCGGGAGGCGGTGCAGCGGGCCGAGGACGCCCGCCAGATCGCGGTGCAGCGGCAGGAGGGCCAGCGCCTGGCCGCGGAGAAGAAACTCATCCAGGATCGCCTCGAGGAGGCCCGGCTCACGGCCGCCCGGGCCGCCCAGGCCGAGGAGGAGGCCCGGCGGATGGCCACGGCCGCCCAGTCCGAGAACTCCCAGCTACGGTCCCGGCTGATGGCCCAGCTCAACGCCGTCCTCCAGACCCGGGCCACCGCCCAGGGCCTGATCGTCAACATGAACGGGGTCCTGTTCCGGACCGGCAAGGCCGACCTGGCCCCCGCGGCCCGGGAGAAGCTCTCCAAGATCGCCGGCATCCTGGCCGCCCACAAGGGCCTGAAGATCGAGGCGAACGGCTACACCGACAGCACCGGCACCGAGACCTTCAACCGCAGCCTCTCCGAGAAGCGGGCCCAGGTCACCAAGGAATTCCTGGTGAGCCAGGGCGTCGCTCCCGATGCCATCCTCTTCCGCGGATTCGGGGAGGACCATCCGATCGCTTCCAACGACACGGATGACGGCCGCCAGGAGAACCGCAGGGTGGAACTGGTCGTGACCGGGGAGGGCCTGACCGCCCCCGCGAACTAGCATCCCTTTCGGTGCTAGTTTCCGGCTGCGCCGGCCCGGCGGCGGCTCTCCGCCAGCTGGGCCGGCGACATGACCCGGAGGACTTCCGTCAGGGTCAGCGCCGCTTCCTCATTGCCCCCGGCCCGGGCCCGGAAGAGCAGGGCGCAGGCCTCCACCGGATCCTTCGGCACGCCATCGCCCAGGGCCAGCATCAGCCCCAGGCAACCCTGGGCATAGGCGTCGCCCTGGCCCGCGGCCTGCCGGAACCACATTCCGGCCTGCGGCTTGTCCGGCTTGTCCATGGGCAGGCCCTCGCCCAGGAAACACATGGCGCCCAGTTTGGCCTGGGCGGAGGCATGGCCCTGCAGCGCCGCTTTCCGGTACCAGGCCTGGGCTGCCGGCAGGTCCACCGGCAGGCCCACCCCGTCATGGCACAAGCCGCCCAGGGAGAACTGGGCATCGGCATCGCCCTGCAGGGCGGCGAGGCGGAACCAGACCGCGGCGGACGCCGGGTCCCGGGCCACGCCATCACCGTTTTCGTGGAGCATGCCCAGCACGGTCTGGGCCTGGCTGTCGCCTCCCTGGGCGGCCCTTCGGTACCAGACCACCGCCACCGGCAGGTCCGCGGCCACACCCTCGCCGACATAGTACATGGAGGCCAGCCGGCACTGGGCCCCGGGATCCCCGGCCTCGGCGGCGCGCCGGCAGTCCTGGAAGCTCAGCGAGGGCTCGAGGGATACCGGGCTGGCGGACACAACCCTCGCGATCGGCCGAACCACCTCCGCCGCGGAGGACGCAAGCCGGAAGGGCGAAAGGGCGATCAGGCAGGCCAGGACCAGGGGGCCTCTGGGGGGAGTGAGGTAAGTCCCATTCATTTCAGCTCCTTGCTGGCAAGGGGTCTGGTCCCGCACAGGATGGCCTGCGCCCCTTTGATCGGCTATCGGCAGACCTCCGGCCGGGCAGTAGGAAATTCCTCGGACGTCGGTCAAATCCCACCTGCGTCCCGGGATCCGGCGATCACCGGGTCCGGGTGAAGACCGACCGGCGGAGCAGGAGGTCGGACAATGCACTGCGGTCGTCGGTCCAGGCCCGGTCCTTGGCCAGGGCTTGCAGGAGGGCTGAATCCGGGTGGTCGCCGGCGAACATCCGGGGGCCGAAGCCCTGGATGACCCCGGCCAGGATCCGAGGATCGCGCAGGCACCCGGGCTGTCGGGACATCAGAACATAAGTCGTATTCATGATCATCGGGGAAGGCTTCGAAGCGTCCCCGCCGGCGAGCTGGACGTGGAATCCTCCGTAGAGGTTGCGGGCGCGGGCCAGGGACAGGACGACCCGGTCGAGGGGCATCGGGTTGCTGATGTGGAAGGCCAGGATGCCGTCCGGGGCGAGGTGGTCCAGATACACATCGAGGGCCTCGAGGGTGAGCAGGTGCCAAGGCACCATGTCGTTCGAAAAGGCATCCACCACCAGCAGGTCGAAGGCCCGGAGCCGGCCGGCGCGGCGTTCCCGCTCCAGCAGCATGCGGCCATCCCCCAGCAGCACCTCCGGGTGTCCAGGCATGGTCCGCAGGATCGGGAAGTATGGACTGGCCGGCCCGGCGATCCGCAGCACCGCGGGGCTGATCTCGTAGAAGGTCCAGGCGTCGCCGGGCCGGGCGTAGAGCCCCAGGGTGCCGATGCCCATGCCGACCACTCCGACCCGCAGGGCGGCCTTGCGGGTCCGCAGGGCCTCGATGGCCCGGGCCGCGCCCGTGCCCGGGCCATAGTAGGTCAAGGCCCGGTCCGGTTCCCCGAGGGCGATCGCCCCATGAAAGGTCATCCCGTTGGAAAGGATGCGGTACCCGTGGAAATCGAAGACGCGAAGGACGCCATAGAAATCCCGGGCATAGACCATCCCCGGGGAAAGCTGCCCCTGGGCCAGCCAGCCCGCGGCCAGGCCCACGGCAAGGCTGGGGCCCCAGGCCCGCCCATAGCCGCCGCGGCCGGTCCGGGCGAGGCCTCCGATCAGGGCGGCCAGAACGATGGCCAGGGAGAATTCCAGGGGCCGGGTGAAGACCAGTGGGGCGGCCACGGCCACCATGAGACCGCCCAGGACGCCGCCCAGGGCGAGGATCAGGTAGTAGCTGGTCAGGGCCGCGGCCGGGGGCCGCTGCCGGTGGAGGAAGCCGTGGCAGACCAGCCCGCCGAACCATACCACGCCGTGGCCACCCAGCAGGGTCCAGGCCAAGGGTCGTTGGCCATGGCCCGTGCCGGCCATCACCAGCACCGAGAGCGCCAGCAGCAGCAGCCAAAGAAAGGCGGTGCGCGGGGCCTGCCAGAAGCTCCGGCCCTCGAACACGAGGACGAAGGTGAGCAGGTACAGGGCCAGGGGACCGACCCAGATCAGCGGGATCGCCGCGGCCTGGACGATCAGGTGGTCGGTGGCAGCCATCAACAGCATGACTCCGGTGCCCGATGCGACCAGCCAGCCACCGACCTGCTGCCAGGGCAGGGCTGCGGCCGGACCGCTCGTTGGTGCGGGGCCGGGCGGAACCCGAAGGGCCAGCACAACCACCAACCCCAGGTAGACCGCGAACAGTCCGGCAGCCGCCTGGGCCTGGGCGGTGAACCCGAACCAGGGCTCGACCAGGAAGGGGTACGCCATCAGAGCGGCCAGGGAGCCCAGGTTGGAGGCTGCGTAGAGGCGGTAGGGCGGGGTTCCGGGACGATCGTAGGCGAACCAGGTCTGCAGCAGGGGGGCGGAAGCGGCCAGGGCCACCATCGGCAGCCCGCAGCCCGTCGCCAGGATGATCAGCAGATCCAGCGGGGTTGCGGCACCCAGGGCCGGCCGGGTCCAGAACGGGATGAAGGGGAGCCCGCGGAAGCTCTGCCGGACCAGAAGCAGGAAGGCGGCGGCGAGCAGGGTCGCGTGGGCCGCCGCCTGCCGGCGGGGCGCCAGCCGGCGCACGATCCCGAACGCCCAGCCGTAGCCCAGGAGCAGCGTGACCTGGAAGAACACCATGCAGGTCATCCAGACCTGGGCGCCGCCGCCGAAGCGCGGAGTCAGCGCCTTGCCCAGGAACGGCTCCAGGGAGAAGATCAGCAAGGCGCCCAGGAAGCATGCCAGGGCATAGGACATGGGCTCACCCGGAAGAAGGCGGGGCAGGGAGGCGTGGAGACTCCCAGGCTAGCCTGACCCCCGCGGAGAGGCGAGCCGGAATCCGCCGGTTCAGTGCCCCTCGAACTCCGTCAGCGCGAACACGGTGATGCCCAGGGCTTCCAGCCGCCTGCGGCCACCCAGGTCGGGCAGATCCACGATGAACGCGGCTTCCACCACCACTCCGCCGGCCTGGCGGATGAGCCGGGCAGCGGCCTCGGCAGTGCCGCCGGTGGCGATCAGGTCATCCACCAGGAGCACCCGCTCACCGTCGGGAATGGCGTCCAGGTGCATTTCGACCCGGTCGGAGCCATATTCGAGTTCATAATCCTGGCCAATCGTTTCGGCAGGCAGCTTGCCCGGTTTGCGAATCGGCACGAAGCCCGTATGCAGCTGGTGGGCCAGGACCGCGCCCAGGATGAACCCCCGCGCCTCGATCCCCACCACCTTCTGGATGCCCATGTCCCGGTAGCGCGCCACCAGCGTGTCCACGGTAAGCCGGAAGCCGATCGGGTCCTTCAGCAGGGTGGTGATGTCCCGGAACAGGATCCCCGGCTTCGGGTAGCCGGGAATGGTGCGGATGAGGGACTTGATGGGCATGGGCGCTCCGGGCGGAGAATCCACCAGCCTACCTTTAACTTTGGCAATAGGAAAGCAAGCTGTCGGCGGGGGTCGTCATGGCATACTTATCGCCATCCGCCCGCCCATCCGACCTTCCACCCGACCGCCCCGAGGAAGCCATGCCACGTCTACGCACTTGGATTTTCATCGGAGCCGGGGTCGTGGGGGCGGTTTCTTCCATCGGCTGGATCAGCCTCGGCGGCCGGGCCGCGCCGGCGGAGTTCACGGTCGAGCGCGCGGTCCGGCAGGTGCTCCGGGACAGCGTGGCGGCCAACGGCGAGATCCAGGCCAAGACCCGGGCGAATGTGGGGGTGCAGGTGACCGCGGCCATCCTGGAGATCCATGTGAAGGACGGCCAGTGGGTGAAGGCTGGCGACCTGCTGGTGACCCTGGACCAGGAGCGCTACCGCCAGGCGCTCAACCAGGCCGAGATGGGTCTGCGCATGGCCAGCAAGGACCTGGAGATCGCCCAGGCGACCTTCACCAAGCAGGACCAGACCTTCGCTCGGCAGGGCAAGCTCCATGAACTGGGACTTCTGGCCACCGAGGATTTCCAGGGGGTCAAGCTGGCCCGGGACACCGCCGCCACCTCCCTGGAACGGGCCCGGGTGGCCGTGCTCCAGGCCGAGGCCCAGGCCGCCATCGCCCGGGATGATCTCAGCAAGACCGTGATCCGGGCCCCCATGGCCGGGCAGGTCACCGGACTCAAGGCCGAGAAGGGCGAGACGGCCATCGCCGGCACCACCAATCTCGCGGGCGCGGTGATGATGGTGATCTCCGACGTCTCGGAGATGATGGCCGAGATCCGGGTGGGCGAGCTGGACGTGGTCAAGGTCAAACTCGGTCAGCCCGCCGAGGTGACCGTGGACGCACTGCCGGGCCAGATCTTCCCGGGCCGGGTGGGCACCGTGGCCAGCAGCACCGACCGGCCCGCGGGCTCGAACGCCGGCAGCGCCCAGGAGACCCAGAGTTACAAGGTGCGCATCCTCCTGGAAGGCACCCCCGAACGCCTGGCGGCGCTGCGGCCGGGCATGAGCGCCCGGATCGCCGTGCTCACCGCCGAGCACAAGGATGTGCTGACGGTGCCCCTGGCCGCCATCCAGGACCGGGAGGCCAAGGCCGGCGGCCTGGGCCTGCTCACCGGCAGCCGCAGCATCGTGTTCGTGGTCAAGGACGGCAGGGCCGAGGAGCGGGAGATCGGCACCGGGCTCTCCACCCGCCGCGCCGCGGAGATCCTCACGGGCCTCCAGGACGGGGAGACGGTGATCACCGGGCCCGCCAAGCTGCTCTCCACCCTGTCCGCCGGAATGCCGGTGAAGCTCAAGAAGGACAATAAGTGAACGCCTGGACCCGGTTCCAGGAGACCTTCCGCACCGCGGTGCAGAGCATCGGCTCGCACCCGCTGCGCAGCGTGCTGACCACCCTGGGCATCATCATCGGCGTGGCCTCGGTGATCACCGTGGTGAACATGACCACGGCCCTGGAGGGCCGGATCATGGCTGACGTGAAGCAGGAGGGGACCCACACCTTCTTCATCAGCTCCTGGGTGCCCTACTCCCGCTTCAAGACCGCCAAGGTCCGCCGCATGCCCATGGACTTCCAGACCATCCGGGAGATGCGCGAGATCATGCCGCAGATCCTTCTGGCCAGCCCCCAGACCAACATCTTCAGCCCGCAGATGGCGGTGAAGGCCGGCAGCATCACCCGCCGGGTGACCTACCTGACCTGCGTGGACGAGAACGGCCTGGATCTCTCCAACCGCGAGCTGGAATGCGGGCGCAACTTCACGGCCACCGACCGCACCACCCGCGCGCCCCTGGCCATCCTGGGCGCCCAGATCGCCGAGGACCTGGGCCTGGGCCCGGGTTCGCTGGGCAAGCACTTCACGGTGGCCGGCCAGACCGTTGAACTGGTGGGCATCCTGAAGAAGCACGGGGAGATCCCGTTCATGCCCGCGGAGGGGGAGGACGAGGATTCGGCCATGTGGGGACCCGACGGGATGTTCTTCGTGCCCTTCGGCGCGCTGCGCGAGCTGGCCCGGCCCGGCACCTTCGACAGCCCCTTCTGGCGGCTCCAGGTGGACGCCCGCATGCCGGTCAAGGAGGCCGAGGCGACCCTGCGCCAGAACCTGCGCCGGATCCGCGGCCTGCGCGGGGACGACGCGGACAACTTCATGCTCGAGAGCAACGAGAAGGCGGTCGCCCAGATCGAGAAGATCGGCCACACCCTGATGATGGCCAGCGGCGCCATGGTCGGCATCAGCCTCCTGGTGGGCGGCATCGGCGTGATGAACATCATGCTGGTGAGCGTCACCGAACGCACCCGGGAGATCGGCGTGCGCAAGGCCCTGGGCGCCCGCCGCCGGAACATCCTGTACCAGTTCCTCATCGAGGCGACCCTCCTGTGCGTGGCGGGCGGCATCATCGGCACCGCCCTGGGCATGCTCCTCGGGACGATCCTGGCCCAGGTGCTCATGAACCACCTGGGCGGCGTGCCGGCCTGGGCCTTCCTGTCGGCGCTGCTGGTGCCGGCCGGGGTCGGGGTGTTGTTCGGGCTCTACCCGGCCAACAAGGCGGCCCGCATGGATCCCATCGAGGCGCTGCGCTACGAGTAGACCTGATGCCCTTCTCCGGCCTTACCAGGGTTCCTCGGAGGATTCCCGGTCCTGGTGCGCCCGTCCGGCGCCGGCCACCGGGGCAGGGCGGTCGAAGGTCAGGAGGGCAGGGTGCCCCAGGTGCCCCTGCACCGTTTCGCACACGTCGATGCAATCGCCGCAGTTGAAGCAGCCCTGGGAAAAGCCCAGGGTCAGGTCCCGGTCCCGGGGATCCAGTTCCACGAAGCAGGTCTTGAGGCAGGCCCGGCAGTTGCCGCAGGCGCCCAGGTCCTCGGGGCGGTAGCGGGGGCGGAGGACCTTGGCGGGGTCCCGGCTCGAGGCGGCCATGGCCTGGCCCATGCCGTAGATGCAGACCATCCGGCAGAAGTCGAAACGGACCAGGAATCCCGCGGCCCAGGAGGCGGCCAGGACCAGGGCCAGCCAGGCCCAGAGCACCACCTGGCCGGAATCGGCGAGCGCCAGGGGCCGGGACAGGTCCCTCAGGATCCGCGCCGGGGGATCGAGGTACGCGGCCAGGCTGACGCCCAGGACCAGGGGCGCCACCACCAGAGTGCCCAGCGCGGCGGCCCGGAGCGCCAGGCGGTGCAGGGGCGAGCGCCGCATCCAGGTGGCGACGAGGCGGTTTCCGCCCCATCCCACCGCGGTCCGGAGCCCCTCGAAGAATTCCACCAGGCTGCCGTAGGGGCAGGCCCAGCCGCAAAATACCCGGCCCTTCCGCCAGGACAGCACGGCCAGGCCCCAGACGATCACCAGGAAGGGCACGATCATGCCCAGCACGTAGGGCCATTCCAGAGGGTAGGGGGTGCCCAGGTAGACCACCCGGCCGGCCGGCATATCCAACCGGAAGATCCCGGTCCAGGGCACCAGCACCCCCGCGGCCAGGACGGCCACCTGGACCCGGCGCCGGGCCGCGTGCCGGGTTCCGCTCACGTGCGCAGCCGGTCGAGACGCAGCAGGCCGGCGGCGACCAGCAGCAGCATGGGGCAGAGCACGCCCCAGGCGGAAGGGATGTCGCCGGCCTTGGCGGCCCCGGAAAAGAGCGCCTGCAGCCCCATGAAGATCAGCCCGGTGACCAGCGCCAGGCCGAGCACCGAGCCCCGGCCGCGGCGCGGGGAGGGGAAGGCGGAGGGAAGCATGGCGAACAATAGGCAGGGTCCTGCAAGCCAGTTCAGGATCCGGCCCCAGATGAGGGTGGCCCGCTCCGGGTCGGGGGCCCATTTCTGCCAGTGGAACAGGTCCTGGGTCGTGGTCCCCTCGGCCGAGGCGGTATCCCGCAGGGCCTTGTCCGGGAACAGGCGGACGGCCTTGGGGCCCTCCTCGAAGGTGAGTCCGCCCCAGGGCAGGCCCTCGGAAAGGGCATCGCCCATCTTCCATTTGAGAAGGATGTAGGCCTCGCCGGGCGGTTTGAGCGGGAAGCCCCAGCGGACGGCGCCGTCCAGGAACCACACCACTCCGGTCGAACCCAGGTAGAGCCAGGGCTTGGATTGCGGGTTCCGGGCCGGGCGGGCGAGGATCCGCTGGTAGAGGGAATCCTGCTGGCGGAAGGCCAGGGGGGCCACCCCGGCCTGGAGCACCAGGGTGATGGCGAGCACCGCCCCCCAGCCCCGGAAGCCGGCCCCGAACCACTGCATCAGGCTGCCGCCGCCGGCCCTCAGCGCCACCCATTCCCGGCTGACGGCGGCGTCGGTCAGGGCCAGCACGCCGCCCAGCAGGAAGGCCAGGGGCATGACCACGGCCAGGAAGGGGGGCAGGTTCCAGAGCCAGTAGACGAGGAACACCCGCATGGGGATATGGTTGTGGGCCAGGTCCCCGGCCAGGCTGGCGTACTCGATGAGCAGGCTCAGGGTGAGGAAGGTGCCCATGACGCCGCCCCAGTTTCGCCACCAGAGGCCCTGGGTCCAGCGGGCCAGGACCCCCCGGGTGGCCTTCCGGCGGGCCATCCTGGCAAGGATGGAGTCAACTGTTTTCATGGGTTTGGCGACCATACTCAAACATGCCTGGGCGACCCGGTGGCGCAGGGCCTCGAGCCGGATGACTGCACCGGCCGGAAGGAACCGGATCCTCGTGCTGGATTGATGGGGCTGGAGCTTCCGGCGAAGCAGGGCGAAGCCGGCGGCGAGGAAGCCCCAGGGCAGGAGGAACAGCCCGAGCTTCGGGAAGAGCGTTTTAGATTGTGCGTATATAATCTGATTTTCAAAGTATTTAAGCAGCAGGTAGTAAAGCAGGATGACCACCAGGCTCTTGAGGATGGCGCCGCCCTTCTGAAATCGCGGGTGTCCCAGCCCGAGGGCGATGCCGACCAGCAGCAGGCCGCAGCAGGCGAAAGGCAGGGTGATCCGGCGCAGCAGCTCGACCCCGGAATCGGGGGTGACCCCCCGCAGCAGTTCCCGGGTCGGCAGGAACCGGGCCTGGGTGGTCCGGAGCAGCTTGGGAGCCTTGGGCACGGCGATGGAGTAGAGGTGTTCCTTCTCCTGCAGGTGCACGATGCTGCCGTCCGCGCGGTGGTAAACGCAACCTTTAAGATCAATCAATCTAAGATTAACTGTTGAAGTATCAAGTCCCTTGTCGGTCTGTCCCCAGGCCAGGGAGCGGGCCACCAGGTGCTGGACCCCCTCCTCGGAGACATCCATGAGGTGCACCTGACCATCCGGCGCCATCCAGACCGCATGGTTGGGCGCGCTGGCCGGGAACCAGGGCGCGGTGCCGGGACGCAGGAACCGGGTGTGGGTCTCCTCGATCATCCGGGCCTCGGCCAGCATCTGGGCGCCGTTGGCCCAGGGCACGAGGAGATTGGAGTTGAGGCTGGCCAGGACCAGCAGGCCGGCCGCCAGGACCAGCCACGGCTTGACCAGCGCCCGCATGCCGACGCCCAGGCCCTGGGCCGCCACCATCTCGGAACCCTCCGAGAGATGCTGCATGCCCATCAGGCCGCCCAGCACCGCCGCCATCGGCAGCACCATCCCGAGATTGTCCGGGATGCTCAGCAGCAGCAGCGGGACCACCCAGCGGAACGGCGCGCCCATGGAGAAGATCTCCTTGGACAACCCCACCACCTCGTAGGCCATGAGCAGCCCCCCATAGAAGGCCAGGGCCCCCAGGAAGGGATACATCCAGTTTTTCAGGAGGTATTTGTGGATGGTCGCGAGCACCGATTTAGCTTTCGATAATGTATATTATGTAACCTTGGATTCATGCCGTCGCGTTGAGAACCGTTCTCCGCGCTAGATCACTTTGGCGCGCAGAAGATCGTGGATGTGCAGGATCCCCGCGGCCTGGCCGGCCTCCCGGACGACCAGGAAGGTGATCTTCCGGTTCTCCAGGATTCCCGCCGCTTCGATCGCGAGGGTGTCCGGACCGACCGACACCGGTGCGGCGGTCATGATCTCCCGGGCCTTCAGGTCGAGCGGATTGAGGGCGGACTTCTGGGCCTTCTCCAGGGCCCGGCGGATATCGCCATCGCTGATCACCCCGAGCAGGCCGACGCCGTCCATGACGGTGGTCATCCCCAGCTTGCCGACGGTCATGGCGGCCAGCGCCTCGACCAGCCCGGCGTCCGGGCCGACCCGCGGCAGGTCCGTATGCATCAAGTCGCGGGTCTTGAGCAGCCGGGCGCCGATATTGCCGGCGGGATGCAGGACCGCAAAATTCTCGAGGGTGAAATCGGACCGCACCATCAGGTAGGCCGCCAGGAGGTCGCCCCAGAGAAGCTGGAGGGTGGTGCTGGCCATGGGCGCGAAATTGAGCGGGCAGCCTTCCCCATCCGGGAGATCATAGCTGAAGCACCAGTTGGCGGCCTGGGCCAGGCGGCTGTCCGGGCGCGAGGTGATGGCGGCGATCGACACGCCCAGGCGGATCAGGCTGGGCAGGAGCTTGATCACCTCCTCGGTCTCGCCGCTGTTGCTGAGGATGAGCACGCTGTCCATCTCGGTGATCATGCCCAGGTCGCCGTGGAGGGCGTCGGTGGGATGGAGGTAGAAACTCGGGCACCCGGTCGAGGCCAGGGTCGCCGAGATCTTCTGGGCGATCAGTCCGGATTTGCCGACCCCGGTCAGCACCACCCGGCCGCCATGGCCGTAGAGGTGTTCGGACCAGGCCTCGACCAGGGCCGGATCCCAGCTGGACTCCAGGGCCTTGATGGCCTTGCGGGTGGCGCCGATGACCTGCTGGGCCGCCGATGCGGGATCGCGGCCCGGGACCGGGGTTGTACCGGAATAATGCGACACTCTGCCCCTCCTTGCGGACAATCCTCTGGCTCCATGCTAACAGGGCTGCGGCCCGAGCAAGTTTGGCCGACCGATTCCGGGGCGGCCCCGGTAAACTGGAAGGTCGAGGTCCAACGAGCATGCTCAACATCACGGAAGTGCGCATAACCAAGGTCGATGGCGACGAGAAGCTGCGGGCCTTCGCCGGCCTGGTGGTCGACGAATGCTTCCTGGTCGGCGATCTGCGGGTCCTGGAGAACGAGGACGGCTACTACGTCACCATGCCCAGCAAGCGCAAGCGCGACGGTTCCTACAAGGACATCGCCTACGCCCTCAATCCCGACACCAAGGAGCAGGTGGAGCAGAAGGTGCTCGCCGCCTACGAGGCCGCCACCGGCAACCGCGCCATCTCCCGCATCGAGCAGGGCCAGTCCGGCCCCGTCCGGGCCGATCTGCTGGGCGTCGAGGAGTTCGGCTTCACGCCCAAAGCCAATCCCTGATTCTCAGTGGGGGGACCGCGCGTTCGCTTTGCTCACTCTCCGTCCCCCCACACCCCCACTGCATGCCCGGGCGAAGCCCGGACACGCAGTCTGACTGGACCGGGGCCCCTGCCCCGCGCTAGAATCCGGTGTTCTTGGGGAGTCGCCAAGTGGTAAGGCAGCAGGTTTTGATCCTGCCTATCGAGGGTTCGAATCCTTCCTCCCCAACCAATGGCTCCTTGCCGGCATTCGTCGGAGGCTTTTCGTCAGTTCACGGTCACCGTCACGGTGCCGGTCGTGCTGCCGTAGGGTCCTTCAGCCAGTAATATATAGGTGGTGGTGGCCGCCGGCTGCACCCCGATGCTTGTGCCGCGCACCAGGCCCGGACCCGGCGAGAGGATGAAGCGGGTGGCATCGGTCGCGGTCCAGCTGAGGGTGGCGCTGCCGCCCGGCGCGACCGCGGTGGGGCTGGCGGTGAAGGTCTGGAGGACCGGCGCCGGGCCGGTCGGGAGGGCGGTGTGGACGGTGCCCATCTGCACCAGTTCCAGGTCCGCCCCGGTGATCCCGGTGAGGGTGTGCAGGTCGTCGTTGTTCCAGCCGGGATCCGGGCAGCCCGAGATGAACCAGGCGCTGCCGTTGTCGGCGAGGATCAGGCCGTATTTCTTGAGGGCGGTGAGCACCGCCCGGGCCTGGGCGGGATAGCCCGATATATCGACGGACGCCTTGAGCCGGAAGCGGGCGCCCATGGGCGGGGCGCTGGCGCTGGTGTTGCTGGAGGCCCAATGGGTGGCGGGCAGGACGAAGGCTTTCCGGGTCACGGGCACGGTCAGGCGCAGCGCGTGGTCGATGGAGCCGGCCGCCATTTCGCCGTATTTGGCCAGGCCGGGGAAGATCGGCAGGCCGGCGGCGTCCGCGCTGGTCCAGCCGTAGGGGCGCAGGCCGTCGGAATCCAGGTCCCAGACCGCGCCGTTGTCCGCGTGCCAGGAGCCGTCGCCCTGGAGCTGGGCGTCGTAGAGTTCGTAGAGCAGGCGGCTGTCCCGGTCCAGGACCACCACGTGGCGGTCGCCGGGCAGCCCGTCGGTGGGCGAGGTGCCCTCGAAGGGCGGCGGCACGGGAATGGGCATGGGGCCGGGCTCGCTCTCGTCGCCCCACTGCAGGTAGGTCACCGGAACCCTGCCCTGGGTCCCGGCGACCACTGCGTAGGGGATCCCGAAGGAGGCGCCGTTGATGAGCCCGGAACCGAAATCCGGATGGAGGGTGGCGCCGGCCCCGACGAAGGCGATGACGCTGTCGGAGGCGGGATCGGCGGGCAGGGCCGAGATATCCTGGTTCCAGGGGTTGTCTGCCGGGAACGGAAGGTAGCCGTTGAGGTTGCCGCCGATGCCCAGGGACGGCGTGCCGGCCTGGGGCGCGGTGACGGTGACCGTCGCCTGGGCGTTGTGACTGGCATCCGAAATCAGCGCCGCCTGCACATGGAAGGTGCCCGGGGCGGCCGGGGCCGTGTACGACCCGCCTGTGGAGATGACACCGCCGCCGGTCTCCACGACGCTCCAGGTCACGGCGGTGCTGGCGGCGCCGTCCACGGTGGCGGCGAAGACCTGGACCTGGCCGTACTGGAGCGCGACCATGGCGGGCGCCACCGCCACTTTCAGGGGCGCCGGGGTCGGGGAGCCCCCGCCGCAAGCCAGGAAAAGGGACAGGACCCCCCAGGACAGGACCGGATTGGAACGCACGAATCCTCCTCGGGAAATCAGGGGTTCAACATCCTATCCGCCTTCCCGGTCGTTGCGTCTACTGGAAATTAACGGCGCTGTAGCCCACCCAGGCGATCACCGGGCTGGCGTCGTCCAGGATGTTGACCGTCTCGTCGCTGCCGAACCGGGCCCGCCAGGTGGCGGAGGGGATGAGCAGGTTCAGGCTGGGGGAACTGGAGGCCTTGACGACCTGGTTGTAGGGGTCGTCCCCGTGGTCCATGTAGAGGTCCTCGGTCGGGAAGTAGACCAGTTCGTGGCCACAGACCCACACCGGTTCCACCGGGATGTTGAGGACCCGCAGGGCGGCGTTCATGAAGCCGGTGCTGCCATGGCAGCCGGCGGTCCAGTGCTGCAGGCCCAGGCCGGGATTGCGGGAATCGACCGTGCCGTTGACGATCTGGGAGATGGGCGAGTAGCCCTGGTAGCCCCAGATCGCCAGTTCCGTCCCCATGTCATCGGAGCCGTAGAAATGGGTGAGGTTCTGGCGCATCCAGTCGAGGGTGCCGGCGATGCTCGCCTGGCGGGTGGCGCCGAGGATCCCGGCCTGCCGGAGCCAGTGGTAGGTCCAGCGGGGATCCGCGAAGGAGGTGCGGGGGCGGTTGTCGGCCCGCAGGGCCGGGAGGCCGGCCGAGTCGTAGGTGCCGATGCTGAAATAGCCGTAGGGCAGCAGCCAGCCCATGGTGGCGCTGTCGAACAGCCAGCGCAGGGTGGACGCCGGATAGGCGGTGACGCTCCAGGGCAGCTGCCGGGAGGTCTCCAGCATCAACGCGAAGCCCACGTTGGCGGTGTAGAGCTTCCACATGTAGTCGGAGGCCACGCCTTCCATGGTGCTCTGGGTCATGGAGCCGACCGCGGGCGAGACGTTGACGGGTTCGTCGTTGGGGGTGGCGCCGCCCTCGGTCATGGTCACGGCGGGCGCCCCCAGGGAATACCAGCTGGCCGCGTCCAGGTAGGCCTGGTTCAGGTCGGCCTGCTGGCTGGGGCTCCAGGCGGCCCAGGCGATCTTGTCGGAATCGTCCGGAGCCTGGTAGGTGTTGGCCGAGGCGGCCTGGAACTGCCACTTGATGGCCGCGGCGACGGCGGGATTGGCCTTGAGCCAGGTGGCCAGGTCCTGGAGAAGGGAGGTGACGGCGGGGGCGCTGGTGGTCGCGCCGCCATAGATGTCGCTGGCCACCACCGTGTAGGCCGTGCCGTCGTCCGCCACCTGGAAGGCCGGAGCGGTATAGTTCGGGCCGGTGCCGCCCGCGATCGGGCTGCCGTTCCGGAACCATTGGTAGGAGAGGGTCCCGGTGCCGATGGCGGAGGCGGTGAAGGCCGGGACCGCCCCGGGGGTGAGGATCTGCCCATAGGGCTGGAGCGTGAACACCGGCCCCGGGACGACCGTGGCCAGCGTGAGCACCGCCGTGCCGCTGCCGGCGGCATTGGTGGCGGTGATGGTGTAGGGGACGGCCTGGACCGCGGCGGTGGGGGTGCCGGACAATTGGCCGCTGGTCACGTCGAACTGCAGCCCGGCCGGCAGGGAGGGCGTTAGCGTCCAGGTGGCGACCGCACCGCCCGTGTTGGTTGGGACCAGGGTCGCCACCGCCACGTTCACGGGGAAATTGAAGACCGTCCCACGGTAGGTGATGCTGGGCGGCAGCAGGGTGGTGGCGAGGGTGAGGGAGTGGCTGACCGACCCACCCGAATTGGTGGCGGTGACCGTGTAGGACTGGGCGGCGGTCATGGTCGTGGGCGTTCCGTAGATCACGCCCGTGTTGAGGTTGAGGTTCAGGCCGGCGGGCAGCCCCGGGGTGATCGCCCAGGCGAGTACGATGCCGCCCGTACTGGCGGGGGTGAGGTTGAGGAACGCGCCGACCGGGGCGTTGCAGGGGTTGCCCGGGTAGCTGAATGCGGGTGGCATGTCGTTCACCGTGATCACCAGGGTGCTTTGGACGGGTCCCGACGCGGCGCTGGCCTGGACGGAAAAGCTGGTGGTGCCGGCCACTCCGGTGGGGGTGCCGGACACGATCCCTGTGCTGGGATCCAAAGCCAGCCCCACCGGCAGGAGCGGGTTCACCGTGTAGGAACTGAAGGGACCTCCGGTGATCACCGGCAGGTCGGGGGTGATGGCGGAATTCCGGGTGAACACGGCCGGGTTGGTCGCGTAGCCAAGGCTCGCCGGGTTGGCCGTGACCAGGATCGTGGCCGTGGTGGTGCCGTAGGGGCCGGTGGCGGTCAGTCGGTAGCTGGTGGTGCCGGAGGGGGGGACCACCTGCACCGAACCGCCGGTGACAGGGCCCACGCCATTGTTGATGGTGAACGTGGTCGCGCCGGTGGCGGTCCAGGCCAGGGTCGTCGCCTGCCCCAAGGTCACCGTCGCCGGGGTCGCTGTGAAGCTGGTGATGGCCGGGCCCGGCACCACCTGGATGGTCACGGCCCCCGTGCTCGACCCCGCCGCATCGGTGGCGGTCAAGGTATAGGTGGTGGTGACAGTGGGATAGACCAGGGCCATGCCACTGGTCCCGGGAGCGATGATTCCCACCCCGTGGTCGATGGAGGCGCTGGTGGCGAAGGCGATGGGGCCCCAGTTCAGGACGCCGGCCTGGCCGACGCCAATGGTCGTTGTCGACGAGTCAAAGTAACCCAGGGTGGGGAGATGGCCGAAATTGGCCGTGAGGGCCAGGTTCGAAGCGACGCCGGCGACCGTGAGCGGGTTGCTGGCGGTGGGGACAAAACCGTTGGTCCCTGTCCAGTTGATGAACCCGAAGTTGGCGTTGGGAACCGCGGTCACCGCCGCGCAACCCTGGCCCGCGGTCACCGACTGTGAGGTGGAACCGGTCAGGGTGCCGCCGAATCCTGCCGCATAGGTCACGGTGTAGAGGGTGGCGAAATTCGCGGTGACGCTGAGGTCAGCCATGACCGGGCTGTCCGTGCGGGGGTTGGCGACCGAGCCGTCGCTCCAGGTGGAGAAGCCGAACCCGGCGTTCGGGACCGCGGTGACCGGCAAGCCGCTGCCCTGGTAGGCGACGGTCTGGCTGGCCGCGCCGGTGACGGTGCCGTTGGCCCCGGCGCTGTAGGCCAGGCTGAAGGTGTTCACGGCGAAACCGGCGGAGACGCTGACGTTGGCTGTGATGGGGCTGTCGGTGCGGGGGTTGGCGGCCGACCCGTCGCTCCAGGCGGTGAAGTGGTAGCCGGGGTTCGGGACCGCGGTGACCGGACTGCCGCTGCCCTGGTAGGCGACGGTCTGGCTGGCCGCGCCGGTGACGGTGCCGTTGGCCCCGGCGCGGTAGGCCAGGCTGAAGGTGTTCACGGCGAAACCGGCGGAGACGCTGACGTTGGCTGTGACGGGGCTGTCGGTGCGGGGGTTGGCGGCCGACCCGTCGCTCCAGGCGGTGAAGTGGTAGCCGGGGTTCGGGACCGCGGTGACCGGACTGCCGCTGCCCTGGTAGGCGACGGTCTGGCTGGCTGGCCCGGTGAGGGTGCCATTGGCCCCTGCGGTGTAGGCGAGGTCGAAGGTGTTCACGGCGAAACTGGCGGAAACGCTGAGGTTGGCGGTGACAGGCGCATCCGTGCGGGGGTTGGCGACCGAGCCGTCGCTCCAGGCGGTGAAATGGTACCCCGGGTCCGGCACGGCGGTGACGGGACTGCCGCTGCCCTGGTTGGTGACCGTCTGGTTGGTCGAACCGGTCAGGGAGCCGTTGGCCAGCGCCTGGTATTGGAGGGTGTAGGTCGGCTGGACCGTCAAGGACTTGAGGGCCGTCGCGGGACCGTTGGCATTGGTCACGGTGAGGGCGACGTTGAAGGTGCCGGCGGCGAAGACATGGGAGGGATTCTGGGTGGTGCTGGCGGTCCCGTCTCCGAAGCTCCAGTTCCAGGTGGTCGGGGACCCCGTGGAACCATCCAGGAATGCCACCACTTGCCCGGAGACCGGAGCTGCGGGCGTGAAGGTGAACGCCGCGGTGGGCGGATTGCCCTTCGAGCCGGCGCCTCCGCACCCCAGAGCCAGAACCAGGGCCAGCATTGCCAGGATCGTGCGGGTCAAGGCCATCATTCCCTCCCTGCCGGGTTCGGGTCGTGCGGTTCGAAGTGCCGCGTCCGCGCCGCCGGGCCGCCATCCCGGGGATGGGGCAGGTCTTGGGGATGCGATGGGTTGAAGAGCGATCCGGATTCACTGCCAGGCAAAGCTCAGCTACCAGATGCCTCATTTTCGGCAATTTCGGGGATTTTGATAAGAAATTTTTGAAAAATTATAAAACCTGCCGAACCTTGGGTGGGAAATTCACGACTCGGACGATTCCCGGGCCTGTTCGAGCGAAGGCCACCCGGTCCTTTCACGATGGATCGGTCATCATTATATTGACCTGGCCGGGAATCACCCTATCCTGGGGCCGGATTCCTTGTGAATGGAAAGGGTCGGTTCGGACCATGCGGCGCAGCCATCCCTCCCTCGTCCTGACTCTCGCGAGTATCGCCCTGCCCTTCTGGGTCGGATGCTCATCCGGATCCCACGGCACCCCCGGCCTGCCGGCAGGCGTTCCCCCGGCCGTGAAACAGGCCTACGACCAGGGAACCCCCGTGCCCACCGCCCTGGTGGCGGCGGACAATGGCCTGGGATTCGCGGCCTTCGCCCTGTTGCGGCAAGCCCACCCGGGCAATCTCCTGGTCTCCCCCATGAGCCTGGCCCAGGCGCTGGACATGGCCTACAACGGCGCCGGCGGCCAGACCCTGGCCGGGATGGCCCAGGCCTTGGGGCTGACCGGAGTCGGCGCGGGCCAGCTGGACCAGGACAACGCCGCGCTCCTGGCCCACCTGTACTCCAGCGATCCGGACGTGACCCTGATCCTGGCCAACTCCATCTGGGCCCGGGCCGATATCCTGCCCAGCTTCCTGGCCACCAACCAGACCTATTTCGGCGCCCAGGTGGGCACCATGGACGGAGCGCCCGGATCGGTGAACGCCTGGGTGGACCAGGTCACCCAGGGGCGGATCCCGGCGGTGCTCGATCCGGGTCTGGACTGCAGCCAGCTTGATGCGATCCTCGCCAATGCCCTGTATTTCAAGGGCACCTGGCACACCGCGTTCCAGGTCGCCGACACCGTGGCGGCCCCCTTCACGCGCATGGACGGCAGCCAGGTGAGCTGTACCATGATGACCCAGATGGCCGCCGGCGGCTTCGGCCGCACCGCCACCTGCGACGTGGCCTGGCTCCCCTATGGCGGCGGCCGCTACCGCATGGTCTTCCTGCTGCCCCCGCCCGGAGCCTCCCTGGCCTCCCTGGCTCCGGATCCGGCGGGCTGGGAGAGCCTGATCCAGGCCGCCGCCGCTCCGAGCTTTCAGATCCACCTCCCCCGGTTCACGGCCAAATGGAGCGCTTCGCTCAACGACACCCTGATCCAGCTGGGCATGGCCGACGCCTTCGACCCGCTCCGGGCGGATTTCCCGGCCCTGGCCTCGGTGGCGGAGTACCTGGCGTTCGTCACCCAGAGCACCACGGTGGCCGTCGACGAGGCGGGCACGGTGGCCACCGCGGCCACGGCCGCCGGGGCGGCCCCGACCGCGACCGGGCCGGGGCTGAACATGGTCCTGGACCACCCCTTCATCTACGCCATCCAGGACACCGGGACCGGCGCCATCCTGTTCCTGGGCCAGCTGGTGGACCCGACGGCCGGCTGAATCACTTGCGGCTGACGGCCACGTATTCGCTGATCTCCTTGGCGCAGTCCTTGGGGGTCTCGAGGAATTCCACGCCGGTCTCGATCCACTCGCCATTGGCGTTCATGCCGTCGTCGAACCACGCCACCCGGCCCTTGAGGGTGTATTTCTTGGCGTCGGAACGCATGAGGATCAGGTTCTCGAGGACGGGACGGCCCTTGAGGTAGGGGGCCGAGGCCACCGGGAGGCGCACGCAGCACCCGTGCGCGCCGATGTTGGAGACCTGGATCCGGGTGAAATCCTGCCCGCCCAGGCGGAACTGGGTCTTGAAGTCGGTGATGAACGAACTGCGGGAATGCTTGCGCTTTTCCATGGAGCCTCCGTTGGGGAATCCGATCATCCCCTTGGATGCCCAGCACCGGCCGGCGTGACCGCAGGTGCCGCTATTTTCCGATGGCCAGCAGTTCCACGTCGAACACCAGCATGCCCGCGGGTTTCCCGGCTTCGCCCTGGTAGGCCAGTTTCTGGGGGACCCAGAAGCGGTTCTTCTGGCCGACCTTCATGAGCTGCAGCCCCTGGGTCCAGCCCTTGATGACCTCGTCCAGGTCGAAGGAGACGGGCCGGCCCTTGGTCCAGCTGCTGTCGAACATCTTGCCGTCGGTGGTCCACCCGGTGTAGTGGACGGCGACCCGCTCATCCTTGCCGGGGGTGGCGGTGCCGGTCCCGGGCCGCAGCACCTTGAAAGCCAGGCCCGAGGGCAGGAGGCTGGCGCCGTCGCCGGGGCCGGCGACGTCGGGGGGAGCCAGGAACGGCGAGGGGGCGATGGCGACCAGCTCCGCGTCCAGGATCAGCGAATCCGGCGCCTGGGGGAAGGCCAGGGAACGCGGCATCCACATGCGCAGCTTTGCCCCCGGGGTCATGAGCTTGAGCCCCTCCTTCATGCCGGGCATGAACAGGCCCAGGGGCCGGATCCAGGCGCCGGGCTTCTTGGCGGTGCTGTCGAGGACGCTGCCGTCGGGGGTCCAGATGGTGTATTCCACCGTGACCAGGTCGTCGCCGGCGGGGTGCTGCTCGCCTTTGCCGTGGCGCAGGACCAGGGTGGCCAGGCCGCTGGGGGTGGTCACCGCCTCCTTGGCGGGGGCGGCGAGGTCCTGGGGGGTGGCGGGCACCGGGTAGCGGTCGGCGGCCGGGGCCGCCAGTGTGGCCAGGGCGAGAAGAGGCGGGAGGAGGCGGGATAGGCGCATGGATTCCATGGTCATCGCAATCCCGTCCTGGCGCAACCGGTCACTCCCGGCCCTCGCCCCAGACCAGGACCGCGCCGTCGCTGAGTTTCAGCCCGCCCGGCCGGGCCCGCCGGAGCTTCATGGGGGTGGCGGAAGCGAGGGTCTTCTTCTTCAGGTCCCAGATCTCCACCTCCCCGGAGGGTTGGCCATCGGCACGCCCGCCCACGACCAGCGCATGGGTCTTGTCCAGCGCCACCACAAGGGGATCCTGCCGCTCCCGGCCGGGCGCGAAGGGCGGAACGCCGGGGCCGGCGGCGGGCGCCTTGGCGGTGGCCAGCAGCGCGCCCAGATCCTCCTCCCAGCCCAGGGGCTTCAGCAGCCCGGAGCGGCTGTCGAGCAGATCCACCACCGGCCCCAGGGCCAGCACCTGGCCGCCGGGGAGCTGGGCCAGGCCGCGGCTGCCCAGGCGCAGGGTGGCCAGCACCGAGAACTGCCGGGAACGCGGGTCCCAGCGGTCCAGGGGCGGGCCGAAGGCCGGACTGCCCAGGACCAGGACCCCGCCATCCCGGAGCGGGACCAGGGTCGGCGCCAGGTAGCCGTTGGCCAGCCGCCCGGCGGGCGCGGCCCCGGCCAGGCCCAACGGATCCGGGCAGCGCACGAGCTGCTGGCCGGCCTCGGCCAGGAACAGCCCCTGCCCCGTCGCGTCCAGAGCCCAGCCGGGGGCCGGGTTGCCGTGCAGGTCCAGGGGGGCGCCGGGGGTGACGGTCTCCTTGACCGGATCCAGCACCTCCATCTGCGCCACGCAGATATCGGGGTTCTCGGCGACCCCGCCCCAGAGGCAGATCCGGCCATCGGCCAGGAGCGTCGCCTGGTGCCGGGCCCGGGGCTGCGGCCGGGCCGTCCAGGAGGACAGGCTGGACCAGCGGGGATTGAAGCACTCCACCGGCAGGGGGCCGGTGGCGGGCCGGCGGCCCCGGGCGGGCTGGTCCGAGGGCCAGCCGCCGAGGATGGCCACCCGGCCGTCCTTGAGCCGCAGCGCCCGGAAGAAGTTCCGGGGCCGGGCCAGGGTGGTCCGGGCGACCGGAGCCTTCCGCCCATCCCAGGTATAGAGGATGCCCGAGGCCCCGTCCACCAGGCAGACCCTGCCCTCGTCCAGTTCCACCGCTTCGGCGCACAGGCCGAACAGGGCCTCGGCCAGGGGCTTGAAGGCCGCGCCGCCCGGTTCCAGGATCTCCGCCGGGGCCGGGGTCCCGGTGCCGCCCACCAGGAGCAGCCGGCCGTCCTTCAGAAGCAGGGCGCGATGGCCCTGGCGGGGCCGGGTCAGGGCCGGCCCGGGGCTGAACCGGTTGCTGGCGGGGTCGAACCATTCCGAGGAGGTGGACGTGAGGGTGCCGCCGGTGACCAGGACCCGGCCATCGGGGCAGAGGGTGGCCTGGAAGTCGGTGCGGGTCTCGGCCATCGGGCCGATCGCCCGGCCACGCCCCGTCTCCGCCGGCAGGCGCTCCCCCGCGGCGCCGGCGGCCGGGACCGTGGGGTCCGGCTGGAAGGCGGGGGCGGCGGAGGCTTTGGCCTTGGGCTTGGGGGCGGCGGGGAGGAATGCCGCGGGTAGGGTCACAGCCAGGCACAGGGCCGTTCGCAGGATCATCGGGGGCTCCGGCGGGTGGCTCAGGCCACGGGGATGTAGATGTTGTCCCGCTGCCAGGGCTCGAAGCCGGCGCCGCGGATCATGCGGTCCATCTCCTCCCGGTTCACGGAGTAGCAGGTGCCTGCGGCGCTGACCACGTTCTCCTCGAGCATCAGGCTGCCCATGTCGTCGCAGCCGTAGTGGAGGGCCATCTGGCCGGTCTTGCGGCCCATGGTCACCCAGGAGCTCTGGATGTGGGCGAAGTTGTCCAGGAAGATCCGGGCGATGGCGATGGTGCGCAGGTACTCGGCGTCGGTGGGGCGCGGCACCTTGCCCTCCCAGATGGTGTGGCCGCTCTGGAACGGCCAGGCGGCGAAGGCCGTGTGGCCGCCGCCGTTGGCCCGGGCCAGCGCCCGGTCCTGCTGGTCGCGCAGCACCCGGAAATGCTCCACCCGCTCGGCCAGCGTCTCGGTGATGCCAAACATCATGGTGCCGGTGGTCTTGATGCCCACCGAATGGGCGGCCTCCATGACCTCCAGCCACTTCTCCGGGCCGCCCTTGAGCGGCGCGATCTTCCTGCGCACCCGGTCCACCAGGATCTCCGCGCCGCCGCCGGGGATGCTGCCCAGGCCGGCCTCGCGCAGGTCGAGGAGGGTCTTTTCCAGGGACTGGCCGCTGAGCCTGGCCATCATCTGGATCTCCACCGGCGAGAAGCCATGCACCCAGATCCCCAGGCCCTTGAGGAAGGCGACCAGTTCCAGGTAATAGCTCCAGGGCAGATCGGGGTTGACCCCGCCCTGCAGGAGGAAGCCGGTGCCGCCCACCGCCTTGGTCTCCTCGGCCTTCCGCCGCAGCTGGTCCCAGGTCAGGGTATAGCCCTGGGAGCTCCCGGGCTTGTGGTAGAACGCGCAGAACGTGCAGTAGACGTTGCAGACGTCGGTGTAGTTGACGTTGCGGTCGATCACGAAGCTGGCGCGGGCCGGGTCGTTGTGCCGGTTGCGCACCGCCGTGGCGGCCGCGGCCAGGTCCGGCAGGCTGGCGTGGTCGAACAGATGGAGGGCCTCCTCCACCCCGATCCGGTCGCCCTGAAGGACGCCCCGGAGGATGGTCCCGGTATCGGCTTGGGCAACGGCCACGGCTAGACCTTGTAGCCCATCACCGACAGGCAGCGCCGGCACACGCATTCCTGGCCTTCGACGTGGTGGGCGAAGGCCTCCACCGGGAACTCGTTCCGGCACTTCTCGCAGAGCCGCTTGGGGACTTCCTGTTTTACCTCGGGCGTGGTGGCGGCCACTTCAGCCATTGTGTTCCTCCGTCAGGCTCCAGAGTAGCGCATCCGGGGCCTGGGGAGGCCGGAAAGGACACGCGGCCGGGCCCGGCTTGCCTGTTCCTTTGGGCGGTAATGGAGCTCCGGGTTTGGTAAGATGGCGCAGTCCGGGAGTCCCCATGTCCGACCTGTTCAAGAAACTGAACCTCAAGGATCAGACCCGGATCCTGGTGCTGGACGCGCCGGCCTCCTTCGAACCGGAACTGGCCGGTCTCGCCGGGGTCTCCGTGGACCGGGCGGTCGCGGGCGGGCCGGTGACCTTCGCCCTGGCCTTCGTCCAGACCCAGGCCGGGCTGGACGCATGCTCCCGGGAGCTGGCGGACCGGGCCGAGGGGGACGCCCTGCTCTGGTTCGCCTACCCCAAGCAGAGCTCCCGGAACTTCACCTGCGAGTTCAACCGGGACACGGGCTGGGAGGTGCTGAGGTCGGCCGGCTGGGACAGCGTACGGATCGTGGCGATCGATGCCGATTGGTCGGCCCTGCGCTTTCGACGGAACGCGTTCGTGAAACCCAGGGCATAGAAAAATCCGGGCGCGGGCCCGGGTTTTTTCAACCGACTGCTTAACAGATCTAGCCTTCCGCCTCCGCGGCCAGTTCGACCAGCGGCTTCTCCTTGAATCCGGCCATGCGCTTGCCGGCATGCTTGTGAGCCTGGGTCTCAAGCTTGTCCAGGGCTTGGGCCAGGCTCTGATACATGTCGGTGCTTTCGGCGGAGGCAATGAATTCGCCGTTGCGGGTCTTGAGGGTGATTTCGGCCTGATGGCGGTGCTTCTCCACACTGAAGATCACGTGGACATCGATGATGTCCTCCAGGTAGGCCTGCATCTTGTCCAGGCGCTCCTGAGCCGACGCCCGGAGGCTGTCGGAAACTTCAACGTGGCGACCTGTGTAACTGACCTTCATCGTGGACTCCTTTGAAGGGGGGGCCGGGTGGCCCGGTGGAAACGACAGTGTAGGTAGTAAGTGCGTCGTCCGGGCGGATTGTTACCTTCTCCGGCGCCGGGAGGCTGGAGGAATCTTGATCTCCTCCCGGTATTTGTTGACCGTCCGTCGGGCGACCTTGATGCCGTCCCGGTCCAACAGCTTGGCGATGGTCTCGTCCGACAAGGGCTTGGCAGGGTCCTCGGCCTGCACCAGTGCCTTGATCTTGTGCTTGACCACCGTGGCGGAGACATCGTCCCCACTGTTGGAGCCCAGGCTGGCGCTGAAAAAATAATTGAGATCGAACAGCCCCTGGGGGGTGTGGATGGTCTTGGCCTTCACCACCCGGGAGATCGTGGATTCATGAAAGCCTGTGGCCTCCGCCACATCGCGCAAGACCATGGGACGCAGCCGCAGCGTGCCGTGCTCGAAGAAGTCCCGCTGCAATTCAACAATGGCGGCGGAAACCCGGAGCACCGTGCGGTTCCGGTCCTCGACCCCGCGAATGAAATCCCGGGCGGAACGGTACTTCTCTCGAATGAAATTCTTATCGTCCTTGGCCTCGGCCCCGGCCAGGAAGTGCCGGTATTCGCCGCTGACCCGCAGCCGCGGCACGGTCTCGTCGTTGAGGTAGACCTTCCAGTTGCCGTCCTCGCCCTTGAGCACCACCACGTCGGGCTTGATCACCCGCTCCGATTCGGGGTCGAAGGCGCGGCCCGGCGCCGGATGCAGGTGGCGCAGGATCGCCAGGGCCTCGGCCAGCTCCTCCTCGGAGCAGCCCATGATCTTGCGCAGTTTGACGTTGTCCCGCTGGGTGAGCAGTTCGCACTGGTCCTGGATGATCCGCACCGCCAAGTCGTCCGGTTCGGCGCCGGCATGCTGGAGCTGCACCAGGAGGCTCTGCTGGACACTGAAGCAGCCCACCCCCGAAGGGTCGAACTCCTGGAGGATCTCCATCATCTCCAGCAGCTGGTCCAGGTCCACGCCCAGTTCGGCGGCCAGCTCCTTGGGGTTGGTCTCGAACGGCAGATCCGGGTCGATCCGCAGGAAGCCCTTGGCGTCCACGTGGTCGATGAGGGCCTCCATGGCCGCGGCCCGCGGATCGTCGGCCTCCAGGGTCTGGTAGAGCTGGCCCAGGAGATGCTCCTGGAGGGTCTCGGTGCTGCTGAGGCGGTCCTCCCAGCTGGTCCGCTCGTCTTCCGGCAGGCTGCTGGTGCGAGGCAGATCCAGGTCCCAGGAGTTCTCGGCGCCCATCTCGGTCTCCTGGACCTGGGAGATGCCCTCCTCGGTGAAGGCGGCCAGGTCGGCGTCCGGGTTCATCTCCCCCGGGGTCTCCTGGAGCGGGCCCAGGTCCACGGAATCCACGTTCTCCGGCAGCTCGACGCCGTTGTCGGGCACCTCGGAGTCATGGCCCTCCTCCAGGGCCTCCAGGGTGGGGGTCTCGTCCCCATCCTCCATCAGCTCGAGCAGGGGGTTCTCGCCCAGTTCCCGTTCGATCGTCTGGCTCAGCTCCAGCAGGTTCATCTGCCAGAGTTTCAGCTTGAGCTGCATGGCCGGCGTCAGGGCCAGCGTCTGGCTCTGGGCCAGCCGTTGCGAGAGATTGGGGCCGAGGGTCGCCATCAGTCCAACCGGAACCGGTCGCCGAGATAGACCCGGCGGATGTCCGGGTCTTCGGCGATTTCGTGGGGGAGTCCATGCTTCATGATCATTCCATCAGCCAGAATGTACGCCCGATCCGCAATCTGCAAGGTCTCCCGGACATTATGGTCGGTGATCAGCACGCCTATTCCTCTTGCTTTCAGATCGGCAATCAGGCCCTGGATCTCCAGTACCGATTTCGGGTCGACGCCGGCGAACGGCTCGTCCAGGAGCATGATCCGGGGGTCGGTCACCAGGGCCCGGGCCATCTCGCAGCGCCGCCGTTCCCCGCCGGACAGGGACATGCCCAAGGTTTCCCGGACCTTCTGCAGGTGGAAATCGGCAAGGAGCCGCTCACAGCGGGCGACCTGGTCGGCTACCGGCAGGGGCTGCAGTTCGGCCAGGGCCATCAGGTTCTCCCAGACCGTGAGGCCCCGGAACACGCTGGATTCCTGGGGCAGGTAGCCGATCCCCTTGCGCGCCCGCCGGTGCATCGGCATCCGGGTGATGTCCCAGCCCTGCCAGAAGATGTGCCCCTTGTCCGGGGCCTCGACCCCCACCACCATGTAGAACGTGGTGGTCTTGCCGGCCCCGTTGGGCCCAAGCAGGCCCACGACCTCGCCGGGCGAGACCTCCAGCGACACGTCCCGGACCACGGTCCGGTCGCCGTAGCGCTTGCAGAGGTTGCGGGCCTCGAGGCGGATGTCCTGGGACGCGGTCAAGGGCGGACCTCCGAGAGGGCCTTGACGCCGCCATGCCAGTTGGCGGTCTGGCGGGCCGGGTCCAGATCCAGGGCGTCGCCCCTGCCCTCACCCATCCGTCCCCGCAACACCACCGTCCCCGTAGCCGTCATCAGTTTCACAACATTCCCTGGCCCCAGAGTTACCGAGATATGGTCGGCTTGCAAGCGCCACGCCTGGCCCTGGCACTCCACCCGGCCGTCCAGGTCGATCAGCCGGTCCTTGGCCTGTCCCCTTTCCGCCCGCAGCAGGATGTCGCCCTCGGGAGCGCCCAGGGCCCCGGCGATCCCGTCCGGGAACCGGACCTCGTCCTGGCTGCGCACCAGGGTGGCGCCGGTGAGCCGCTGGCGCAGCCGGGTCCAGGTGGCGGGCCGGCCGGTCAGGGTCATCTTCTGGTTTTCCCAGACCAGCCCATCGCTGCGCACCTGGGCGCCGTCGAAGAACTGGGCCTGGATGGGCCCCTTGAATTCCCAGCGGAGCGGGTTGCCGGTGCCTTCGCCAGCCGAGAACGTGCCCATCTCGCCCCGCCCAAGGGCCGGGGCCAGGATCCGCCAGGTGCGCTGCGCGTGCCAGGCCTGGATCTGCGGGCTGCTTAACGAGCGAGCGGCGCCCCAGGTCAGCAGGGCCTGGGGCTCGGCCCAGGTCTCGCCCACCTGCAGGCCGGCGGGCAGATCCGGGCCGGGCGCGGTCCGCTGCAGGATCCGGGGGGCCCGGAGCAGGGCCTTCAGCCCCTCCATGGGCTGCTCGAGCTGGACATCCCCTTCCATCCGCAGGCCTGCCGGGGTCCACCGGGCTCCCTGGGACTGCAGGGACTCGTTGCCGCCGGGCACCGGGCGGGTTGCCCGGAATTGCTGGAAATCCACCTGGTCGAACGGTTTGCCGGCCGGCGGACGGGGCGCGACCCCGTGCCCGGCCGAACCGGTCCAGCCATCGGCGCGCCAGAACGTGATGGGCGCCTGGAAGACCACTTCGGCCAGCCCGATCAGCACCGTCCCGGCCTTGAAGGAGCCGCCCTCCAGCTGGGCCAGGACCTCCTCCATGCGCCCTTCCCGGAACCCCAGGGCCGCCTGCATGCGCTCGGCGGTGAGGCTCCTGAGGGCGCCGGGCTCGGCGGCCTCCCAGTGGACCGGGCCCTTGTCGACCCGGAACAGGCCGTCCAGGCCGCGGTGCCAGCCCGGCGGCAGGGTCCAGCGCCCCCGGCCGTTGCCTTGCAGATCATCCCAGACCAGGGTGGACCGGCCGGTCCAGACCCCGTGGTCCCAGGCCAGGGCCGGCCCGGGATCGCGCATCGTGCCCTTGCCCATGAGCTCGGTGCTGCGGGCGGCCCAGGCCTGCACGTCCATGGGCCCCATGAGGGTCCAGATGCCGCGGTTGCGCAGGGCCTGGGGCGAGATCATGCCCCAGGTGGTTTCGGGCTCCTCCAGCCGGCCGGACACCTTCTCCAGATGGATCAGCTCCTGGGTGCCGCTGATGGTCTCGTAGGACAGGGCGAACTTGCCTTCGCCGAGCTGTTCCACGAAAGTGCCGAACCGGCCCTGGGTGCCCTTGGCGCCGAGCATGCCATCCCCGGATTCCGGCTGCAGGGGCCTCGGGCCCCGGGCCATGTAGAGGGCCGTGGCGGCGAAGGTGCCGATGAACAGGAGGACGCCGCCCACCCGCCAGACCAGGCTCCGGGTGCTGAGCAGCGCCCGGAATCTCATGGCGCCTCGGCCAGGAAGCTGTCCACCCGCCACGACCGGCCCCAGCGCGGATGGTCCTGGGGCGCGACCGCCAGCCGCACCGGCCCGTCCGCATCCAGGAAACCATCCTGGAACAGGGTGAACTCGTCCGGCTCGCCCTGGAGCCGGAATTTCCGGTAGCCGTCGCCGAAGCTCCGGGGGGCGCCCTGGAGCCGGCCCTCCACCCTCAGCAGGGGCTCCGGGAAGCCCTGGCCGAACGGTTCCAGCCGGTCCAGTTCGGCGGCATCGGGGGCCAGCCCGGTGCCGGTGCCGTCCACCAGCACCGCCGCGGCCGGCGCCCCCTCGGCCTGGGCCCGGGCGGCCTTGTTCAGGGTGGCCCGGACGAATTCGAGCCGGTTGACCGGGAAGGTCAGGCCGGCGGCGTAGCGGTGGCCGCCGCCGCTGAGCAGGTAGGGCCGGGCCAGGTCCAGGATCGGGCGCAGGTCGTAGGCCTCGGGCGCCCGGGCCGAGCAGTGGGCCACGCCGTCCAGGACCGTGCCGACCGCCGCGGGGCGCTGGCTGGCGCGCATGCGCTGGCCGGCGAGGATGCCGATGACGCCCTTGTGGGCGCCGGGGTCGACCACCAGGTCGAAGGGGTCCTCGCCCGGTTCCGGCAGCTGCGCGGCCAGTTCGGCCTGGATCCGCCGGCGCTCCTTGTTGAGCTGTTCCACCCGTTCCATGAGTCCGGCGGCCTCCCCGGGATCCCGGGCCAGCAGCAGCCGTACCGCGTCCTCGGCGCCGCCCATGCGCCCGACCGCGTTGAGCCGGGGCCCGATCTGGAAGGCGATGTCCTTGCCCCGGGGGATGCCGTCGACCTTGGCGCCGCGCAGCAGCGCCGAGAGCCCCGGGCCGTTGCCCGTGGCCATGGCCTTGAGGCCGCGCTTGACCAGCAGGGCGTTCTCGCCGCGCAGCGGCACCATGTCGGCCACCGTGCCCAGGGCCACCAGCTTGAGCAGGCCGTCCAGGAAGGCCGGCCCGCCCCGGCCGTCGAGCAGGGCCTGGGCCAGCTTGAAGGCCACTCCGACGCCGGCCAGGTGCGGATTGGGGTAGTCCTCCAGCCCCGGGTGGACCACCGGGCACTCCGGAAGCGCGTCGCCCAGGGCATGGTGATCGGTGATGATCCACTCGGCTCCCAGCTCGCGGGTGGCCGCCACTTCGGCCAGGGAGCGCACCCCGCAGTCCACCGAGACCAGCAGCCCCGGCCGGCGCGTGGCCACCACCTCCTGGATGCAGTCCAGGCTGAGGCCGTAGCCGTCGTTGAAGCGGTTGGGGATGAAGAAGCTGGCCTGGGCCCCCAGGGTCCCCAGGACGCGCATGAGCAGCGCGGTGGCGGTGACGCCGTCCACGTCGTAGTCGCCGTAGACGACGATGGCCTCGCCCCTGGCGCAGGCCGCGCGGATCCGCTCCACGGCCGCGGGGACGCCCGGCAGCGTGTAGGGATCGCTGGCCCGGGCCCAGTCCGGATCCAGGCGCCAGGCCAGTTCGGCCCCATCCGCCTGGCGCAGCCAGGCCATCCGGGCGGCCTGATCGGAAAGCCCCCATTCCCGGGCCAGACCGGCCCAGGGCGGCGGCCCGGGCAGCAGTGCCCGGCGCATCCGCCAGGGCAGCGCCGTCATGACAGGTAGCTGCCCATCCGGGCGAATTTCTCGTAGCGGTGGTCCACCAGGGCATCCGGTCCCAGGCCGGCCAGGGCGTCCAGAGCCTTGAGGATGGCGTCCTTGAGGATCGCCGCGGCCTGGTCCCAGTCGCCCTGGGCGCCGCCCAGGGGTTCGGGCACGATGCCGTCGATCAGGCCGTGCTCCAGCATGTGCGGGGCGGTGATCTGCATGGCCTCGGCGGCCGCGGGGGCCTGGGCGGCGTCCTTCCAGAGGATCGAGGCGCAGCCTTCCGGGGTGATCACCGAATACACGGCGAACTCCTGCATGAGGACGGTGTTGGCCACCCCCAGGGCGAGCGCGCCGCCCGATCCGCCCTCGCCGATGACCACCGCCACCACGGGCACTTTCAGGCGGGCCATCTCCTTGAGGTTGCGGGCGATGGCCTCGGCCTGGCCGCGCTCCTCGGCATCCAGGCCGGGGAAGGCACCCTGGGTGTCGATCAGGCACAGCACCGGGCGATTGAACTTTTCGGCCAGCTTCATCAGCCGCAGGGCCTTGCGGTAGCCCTCCGGGCGGGACATGCCGAAGTTGCGGATGATCTTCTGCTTGGTGTCCCGGCCCTTCTGCTGGCCGATGATCATGAGCGGCCGGCCGGCAATCCAGCCCATGCCGCCGACGATCGCCGCGTCATCGCCGAAGTTGCGGTCCCCGTGCAGTTCCTCGAAGCGGTCGCAGATCCGCTCCAGGTAGTCGAGGGTGTACGGGCGCCGGGGGTGGCGGGCCAGCTGGGTCCGCTGCCAGTCGGTGATGGCCGCGAACACCTCGGCCTTGAGCTTGTCCACCTTCTTGCGCAGGCGCTCGCGCTCCTTGGCCTTTCCGGGGTCCATTTCCAGGGCGCGGATCTGCGCCTCGAGATCGAGGATGGGCCGCTCGAGATTGGCAAGATCAGTGGGTTGTCCGCTCAAGGGCACCTCGGATGATGGACTTTCCAGTTTAGAGGGCCTCGGCCGTCCTGACCACCCCTCGCCTTGCGGACCGGCGCGTGGCGCCCAATCATTCTGGCAGGAGGTGCGGGGGTGAAGGCCTTGATATTGGCAACGATCGTTCCGGCCCTGGCGCTGGCCCAGGCGCCGGCGGCCGTCGCCGGCAAGGATCTGGCGGGAAGGTGACGTGCAAATAATAAAGGACTTGCAAGGTGCCTATTGCATCCTTATATTGATGGCCATATCCCTGGTGCCATCGAAATGGACGCGACGAAGATCCTGAATGGACTCCATGTCAACGGCTCGCCCCGCGAGGCGGAAGCGGAGAGCCCCATCCGGCCCACCGCCCTGCCCTGTTCCAAGGAGGACAACTGCGCGCCGGCCATCATCGCCGCCCGCCAGGCCTTCGTGGAGGAGGCCAGCGGGGTCACGCTGGAGCATACCCGGCAGTTCTCGATCGCGCCCGCAGCCACCAGGAACAACATCGAGAATTTCACGGGCGTGGTCCAGGTCCCCCTGGGCTTCGCCGGGCCGCTGCGGGTCAAGGGCCAGCACGCCCAGGGCGAGTTCCTGATCCCCCTGGCCACCACCGAGGGCACCCTGGTCGCCTCGTACAACCGCGGCATGAAGGTCCTGAACCGCTCCGGCGGCGTGCTCTGCACGGTCCAGGACGACCACATGCAGCGGGCCCCGGTGTTCATCTTCGAAAGCGCCCGGGAGGCGATGGCCTTCCGGCAGTGGGTGGCGGACAACCTGGACGGGATCCGCCGGGTCGCCGACGCCACCACCGCCCGGGGCCACCTGAACTCCGTGGACACCTACCTGGCCAGCAAGTTCGCCTACCTGCGCTTCAACTTCAAGACCGGCGACGCCGCCGGGCAGAACATGGTCAGCCGGGCCACCTTCGCCGCCTGCAACTGGATCCTCGAGCAGAACCGGGAGAGCGTCCGCCGGTTCTACCTGGAATCCAACCTCGCCACCGACAAGAAGGCCTCCCAGATCAACCTGCTGCACACCCGCGGCAAGCGGGTCACGGCCGAGTGCGTGGTGCGGCGCGAGGCGCTGGTGGAGGTGATGCACGCCGCGCCCGAGAGCCTGGCCTACCACTGGGGGGTCGCCAGCGTCGGTTCCTTTCTGTCGGGAGCCAACAACAACGGCCTGCACAGCGCCAACGCGCTGGCCGCCATGTTCATCGCCACCGGCCAGGACGTGGCCAACCTGGCCGAGGGCACTTCCGGCATCCTCTACACGGAGGTGACGCCCGAAAAGGATCTGTACCTCTCCATCACCCTGCCCTCGCTGATCGTGGCCACCCACGGCGGCGGCACCGGCCTGCCCACCCAGCGGGAGTGCCTGCAGGTGCTCGGCTGCCTGGGTTCCGGGAAGGTCCACAAGTTCGCCGAGATCGTGGCCGGCGTCGTCCTGGCGGGGGAACTCTCCCTGGCGGCCGCCATTTCCTCCCTGGAGTGGGTGCCATCCCATGAAAAATACGGGCGCAACCGCTGAGCCTGAAGTGGCGCCCGAGTTCCCGGACCCGGCCGACCCGGCGGCCCGGCTGGAGGCCCTGGGTTTCGAGCTGGCCCGGACCTGGAAGCCCCAGAGCCTTCTGCGCCGGCTGCTGGTCACCTGGCGGCATTTCCTGGGCTTGCTGTTCGGCGGCCTGGCGGCCCAGTACGCCCTGCGCCGGGCCGAAGGCGGCCGCCGGCTCCTGCCGCTCTGGCTGGCGTCGCGGCCAGGCCGATGGTTCGTGGACCGGGAACTGCGCGCCCTGCCCTTCCCGGTCCAGCTGCGCCGGCGCCTGGAGCGCCTGGGGCCGACCTACATCAAGCTCGGCCAGATCCTCAGCCTGCGCGAGGACCTGCTGCCAAGGCCGATCACCGACGAACTCAAGCACCTGCTCAATCACCTGCCGGTGGTCCCGCTGGAGGTCCTGGAGGAGATCATCGAACTGGATCTGCGCCGGCCCGTGGGGCTGATGTTCCCGGACATCGACCCGGTGCCGATCGGCTCGGCCTCGATCGCCCAGGTCCACGCGGCCACCACCGCCGAGGGCGAGCGCGTGCTCCTCAAGGTGGTCAAGCCCGGCATCCGCCAGACCCTCGAGCGGGATGCCCGGCTGCTCCGGATGCTGGGGCTCCTGGCCGAGCTGATCATCCCCCGGTTCCACCCGCGGCAGCTGGTGAACGAGTTCTGCACCTACACCCTGCGCGAAGTCGACCTGAGGCTGGAGGCCGAGAACGCCGAGATCTTCGCCGGCCACTTCAGCGACGTGCCCGAAGTGGTGTTCCCCCGCATCCACCGGAAATATTCCGGGCGCAGCGTCCTGTGCATGGAGTTCCTGGACGGGGTGAGCCCGGATTCGGCCGAGGCCGTGGCCCTCCCGGAGGAGCAGCGCCGGCACCTGACCGACCTGGGCGCCATGGCCATCATCCGGATGCTTTACCGGGACGGGTTCTTCCACGCCGACCTGCACCCGGGCAACCTGATCATCCTGCCGGGTCCCCGGGTCGGGTTCATCGATCTGGGCATGGTCGGGCGCCTGGACGGGGACCTGCGCCGGTCCCTGATGTACTACTATTTCGCGCTGGTCATGGGCGACGCGGAGAATGCCGCCCGCTACCTCGCGGCCATCGCCATCGCCGGCCCCGGGGCCGATCCCCAGGGCTTCCGCCGGGACGCGGTGGACATCGCCAACCGCTGGAAGCGGGCCTCCACGTTCACCGATTTCTCCCTGGGCCAGCTGATCCTGCAGAGCCTGGCCCGGGGCGCCGAGCACGGCATGTACTTCCCGGTGGAGCTGGTGCTGATGGTCAAGGCCCTGGTCACCTTCGAGGGGGTCGGCCATGTGCTGCTGCCCGGGTTCGATGTCGCCGAGGTCAGCAAGCGCCACATCCGGGCCCTGTTCCTGGACCAGTTCAGCCCGCTCCGGCTGATCAGCGAAGGCATGCGTGGCGTTCCGGAACTGGTGGACGCCATGGTCAAGGTGCCCCTGCTGATCACCGACGGCCTGCGCGCCCTGGAGGCCTACACCCGGGAGCCCAAGGAGCCGCCCTTCGCCGCCCTGGGCCCGCCGCTGCTGGCCGCCGCCTGCGTCCTGGCCGGCGCCCTCTCCCTGGGGTTCCGGTCGCCCTGGCCGGTGTGGTCGGGCCTGTTCCTGGCCGCCTTCGTCCTGGCCTTCCTGCGCCGGAAGTGACCATGCCGCGCGAGCCCATCGCCGCCAATGACGCCATCTGGCTGCAGGATTCGGTCGACAACCGGATGATCATCAACGCCGTGATCACCCTGGACCGGCTGGACCCGGCCGCCCTGCTCGAGGCGTTCCGGGCCCGCATCCTGGCGGGGCCGGAGGCCGCCCGGTTCGCCCGCCTGCGTTGCCGGATCGGCGGCACCGGCCGGCGCCGCTACTGGGAGCCGGATCCCGACTTCGACCTCAGCCGCCATATCGTCCCGGCCCGGGCCCACGACCTGCACGACCTCGCGGCGCTGCGGGCCTTCGTCGGCCAGGAGGCCGGCCGGGGCCTGGACTGGGACCATCCCCAGTGGCAGATCCAGGTCGTCGAGGACTTCCTGGACGGCGGCAGTGCCCTGCTGGTGCGGATCCACCACAGCATCGGCGACGGCGAGGCGCTGGTCGACATGTTCGCCTCGCTGGTGGACGGGGGCCTGGGTGACCGCCCCGGCCCGCCCCCCGCACCGCCAGCCCCTGCGCTGCTGGACCGCCTCGCCCGGGCCGCGGCCATCCCCCTTTCCGCCCCGGGCATCCTCCTGCGCCGCCTGACCTGGCTGCCCGATCGCGGCCCCCTGCACGGCCCGGCCCTGTCCGGCACCAAGCGGGTGGCCTGGACCCAGCCCCTGGACCTGGAGGTGGTCAAGCGGGCCAAGCGGGTCCTCGGCGCGACCGTCAACGACGTCCTGATGGCCTCCGTCTCCGGCGCCTTCTCGAGCTACCTGGCCGCCCTCGGCGGCGAGGCTCCGGCCAGGTTCCTGGTCAACATGCCCATGAACGTCCGCGCCCCGGGCCGGCCTCTGCGCTTCGACAACCACTTCGCCCCGGTGCCCCTGGAACTGCCGGCAGGCACCGCGGCCCACGCCCGCCGCATCCTGGAGGTGAAGGCCCGGCTGGATCGGGTCAAGCGTTCGCCGGTGCCGCAGGTGATCTACGAACTCCAGCGAGCGCTCCTGTCGTTCCTGCCCGACCCCGTCAGCCGGGGGCTCATCGACTTCCTCGCCAACAAATGCACCGCCGTGGTCACCAACATGAGCGGCCCCTCCCGGGAGCTTGCCCTGGCCGGGCGCAGGATCCGCTCCATGATCTTCTGGGTGCCGCAGCGGGCCCGGATCGGCATCGGCATTTCCATCCTCAGCCTGTGCGGCAAGGTCCAGGTGGGCATCCTCGCCGATGCGAACCTGGTCCCGGATCCGGAGGTCCTGGTGGCGGCCTTCGAACGGGAATTCGAGGCCCTGAAGGGCCTGGAGGATCCGGAAGGCTAGCGGTAGGTCGCTTCCAGGGCGCGCAGGGCGGCATCCAGGCGGCCGGCGATGTCGGGCACCGCCCCGGCCCGGCGGCCCAGGCAGTCCCAGACTGTGCGGGCCGGATCGGTGAGGAGATCGGTGCGCAGGGTCAGGCCGTGCTTTTCGAAGATCGGCCCCAGGGTCTCCCGTCGGGCCCATAGATCCATGCGGGTCTGCTCGTAGCCGATCTCGCAGACGTTGCGCCGGGAGTGCAGCCGGAACAGGTTGGTGAACAGCCGGTGTTCGGTGGGCTTGGGCTGGAACAGCAGGAGGTCGGCTTCCGGATAGGCCTGGGCGGCCCGCTCGATGCCCAGGGTGACCCGGGAATGGATGAGGATCCGGAAGCTCTGGGACAGCACCGCGGGCAGGCCGCCCTTCTGCACCGCCCGGCGGCCCAGGGCCTCCCGGGCGTCCTCGGAGCGGGTGTTCATGGGCACCAGCGGGTTCACGCACAGCACCAGATCGGCGCCCTGGCTCAGGGCCACGGTGGAATGGACGGTCTTCAGGAGCACCCCGTCCACGCAGACCCGGCCCTCCACGTCGACCGGCGAGTAGAGCCCGGGCACGGCCGAACTGGCCTGGACCGCCAGGGAGATCGGCACATGGTCCAGCCCCTGGCTGCCGAACACCACGGCGCCGCCATTCTCGAGATCCGTGGCCACCACGAAGAACTTCCGCGCCAGCTTGCGGAAATCGTCGCTGCGGCCCCGGGCGGAGAAGGCCTTGTGCAGGTAGGCCCGGATCGCCTCGTTGTCGAACAGGCATACCGGCAGGGAGGGCGCCAGGGCCGCCAGGCCGCCGAAGATCGGCGATTTCTCGTCGCCGCGGAGGAACTGGTGCAGGGCCTCCGCCAGCACGAAGGGCAGCCCCAGGCCCCGCCGCCGCAGTTCCCGGAACGCGGGCCGGAAGAAGATCGAGGGGTCGAACAGGGTCGGTTCCCCGGGCTCCGCCTGGAGCCCGTGGATCATCTCGGTCACGGTGATGCCGTTGACCAGGTGGGCCCCGACGAAGGCGCCGGCGCTGACCCCGACATAGATGTCGAGGTTGTTCAGGTCCAGGCCCTGGACGGACTCCTCGAGGGCCCGGAGGGCGCCCACCTCGTAGACCCCCCCCAGCATCCCCCCGGAGGCCAGGGCCAAGCCCAGCCTCCGGCCTTTCCGGCTGCTCCGCGGCGCCATGGGACCCTCAGGCGGTCACGTTGCCGGCGGGTTCCGCGGTCTTGCGCTTGGGCGCGGCGGCCTTGGGCCGCGGCCTGGGCTTGGGCTTGGCCGGGGCGGCGACCTTCTTGGGCCGCGGCTTGGGCTTGGGCGCCGCGGCGGCGGCCTTGGCCTTGGTCACGTGCTTGGTGAGTTCCTCCACCCGGTGGGTGAGGGTCACGATCTCCTTGCGGGTCGGCACGCCCAGCTTCTGCATGGCGGTGGCCAGGCCGTCCTCGATCGGGGAGGCGGCCTTCTTCAGCGCCTGGCGGGCATCCCCGCCGAGGGCCTGGGCGCGCTCCTTCATCTCGGCGAGCCATTCCCCGCCCGCCTCCTCCTGCTCGCGGCCCTTCTTGACCAGCTGCTTGAAGATCCTGCCACCTTCCTCGCCGGCGATATTGAAAGCGCCCAGGCCCGCCAGCCAGATCTCGTAGGCGGATTCCTTGAGCCCGGTGGGACTTTGGGCTTTCTTGCGGGTTGCCATGGCCTTGCTCCTTTCAGCCGGCCGGGTGGCCGGGGTGGTTGGCGGGGGCTACGCGGGTTTCCTCCGGGGCGCCCGGGGTCGCGCGGGGGCTTTGCGGGTGCGGGCTTCCAGATCGGCCAGGGAGGCTTCCAGTTCGGCCAGGCGCTGGCGCAGCAGGGCCATGTCCTCGTGGGTGCCGCCGACCTGGGACAGCCGCTCGACCGAGCTGCGGACCACCTGGTCGACCTTGGCCTGGACCTGGCCGACGCTGTCCGACAGCACCTGGTTGCCCTTGCGGATGATCTGGTGCAGCAGCTCGCCCGAAAGCAGGGAGTGGCCCCAGCGCTGGTCCTCGTAGATGCTCTGGGCCAGGGTCTGGGCGGTGACATCCTCGCCGCTGGCGCTGTCCACGACCTTGAGCTCCTGGCCGGCCCGGATCCAGGCGGAGAGCTCCTCGAGGGAGACGTAGCGGCTCTCCTCGGTGTCATACAACTTGCGGCTGGTGCCGCCGTAGCGCTTGATGAGACGAATCATCCCGGACCTCGTGGCTGACTCCATTATACCGCATTGCGGAAAAATTGCCGGTTTTTCTGCCGCGCTGCGATATCGGTCAGAGCGGCCGGGTCCGGTCGAGCCGGGCGAACAGCTTGCCCAGGCTGCGCAGATCCCCGGGCGGCGCGGCCTCCAGGGCGACCGGCAGGATCTCCTGGCCACCGGCGAGCAGGCCGCGCAGCTGGGTCAGGCCGCGCTGGTCCCGCTCGGCCAGGAAGCGCAGCAGGCGCCGCCCGGGTTCCTCACCGGGGCCGGGATCCGGGGCCACCAGGTTGACCAGCACCGGCCCCAGCCGGTGGCCGGTCTCCGCCAGCTTGCGGAGGAAGAACATGGCGTCGGGCACCCGCTCGGGGCCGGGGCCGGCCACCAGCAGGAACCGGGTCCCCTCGGCCTGGAGCAGCTCGCCGACGGCCGCCGCCCGGCTCCGGAAGCCGGCGAACAACGGGGCGAAGGCCCGGATGAACTCCACCACGTCCAACAGGAAATGGCGCCCGATGAGCCGGTCCGACAGCTCCATGGCGCCCCTTGCCGCGATGCGGAAGGCGAAGTTCCGGCTGGCGGCGCCGTCCCAATAGGGGTCCATGGCGAAGGCGATGGCCTTGCTGTCCACCAGGTTCATCATTCGCTGGGGCGCCTGGAGGAAATCCATGGCCTGGCGGGTCGGCGGGGTGTCCAGGATGATGCGGTCGTAGCCACCCTCCGCCTGCATCTCGAAGAGCCGCTCCATGGCCATGTATTCGAGGATCCCGGCCAGGTTGCCGGCCATGTCCCGGTAGAACCGGTTGCCCAGGATGCGCTCGGCGGCCGCCGGGTCCGGGGCGTGGGTCCGGACCAGCTGGTCGAAGGTCCGCTTGACGTCCAGGAGGGCGGCGTCCAGGCAGCCCGGAGGGGCATCCAGCACCCGGACCGGCGCGTCCCTGGCGGCATCCCCCACCCCCAGGGCGTCCTTGAGGCGCATGGAGGGGTCGAAGGTCATGACCAGGGTCCGCTGCCCGGCCTTGGCCGAGCCCAGGGCCAGGGCCGCGGCCAGGGTGGTCTTGCCGACCCCGCCGCCGCCCACCACCACGATGAGCCTGCCGTCGAGCAGGGCGGCGCTCATGGGTCCGCCTCCGCCAGCCGCGCCGCCAGGGCCCCGATCAGTTCCGGCCCCCGTTCCAGGGCCAGCAGGGGCAGGTCCAGCAGCGGCCCGGCCCAGGCCGCGGCCAGCCGGGCCCGTTCGGTCTCGTTCAGGCGCCTGCGGGCGTGCCAGAGCCCGGCTTCCTCCCCGGGACCGGCCGCCGGGTAGAGGCCGTTGGCCACGACCAGGTCGGGCTGGCGCCCCTGGCGGGCCAGCTCGCCGATCAGTTCCAGGGTCTCCTGGACCGGCATCTCCTCGGCCAGGGTGGCCAGCACCACCCCGCACCGGACCGGGTCGGCCAGGAACGCCGCCAGCTCCGCGGCCATCTCTCCCAGCTGCCCGCCCTGGGCGGCCTGGGCCAGCAGCCCCGGCGCGGCCAGCAGGGCCAGGCCGTGGCCGGTGGCCGGGGCGTCGATGATGACCAGATCGGCCTGCTTGCCGGAGGCCAGGGTCCGGTAGGCGTAGCCCAGGAGGGCGGTCTCCTTGAGCCCCGGGGCGCCTTCGATGAACTGGTGGAAGGCGGTGCTTTCGGTGATCTTACGGGCCAGGAAGGCGATCGGCACCTTCTCCGCCACCAGCCCCTCGATCACCGCCGCCGGCTGGAGGTTCTGGAGGGCCAGTCCCGCGCCGGCCGGGACGATCCCTCCTCCCGAAGGCTCGGTGCCCAGGGCCTGGTGCAGGCTCTCCCGCGGCTCCACTTCCAGCAGCAGCACCCGCTTGCCGCGGTCGGCAAGCAGCCGGCCGAGGACCGCCGCCAGGGTGGTCTTGCCCACCCCGCCCTTGCCGGTGACCACCAGCAGCTGCCGTTCCGCGAGCCGATCCAGGACCATCATGGCCGGGGTTGCTCCCACTCAGGATGATTGCGAGGCGATTATGCGCTGACCTTGGGCGGAATGAAAGTCATGGCCCGTTCGGCCAGCGCGGCGATGGTCAGGGACGGGTTCACGCCGGGGTTGGCGGAGATGGCGGAGCCGTCGATGACGTACAGGCCCTCGTAGCCGTAGAGCCGGTGCTGGTGGTCGATGGCGCCGGCCTCGGGCGCGTCGCCCATGGGCACGCCGCCCAGGATGTGGGCGGTGGTGGGGATGCCCAGCAGGGTCTCGGTGAGCAGGCTGGTGGGGTAGCCGTCCAGGTGCCTGGCGACCCGCTGGCCCAGGTCGGTGGCCTCGGGGGCCCAGGCTTTCGCCGGCGGGCCGTCCCCGGTCTCGGTCACCGCCCTGCGCAGGAAGCCGGTGCGCAGGCCGCGGCCCAGGCGCATCCGGATGTGCCCGTCGACCGTGCGCATGTAGAGGAGGATCATGGTGTATTTGGCCCAGTCGGGCACCAGGTAGGTGCGCAGGGTCTGCCAGGGGTGCCGGATCACCAGCCCGAGCGCGTTGGCCAGCCGTTCGCCCAGGGTGTCGCCGGGGGCCTGGGGCAGCATGAGGGTCCGGAAGAACCCCGCCCCGGCCGAATAGCGCACCGGCTCCAGGTGCGAGTGCTCGTCGGTGTGGAGGATGGAGCCGATGGCGATGCCTTCGGAAAGGTCCTTGTCGCGCCGGCGGGTGACCACCCCCATCAGCACCTCGGAATTGGTGCGGACGAAATCCCCGACCCGGGCCGAGAGCCCCGGCAGCCCGTCGCCATGTTCCTTGAGCTTGAGCAGCAGCGGCACCGTGCCCAGCACCCCGCCGGCGAAGATGACCTGGGCCGTCTGGTAGGTCTTGCGGGTGTTCAGGGCGGGGACCGCCCAGGTGCCGTGGCGGGCCGTGATCTCGTAGCCGCCTCCGGGCCGGGGCCGGACCCAGGTCACCTCGGTGTCCGGCTCGATGCGCAGGCCGCGCTTCTCGGCCAGATACAGGTAGTTGCGGTCAAGGGTGTTCTTCGCGCCATGGCGGCAGCCCAGCATGCAGCCGCCGCAGAAGGTGCAGCCGGTGCGCTCCGGACCTTCCCCGCCGAAATAGGGGTCCGGCACGACTTCGCCGGGCTTGCCGAAATGCACCGCGACGTTGGTGAGCTCGAAGTGCTCCTCCCGGCCCAGCTCCCGGCCGACCTCCCGGAGCACCGCGTCCGGGTGGGTCAGGTTGGGGTTCCGGGCGGCGCCCAGCATCTTCAGGACGGTCTGGTACGGCCCGGCCAGCTCCGCCTTCCAGTCGGCCAGGTGGCTCCAGGACGGCGCCTGGAAGAACGGGTCCTTGGGGATCGGCAGGGTGTTGGCGTAGACCAGGGAACCGCCGCCGACGCCGACCCCCGAAAGGGCCGTCACATGCCCCAGGAAGGTCATCTTGAACAATCCCCGGAACCCCACCTGGGGCAGCCAGAAAAAGCGCTTGAGATGCCAGTTGGTCCGCGGGAAATCCTGGGCGTTGAGCCGGCGGCCCTTTTCCAGGACCAGCACCTTGTAGCCCTTCTCAGTCAGCCGCAGGGCGCTGACGCTGGCGCCGAAGCCGGATCCGACGATGATGTAATCCCATTCCATGGAACTCCCCTGCTATGGCGGCCTGTGCGGTGGGCGAGTGAAGCTTGCCGCGAACTGGCAGCGGAGTCCATGCTTTTATCGGATCCGGTTCAGAAGGAGTACCGGACCCCCAGCCGGATGCTCCGGGGCGCCTGGTAGGTGATCGGCTGCAGGAAATTGGGATTGGCCGTGCCGGGCACGAGGTCGTAGCGGGAATCCACGTTGGTGGTGGTCTGGGAGTCCAGGACGTTGGTGACGTCCATGAGGAAGGACAGCCGCTGCTTGGCCAGTTTCACCACGTAGACGAAGTTCAGGTTGAGCATGAAGGTGTCGGGGGTGCGGCCTTCGGAGCCGCGGGGGGCCAGGAACAGCTCCCAGCGGCCGCTGTAGCCTGCGTAGGCGTCGCTGGAGCCCATGCGGTTGATGGGGATGCCGCTCATGTACTGGGCGGAGGCGCCGATGGTCAGGCCGAAACTGGTCTCATAGGAGCCGTTGGCCTTGAACTGGGAGCGCCGGTCGGTGCTGAGCGGGCCATAGTTGTTGACCAGGAACTGCGGGAGATCGAAGGCGGCGCTGATGCCCGGGTCCACCTGGCCCTGGTTGTTCTGGCCGCCCACGCCGCCGTAACCGCCCTCGAAGTTGCCGTTCAGCTTGCTCCAGAGGTAGGAGAGGCTGTAGGTGTAGTGGTCGGCGAGCTTGCGCTGGAAGGTCAGTTCCAGGCCGCGGAAGTCGCGCACCGCCTGGGGATACTGGACCCCGTTGTTGTGGCTCTGGCCGGGGTTCATGATGTAGTAGTCGCCCACGCTGGTGGGGGAGACGTCCAGGGCGTCCTCGATGATCCGGCCGAAATAGCTGCGGATGAACTTGGCGCCCAGCACGTAGCGGTCGGCCACGGTGGTCTCGACGCCCATGATGAACTGGTCCATGTACTCGCCCTTGAGGTCCCTGTCCACCGGCTCGACATAGCCGCCGACGATCGAGGAGGTGAAGCCGCCCTGGTCGTTGGGGACGGTGCTGCCCGGGCCGTTGCCGGCGATGAAATTGTAGATGGTGGGCTGGCGCTCGTAGCTGAACGAGCGGATCACCAGGTCCATGGGCATCTGCTGGTAGAACCGGCTGAAGCTGGCGTAGACCTTGTCCTGGCCCTTGCCGGCCCAGTCGTAGGTGACGCCCAGCCGAGGCGCCCACTGGTTCTTGAGGTCGATCTGCTGGACCCCGCCCTGGTCGATGATCCTGGTCTCATCGTTGCGGATGCCGGCGTTGATGGTGAGCCGGCTGGTGGGCGTCCACTTGTCCTGGATGAAGTAGGCGAAGCTCTTGTGCACGGGCTTGGCGAAGAAGGTGATGAAGGGGGTGTTGGGGATCTGGTCGAAGGGCCCGGTCCAGCCGGCGTGGCTGTAGTAGGTCTGGCCGCCGAGGACCGCCACGGCGACGATGGACTGGCCGCCCGAGAAGTTGCGGGAGCAGTTGGCATCGTCCTCCTGCCAATCGAAGCCGGCCTTGAGTTCGTGGCTGCCGGCCAGGTCCACCAGTCGGGTCACGCTGCCGGTGTAGCTGGTGCGGTCGAAGTTCTTCCGGTCCCAGCGGCCGAAACCGCCGCTCAGGCTGCCGTCCAGCAGCTGTACCTGGGGGATGTCGGCCCCGGAAGGCTGCGGCAGGATGGTGTTGCTCTCCCGGTGCTTGCTGGCCTGGAGTTCGCCGAACCAGCTGTTGCCGCTGACCTCGTATTTGAGGCTGAGGTCGGTGCCGCCGATCTTCTCGAGGCCGTCCCAGGTGCTCTGGGGGCCGATCGCCGAATGGCCGTCGACCTCGCCGCTGATCGTGGAGGGATCGCCCAGGACCGAGGCGATCAGGCTCTGGTTCTCGGTGATCTTCCAGGTCACCTTGGCCGAGAACAGATCGGTGTGCTGGATCCGGTTGGCGAGCTGACCGATGGTCGAGCCCTGCTGGATCACGTCGGTCCGGGAATAGTCGGTGCGGTCGTAGGCCACGAAGAACCAGACCTTGTCCTTGATGAAATAGCCGCCCACATCGAAGCCGTAGTCGAAATTCCGGTAGCCCTGCTGGAGCGGCGTGAAGCCGATGGTGCTGGCCTGGCCCAGGTGCTTGTTGGGGGCCTGGAATCCGGAATCCTCCAGGTAGCTGAACAGGTCGCCGGTGAAGGTGTTGCCGCCGCTCTTGGTGATCACGTTGACGATGCCGCCGGTGGACTTGCCGTATTCGGCCTCGTAGCCGCCGGTCTTGAGCTGGAACTCCTGGATGAACTCCACCGGGATCTTCTTGCCCTGGACCCCGAACTCGGCGTTGGTGGTGTTGATGCCGTCCACCACGTAGTTGTTCTCGGTGCCCGAGGCGCCGTAGACGCGCAGGCCGGTCTCGCCGTTGGGCAGGATGTCCTGGCCGACGCCCGGGGTGAACAGCGCCACCGCCGCGAAATCCCGGGCCACGGGAAGGGTCTCGAAGGTCTCGGCGGTGAAGTTGGCGCCGGTGGTGGTGCCCTTGACGTCGATGGTGGTCAGCTGGTCCACCACCTCCACGACCGCCGACACGTCGGAGAGCTTGACCTCGGCGCTGGCGGTCTTGCCCAGGCCCACCAGCACCGACAGCTTGGAGGTGTTGTGGCCGGGGTTGGTCACGGTCAGGGTGACGGTGCCCGGCGCCAAAAGGCCGAACCAGAACGTGCCGTCGGCCCCGCTGGTGGTGTAGCGCCCGCCCTGGACCCCCGCGCCCGTCACCTGGACGATGGCGCCCTGGAGGGGGCGGCCCTTGGAATCCAGGACCCGGCCCTGCATGGTTCCCGTGGTCTGGGACATCAAAGGCAGGGCCCCGGCCACCAGGGCCAGGGTGAGGGATCGGGCCAGGGTTAAACGCATCGAGACCTCCAGGTCGGGGGTGGCGGACAGGCATCCGGCAGGTGAAATGATTGACATCATCCCGGATAGACTTAATTTTGCAAGTTTTATAATTAATTTTGGAATATTTACTATATCTTGACCATGACGTCTTGAATCCAGGTGTAGACCGCCACCGCCGACGGCATCCCCACCGTGGACGTGGCCAGGGCCACCACCTGCTCCAGCTCCTCCCGGGTGACCCCGGCCCGCAGGGCCTTGCGCACCGCCGAATGGACCGCGCCCTCCCGGTGGGCGCCCATGGCCACGGCCAGCTTCACCAGGCGGATGGTGCGGGCGTCCAGGGGGCCTTCGGCCTCCGCCGCGTGGATGCGATCCCAGGCTTCACCAAGCCCGGGAAAGCGCTTGATGAAATCCTGGTATTTCATTGTCGAATCAGAAGATAGCTTCATCGTGGCCCCCGCCGGGGTTCAGAGCTGCAGCTTGTCCAGCTGGTCGGGGCGGTCCCGCCAGTCCTCCTCGACCTTGATGTGCAGGGCCAGCCGCACCGGCCGCTGCAGCAGCTTTTTCAGTTCGCGCTGGGCGCTCTGGCGGATGTCGCTGATCATCTCGCCCTGCGAGCCGAGCAGGATCTTGCGGTGGCCGGCCCGCTCCACCAGGATCTCGGCCTCGATGTAGGTCCCGCCTTCGGGCCCATCCTCGGGGTAGTCCTCGGCCCCGGCCTCCAGCCAGAGCCGGATCAGGACGGCCACGCCATGGGGGACCTCCTGCTTGGTCTTGCGCAGGATCTTCTCGCGGATGAACTCGGCGGCCATGCTGCGTTCGGTCTGGTCGGTGAAGGTCTCGTCGCCATACGCCCATTCCCCGGCCGGGGCGTCCCGCTCCAGCAGGGTCCACAGCGGCTCCAGGTTCTGGCCGAGCTTGGCGCCCACCGGGACGATCTCCCGGAACGCCAGCAGATCCTTGTATTCGGCGATCTTGGCCAGGAGCGAGCCCTTGGAGACCAGGTCCAGCTTGTTGAGGATCAGGTAGACCGGCTGGGAGGCCTCATTGAGCCGCTTGGCCAGCTCCCGCTCGCCGGGGCCCAGGAAGCCGGTGGCGTCCACCACCCACAGCAGCAGGTCGGCCTCGCTCAGGGCGATGTCCACGTGGTGCAGCATCCGCTGGTTGAGGGCGTGCCGGGCCAGGTGCACGCCCGGGGTATCCAGGAAGGCCAGCTGGGTGCGGCCGCGGTTGACCACGCCGGTGATCCGGCCGCGGGTGGTCTGGGGCATCTGGCTCACGGCCGCCAGTTTCTCCCCGACCAGGGTATTGAGCAGGGTGGACTTGCCGGAATTGGGCAGGCCCACGAGGGCGACCGTGGCCGAACGGGTCGGCTCAGCCACGGTGGATCCCGCGCTTGGAGGTGCGGATGAACGTGGTCAGGTCGTCCACTTCCGGGATGCCACCCAGTTCCGCCTCGACCTTGGCCAGGGCCTCCTCGCGCAGGAGTCCGGAGTGGAACAGGATCCGGTGGGCCTTGGAGAGCCCCTCCACCGAGGCGTCCGAAAAGCCCTTGCGGCGCAGGCCGATGGTATTGACGCCGTAGCTCTTGGTGTCGCGGGCGCCGGCGGTCTTCATGTACGGCAGGACGTCCAGGGTGGCCACGGTGAAGCCGCCCATGAAGGCGTGGTTGCCGACCCGGCAGAACTGGTGCACTGCCGAGAAGGCCCCGATATTGCAGAAGTTGCCCACTTCCACATGGCCGGCCAGGGTGGCGCTGTTGGCGAAGATGCAGTTGTTCTGCACATGGCAGTCATGGGCGATGTGCGAGCCGGTCATCAGGAAGTTGTCGTTGCCGACCGTGGTCAGGCCGCCGCCGTGCTCGGTGCCCCGGTGCAGCGTGCAGCTCTCCCGGAACACGTTGCGGTCGCCGATCTTCAGGCGGGTCGGGGCGCCCTTGAACTTCAGGTCCTGCGGGCCCATGCCGATGGTGCAGTGGGGATAGACATCGTTGTCCTCGCCGAGCTCGGTGAAGGGGCCGATGACCACGTGGCTGCGCAGCACCGTCCGGGCGCCCAGCTTGGAACCCCCTTCGATCACGCAGAAGGGGCCCACCACCACGCCGTCCTCCAGGACGGCCTCGGGGCTCACGACGGAGGACGGATGGATCTGGACGCTCATTTCGCCTCGCTTTTCTCGATATCGACCAGCATGGACATGAACTCGGCTTCGGCCACCTTCTGCCCGTCCACGAACGCCTCGCCGCGCAGCTTGGCGATCCGGCCCTTGTCGGAAAGCACCTTGACCTCCATGATCAGCTGGTCGCCGGGCACCACCGGCTTGCGGAACTTCACCTTGTCGATGGACATGAAATAGATGAGCTTGTTGGCCCGGTCCGGGGTGGTCTGGAGCACCAGGCAGCCGCCGGTCTGGGCCATGGCCTCGACGATCAGGACGCCCGGGAACACCGGCCGCTTGGGGAAATGGCCCAGGAACACCTGCTCGCCGATGGTGATGTTCTTCATGCCACGGATCCACTGGCCGGCCTCGTAATCGAGGATCCGGTCCACCAACAGGATGGGGTAGCGGTGCGGCAGCAGATCCTGGATGGCGAGGACGTCGAAGGTCTTGGGAACGCGCGGGGTTTCTTCGGGCATGGGGACTCCAGATGCCCATTTTGCCATATCTGCAGTCCGTTCGCAGCTAATGCGGCATCTGGCAGGCTTATTGACTAGGCCCGGACCGTGCGCTCAAAGACCTTGGCCTCGATGAACAGGGCCAGCAGGTCGGCGTCCAGGTGGCCGTCCCGGGCGTCCGACGCCAGGATGTCCAGGCTCTTGGCCAGGGGCACGGCGGATTTGTAGGGGCGGTCCTGGGCGGTAAGGGCGTCGAACACGTCGGTGATGGCCATGGCCTTGCTCTGCAGCGGGATCTCCGGTTCCTTGAGCTGGCGCGGGTAGCCCTTGCCGTTGAGGCGCTCGTGGTGGGCGTAGGCGTATTCGGGAATCCCGGCCAGGTCCCTGGTCCAGGGGATCTTGCTGAGGAATTCGTAGGTATGGGTGACGTGGCTCTCGATCTCCAGGCGCTCGGCTTCCGACAGGCTGCCGCGACGGATGGCCAGGCAGCCCAGGTCGGCCGGCTCCAGGAGGGCCGCCTCCTGGCCGTCCCAGGTGGTGAACCGGAGGGTGCCCAGCTCGGCCAGGCCCTGCGCCACATCCTCGCTCATGACCGAGGGCTGGTTGCTCTGCTTGAGGGTTTCCATGAGCCGGCCGGTCTCGGTGCGGTGCCGGGCCTGGAGGGCGGCCCAGGCCCCGGGATCGAAGGTCCGTCCGGCCGCCCAATCGGCCTTGAGGGCGGCCATGATCTCCTCCTGCTGGCGCTGATGGAGCCGCTGCAGGAGGATCGCCAGGCGATCCCCATCCAGCTTCTTGGATTTGACCAGCACCTGCTCGCGCACCCCGACCTTCCCGAAATCATGCAGGAGCGAGGCGTAGCGGAGCTCCCTCAGTTGGGCCTCGGTGAAGGCCACCGGCCCGAACCGCCCGTCGGGGGTCCGGTTGATCGCTTCGGCCAGCCCCACCGTGAGCTCCGCCACCCGGCCCGAGTGGCCCCGGGTGACCGGGTCCCGCTGCTCGATGGCCTTGACCGAGGCGTCCACGAACTTCTCGAACAGGTTCTCGCGCTCCTTGAGCAGCTGGGCGTTCTTGATCGCCACCCCGGCCTGGCCGGCCAGACTCTGGGCCAGCCGCTCGTCGCTGGCCTCGAACGGGACGTAGCGGGGAGCCTGCCCGTCCTCCTTCAGGCGGTTGATGATCTGGAGCACCCCCAGGATCTCCCCGTCGGTGTCCTTGATCGGCACCACCAGCATGGACGTGGACCGGTAGCCCGCGAGCCGGTCGAAGGTGTCGTTGAATCGGTAGCGCGCCTCGGCCGGGATCTGGTAGGCGTCCGGAATGTTCAGGATCTCCCCCGCGAGCGCCACGTAGCCGGCCATGGAGGCCGGGGTGATGGGGATCAGCTCGCGCTTGAAGGTCGGCTTGATCTTCTTGTTCAGGGCGTTGGCGAACAGCAGTTCCCGTTCGTTCTCCTTGAGGTAGATGGAGCCGCCTTCAGCCTGCAGGAGGTTCAGGCCGTGCTGGAGGATCAGTTCCAGCAGCCGGTCCAGGTTCTGCTCGGAGGCCAGGGCCCGGCCCACCTCGTGCAGGCGGTCCATCCGCTCCTGGTTGTCCTTGAGCAGCTTGGCGTTCTTCAGGGCCACCCCGGTCTGCCCGGCCAGGCTCTGGGCCATCCGTTCGTCCGCGCCCTGGAAGGGGACGCACCGGCCGTCCTCCGCCACCCGGTTGATGAACTGCAGGACCCCCAGGCACTCCCCCTGGGTATCCCGGATCGGCACCACCAGCATCGACGTGGAACGGTAGCCGGCGAGCCGGTCGAAGCTGTCGTTGAACCGGTAGGGAACCGATGCGGGCAGCTCGTAGACGTCCCGGATGTTCAGGAGCTCCCCGGTGAGGGCCACGTGGCCGGCCATGGAGGCCTCGGTGATCGGCAGCACCGTCTTCCGGAAGGCCAGCTTGATCCGCTCGTTCCGGGTGTGGGCGAACAGCAGTTCCCGCTCGTTCTCCTTGAGGTAGATGGAGCCGCCCTCGGCATGCATGAGGTTCAGGCCGTGCTCAAGGATCCGTTCCAGCAGCCGGTCCAGGTCCACCTCGGAAGCCAGGGCCCGGCCCACCTCGTGCAGCCGCTCCATGTCCTGCTGGTCGTGGCGCCGCTCGAAACCGGCCCGGATCAGGGCCAGGGCCCCCTCCTCGCCGGGCCAGGCCGGGCACTGGGCCAGGGTGCCCGCCCCGGGCAGGCCGATCACCACGTCGGCCGGGGTTCCGTCCACCCATTGCACGACTTTCCCCACCTCCTGGCCCAGAAGGCCCTGGAGGCTGCTACGGTGCATGTTGGGGACCGCCACCGTGAGACGCACGAATCAACCACCCGAAAAAAGTCGAAACAGGGAAGCAGTGTACCGGAAGCCGGCGGCTCCCGGCGTCAAATCCGTGCTGACCGTGGAACGCCTCGCCTGGGGCGGCAAGGGCGTGGCCCGGGCCGAGGACGGCAAGCTGATCCTGCTGGCCGCCCCCCTGGCCCTCTTTCCCGGGGAGAAGGTGGAGGCGCTGGTGCGCTGGAAGCCCCGCCACGGCGAGGGCGAGGTCCTGCGCTGGCTGACCCGGGACCCCCGGCGGGCCAAGGCGGCCTGCCCGGTGGCGGAGGCCTGCGGCGGGTGCGAGCTGTGGGAATCCGGAACCCACACCGCCGAGCTCAAGCGGGCCATGGTGGCCGATCTGCTCGGCCGGGCCCTGCCCCAGGCGCCGCCCTGGCGCTGGCTGCCGGCCCCCGCCGACGCCCGCCGGCACCGCATCCAGCTGCACTGGACCGGCAAGGAACTGGGCTTCCACCGGCGCAACAGCCACGCCCTGGTCCCGGTCCAGGCCTGCCCCGCCGCCGCCCCGGCCCTGTCGGCGGCCATCCCGCGGCTGCGCGAGGCCCTGGAGGGGCGCATGCTGCCCACCCGCCCCCAGCGCTGGGAACTGGCCACCGGCACCCCGGCCGGCGAGATCACCGCCCTGGACGAGCAGGGCCGCGGCTGGCGGCTGGAGCCGGACGGCTGGCACGCCGCCGGGGAGGAAGGGATCTACCACCATCTGGGCGGAGTCCGCCTGGGCCACCGGGCCGGGGGCTTCTTCCAGGTCTGTCCGCCCTGGGCCTGGGAGGCCTTCAAGGCCATCCTGGCCGACTGGGACCTGCCCCGGGGCACCCTGTTCGACCTCTACGGCGGCGTCGGCTTCTTCTCGGCCCTGCTCGGCCGGGGCATGCGTGACAGCGTCCTGGTGGAGTTCGACGCCCCCGCCGTGGACTGGGCCCGGCGCAACCTGGCGGACCAGCCCGCCCGGTGCCTGGCCGAGGACGCCGCCCTGTGGCTGCCGGAGGGGCTTGGGCAGCCCGGCGACCTGATCCTCCTGGACCCGCCCCGCACCGGCCTGCCGCCGGAAGTTTGCGTTCGGCTCCAGACTGCGGGCGCCTCCGACCTGGTCCTGGTAGGCTGCGACGGTGCCGCCTTCTGCCGCGATGTCTCCCGCCTGGCTCCGGCCTGGGTGCTGAAGGAACTGGCCGTGGCCGACCTGTTCCCGATGACCAGCCATGTGGAGTGCGTCGGCTGGTTCACGCGGGCAGGAACCAATCCCTGAACACCGCCACGGTCCGGAAGCCCAGCCCCCGGTAGAGCGGCTCGCCCGCCGGCGTGGCGTAGAGCACCGCCTGCCGGCAGCCCATGGCCCCGGCCCGGCCCAGGCAGGCCGAAACCACCGCCGCCGCCCGCCCGCGCCGGCGGAAGGCCGGCCGGGTGGCCACCGCGTAGATGCCCGCGGCCTCCTGCGCGGGGAACACCATGGCCGTGGCCGCCGGCTGGCCTTCCTCCCGGACGAGGAACGGCACCCATCCGGCGGTGCGGACCAGGGGCCCGAAGAACCCCCGGGCCGTCCCCGCGCGGAACCCGAATACCTCGGCAAGGACCTCGTAGACCTCCTCAAGTTCCTGCGCGCCCCTGACCTCGGTGACCCCGGAGGCCTGAGGACGGCCCGGCAGCGGCACCACCATCTCAAGATCGGGCTCCCGGAACGTCCCCCCCGCCGCCTCCAGCAGCCCGGTCCCCTGCCCTTCCTCCACCAGCCAGCAGAACGGCTGCCCCTGGAAGAACCGCCGGGCCCGCGCCAGGTTCTCCGCCGTGACCGGAGCCCAGACATCGTTGCCCAGGGCCTCCCCGGCCGGCGTACGGGTGGCCGTCAGGCCGGGTTCCTCCAGGAGCTCCCAGCCGGGCGTTCCCCGCATCCGTCGATGGAATTCAAGGATGTTCTGTTTCTGAAGGTGTTCCATGGCGGCTTCCCGGCCGCCGGAAGGGCGGGCTCAAATGCATCCTGCCGCCTGGCGGTCCGGGGTTCCGGCGGCTCGGGTCATTTGGCCACCAGTTCCTGGAATTCCTTTCGGAAGGCCGGATCGATGTGGACGAATTCATTGAAAGCGTGGGTGGTTTGCGAATCGACGCTCGTCAGTTCGGCCTGGACGGCAAGCCATTGCTCCGCATCCCCCTCCTGCCATCGCCAGAATCCGGGGTGCTCCGGCGCTGCCGCAAAGGCGAAGGTGAATGGGCCATGGCTCCGGATCTTCACGGTATGGGAAAAGGCCTTGTCCAGCCATGGCGCCGTCAGCTTCAGAACGGATTCACGCGTGCCCCGGTGCCGGCCCTGAAGGACCCAGACCAGAGTCTTCGCATTTTTGTTCTGCTTGTCCACCCGCACGGCCGGGGACAGATTGTCGATCTGGAGCTCATTGTCGGCAAAACGCACGGGTCGGCCTTTGAGGGCCCGGTATGGGAGTTTCCGGCCATCCGGCATCACCGCCTCGCAGGGTATGCCCGCTTCCTCGCGCCGCTTCAGCTTTTCGATCGAGCCGCGCAGCTGGGCCTTCTCGGCCTCGGTGACGATGGACCATTCCATGAATTCCGTGGGTTTTTCCGCATATTTGGGTTGGACGACCAGGTGGAAGGGGATCCAGCTGTCCCCGGGCTCATTCAGCCATTCCCAGCAAAGGGGAGCCTCGTCCATGGCCAGGAGATCCAGCCTTACGTAAGTGACCCAATTACCCTCCTCCATGGACCGATCATTCTCGAAGGCGATATGGAAGGGATTGCCGTCCTGCATCGGATTATCGACGATCAGCATGCCGCTGCACGCCTTCTTGAACGAGAACTCCAACCTCCAATTCAAATGGGTCTTCCGCCAGCCCTCGAGGTTTTCAAAGATGGGGCGCACCCCGTAGACCGTCAGGAACTCGTTCTTCTCGTGGACGGGGGAGCCGAAAATGGTTTTGGCGGTCAATTGCTTGCCGTTATTCAGCGTGATGACCCGTTCTCCAGCCTGACCCAGGGTTACCGCGAGGAGCAGGCTCAGCAGAACGCGGTTCTTGAATCGCATGGGAGGCTCACGGTTAGAAAGGGAACCGGACCAGTCTACCTGGACTCCCGCCAACCCGCGAACACCGGCGCCAAGGCGCCTTCATGGCTCAGCAGCGCCTGCTTCATCCCCAGTCCGCCCGCATAGCCCGTGAGGCTCCCATCCGCCCCGATCACCCGGTGGCAGGGGATGATGATGCTGATCGGGTTGGCCCCGTTGGCGGTGCCGACGGCCCGGGTCAGGAGGGGGTTGCCCAGGCGCCGGGCCAGTTCGCCGTAGCTGATGGTGGTGCCGAAGGGGATGCGCTGCAGTTCGGCCCAGACCCGCTGCTGGAAGGCCGTGCCGCGCGGGGCCAGGGGCAGTTCGAAGCCCTGGCGGGTCCCGCGGAAATAGGCGTCCAGCTGGGCCTCGACCGCCTTCAGCGGGGCCGGGTCGCAACCCAGCTGGCCTTCCCGGTCCAGGCGTTCCAGGATCCGCGGGCGCGGTTCGTTGTCCTGGAAGCCCAGGTAGACCAGCGCACCGGCCCGGTCCGCGGCCAGCGTGAGCGGGCCCAGGGGGCTCTCCCAGACCCGCAGCGTCACGCCGGCACGCCCTTGAGACTGGCCCACAGGTGGAAGGTCGCCAGGCTGCGGTGGGGGGCGAAGGGCGCCATGAGTTCGGCGGTCTCCCGGGTCCCGGGCCGGTGGTCCAGGCCCAGGTGGCGCTGCAGGGCCGCGGTCAGGCCGGAGTCGCCCAGCGGCACGCAGTCGCCGAAACCGCAGCCGCGCATCATCACGTAGTGGGTGGTCCAGGGGCCGATGCCGCGCCGGCTGGACAGCTCCGCCGCGGCGGTGGTGGCGGTGCCCGCGGGCAGGGCCTCCAGGGGCAGGTCGCCGGCGGCCACGGCCCGGGCGGCCAGGATCAGGTACTCGGCCTTGCTCCGGGAGAACTGCTGGCGGGTGAGGGCCTCCGGCTCCAGGGCGGCCACCTCCCGGGGCCCGGGGTGGGCCCGCAGGCCGGCGGCCGGGGCCCCGCCGCACAGCTCCGTGAGCTTCCGGCGCAGGCTGTAGGCGAAGGCCAGGTTCACCTGCTGGCCGAGGATCGCCCAGACCAGGCTCTCCCAGACATCGGCGGTGAGCGGGATGCGCAGGCCCCGGCGGGGCGCGACCAGCGCCTGGAACGCGGGCTGGGCCGAAAGGGAATCCTCGAAGGACCCCGGGTCCATGCCGAGGCCGAGCATCCGCACCGCCTTGCGGTGCACGGCGCCCATGAGGCGGGGGGAGACCGGCGCCTCGCCGCGGACCTTGATCCGCGCGGTCCGGCCCTTGAGCGCCAGCTCCAGGATGACCGGCTGGCCGTGCACCAGGACGGCTTTGCGCAGCACCCCGGCCTCGACCTGTTCCGAAAGGCTCAGGGGATCCCGGCCATGGTAGGCCAGGACATCCTCCAGCCGGTAATCCGCCGGGAGATCGAGCGTGAAGCCGGCGCCGTCGAGACCCAGGCCCTGGTAGCGGCCGGGGGTCATGCCCGTGCGGCGATGGAACTGCGCGGCGAACGCGGTGTGGCTGGCGAAGCCCAGCGCGTCCCCGGTCTGCAGCGGCGGTCCGAAGTGGCCCAGCAGCATCTTGCAGGCGGCCTCGACCCGGGCGCCGTCCAGGAAGGTCTGGGCATCCCGATGGAGGTGGCGGCGGAAGGCCTGGTCCAGCGTGGCCAGATCCCAGTCCAGCGCGCCGGCCATGGCGGCCACCGTGCGGAACTCCCCCGGGGCCTTGCGGACCTGGGCCATGAGGATGTCCACGGCCTCCACGGCCTCGACTTCGCTATCGGTTGGCACCTTGGGCTGGCTCATCCCCCAAGTCTAAATAGAATGGAAGAATGACACGTGCAAATCCTTTCCGGATCTCCATCATCGATTACCTGAACGCCGCGCCGCTCAATTACGGATTCAAGCATGGCCTTGGATATGAGCACTTCCATCTCAAATTCCAGGTGCCGTCTCAATGTGCGAATCATCTGAAAGCGGGAGACGTGGATGCCGGATTGATCAGTTCGATTGAATACCTCCGCATCCCTGATTTGCAGATCGTGCCCGGCCTCTGCATCGCCTCGCCCAAGCGGGTGCGCTCGGTGGTGATCCTCTCCAGGGTCCCGCCCGAGCAGATCCGCACGCTGGCCCTGGACACCTCCAGCCGCACTTCGGTGGTGCTCGGCCAGATCCTCCTGCGCGAGCGCTATGGCGTGCAGCCCGAGGTGGTGGACCTGCCGCCCGACCCGGCCGGCATGCTCGAGCGCTGCGATGCCGCCCTGGTGATCGGCGACGTGGCCATGCGGGCCCGCCGGGACGGGCTGTTCGTCCTGGATCTGGCCGAGGAGTGGCACGCCTGGACCGGCCTGCCGTTCGTGTTCGCGCTCTGGCTGGTGCGGGCCGGGGCGCGGGAACCGGAGGTCCCCGGGGGGGTCGGGCCGTTCTTCCACCGGAGCCTGGAGCAGGGCCGGGACAACCTGACCGCGATCGTCGACGAGGCCTGGCGCACCATCGGCTGGACCAAGCCGGAACTGCGGGAATATCTCACCGAGAACATCTCCTATTCGCTGGGCGAAGCCGAGCGGGAGAGCCTGGCCCTGTTCTACGAGAAGGCCGTCAAGGGCGGTTTCGCACCGGAAAACAAGCCGCTGCGGTTCCTCTGAGGAAATCCGACCGATTTGGTGGATAATCGGCATCGACCTTTGCTGTCAGGAGCCACCATGGACCCACTCACACCCCTCTTCCAGGATCACCTGCGGGTCCGCCTCGCGTACCTGGAGCAGGCCCTGGCCGCCACCGCCTTCGACGCCCTGGTGGTATCCAGCGGCCAGCCGCACACCTACTTCTCCGACGACCAGGACGCGCCCTTCAACACCGTTCCGCATTTCCGCCACTACTGCCCGCTTGCCGGCCCCCACCACGTGCTGATCCTCAAGCCCGGCGCCCGCCCCACGCTGGTCCGCTACGCCCCCGAGGACTTCTGGTACGAGCAGCTGCCCCTGGGCACGCCGTTCTGGCTGGACGGTTTCGACCTGGTCGAGGCCCCGAGCCTGGAGGCGGTGTGGGCCCAGGTCGGCCGGCCCGGCCGGGCCGCCTACATCGGCAACGAGACCGACGCCGCGGCGGCCGCCGGCCTCGAGGTCAATCCCGCGGTCCTCACCGCCCACCTGGACTGGGGCCGCAGCTACAAGACGCCCTACGAGGTGCACTGCCTGGAGCAGGCCACCATCCTCGGCGCCCGCGGCCATGTGGCCGGCCGCAAGGCCTTCCTGGCCGGCGCCTCCGAACTGGAGATCCACTACGCCTTCATGCAGGAGGTGGGCTGCCTGGAATTCGAGCTGGCCTTCGCCTCCATCGTCGCCCAGAACGAGAAGGGCGCCACCCTGCACTACGAGAACAAGCGCAGCTTCCGGGGCGGCGACACCCTGCTCCTGGACTGTGGCGCCCGCACCCTGGGCTACGCCTCCGACATCACCCGCACCACCCCTTCCGGCAAATGCGACCCCCGCTTCCAGGCCCTGGTGGCCGGCATGGAGAAGAACCAGCAGGAACTCTGCCAGGCGGTCCGCCCGAACATGCCCTTCGGCGAACTGCACCACCTCTCCCACCTCAAGCTGGCCGGCCTGCTCAAGGAGACCGGCCTGCTCGACGCCGAGCCGGACGAGGCCGTGCGCCTGGGCCTCACCCGCCCGTTCTACCCCCATGGCCTGGGCCACCACCTGGGCATCCAGGTGCACGACGTGGCCGGGAAACTGGCCGGCCCCGACGGCAGCGTCGCCCCGCCGCCCGCCGAGCACCCCTACCTGCGCACCACCCGCATGATCGAGCCCGGCCACGTGATCACCATCGAGCCCGGCTGCTACTTCATCCCGATGCTGCTCCGGCCGTTCCGCAGCAACGAGCACGCCGGCCGGTTCAACTGGAAGCTGATCGAGGAGCTGAGCCCCAACGGCGGCATCCGCATCGAGGACGACGTGCTGGTCACCGAGAACGGCCGCCGCAACCTGACCCGGGAGCAGCTACCCAACTGAGGGTTCCATCCCGACACAAGAAAAGGCTCCCCCGGGTGGGGGAGCCTTTTAGGTCGTGCAAGGTCAGCCCTAATCGAGAACCCAGGCGGGGGCGGTACCCACCGAGTTGACGCCGTACGAGATCCACATGAACCCGTCGATCCCCCACTGGGCGGACCAGCTGTTCTTCAGGAGCCAGGCGCCCTTGGCGTCGTCCCAGCCGACCAGGAGGATGGCGTGGTTGCACTGCTGGCCGGTGCCGGTGCCGGTGAACACGCCGCCGGTGTAGGCCTGGAACGATTCGTCCGCGTAGACGCCGGCGGAGACGGCGCCCCATTTGTAGATCGCGGCCTTGATGGCGTAGACCGACGGGATGCTGTTGCCGTCGCCCACGTAGCCCCACTGCGAGACCGGCGTGTAGGTGGTCCGGGTGCTGAAACTGCAGGCGGTGCCCTCGGCGACGTAGGGGAAGACCTTGGCGGGCACGGCGCCGGCGTAGTAGCCCTGGCCCTGGGAGGCGTTGGCCGGGTTGAGCATGTCGAAGGAATACCAGCCGCCGTTGCAGTCGTAGCCGAACGGATTGCAGCTCAGGACCTGCTGCTCCGAGAGGACGGTGATGTCCCCGCTGGGAATGATCGAGCCGTCCGCGGCGACCCGGCCCTGGGGGGCGCCGTGCTTCTTGAGGGCCGCCCCCTCCAGGTTGCCGATGGTCGAGAACGCCCAGCAGCTGCCGCACTGGCCCTGGTTCTTGACGCTGCTGAACCAGCCGGCGTACTTGGCGGGGAAGCGCACGGCCTCGTAGTCCATGGTCTCGAAGTTCAGGCGGCCGCCCTCGGCGTGGGCCTGGAAGTCCGGCTGGCGCAGCTCCGGCTTGAGGCCGCAGAGCTGGTCCAGGTTGTATTCCATGGCCGGGTTGAGGCCCACCTGCCAGGTTCGGCCCTGGCTCTGGAGCTGGGCGCGCAGCTGGTCGACCTTGGTGGCCAGTTCGGCCCGGTAGCCCCGGGGGCCGGGCTCCCCGGCATGGAGGAGCGTGGCGGCCACGAGGGCGATGGGGATGGCGAGGACGAGGGGAGCGTTTTTCATCTCTGACTCCAGTGGGTGGGAAAGGGGCATGACCGGTCGGACCGGCCCTGGACCCGGGTTGGAGATTGCGGCTCCCGGCCGCGTGGACAGACGGGGCGAGCGGGGCCGGTTTCCGGCGCCCGGGAGGTCGTGGCCCATCCGGAGCCAAGGGCTCTCCGTTCCGGTGCCAGGTGTCGTGCTGGGGATCCGACCTCGCAACCCAAGCATCGCCCCCCGGCCGTCATCCGCAAGATCCCAAAGGGCTTACGTGACAACGGTCATGATGTTGCGACATCTTCTCAGGCTTGACCCCGTTCCGGCCGTAGTCGGTTACGGCTACGCTTAGACCCACAATGGAGCGGAAACATGGCCAAGGCCAAGGCATTGCTGGCACTGATCGCGGTAGTGGCCCTGGGGGCCCAGGACAATGGCCTGCTCTCCCTCGAAAGCATCTACCACCCCCAGCACCGGATAGCCTTCGTGGAGCCCCTGCCCAGCCACTACCTATGGCGCCCCGACGGCGGCCTCCTGGAGGAGCGCATCGAAAAGGGCGCCCTGGCCGGGATCTACCGGGTCAGCCCGGACTACCGGGAGTCCCGGCCGGTCCTGGACCATTCCCAGTTCGCCGCCGCCCTGGCCGCGGCCGGCGCGGAACCCGCCGATATCAAGGAGGCCGGGGCCGGGCCGCTGATCTGGAACCCGGCCCGGGACGCCTTCATCGTCAAGGGCGGGACCGATCTTTTCCTGGTCGAGCCCGGCGCGCCCAAGGCCCGGCGCCTGCACGCGGGCGAGGCGCCCGCCTTCAGCCCGGACGGGGCCCGGGTGGCCTTTCTCGACGGCAGCGGCATCCGGGTCCTGGATCTGGCCAGCGGCCGGGACGCGCTGGTCACCGAGGGCGGCGACCCCGATCACCTCAACGGCCGCCTGGACTGGATCTACCAGGAGGAGGTGTTCGGCGAGCGGGGCAATGCCCGGGCCTTCTGGTGGGCTCCCGATTCCCGGCACATCGCCTTCCTGGCGCTCGACGAGAGCCCGGTGCCCCTGTTCACCATCATGGACGACCGCAGCCAGCCCCAGAAGGCCGTGGCCAGCCACTACCCCAAGGCCGGCGACCCGCTGCCCGGCGTGCGCCTGGGCGTGACCGACCTGGACGGGCAGACCGTCTGGATGGAGGACCCCTACCCCGGCCAGGAGATCATCCTCTCCCAGGTCGGCTGGGACCCGAAGGGCCGGCTGCTGGCCCACTATACGGACCGCCTGCAGTCCTGGCTGGATTGCCGGGTGTTCGAGGCCCAGGGCAGCCGGGTGCTGGTCCAGGAACGCAGCCGCACCTGGGTGGACCGCCTGCCCCTGCCCCATTTCCTGCCCGATGGCAGGTTCGTGTGGCTTTCGGCGCGCACCGGCTTCCGCCATCTCTACCTGTACGAGGCCGATGGCCGCCTGGCCAGCCCCGTCACCGCCGGGGACTGGGACGTGCGCCGGCTGCTGGGCGTCGACGCGGCCAACGGCAAGGTGTTCTTCGAGGGCACCCAGCGCAGCGCCGTGGGACTGGACGGCTACCGGGCCGACCTGGCCGGGACCAATGACCACCTGCGCCGGCTCACCGAGGCCCCCGGCACCCACACCCTGAACTGCAACCCGGCCTTCACCGCCGCCGTGGACCGCTGGAGCGACATCGACACCCCGCCCCAGGACCTGTTCCTGGACGCCGAGGGCCTGGTCCGGCACCGCATCCCGTCGGCCACCACCCCGGCCTACGCCGCCCTGCGCAAAGGCCAGACCACCTTCCAGCAGGTCCGGACCCGGGACGGGTTCCTGATGGAGACCATGCTGGTGCTGCCCCCCGGCTTCAATCCGGCCCGGAAGTATCCGGTCTTCCACTACGTCTACGGCGGCCCCAACACTCCCACCGTGCGCAACGCCTACAGCCGCTCCGCCCTGTGGTTCCAGTTCCTGGCCCAGCAGGGCATCGTCACCTGGCTGTGCGACAACCGCAGCGCCTCGGCCAAGGGCGGCGCCGCCAGCGGCGTGTTCCGCAACCTGGGCGCCCAGGAGCTGGCCGACCAGCTCGACGGCCTGGCCTGGCTGAAAGCCCAGCCCTGGGTCGACCCCACCCGGATCGCCCTGGACGGCTACAGCTATGGCGGCTTCCTCACCGCCTACGCCATGACCCACAGCAAGGCATGGAAGCTGGGGATCATCGGCGCCCCGGTCACCGACTGGCGGCTCTACGACTGCGTCTACACCGAGCGCTACATGGGCCTGCCCAAGGACAACCCCCAGGGCTACGACGCCGCCAGCCCCATCAAGGCCGCCGCCGATCTGACCGGCAAGGTCATGTTCATCCACGGCACCCTGGACACCAACGTCCACCTCCAGAACACCGTCCAGTTCCTGGACGCCCTGCAGAAGGCCGGGCACAGCGCCCCGCTGACCCTGCTGCCGGGCTCCGACCACAGCCCGCGGGCGCCGCGGCACGAATGGGCCATGTACGAGGCGATGTGGGCGTTCCTGAAGGCAAACCTCTAGTCCGGGCCGGTCCTAGTTGGTTTCTCCGTCCACGTAGGCCCATTTGCCCTCTTCCCGCACGAACCGGCTCTTCTCCCGGTGCAGCATGCGCTTGCCGTTGATCTGCAGTTTGGCGTGGAACAGCACCACCCCGGCCTGGTCGTCCCGGCCCCCGGCCTCGGTCTCGAGGATCCGCAGGGAGATGCATTTGACGGTCCGGCAGTAGCGCCCCAGCTCCTCCTCGTCGAGCTTGCCGCGTTCCCCGGCGCAGGTCGTGGCCACCAGGTAGTCGGCCCGGCCCAGGGAATAGGCGGTGAACCGGCTGCGCATGAGCTGCTCGGCGGTTTCCGGGAGCTTCCGGCCGGCCAGGTAGGGCTCGCAGCAGCGGTCGTAGGTCAGCTTGGATTCGCAGGGGCAGGGACGGGACATGGGCACCTCGGAAAGCGTTATCTTCATCCAGGGTAATTCATCGGCGGTCCAGCGTCCCGCCTCTTGGCAGTTTGTCTCATCGGCATTGACTTTGAGAGGCGGAGTGGTAGCCTTGGGGCCGATAAGCCTGTCGGAGTCTGTTGCTCGGTATTGCCCGTAGTCTGCCACCGGTCCATCGGACCGGACCATATTCACCATCACTTAAGGGGGAGAATCCATGCTGCATGCCTGGATGGACAAACTCAAGCTCACACCTTTGCGACGCCGGATCTATCTGGCGTGCATGATGTGCTTTTTCGCGGTGGCCTTCGCCTGGGGCCAGGTGGCGGCGCCCGCCGCGATCGCCAAGGAGACCGAGGGCGTGAAGTTCGAGTACTTCGCGCTGTTCAACAAGGTCAGCGGCGAGTTCACCTCGGCCGAGCGGATCGGCCTCATGTTCGTCCTGGGCATCGCCGTGATCGGCCTGCTCTACGCGGTCCTGCTCATGCGGCAGGTCAACGCCGCCGACGAGGGCACCCCCAAGATGCAGGAAGTGGCCGCGGCCGTCCGTGAAGGCTCCAACGCCTACCTCGCCGCCCAGTTCAAGAAGATCGGGCCGCTGATCGTCATCATCACCGTGATCCTCTACTTCACCGTCACCGGCAACACCTTCGCCATCGGCCGCGCCGGCGCCTTCCTCATGGGCTCCCTGTTCAGCTGGGCCGTGGGCTTCGTCGGGATGCGCCTGGCCACCACCGGCAACCTGCGCGTCGCCGCAGCCGCCCGCCACTCCTACGGCGAGGCCATGCAGCTGGGCTACCGCACCGGCACCGTCACCGGCATGCTCACGGACGGCCTCGGCCTCCTGGGCGGCACGATGATCTTCATTATCTACGGCGTGCACGCCTACGAGGCCCTGCTGGGCTTCGGCTTCGGCGGCACCCTGCTGGCCCTGTTCATGCGCGTGGGCGGCGGCATCTACACCAAGGCCGCCGACGTCGGCGCCGACCTGGTGGGCAAGATCGAGAAGGACATCCCCGAGGACGATCCGCGCAACGCCGCCACCATCGCCGACAACGTCGGCGACAACGTGGGCGACTGCGCCGGCATGGCCGCCGACATCTTCGAGAGCTACGAGGTGACCATCGTCGCCGCCATGATCCTGGGCATGGCCTCCTTCGGCCACAAGGGCGTGATCTTCCCCCTGCTGGTGCGCGGCATCGGCGTGCTCGGCTCGATCATCTCCACCTACACCGTCAAGGCCGGGTCCGAGGACACCTCCGACACCGCCCTCAAGAGCGTCCACCGCGGCTTCTGGATCGGCTCGCTGATCTCGGTCGCCGGCTTCTTCGTGCTGGGCTACTTCTACCTGCACTTCACCCCCACCTACCTGGCGAACAACTCCCTGGCCGCCGCCGGCTTCCCCGGCAACGACCCGAAGAACCTCGCGGTCTGGTTCAACTTCGGCGTGCCCGACCTGGACATGCGCCCGGCCATCACCTGCCTGATCGGCGTGTTCCTGGCCGTGGCCCTGAACAAGGTCACCAGTTACTACACCCACACCACCCACGCCCCGGTCAAGGCCCTGGCGCGCGCCTGCACCACCGGCCACGCCACCAACATCATCGAGGGCTTCGCCCTGGGTTATGAATCCACCGTCGCCATGATGGTGGTCATCGTCGTCGCCATCTTCCTCTCCGTGCTCACCTACCACGGCGCCCCGCCGATGTTCGTGGCCTACGGCGTGGCCATGACCGGCATCGGCATGCTGACCCTGACCGGCAACACCATCTCCATGGACGTGTTCGGCCCCGTCGCCGACAACGCCAACGGCATCGGCGAGATGGGCTACGAGAAGGAACAGATGGAGAAGGAGAAGCCCGGCTCCTACAAGCGCGCCCGGCAGATCCTCGCCGACCTGGACGCCGTCGGCAACACCACCAAGGCCGAGACCAAGGGCATCGCCATCGGCTCCGCCGTGATCGCCGCCGTGTCCCTGTTCTCCAGCTTCATCGCGGTCATCGCGGTGGGCAGCGAAGCCAAGATCAGCCAGATGACCCTCGGCCAGTACCACGACCAGGCCGGCTTCCTCTCCGTCGCCGAGCCCAAGGTCTTCATCGGCCTGCTCATCGGCGGCTGCGTGCCGTTCCTGTTCAGCAGCCAGCTGATCCGCGCCGTGGGCCGCGCCGCCTACCACATCGTCATCGAGTGCCGCGCGCAGTTCCGCGACGCCGAGATCTGGGCCGGCACCAAGAAGCCCGATTACGGCCGCGTGGTCGACATCTGCACCAACACCGCCCAGAAGGAGCTGGTGGGCCCCGGCCTGCTGGCCATCACCGCCCCCATCCTGGTCGGCCTGCTCCTGGGCCCCTACGCCCTGGGCGGCTTCCTGGCGGGCATGATCCTGGTCGGCCAGCTGCTGGCGGTCTTCATGGCCAATGCCGGCGGCGCCTGGGACAACGCCAAGAAGATGATCGAGGACGGCCTCTACGGCGGCAAGGGCTCCGAAGCCCACAAGGCCTCCGTGACCGGCGACACCGTGGGCGACCCGCTCAAGGACACCGCCGGCCCGGCCATCAATCCCCTGATCAAGGTCATGAACATGGTCAGCCTGCTCACCCTGGGCGTGCTGATGAAGTTCACCCTGTTCCCGGTGGCCAACCAGATCGACGGCAACAAGGTCGGCGGCATCATCGGCGCCATCGTCTGCATCGCCGCGATCATCTGGTCCATCATCAAGAGCAAGCAGGAAACCCCCGGCCTGATCGCCGAAGAGGACATGAAATAGTCCCACCCTGCCCTGAAGAAAAGCGCCGCCCACGGGCGGCGCTTTTCATTGTCTGAAGACCTGCGATAACCTCCTTCCGATCCTTCGGTCGGTCAGGTCCCGGATAGGCGCCTTTTCAGGTCGGCAATCAGGCGGTCCTTCTCCTCGAGTGCCTGGTCCTTCTCCTCGAGAGCCTGGTCCTTCTCTTCGAGAGCCTGGTCCTTCTCTCCGAGAGCTTGGTCCCTTTCGGCCAGGGCCTGAAGCAGGTCCGCCTCCTTCCGCTCCTTGTCGCGGAAGGCCGTGAAAATGTCGTCCTCCACGTCCATTTTGTCCCGGACCTCCCGCTCGGCCCCGGCCCGAATCAGCCGGCGCAACACCTCCCGGTAGCGGTCCGGGAAATTCTCCTCCAGGATGTCCAGCAGGTGGGGGTCCGAACGATATGCCAGGCCCTGATCGAACACCTCCAGCAGCCGCTCCAGCTCCGTTCGCCGGCGGTTCTTGAGGCGGTTCATCTGGACCACTATTGAATCATGGGTGAGCGCCTCCACGAACGGGTCCGTGATCCCGACCTCGTCCCCCGTGGCCACATCCAGATAGTGCCGGTTGATTTTCAGCACCGGCACGTCGACGCACTCCAGGCCTTCGCCCAGGAAGTAGATGGTCACGATCGGCAGCGGTTGCTGCTTTCCGCCCGCATCCAGATAGACGTTCTCCTCGCTGGCATAGCTGCTTCCCAGGTAGCGCCGGAACCGCTGCACGTCCCAGGCGTTCCGGGCCTTCTGGATCTCGATCAGGACCAGCTTGCGGCCGCCGTCCGCCAGCCGAACCGTGGCGGCGAAATCCATCCGCAGGACCAGCAGCTGGGTGTCGCCCTTCCGCGGTGCCTCATGATGCACTTCGGTGGGGCGGAACTGCAGCTCGAGCACCTCCCTGCCCAGCAGGGCGGAAAGCATGAGCCGGGCGACCTTCTCGTCATCGAGGAGATACTTGAACACCACGTCGTAGATGGGGTTTGCGATCTGCACGGGCCCGTCTCCTCCCGGGCGAAGTGTAGCGATCCCCCGCGCCGGGCTGCCACCCAACGGCTCATGGCACCTCATCTTGAATTCCTTGACTTTTCCATGAACGGGCCCCCGGCCCTCGGGTTCAGGGGTGTCGGTCCCGGCTGGGAAATTCCCCGGCCGCCCGGCCGGGAAACGCCGGGTGGCCTGGCCGCACCCAGGATCGGGAGGGCGCCATGGGCCGCTGGACGGGGTTGATGGTGATCGGGCTGGTGGTATCCCTGCTCAACGTGTTGTTCGTGGTCCTGGCGCTGCGGGGCGCCCTGGGCGGGACCCGGCCGGTGCCGCAGATGCGCAAGCTCCGGTGATCAGGGGTTGCCGCCGAAAAGGGTCCAGAAGAGCTTCAGATCCTGGTCGTCCACCACGCCGTTGCCGTCGAAATCGGCGGCGTCCACCACCGGCTGCGTGCCCCAGGCGTCGGCGAAGGCCGCCAGGTCGCCCCAGTCCAGGATCAGCTGGCCGTTGCCGTTGAGATCGGTCGTGCGGACCTTGACGGTGGCGGTGCCGTTCAGGGCCGGGTTGGCCACGCTGGTGGCCGTAAGGGTGTCGACGCCGGGGGTCGCCGGGGCGGTGTAGGTGCCGCCGGCGAGGGTGCCGCCGGCGCCGCCGGGCTGGACCGTCCAGGTCACCGACGGGTCGCCGTAGCCCGGCACCAGGGCGGTGAAGCTGGTCTTGCCGAAGACGAGCACGGACGCGGCCGGGGGGTCCAGCACCAGGCCGTCGATGACCTCCACGGCGGCCTGGGTGCTCTTGGTGGAGTCCAGGGCGCTGGTGGCGACCACGTGGTAGGTCCCGGCCGTCATCGGCGCGGTGTAGACGCCGGTGGGGCTCACCGTGCCGCCGCCAGCCTCCCATACGGACCAGTTGACGGCGCCGGCCGCGACGGTGGCGGTGAACGGGCGGGTTCCGCCGAGGGCCAGCCGGGCGTTGGGCGGCGTCACCGTGACCGTGAGGGCGGGGGTCACGACCAGCTGGGCCGAGGCCTGGGCGCCGCTGGCCGGATCCTGGGCGGCCAGGATGTAGGTGCCCGGCGAGGACGGGGCGACATAGACGATCTGGGTCGGGTCGGCCTGCTGCTGGAAGCTGCCCGGGGAGCTGCCGCCCCCCAGCTTCAGGACCGGCGCCACCCCGGGGCCGGCCTGCAGGGTCAGGGTCCGGCTCTCCCCCGGCCCCAGGACGACCGTGTCCGGGGTGAACGCCAACAGGGGCTTGACCCGCACCGCCACCGTCGCGAAGGCGCCGGGATCGGCCGCGCTGGTGGCCTTGACCGTGTAGATGCCGGCGCTGGCCGGGGGGGTGTAGTTGCCGTTGGTGTCGACGCTGCCGCCGCCCAGCGCCGTCCAGGTGACGGCCGTATTGGCGCTGCCGGTCACCGTGGCGGCCAGGGCGGTGGCGGCGCTGGTGCCGGGCTGGACCTCCAGGTAGCCGGGGGCCACGGTCACCGCCACCGGGGCGGTGGGGGCGACCACCAGGGTCACGTCGTCCAGGTCGAAGCTGGTGCCGGTGCCGGAGCTGATATTGGAGGTGAAGCTGAGCTGGACCGCCTGCCCGGCGTAGGCTGAAAGGTCGAGGCGCCTGGGCAGCCATACGCCCAGCGGCCCGGAGGTGTCCCAGGTGGCCAGGGTCGTGGCCGTGCCGCCGTAGGGGCCGATCTGCAGCGTGAAGGTGTCCGGGGCCTTGGGCAGGCCCGTGCGGGTGCGGACCCAGCATTCAAGAGTGGCGGAGGAGGCGTCGGCGGGGAGGGTCACCGGCTGTCGGATGGTCAGGTTCTGTTTGCCCAGGGTGCGGTCGAAACGCAGCCACCAGATTCCGCCATGGCTGGCGGCGCCCGTCGTGTCGAATTGGGTGAGGGCTCTCGCGGTATCGCCCCAGCCGCGGGACAAGCCCTCGAAGCCGGGATTCAAAACGATCTGCTGCATCGGGCTGGCCAGGGTGAAGGCGGCCCTGGCCGATTCCGGGTATGGCCCTCCGTTGCCAAGGGCCGAGGAAGACACGGAATGGGTGCCATTGGCCAGGAGACGGCCCGCGTCCAGGGTCTGGCTGAAGGGCGGCTTATCGCCATAGGCGACCGGAATCTGGTCGACGTAGACCTTCACGGCGAAGGCCCCGGCCGGTCCCGCGGCCGCCACCTGCAGCTGGCCGCCCTGGGGGGTGGCGGCGGCGGTGAGGGCGCCCGGCGACGGCTGGTCCGGGGTCTTCTGGCCGACGTTGACGGCCGCGAAGGACTTGGCCACGGCCGTCACTTCCGCCGACCCGCTGCCGAAGAGATCGAGGGCCGCCTGCAGCGCCGCGTTGCGGGCGTCGGCATAGCGGGCATTGGAGGTCAGGTAGGTGTTGAGGGCCCGGTACCAGATCCGGGCGGCCTCGTCGTTGCCGATGCCCGTCCATTTCTCCTGCAGTTTGGTGGAGAAGTCCTTGGCGCTGGAAACGCCGCTGCTGCCGGCGCTGAGGAAATAGAAGGCCCGGTTGAGGGGGCCGGCGCTGTGGTGGCAGTCCAGATTGGCGATGTCCAGGGACCAGAAGTCCACCGAAGGCGGGACGGTGGAGGGCTTGACCATGTCCCGCAGGGTCGCGGGCTGCGGCTGGCCGGATCCGTCGTTGAGGTACCAGGTCATCTGCCAGGTGGCCCCCTCGCCGATGGTGCTGCCGGCCCCGTTGCGGGCCCAGGTGTCCAGCATGGTTCCGAAGATGTCGGAGTTGCCTTCGTTCATCCCGTTGGCTTCGGTGGCCCCTCCTACCAGGCCGGCGGTGAATTCGGTCACCCCGTGGCTGAACTCGTGCCCCAGGATCTGCAGGGTGGTCAGGGGCCATTGGAGCAGGGGCTGCAGTACGGAAATGGTATTTTCCCGCGCCGTCCAGAAGGCATTGTCGAAAGGACCAAAGGGGTTGTAGGCATGGGCCACTCCGGTCACGGCTCCACCGTTGCCGTCCGGCCCCAGCCGCCCGTGGATCCTGAGGAAATAGTCCCAGGACGTCTGGATTCCGGCCGCGAGGTCCACGGCCATGGTCTGGCCGGTCGGGGAATCGAGGTCGGTGAAAAGACCTTCGGGCCTGCCGTCGCCCCAGGTGGGGGTGGCGTTGAAATACGGGACCGGCAGCGCCTCGGAGTATTTGCCGTTCAGCACGGCGTTGCTGCCCATGGGGCCGCCCCGGCCGCGGGTCTGGTCCTGGAGGAGGTAGCCGCCGTTGCCGGCGGTCAGGTTCAGGGTCACCTGGCCGCGGTAGAGGGATTTGCCGGTGCCGGTGGCGGCGCTGGCGGTCTCCTGCACGGCGCCTTGCCAGAGCACGGTGCCGTCGCTGGCGTCGGTGATGAGGTCGTAGGCGGGCTCCCCGGCCTCCTGGGTATCGGGCTGGGCCTGCCAGAAGTAGGCCGGGATGGTCGCCACCAGGTGGTGGTCGACCTGTTCGGCGTCGGGGTCGGTCGTGCCCGGGATGTCTTCGTAGATGCCGTAGAGGATGGGTTCGGCCCCGGGCGGAGGCGTGTCGAGGAGGTGCTGCCAGCCTGGGGGCAGGCCCACCGGCTCGGTCAGCGCCAGGGTCGGCGGGGCCGCCCCGGGCCCCTGGTGATCGATCCACTCCGAGCCCCAGACCCGGTAGCCCAGGTACCAATGGGCGTAATGGGTGTGGGTCTGCCCGAGCTCATCGGTCCAGGACCGCCGGGGGGTGAAGGAGTGGCCGGGCCCCAGGTCCGGCGCCGCGGCCCGGAGGGAGACCGCGAGCAGCAGCGCCAGCGGCGGCAGGAACCGGGAAGATCGTCTGGGCATGCGCATCTCCAGCTCCTACTGGGCGGTCAGGGTGCCCACGGCCACGGACTGGGGGACCAGGGCCGTGCCGGTGTCCGGGAACAGCCGCAGGGCCGGGGCGGTCAGGGTCAGGGTCTGGCCGGGCACGAGCCCGGATCCGGGCGTCAGGTCCACCCGGCAGAGCGTCCCCCCCAGCGGAATGGCGTTGCCCTGGCCCTTCTGGAAGACCCCCGCCTGCAGCAGGCCGTCCTTCACGCTGGTGCGCACCAGCGGCGCGCCGGTCCCCAGGTTGAAGGCGAGGTTCTGGACCAGGGTGCCGCCGCCGGCGGCGGGCCCGACCCAGCCGGTTTCCGACGCCTTGGCCTGCAGGCTGAAGACCACGCCCCGGCCCAGCGTGGCCGGGCCCGGCCCCTGAAGCTCCAGGACCAGGCTGGTCGGGGAGGACAGGGTGGCGTTGCGCACCCAGCGCCATCCGGATCCGGACGGATCGGCGTAGGCCAGACCCACCGTGGCGGTCGGGCCGCCGCCATTGCCGCCGCCTCCACCTCCGCCATTGCCGCCGTTTCCACCTCCGCCATTGCCGCCACCACCGCCACCACAGGCGGCCATCAGCCCGAGCAGGAGACAACCGATGGTGGTCTTTGATTTGAATTTGTTAATAAGCGCGGAATTATTCATGATTTAATTATAATATTTTCATCGAACAGGCAAGGGTCAAATAACCCGCATATTGTATTCGCTGGTTTCTCATGCAATTTAAATCGATTCAATTATCACGATAATTTTATTGATAAATATAGGAATTTCAACAAAAGCGAGTTCCTCATCCAGATTCCTTTTGCTTCTTGGATTTGTTCGAGCATAATTGCCATCATCCAATAGGCAAGAATCCCCTGGACCGTTGATAACACTTAACAATCCTCGGATGCAGAGCATCCGTCATTGCGGAAGGAAGGAGTACCCATGTCCGTTGCTGAAAACAGCCTGGCCGGTACCGCCAAGACCAGCCCAGGCTTCCTGGACTCATCCGTGGGCAAGAAGGTGGTGATGGCCGTGACCGGCATCATGCTCTTCGGCTTTGTCACGGTGCACATGCTCGGGAACATGCAGGTGTACGGCGGTCCCCACGGGATGAACGCCTACGCCGAGTTCCTGCAGACCATGATCCACGGCAAGGGGATCTGGGTGTTCCGGATCGTGATGCTGTGCGCCGCGGGCTCCCATGCCTGGGCCGCCCTCTCCCTGACCCTGGCCAACAACGCCGCCCGCCCCGTGGGCTATAGGGCCCAGCAGCTGCAGGCCGCCACCTTCGCCTCCCGGACGATGCGCTGGACCGGCGTCATCCTGGGGATCTTCATCGTCTTCCACATCCTCAACCTGACCACCGGGACGATCCACCCCGGCGGCGAGTTCGTGCACGGCAAGGCCTACGAGAACCTGGTCTCGGGCCTGTCGGTGGCCTGGGTCGCGGCCTTCTACGTGATCGCCCAGCTCTGCCTCGGCTTCCACATGTGGCACGGCGTCTGGAGCCTCACCCAGACCCTGGGCTGGTCCCACCCGCGCTTCAACGGCCTGCGCCGCAACTTCGCCTACGTCATGGCGATCCTTGTGGCCGGCATCAACATTTCGTTCCCCGTCGCCATTTTCTTCAAACTCATCTAACTGCAGAAGGCATGACCATGGAACTGAAATCCAAAGCCCCCACCGGACCCATCGCCCAGCAGTGGGATCAGTACAAGTTCGATCTCAAGCTGGTCAACCCCACGAACAAGCGGCGCTACAAGGTCATCATCGTCGGATCCGGCCTGGCCGGCGCCGCCGCCGCCGCCTCCCTGGCCGAGATGGGCTACGACGTGCACTGCTTCTGCTACCAGGACAGCCCGCGCCGCGCCCACTCCATCGCCGCCCAGGGCGGGATCAACGCCGCCAAGAACTACCACAACGACGGCGACAGCGTGTTCCGCCTGTTCTACGACACGGTCAAGGGCGGCGACTTCCGCGCCCGTGAGGCCAACGTCTACCGGTTGGCCCAGGTCTCGAACAACATCATCGACCAGTGCGTCGGCCAGGGCGTGCCCTTCGCCCGGGAATACGGCGGCCTCCTGGACAACCGCAGCTTCGGCGGCGCCCAGGTCAGCCGCACCTTCTACGCCCGTGGGCAGACGGGGCAGCAGCTGCTGCTCGGCGCCTACCAGGCGCTGGAGCGCCAGATCGGCCTCGGCACCGTCAAGATGTACACCCGCCACGAGATGCAGGAGGTCATCGTCATCGACGGCGTGGCCAAGGGCATCGTCACCCGCGACATGGTCACCGGCAAGATCGAATCCCATGTGGCCGACGCGGTCGCTTTGGGCACCGGCGGCTACGGCAACGTCTTCTACCTGGCCACCTACGCCAAGGGCTGCAACACCACCGCGATCTGGCGCGCCTACCAGAAGGGTGCGGCCTTCGCCAACCCCTGCTACACCCAGATCCACCCCACCTGCATCCCGGTCACCGGCGACCACCAGTCCAAGCTGACCCTGATGTCCGAGAGCCTGCGCAACGACGGCCGCATCTGGGTGCCCCTGGCCAAGGGCGACAAGCGCGCCCCCGGCGACATCCCCGAGAACGAGCGCGACTACTACCTGGAGCGCAAGTATCCCTCCTACGGCAACCTGGCCCCGCGCGACATCTCCAGCCGCGCCGCCAAGCAGGTCTGCGACGAGGGCCGCGGAGTGGGCGACACCGGCCTGGGCGTCTACCTGGACTTCACCGACGCCACCAAGCGCCTGGGCCTGGCCAAGATCCAGGAGAAGTACGGCAACCTGTTCGAGATGTATGAGCGCATCACCGGCGAGGATCCCTACAAGGTGCCGATGCGCATCTTCCCGGCGTCGCACTACACCATGGGCGGCCTCTGGGTCGACTACAACCTCATGACCACCATCCCCGGCCTGTTCTGCATGGGCGAGGCCAACTTCTCCGACCACGGCGCCAACCGCCTGGGCGCCTCGGCGCTCATGCAGGGCCTGTCGGACGGCTATTTCGTCCTGCCCGCCACCATCGGCGGCTACCTGGCCGGCATCAAGCCCGCCGCCCGGCCGACCCTGGACCACCCCGAGGTCAAGGCCGCCGAAGAGGCCGCCCGCGGCCGCAACAACCGGATCCTGGGCGTCAACGGCAAGGAGACCCCGACCGAACTGCACCGCGCCCTCGGCAAGATCATGTGGGAGCACTGCGGCATGGGCCGGACCGAAGCCAGCCTGAAGACCGCCCTCCAGGAGATCCCCGCCCTCAAGCAGCGCTTCTGGGAGAACGTGAAGGTCACCGGCAGCGGCGACAACCTCAACCAGACCCTGGAACTGGCCGGCCGCGTGGCCGACTTCATCGAACTGGGCGAGCTGATGTGCCTGGACGCCCTCGAGCGCCGCGAATCCTGCGGCGGCCACTTCCGCGAGGAATGGCAGACCCCCGACGGCGAGGCCCTGCGCGACGATGAGAACTTCTGCCATGTGGCGGGCTGGGAGTACACCGGCGACGGCAAGACTCCGATCCGGCACAAGGAGGAGCTCAGCTTCGAAAACGTCCACCTCGCGACCCGCAGCTACAAGTAAGGACAACGGACATGGAAAAGCTCATCAACGTCAAGCTGCACGTATGGCGCCAGAAGAACGCGGCCGATGCCGGCCGGTTCCAGGATCTCGAGGCCAAGGGCGTCTCCACGGAGATGTCGTTCCTGGAGATGCTGGATGTGGTCAACGAGGGCCTCATCAAGAAGGGCGAGGAGGCCATCGTCGTCGACCATGACTGCCGGGAAGGCATCTGCGGCGCCTGCAACCTGGTCATCAACGGCCGCCCCCACGGGCCCAAGGAGCGCACCACCACCTGCCAGCTGCACATGCGCAGCTTCAGCGATGGCGATGACATCACCATCGAGCCGGTGCGCGCCGAGGCCTTCCCGGTGATCAAGGACCTGCTGGTGGATCGCTCCGCCTTCGACCGGATCATCGCCAAGGGCGGCTTCATCAGCATCCCCACCGGCAGCGGCTGCGACGCCAACGCCAACTGCGTGCCCAAGGAGAACGCCGATCTGGCCATGGATGCCGCCGCCTGCATCGGCTGCGGCGCCTGCGTCGCGGCCTGCCCCAACGCCAGCGCCATGCTGTTCGTCGCGGCCAAGATCAGCCACCTGGGCCTGCTGCCCCAGGGCCAGCCCGAGCGCTACACCCGGGCCCGGGCCATGGTCCAGCAGATGGACGCCGAAGGCTTCGGCACCTGCACCAACCACGGCGAGTGCGAAGCGGCCTGCCCCAAGGGCATCACCCTGGAGAACATCGCCAGGATGAACCGCGACTTCATCAAGGCCAGCATCACCTACCGGCCGGAGTCGATCATCGCCGGGTCCTGACCGGAGGATGCGCGTAATTTTCCACGAAGCCTTCCACGGCTCCAATTACTCCCATGACCCGTACGACAACGCCGCCGATCCTGGGCGGCTTGTCGGCGTCATGGCGGCGCTTCGGGAGGAGGGGCCATACTGGGTGGACGTCCCTGCCCCGGCCAGCCGGGCCGATCTGGTGAGGGGACACGCGGAAGGGCACGTGGCGGCGATCGAGCAGATGCCCGCGCGCTACGAGATGGCCGCCCTGGCGGCCGGGGCCGCGGCCCTGGCGGCCGAGCGGGCCATGCAGGGGGAGGCGGCCTTCGCCTGCGTCCGGCCACCCGGCCACCACGCCAGCCGGACGACGGCCTGGGGCCACTGCACCTTCAGCAACGTCGCCCTGGCGCTGCTCCGGCTGCGCGACCTCGGCAGGATCCGCTCGGCCCTGGTGGTGGATTTCGACCTGCACACCGGCGATGGCACGGTGGATGTGCTCCGGCCCTGGCCGGAGGCCCGGGTGTTCAACGGCTATGGCAACAATGCCGCGGAGTACCTGCGGATCCTGGAGGAGTATCTGGCCGCCGCCGGTCCCGCCGACATCCTTGCCGTATCCGCGGGCTTCGACGGCTACACCCACGACCTCGGCCGCAAGCTGGCCACCCCCGACTACCAGCGCATCGGCGAGCTGCTCAAGGCCTACGCCCTGCGCCAGGGCCACCGCCGGCGCTTCGCGGTGCTGGAGGGCGGCTACTACCAGCCCCACCTGGGCCGGAACGTCCTGGCCTTCTGCAAGGGCTTCGACGGATGAGCCGGAACCTGATCTTCACGGTCACCCTCCGGGAGGCCCTGGCCGGCTACGAGCACATCGACATCGATCTGCCGGACGTGCGGGTGGGCAGCTGCCGGTGCCGGTTCATGGCCGAGAAGGTGGTGATCTACTCCATCCAGGTGTTCCCGGAATTCCAGGGCAACGGCTACGGCGCGGCCGCCATCGACATGCTCAAGGGCCGCTTCGAGTTCCTCGTGGCCGACCGGGTCCGGTTCACGGCCCGGGGCTTCTGGGAGAAGATGGGCTTCGTCGAAAGGCCGGACTTCAACTGGGAATGGCGAAAGCCGACCAGCTAGGCCGGAATTCAAGCAGAACGCGGGATGTGGGACTGTTCCCGGGCAAGCCGAATAAGCAGTCGAAGCGCCTCGTTCACGGACTCTGAGTCCTTGAATACTTCGGCCACATCCCCATCGAGCAGAACCACATTGGTCCCCTGCTCGAAGCCGCCGCAATGCAGCCCCCTCTGCGCGGTGGCAAAGTCATATTCAGGCCGGAGGTCATCGCTGGGTTCAGGTGGCTTTTGACTCATATTCGCGTCTCTCACGGGGAGTGGCTTCTCGGGCACTTATGATTCGTATCCTCGCCGCCCTCTCAGTATAGGAGACCACAAGTAATCGGCCACCCGAAGACACCCCGAGGCTGATGAACCGGAATTCGGCCACGGAATGGTCAGGGTCCCCAAGCGTCATCTCAAGTGGATCGCCAAAGATTGAGGCGGCTTCAGTAAAATTAATTCCATGTTTATCAATATTTATACTCGACTTTATTGCGTCCCATTCGAATTCCATCCGGGGAGCATACAACAAAATGGGCTAGCGGATGAACTCCTGCCCCAGGACCTCCCGCACCCGCTGCCGGCGCACCTCCAACGTCCGCATGCGCGCCTCCAGCGCGGCCACCACGGGCCTGTCCACGGGATCGGCCGCGCGCAGCGCCCGCAGGTCCCGCTCCGCCTGGGCCAGGGCGGCGTTCACCGGGACCACCCGGATCGACCGGACCTTGGCCTTGCCCGCGCGCATCTCCCGCCAGTTGTTCTCGGTCCAGAGCGGTTCGCAGGCCACGTCCTCGACCTCGACCCGGAGGGCGCCGTCGGCCTGGCGGCGCTGCACCAGCCGGCAGCGCACGGCCACGCCGTCCCGGCTGTCGCCGGCGGGGGCGGGGTCCTGGCCGGGGCGGTAGATCCGGTCCTGGTTGGCGATGAAGTTGCCCATGGAGTAGGCCACCACGGTCCGCCCGAGCCGGGTCACCGGCTGCAGGACGTGCGGGTGGTGGCCGAGGATCAGGTCGGCGCCGGCCTCGGCCAGCTGGGTGGCGATGGCCCGCTGCCGGGCCAGGGGCGCGTGCTGGTATTCGGCGCCCCAGTGGATGCTCACCACCACGGCGTCGGCCTGGGCCCGGGCGGCGCGGACCGCCGCGGCCGCGGCGGCCGGATCCATGGGCCGCACCCAGGGGCGGTCCTTGCTGCCGTCCAGGTTGGCGTTGAAGATGTCGGTGAAACCCAGGAAGGCGATGCGCAGGCCCTTGACGGCCAGGATCCGGGGCTGCTCGGCCTGGGCCCGGGTGGGGCCGCTGCCCACCGCCAGGAGACCGGCGGCCTCCAGGCGCTCGAGGGTCTCGGCCAGGCCCTTGTGGCCCTGGTCGAAGGCGTGGTTGTTGGCGGTGGACAGGACCGTGAAGCCCGAAGCCCTCAGCGCGCCCGGCAGGTCCTCGGGGGCGTTGAACTGGAAGGGCCGCCCGGGCTGGCCGGTGCGCGGGGCCACCGGGGTCTCCAGATTGGCGAAGGCCACGTCGGCCCGGCGCAGCAGCGGGATCACTTCGGCCCACAGCCCGGCCGGGCCGCCGGCGGCCAGGGCGGCGGTCTTGACGTCCTGATGCATGAGGATATCGCCCACGGCCACCAGTTCGACTTCAGCCGGGGGCTGCGGGGGGGTGGCCGGGCCTGCGGGCGCCTGGGCGCGGCCCGCCAGGACCGCGGCCAGCAGGCCGGCCACCAGCAGCCCGGCCAGGAGCCTAGGCGGGGCCGTAGAATACCTCCACCGGCACCTGCGGCAGGGCATCCATGACCCGCGCCGCCAGCTGGTCCAGATGCTCGGCCTTCAGGGGCCGGGCCTCGGGTTCCGGGGTGGGCCGGGCCACGGTGTAGAGCTGGATTCCCTTGAGCTGGCCACGGACCGTGAGCTCCTGGAGCCGGGCGAGGTAGGCGTCCACTTCGGCCTCATCGGGCCCCCTGCCCCGCCATTCCAGGAACAGGGTCTGGATGACGATCGGCCAGCGGGCGGCGGTGGCGGCGAGGTTCTCCAGGATCCGCGGGAACGGCACCCGGGTCCGGTTGATCTCCTCATAGTAGGCGGCGGTGCCGGCGTCCAGCTTGGCCCAGATCTCGCCCTGGTGGGCCATGAGCGACTCGAGACCGGCGACGATCTCGGGCGCCTGCAGCCGGGAGGAATCGGTGATCAGCACCAGCTTCACGTCGTCCAGCCCGTGCCGGTCCTTGAGGGCGGCCATGCGCGCCACCGCCTCCGGGAAGGTCCGCAGGGTGGTCGGCTCGCCGTCCCCGGAAAAGGCGATGTCATTGAGCCGGCGCTGCCCCGGGGTGGCGGAGTCGAAGGGCGGCGTGGCGAACAGCTCGCCGGACACGGTCAGCGCCACCAGGGCCTCCATCTCCCGCTCCAGGAGGTCCAGGTCCACGTCCCGGCGCCGGGGCGGGGTGGTGCGGTCCACTTCACAGTAGACGCAATCGAAGTTGCACAGCTTGTCGGGGTTCAGGTTGACCCCCAGGCTCACGCCCTTGCTGCGGCGCGAGATCACCGGGTAGGCGTAGATGAAATCCTGCCAGCTGCGCCGGTGGTCCAGGTGGGCTTTGACCAGATCGCTCATGGCTCCAGGATACTGGCGTTGTCCCGCCCGGGGGCGGTACACTGGCAGCATCGATTGGATTTTTCCGGAGGTTTCCATATGAAGAAGATCACGGTTCTCGGCGCGGGCCGGGTCGGCGCGACCATGGCCATGGACCTGGCGCGGGACGGCGAATTCCAGGTCACGGTCGCCGACCGTTCCGAATCCGCCCTGGCCCGCCTCGCGGCCCTCGGCCTCGCCACCCTCAACAAGGACCTGGCCCGGCCGGAGGCGGTCCGGGAGGCCGTGGCCGGCGCCGATCTGGTGGTCGGGGCCGTGCCCGGCTTCATGGGCTACCGGACCATGGAGACGGTCCTGGGCGCGGGCCGGAACATGGTCGACATCTCGTTCTTCCCGGAGGACCCGTTCCAGCTGGACGGCCTGGCGCGGGAGAAGGGCCTGGTCGCCATCATGGACGCCGGGGTGGCCCCGGGCTGCGACAACTTCATCGTCGGCGACTGCCAGCGGGAGATGGATGCGATCACCAACTTCGAGTGCTACGTGGGCGGTCTGCCCGCGATCCGCACCTGGCCCTTCGAATACAAGGCCGGTTTCTCGCCGGTGGACGTGATCGAGGAGTACACCCGCCCGGCCCGCTACGTGGCGCACGGCAAGGAGATCGTCCTGCCGGCCCTGTCGGAGCCCGAGCTCATGGACTTCCCCGGGGTGGGCACCCTCGAGGCCTTCAACACCGACGGCCTGCGCTCGCTCATCCACACCGTCGACGCCCCGTTCAAGAAGGAGAAGACCCTGCGCTACCCGGGCCACATCGAGAAGATGCGCATGCTGCGGGAAGCCGGGTTCTTCGGGCTGGAGCCCATCGACGTGGGCGGAGTCCGGATCGCCCCGATGGACCTGACCACCCGGCTGCTGTTCCCCATGTGGCAGATGGAGGAGGGCGACGAGGACTTCACGATCATGCGGGTGATCGTCGATGGCCGTAAGGACGACCAGCCGGCCCGGCAGGTCTGGGATCTCATGGACCGCTACGACCGGGCCACCCGCACCACCTCCATGGCCCGAACCACCGGCTACACCTGCACGGCCACCGTGCGCCTGGTGGCTGCCGGGCTCTACGGCAAGCCCGGGATCGCCCCGCCGGAATTCGTCGGCCGGGAGGCCGGCTGCTGGGATTTCATCCGCAAAGACCTGGCCAAGCGCAACGTCAACTGGATGCGTTCCTGACGCCCATCAGCGGGAACCGGTCGCAGGGCTCGTAGCGCGGCCCCACCCACTGGAACAGGGTGAGATTGCGCGCGTCGAAGCGGATTTCCAGTTCCTCCTTCAACAGGTGCTCCACCAGTTCCCCGTACGAGGCGGGGCTGGCCGGGCCCTGGGCCAGGGTGATGTGGGGAACCCAGCGATCGGGCTGGTACAGCTCCGACAGGGTCCCGCCCAGCGCCGCCACCTGGTGGTGCAGCCGCCGGTGCAGGTCGTCGAGGCTGGGGGTCCGGACCACCGGGGCGTAGATGATGGGCGCCGGCTCCCGGAAGATCCCGATCCCCTGGGTGCTGAGCTCGAAGGGGCCGGTGACCTGGGAGACCCGCTCCAGGATCTCCTTGACCTGGGGGTGGCTGACGCCATCGAACCCGAGCAGGGTCACGTGCGGGAACGGCACCTTGTGGGTTCCCTTCAGGCCGGAGCGGGTTTCCACGAGCGACCAGAGTTCCCGCACCTTCTGGGCGGCCGGATCATGAAGAACCAATGCAATCGTCGACATGTTAAGGAGTATAGGGCCGGGTGGCCGGATTTATCCAGGGCTGGCCCAATGGAATCATCAGAACCGGACCTGGAGCGTCAGGCCCTCGAAACCGGGGACGAAGGCCGGTTGCACCTTCAGTTCGGTATTCCCGGAGCGCAGGGCGAGATGCCGCCCCGCCACCCACCGGCCCACCACCGACCCGACCAGGGCGCCGCCCAGGACGTCCGAGGCGAAATGATCCCGGCTGGTCATCCGGGCCAGGCCCACCAGGCCGGCCGCCCCGTAGGCGCACCAGCCCACCCAGGGCTCCGGCGCCCGCACCGCCAGGGCCGAGGCCATGGCGAAGGCCTGGGCGGCGTGGCCCGAAGGGAAGGCATCGGCGCCGCTGAACGGGGTGAAGTGGCCCGTTCCCTGGTTGTCTCCGGGCCGGGCCCGGCCGGCCAGGGACTTGATCGGCAGAATGGCGGCCTGGGCCAGGAGCGTGGCGATGCCCATGTCCACCACGACCGATCGGGCCTGGTCCTGCCCGAACGCGCTGAACCCGAGATAGCCCGCGCCCATGAATACCAGCCCGCCGGCGCCGCCGGGCTGGGCCAGGTTGCCGGCCAGCCGATCCCGTGCCGGGCTGGCGTTGCGCGCCGCCGCCCGGTCCAGGACCGGGTCCAGCAGGAACCCCGTGGCCAGCACCAGCCCCGCCCCCAGGCCCAGCTCCTGCCATGGCCGGGCATCCCAGCCTTCCGGGGCGGCCACGGCGGCCCGGGCATCCTCCCAGAGCAGCCCGGGCAGGGCCGGCAGGGCGTCCCGGGCGTAGTCCGGTGGGGCCTGCGCCGAGCCCGGCAGGGTGGCCATGGCCAAGGCCAGGAACCCGCCGCGCGCGCCGGCTCGCCGGCGGGGAGGGGTCGACCTGGAGGATTCCATGGATCAAATTTGATAATTCCCCTGGATCCGGCAAGGGGAAACAATTAATTTTTAATAATTATGTGGATCACCTCAAGATCGGCTCAGAGCCTCGGGACGCCCAGCCGCTCGGCCATGGCCTTGCCCATCTCGGCCGGGCTCACCACCACGGTGATGCCGGCCGCCTCGAGGGCGGCCATCTTCTCCTTGGCCGTACCCTTGCCGCCACTGATGATGGCGCCCGCATGGCCCATTCGCCGGCCCGGCGGGGCGCTCTGGCCGGCGATGAAGGCCACCACCGGCTTGGTCACGTGGGCCTTGATGTAGGCCGCGGCCTGTTCCTCCGCGCTGCCGCCGATCTCGCCCACCAGGACGATGGCGTGGGTGTCCGGATCGGCCTGGAACAGTTCGAGCACGTCGATGAAGCTGGTCCCGTTGATGGGGTCCCCGCCGATGCCCACCACGGTGCTCTGGCCCAGGCCCAGGGCGGTCAGCTGGCCCACGGCCTCGTAGGAGAGGGTGCCCGAGCGGGAGATGATCCCCACGTGGCCGGGGAGGTGGATGCGCCCGGGCATGATGCCGATCTTGGCCTGGCCCGGGGTGATCACCCCGGGGCAGTTGGGGCCGATCAGCCGCTGGCCGGGGTATTCGGCCAGGACCCGCTTGACCTTGACCATGTCCAGCACCGGGATGCCCTCGGTGATGCAGACGACCAGCTCGATGCCCGCGTCCAGGGCCTCGAGGATCGCGTCCGCGGCGGTGGGGGGCGGCACGAAGATCAGGCTGGTGTTGGCGGCGGTCGCGGCCCGGGCCTGCTTGACCGAATTGTAGACCGGGAAACCGTCGACCTCGGTGCCGCCCTTGCCGGGGGTGACGCCCCCGACCACCCGGGTCCCGTAGTCCCGGCAGCCCTGTGCGTGGAACAGGCCTTCGCGGCCGGTGATGCCCTGGACGATCAGGCGGGTGGAATTGCCGACGAGGATGGACATGGTGGGCCTTTTTCGCTGGGGATCAGTTGTCGTCGCGGAAGGAATCGGGATCCGGTCCGGGCGGAGGCCCGGCCGGGGTCGGCGCGGTTTCCGGCAGCCGGGCCTTGAGGGTCCGGAGCTCGGCCAGGTACTGGCGCTTGACCGCGTCCAGTTCCAGGTTCTTGCGGTAGAGGCGGAGGATGAGCGCCACCACCACGGCCAGGTTGGCCGGGACGGCGATCCACATGAGCAGGGGCGCGTGCAGCCCGGTCTGCTCCCAGGCGCCGGGGCCCACCAGCCATATGCACAGCCACATCATGGGCAGAAGCCCCACCGTCACGGCGAAGAAGCCCCAGCCGATGCGCCAGGCGCCCCGGTGCATCACCGACTGGTATTCGGCCCAGCGGGCCTCGTACTCGGCCTGGGGACCCATGCCGGTCATCGGACCGAAGCCACGACCTTGCGGGCGGCGTCGTCGAGGTTGGCGGCCACCTGGATGTGGAGGCCGCTCTCGACCAGGATCTTCTCGCCCTCCTCCATGTTGGTGCCCTCCAGGCGGACCACCACCGGCACCGTCACGCCGGTCTCCTTGGCGGCGTTGACCACCCCGGCGGCCACCACGTCGCAGCGCATGATCCCCCCGAAGATGTTCACCAGGACGGCCTTGACGCCGGGATCCTGGAGGATGATGCGGAACGCGTTCCGGACCGCCTCCTCCGTGGCCCCGCCGCCCACGTCCAGGAAGTTGGCCGGGCTGGCGCCGTAGTACTGGATGATGTCCATGGTGGCCATGGCCAGGCCGGCGCCGTTGACCATGCAGCCGATGCTGCCGTCCAGCTTGATGAAGTTCAGGCCGAACCGGGAGGCGTCGATCTCGGCCGGGGCCTCCTCGCCCAGGTCCCGGCATGCCTGGACCTCGGGATGGCGGAACAGGGCGTTGTCGTCGAAGCTGAGCTTGGCGTCCAGGGCCACCACGTCGCCGTCCTTGGTGACCACCAGGGGGTTGATCTCGGCGATGGCGCAGTCCTTCTCCACGAACAGCCGGTAGAGACTGCGGATCAGGGCGATGCCCTTCTTCGCGGTCCGGCCTTCCAGGCCCAGGGCCTGGGCCAGTTCCCGGGTCTGGAAGCCGGTCAGGCCCAGGACCGGATCCACCGCCACCTTGATGATCTTCTCGGGGCTGCGGGCAGCCACCTCCTCGATCTCGACCCCGCCTTCGGTGGAGGCCAGGATCGTGACCCGGCCGGTGGCGCGGTCCACCAGGAGGCCGAGGTACAGCTCGCGGTCGATCGCCACCGGTTCGGAGATGAGCACCGTGTGGACCATGCGGCCTTCCGGTCCGGTCTGGTGGGTGACCAGATTCATGCCGCAGATGCGCTTGAACAGTTCGCCGGCCTCCTCGGGGGACTTGGCGAACTTGACCCCGCCGCCCTTGCCGCGGCCGCCGGCGTGGATCTGGGCCTTGACCACGCTCTGGCCGCCGAATTCCCGGGTGATGGCCGCGGCGTCCGCGGAATCCCAGGCCACCTTCCCGCCTGGGGTCGGGACGCCGTACTCCCTCAGCATGGTCTTGGCCTGGTATTCGTGAATATTCATCCGCGCTCCTGGATCCGAATGCTTTTTGACAACCCCCAAGTCTAGCCGGACTTGCGGCATCCGGACCATCCTACTGGTGAACGGAACCGGTACCCCGGTATAGACTGGGGGTCGCCCCCCGGAGCGCTCATGGCACAACTGGACCGACTGCTGGCCCACATCACCCCGAAGGGCGGCGTCCGCCTGCGGGTCGAACCCAACGCGATCCCGGTCCTGGAGCTGGCCGGCGGCGCGGAGCTGCCCCTGCTGGCCAACCCGCTGTCCGCCACCATGATCGAGGCGCTTGCCAAGGAAGTGGTGCCGAGCGCCCACGAGGCCGGCCTGGCCCGGACCGGCGAGGCCCGGTTCGACCATGAGGCCGGGACCGAGCGGTTCCGGCTCCAGGTCGGGCGCAGCCTCCAGGGGCTCCGGATCATCGCCGAGCCGGCGGGGACGCCGGCGGCGCCAGCCCCCGCGCCTTCGCCGCTGGCCCCCTCCCCGGTCGCGCCGGCCCCGGCGCCCGCGCCGGTGGTCGCGCCGCCGCCGGCCACGGGCCACCAGCCCAAGGCCCAGCCGATCTGCGGAACCCACCCCCAGGCCGAGGTCCTGTTCAAGGCGCTCCTGGCCCGGAAGGGCTCGGACCTGCACCTGAGCTCCTTCGAGGCGCCGATCGTGCGGGTCTCCGGGGACCTGGAGGACCTCAGCGATTTCGGCATCCTGGGCCCCTCGCAGATCCTGGAGATCATGCAGGCCCTGGCCCCGCCCATGGCCTGGCAGCACTTCAGCGAGCGCAGCGACGCCGATTTCGCCTACCCGTTCGAGGCCGGCGGCTGCCGGCTGCGGGTGAACTATTTCATGGACCGGGTCGGCCCGGCCATGGTCTGCCGGGTGATCCCCAACGAGATCCCGGACCCGGACAAGCTGGGTCTGCCCGACCCGGTCAAGCGCCTGGCCGGCCTCAACAAGGGTCTGGTCCTGGTCACCGGCCCGACCGGCTCGGGCAAGTCCACCACCCTGGCCGCCATCCTCGATATCGCCAACCGCCAGCGGGACGACCATATCCTCACCATCGAGGACCCCATCGAGTTCGTCCACCCGCGCAAGCGCTGCCTGGTGAACCAGCGGGAGGTGGGCAGCCACACCGAATCCTTCAAGTCGGGCCTGCGGGCCGCCCTGCGCGAGGATCCGGACATCGTCCTGGTGGGCGAGATGCGCGACCTGGAGACCATCGCCATCGCCCTGGAGACGGCCATCACCGGCCACCTGGTGTTCGGCACCCTGCACACCGCCAGCGCCATCGGCACCATCGACCGGATCGTCGACCAGTTCCCCGCCGACCGCCAGCAGCAGATCCGGGTGATGCTGGCCGACGCCTTGAAGTGCGTGGTCAGCCAGGCCCTGCTCAAGCGCATCGGCGGCGGCCGGATCGCCGCCCTGGAGACGCTCTTCATCACTCCGGCGATCGCCAACCTGATCCGCGAGGGCAAGAACTTCCAGATCAGCAGCGCCATGCAGACCGGCCGCGCCTACGGCCAACGCCTGATGAACGACGCCCTGGTGGAGCTCATCCAGAACCAGCAGGTGGAAACCAAGGAAGCCTACATCAAGTGCCCGGACAAAGAATCGTTCATGAACGCTCTGAAACGGGCCGGAATCGATTGGGACCTGCGGGCCCATGAGGCTTCCCTGGGGTAGAGTCCCACATTTGTCCTTGCGGTGCGGTCTCAATATCGATTTATGATAGGGGCAAGGCCCCCCATGACGCTTTCGCCCGGCACCCGGCTTGCCAGGGCACCGGCACCGAGCGCGGCATGATCCTGGGCACCCTGGGCTACATGAGCCCCGAGCAGGTGCGGGGCGAGCCGGTGGACGCCCGCGCCGACCTGTTCAGCTTCGGCGCGGTGCTGTTCGAGATGCTCACCGGCCGCCGCGCCTTCGCCCGGGACACCCCCAGCGACACCATGGCCGCGATCCTCCGGGACGACCCGCCCGATCTGGCCGACACCAGCCGGCCGATTCCGCCGGGGCTGCGCCCGATTCTCGACCACTGCCTGGAAAAGCAGCCGGCGCGGCGGTTCCAGTCGGCCCGGGACCTGGCCTTCGCCCTGGAGAAACTGGCCGGGGGCGAAAGCGCGCCTTCCCTGGCCGCCCCGTTCGCGCCGGCGCACCGGCGGATCACCGCGATCTGGGCCGGGGCGCTCGCGCTCCTGGTCCTGGGCGCCGACGCCTGGGCCCTGCAGCCGCGCCCGCTGCCGCCGCCGGTCTTCACGCCGCTGACGATCAACAGCGACCCGGTCTACGCGGCCCGCTTCGCGCCCCAGGGGCCCTCGGTCTACTTCAGCACTTTCAACATATGGACCCAGACGAGCCATGTCCAGGCGGTGGAGTCCGGCAACCTGGTGCCGAGGGAGATCCTCGGCCCCGATGCCCGGCTGCTCACCACGGGACCCAAGGGCGAACTGGGCGTGCTGACCGGCAACCGCTACCGTCTGCGGCCCGACCAGCCCACCGGCACCCTGGGCCGCTGCCCCCCCGCCGGCGCCCTGCCCCGGGCCATCACCCGGGATGTGGTCGACATGGACTGGGACGCCGAAGGCCGGATGGCCCTGGTCCGCCAGACCGGCGAGTTCCGCTGCCAACTGGAATGCCCCGAGGGCAAGGTCCTGGTCACCGAGCCCCAGGGCTGGATCGCCGGCCTGCGCTTCAGCCCCGACGGCAGGCGCCTGGCCTGCCTCAGGCATCCCGCCGGCGCCGACGACATGGGCAACGTGGCCGTGATCGAGCTGGTCTCCGGCCAGGTCCGCGATCTGGGACCGGTCTGGAGCTCCGTCCAGGGCCTGGCCTGGAAGGGGCGCGAGATCTGGTTCACCGCCTCCACGGGGATCGTCCGGGACCTCTGCGCGGTCGATCTGGCGGGGCGCTGGCGCAAGGTCCAGACCACGCCCACCGGATTCCAGCTGTTCGATGTCGCCCCGGACGGCCGGGTCCTGATGGCCGCCGCCGACAGCGAGACCCGCATCCTGGCCTTCCGGCCGGGCCATCCGGAATCCCGGGAGCTGACCATCCGGAACTATTCCCTGATCCGGGCCTTCGACGCCGCCCTGCTGCCGACCCGGGGCCGCTGGCGGATCAGCGGGGACGGAAGCCAGCTGTTCTGCTCGGTCTTCTCCTTCCACTCCAGGCTGTTCCTGGTGGAGGGGCTGCGCTGAGCCCTCAGGAGCTCCGCGCCAGCAATATCTCCGGGATGCCCATCAGCAGCGCCCGGGTCTCCGGCTCGCCGTCGACCGACGCCAGGGCCGCGGTGGCGGCGGCGGAGGCCTTGCGGGCCAGCTCCCGGGTCTCGGCCAGGGCGTCGTGGCGGGCGATCAGGTCGCGCAGGGCCTGCTCGTCGGCGGCGGCGATGGGGACGGCCTCGCCATTCTCCCAGATCCGCTCGATGATCGGCCGGGCCGCATCCGGGGCCCGCTCCAGCAGGGTCAGCATGGGCAGGGTGAGCTTGCCCTCGCGCAGATCGGAGAACACCGGCTTGCCCATCTCGGCCTCGGTGGAGGTGTAGTCCAGCAGGTCGTCCACCAGCTGGAAGGCCCGCCCCACCTCCAGGCCATAGCGGCGCAGGGCGGCGCAGTCGGTCTCGGGACGTTGGGCCAGCACCGCGCCGGTCTCGGTGCAGCCGGAGAACAGCAGGGCGGTCTTGCGCTCCTGGATGTCGAAGTAGTCCTTGCGGGTGGTGCCGATGTTGAACAGGCAGTCGTTCTGGATCAGCTCGCCCTCGATCATGCGGGTGGTGACCTCGGCCATGATCTCCAGCATCCGGAACGAGCGTCCGGCGATCGCCGAGGACATGGAGTGCAGGTAGAGCAGGTCCCCGAACAGCACGGTCAGGGTGTTGCCCCAGAGGGAATTGAGGGTGGGCCGGGCACGCCTCGTCTGGGCGTGGTCGATGACATCGTCGTGGACCAGGGTGGCGGTATGGACCAGTTCGAACACCGCCCCGAACCGCACGTCCTCCGCCGAATCCACCCCGCACATGCGGCTGCCCAGCAGCACCAGGGCCGGCCGCAGCCGCTTGCCCTTGCCCGAGCCCAGGTGCAGGGCCAGCTTGCGCACCACGGCCACGTCGGTCTCCAGGACCCGCTGCAGCTCCGCCTCGACCTCGGCGAGCTTGCCGGCCACCGGAGTGAAATAGCGGAGCAGATCGATCCGGGCCATCCGTCAGGACCGGAAGTTGGTGAACTGGAGGTCCAGCCCCTGGTCGTTCTTCTTCAGCAGGGCGATGGCGTCCTGGAGGTCGTCCTTGTTCTTGCCCGACACCCGCAGCTGGTCGCCCTGGATCGCCGCCTGGACCTTGATCTTCTGGTCCTTCAGTACCTTGACCAGGCCCTTGGCCTTCTCGGAGGGGATGCCCTGGAGGATCTTCACCTCCTGCCGGCAGGTGCCCTTGGAGGCCGGCTCGAGCTTGCCGAACTCCATGGCCCGGATGCTGACCCCGCGCTTGACCAGCTTGCTCTGGAGGACTTCCACCACCGCCTTGAGGCGCATCTCGTCGTCGCTGGTGAGCGTGAGCGTCCCCTCGTCCTTCAGTTCGATCTTGGAGACGGAACCCTTGAAGTCGAAGCGCTGGCCGATCTCCTTCATGGCCTGGGACACGGCGTTCTTCACCTCGTCCATGTCCACCTTGGACACCACATCAAACGAGCAGTCACTGGCCATCCGCGCCTCCCTGACCCTCCAATGTAGCAGCGTCAGATGGTTTTATCTGCCCCGTTGAGGCGGTCCCGCAGCTCCGGCCAGCCCTCCCAGAGCAGCAGCCGGAGCAGGGCCGCCTGGACCAGCGCGTGGTCGAAGCGCCCGGCCCGGGCCAGCGCCTCGGCCTCCGGCCAGGGCAGCGCCCACACCCGCAGCTCCTCGGACGGATCCAGGTCCAGCGCCGCCACCGGGCGGCAGTCCAGGGCCAGGAAGAAGTGGCAGCGGTTGTTCTGGATGGCCGGGTTGGGCGCGCAGCTGCCCAGCGGGATCCAGCGGCCGGGGGCGTGCCCGGTCTCCTCGAGCAGCTCGCGCTGGGCGGATCGGCCGGGCTCCTCGGCCGGGTCGCACACCCCGCCGGCCAGCTCCAGCGTGCTGGCCTCGATCCCGTGACGGAACTGCTCGACCACAAGGAGTTCGTTATCGACCGTGAAGGCCACGATGTTGACCCAGTCCGGACAGAGGAGCCGGGTGAAATCGTGCTCCCGGCCGGTATGCGGGGACCGGCGCAGGACCCGGACCTGGCGGAACAGCCGGGTCTCGCCGCGCACGGTCTCACTGAGGTCGAGCCAGGGGCGGGCGGGGTCGAAATCGGGCGAATGTTCGGCGATCAGGCGCATGGTGAGCTTCCAGTCTGGTATTCATTCTGCCCTAGCTTGGTGCTATTGTTCGGCCATGGCCCTGCCCCGCCCCATGATTCCCATTCTGGCCCTGGCGCTGCTTGCCGGTTGCCGGTCCGAGGACCCGAGGCTGCCCCAGAAGCTCTACGAGGAGGCCATCCGGATGAACCAGGAGGGCCGCAACCAGGAGGCCCAGGTCCTGATGAAGCAGCTGGCCGCCCAGTTCCCCGACTCGCAGCCCGGCCAGCAGGCCACCAAGGACCTCTACACCCTCGAAGCGTTGCTGCGCCAGGACCTGCGGGAGAAGCAGAAGCAGCTTCACAGCGGCATGAAGCGGGTGGCCGACGCGCTGACCCGCTACAAGGGCAACCACGGCGAATACCCCCGGTTCCTCTCCTTCCTGGTGCCGGATTACCTGGACCAGGCCCCCGAGACGCCCTGGAAGCATCCGTATTTCTACCGGCCCTACGTGCTCAACCCGATCGTCGACACCAAGGACCGCAAGGGCCGGGTCGCCCAGACCTTCAGCACCAGGCTGGACGGCTACATCCTGGTCTCCCTGGGCACCGATCTGCAGGTGGGCGGCGAGGACCTGGCCGCCGACACCTATGTCGTCAACGGCGAGTGGTACAAGGGCGCCACCCCCCCGCCGATCCCATCGCCCCAGCCGCTGCGCTGATTCTGGAGGTAACCCGCATGCCCACGCGCGTCTGCGTCGCCGGAGCCACCGGCTGGACCGGGAGCATGATCGCCCGGTCCCTCCTGGGTTCCAACGAATTCACTCTGGCCGCGGCCATCGCCCGGAGCCGGGCTGGCGAGGACCTGGGCCTGGCCCTGGGCCTCCCCGCCTGCGGCCTGGCCATCTCGGCCGGCCTTGACCAGGCACTGGAAACCCCATTTGACGTGCTGGTCGATTTCACCAAGCCGGATTCCGTCAAGGCCCGGGTCCTGGCCGCCGTGGCGGCCGGCAAGTGCGTCGTCATCGGCACCTCGGGGCTCGGGGCCGCCGACTACGACGAGATCGGGGCCGCGGCCCTGGCGCGGGGCGTCGGCGTGGTCGCCGCCGGCAACTTCTCGGTCACCGCCGCCCTGGCCAGCCACTGCGCCCAGCTGGCGGCGCGCCACCTGCCCTCCTGCGAGATCATCGACTACGCCCACGCCGACAAGGTCGACGCCCCCAGCGGCACCACCCGCGAGCTGGCCGAGAAGATCGGCGCCATCCGCCCCAGCGAACTGGCCGTGGCCATCGAGAAGATCCACGGCCTGCCCGCCACCCGGGGCGCCGACGTGGCCGGGACCCGGGTCCACGCGATCCGCCAGCACGGCTTCGTGATCGCCTTCGAGACCATCTTCGGCCTGCCCCACGAACGCCTCAGCATCCGCCACGACGCCGGCTCCGGCGCCGAACCGTACGTCGCCGGGACCCTGCTGGCGGTGAGGAAAGTGATGGAAATAAAAGGCCTGGTGCGGGGCCTGGACCAGCTGCTGTTCAGCTAGGCCTTGACGCCCCAATCGAGGATGACCTTGCCCGACTTGCCGCTGCCCATCACCTCGAATCCTTCCTTGAAATCATCGATCCCGAACCGGTGCGTGATGATCGGGCTGATGTCCAGGCCGCTCTGGATCATGGCGGCCATCTTGTACCAGGTCTCGAACATCTCCCGGCCATAGATGCCCTTGAGGAACAGGCCCTTGAAGATCACCTTGCCCCAGTCCACGGCCACGTCGTCGGGCAGGATGCCGAGCATGGCGATCCGGCCGCCGTTGGCCATGGAATCGATCATGCCCTTGAAGGCGCTGCCGTTGCCGCTCATCTCCATGCCGATGTCGAAGCCCTCGGTCATGCCCAGGTCGCGCTCCACGTCCACGAGCTTCTCCTGGCTGATGTTGACGGCGCGGGTGGCGCCCATCCGGCGGGCCAGGTCCAGGCGGTACTCGTTGACGTCGGTGATGACCACGTTGCGGGCGCCCACGTGCTTGGCGATGGCCACGGCCATGATGCCGATGGGGCCGGCGCCGGTGATCAGGACGTCCTCGCCGACCATGTCGAAGGACAGGGCGGTGTGGGTGGCGTTGCCGTAGGGATCGAACACCGCGGCCAGGTCGTCCGAGATGCCGTCGGGAACCTTGAACAGGTTCACGGCCGGGAGGGACAGGTACTCGGCGAACGAGCCCGGACGGTTGACGCCCACGCCCTTGGTGTTGGGGCAGAGGTGGCGCTTGCCGGCCTTGCAGTTGCGGCAGTGGCCGCAGACGATGTGGCCCTCGCCGGAGACCCGGTCGCCGATTTTGTAGCCCTCGACCTCGTCGCCCACCTGCTCGATGATCCCCACGTATTCGTGGCCCACGTGCATCGGCACCGGGATGGTCTTCTGGCTCCAGGCGTCCCAGTTCCAGATGTGCATGTCGGTGCCGCAGATGGCGGACTTGTGGATGCGGATGAGCACGTCGTTGGGGCCGATCGCCGGGATCGGCACGTCCTCCATCCACAGCCCGGGTTCGCGCCTGCTCTTGACCAGTGCCTTCATGGGAAGCCTCCTCGAAAGTTACTTTATGACGCCCAGTTCGCGGCCGACCTTGGCGAAGGCGGCGATGGCCTGGTCCAGGTCCTCCCGGGTGTGCCCGGCCGACATCTGGGTGCGGATCCGGGCCTGGCCCTTGGGGACCACCGGGAAGAAGAAGCCGGTGACGTAGACCCCCTCCTCCAGGAGTTTCGCGGCCATGGCCTGGGCCAGCGGCGCGTCGAACAGCATCACCGGGATGATCGGGTGCTCGCCGGCGAGGAGGTTGAAGCCGAGCTTGCCCATTTCCGTGCGGAAATGCAGGGCGTTGTCCCGCAGCTGCCGGCGCAGGCCGTCGCCCTCCTTGAGCATGGCCAGGACCTTCAGGCTGGTGGCGGTGATCGCCGGGGCCAGGGTGTTGCTGAACAGGTACGGCCGGGACTTCTGCCGCAGCCAGTCGATGACCTCGGCCGAGGACGAGATGTAGCCGCCCGAGGCCCCGCCCAGGGCCTTGCCCAGGGTGCCGGTGAGGATGTCGACCCGGCCCATGACCCCGTGGTGCTCGTGGGTGCCGCGGCCGTGCTCGCCGATGAAGCCGACCGCGTGGCTGTCGTCGACCATCACCATCGCCCCGTGCTTCTCGGCCAGGTCGCAGATCGCCGGCAGGTTGGCGAGGTAGCCGTCCATGCTGAACACGCCGTCCGTGACCACCAGTTTGAAGCGGGCGCCGGCGGCCTCCACCAGGCACTTCTCCAGCTCGGCCATGTCGCTGTTGGCGTAGCGGTAGCGCTGGGCCTTGCAGAGCCGGATGCCGTCGATGAGCGAGGCGTGGTTGAGGGCGTCGGAGATGATCGCGTCCTCCTCGCCCAGGAGCGGCTCGAACACCCCGCCGTTGGCGTCGAAGCAGCTGGAATAGAGCTGGGTGTCGGCCATGCCCAGGAACGCGCTGATCTGGCGCTCGAGTTCCTTGTGGATGTCCTGGGTGCCGCAGATGAAGCGCACGCTGGACAGCCCGAAGCCGCGCTGGTCGAGGCCGTCCTTGGCCGCCTGGATCAGCTCGGGCCGGTTCGCCAGGCCCAGATAATTGTTGGCGCAGAGGTTGACCACCTTCTTGCCGCCGGTCTCCACCCAGGCGCCCTGGGCCGAGGTCATGATCCGCTCGCTCTTGTAGAGCCCCTGCTCCCTGAGCTTGCGGGTTTCGTTGGCCAGATGGTCTAGAAAGATCTTGTTCACGTTGGACCCCTTTTCGGCTCGGCAATTATAGGCCGTTGCCTTCGTGAGGCTAGTCACGTCCTCCCGGCGCCCTTAGAATACGGGGCGAGGTGGTTGAACCATGCGCACGTTCTCCGCAGTCCCCGTCCTGATCCTGGCCCTGGCCTGCGGATCCGCCCGCCTGGAGCGGCGGGAGGCCGAGAACGACATCCGCAGGGATTATCCGGTCCAGGTGGTGGCGACCATCCCGGAGTCGGCCTCGGCCATCAAGGGCTCCCCGGAGCACGCCAAGCTGGTGGCCCTGGAGGAGTCCTTCGCCAAGTCCGGGGCCTTCGCCACCACCCGCACGCCCGACGGCGACCGCGAGAAGTTCGCGTTCAAGCCCGGCGCCTCGGCCCCCAAGGCCCTCCGGCTCGGCCCCAAGGGCTACGAGCTGCCGGCGGCCGAGGCCCAGTTCGTCCGGGCCGAGCGGATCGAATACATGGGGTCGAGCGCCCGGGTGACCTACCTGATCCGGCTGGAGCGGCCCACCCCGTATTTCGGGCTGTTCACGATCCTCCACCCCGGCGTCCGCCCGGGCGAGTCCAAGGAGCGCCATGCCTCCTACCGAAAGGAAGGCCGCAGCTGGATCCTCCAGGAGACCGACGAGACCCTCAAGAAGGCGCAATAAGGCCTGATTCCAGGTATTCTCAAGGTTTCGATCCTTGAGGGGCCCCCATGCACCATGAACGCGTCGCCATCCTTGACTACGGGTCCCAGTACACCCGGCTGATCACCCGGCGCCTCCGGGAACTCGGGGCCTTCGGCCTGGTCTACGGGCACGGCGCCACCGCCGCGGAGATCGGCGGCCCCGACCTCAAGGGGGTGATCCTGTCCGGGGGCCCCAACTCGGTCCTGGAGGCCGGCGCCCCGGACCTGGACCCGGCCATCCTGGAGCTGGGCGTGCCGGTCCTCGGCATCTGCTACGGCCAGCAGCTCATGGCCCGCAACCTGGGGGGGGTCATCCACCGCTCCAGCCGGCGCGAGTACGGCAAGGCCGTGATCCGCATCGGGGACCCCGACAGCCTGCTGTTCCAGAACCTGGACCCCGAGCAGCAGGCCTGGATGAGCCACGGCGACCATGTGGAGAAGGCCCCGGAGGGCTTCATCACCACCGCCCACACCCGCGGCGTGCCGGTGGCGGCCATGGAGAACCGGGCCCGGCGCCTGTACGGCATCCAGTTCCACCCCGAGGTCACCCACACCACCCACGGCGCCACCGTGCTGGTGAACTTCCTGCACGTGTGCGGCATGAAGCTGGACTGGAACGCCGGCCACTTCATCGAGGAGAAGACCAAGGACATCCGCCGCCAGGTCGGCGAGGGGCGGGTGGTGCTGGGCCTGTCGGGCGGGGTCGATTCCAGCGTGGCCGCCCTGCTGCTGCACCGGGCCATCGGCAGGCAGCTCACCTGCGTATTCGTGGACACCGGGGTCATGCGCAAGGACGAGATGAAGCAGGTCCAGGAGGCCTTCGCCCCCTTCGACATGCAGATCCGCTGGGTGGACGCGGGGGCCCGCTTCCTGGCCGCCCTGGAGGGGGTCAGCGACCCCGAGCAGAAGCGCAAGATCATCGGCCGGACCTTCATCGAGGTGTTCGACCACGAGGCCGGTTCGCTCGACGCCGCCTTCCTGGCCCAGGGCACCCTCTACCCGGACGTGATCGAGAGCTCGGGCATCGGCGGCGCGGTCCTGGTCAAGTCCCACCACAATGTCGGCGGCCTGCCGGACATCATGAAGCTGCAGCTGGTGGAGCCGCTCAGGGAGCTGTTCAAGGACGAGGTCCGGCGGGCCGGCCTGGCCCTGGGCCTGCCCGAGGACATGGTCTGGCGCCACCCCTTCCCGGGCCCGGGCCTGGCGGTGCGGATCCCCGGCTGCGTCACCGCCGACCGGGTGAAGATCCTCCAGAACGCCGACGCCATCTTCATCGAGGAGCTCAAGGCCAGCGGCTGGTACAAGACCACCTCCCAGTGCTTCGCCGTGCTGCTGCCGGTGATGACCGTTGGCATCATGGGCGACGAGCGCACCTACGAGAACATGTGCGCCCTGCGGGCGGTGACCTCGGAGGACTTCATGACCGCCGACTGGGCCCGCCTGCCGCACGATCTCCTCGAGCACGTGGCCCAGCGCATCGTCAACGAGGTCAAGGGGATCAACCGGGTGGTGTTCGACATCACCAGCAAGCCGCCGGCGACCATCGAATACGAATAGTCCGGACCGGATGGGAGCGGACCGGCCTCCGCCGGCATCACAGAAGGGATGACGATGGAGATCCGCCCATGGCAAACCTGAAGCATGTGGTCCTGGCCGGCGGCACCGGCCTGGTGGGGCGCCACCTGGCGGCGGCCCTGGCCCGGGAGGGGGTGCGGGTGACCGTGCTCAGCCGGTCCCGGGCGGCCGGCACCGCGACCTGGGACGACCTGCCCGGGGCGCTGGAAGGCGCCGACGCCGTCGTCAACCTCGCCGGCGAGGGCATCGCCGACAGGCGCTGGACCCCGGCCCGCAAGCAGGCCATCCGCAGCAGCCGGGTCGACGCCACCGAACGGCTGGTGGCGGCCATGGCCACCCTGCCCGGGCCCCGCCCGGCCCTGGTCAACGCCAGCGCCGTGGGCATCTACGGCCCCATGGACGGCCGGCCCGTGACCGAGGACCAGCCCCCGGGCCGGGACTTCCTGGCCAAGGTCTGCCAGGCCTGGGAGGCCGCCGCCGATGTCGCCGCCGGGCTCGGGATCCGGGTGGTCAAGCTGCGCCTGGGCGTGGTCCTGGCCCGGGACGGCGGGGCCCTGCCGAAGATGGCCTTCCCGGTGCGGATGTTCCAGGGCGCCCGGCTCGGCCACGGCCAGCAGGGCATGAGCTGGATCCACATCGACGACCTGGTGGCGCTGATCCTCGAGGCCGCCGGCAACCCCGCCTACCAGGGCCCGGTCAACGCCAGCGCCCCCGGCCCGGTCACCAACGAGAGCTTCACCCGCGCCTTGGCCCGCCGGCTGCGCCGGCCCATGCTGCCGGTGCCGGCCTGGGTCACCCGGACCGCCCTGGGCCTCCTTACCGGCCAGATGGGCCGGGAGATGCTGCTGGAGGGGGCCTTCGTCTACCCGCGCCGGGCCCAGGCCCTGGGCTTCGCCTTCCGCTACGAGCGGATCGAGGCGGCCCTGGCCGACCTGCTGCCGTGAGACCGGGGCCTACCGCACCACCCGGGTCTTCTCGGCCAGCTTGCGGGAGAAGATCGCCAGGCTCGCGTAGAGTTCCACGTTCTCGACGATGATGTCGTCGGGCACGTCCAGGGTGATCGGGGCGAAGTTCCAGATGGCCCGGATGCCGCTGCCGACCATCACCTCGGCCAGGTGCTGGGCGCGGTCGGCGGGGATGGTGAGGATGCCGATGGTGATGTGGAGGCGGCGGATGACCTCCTCCAGCTTGTCCACCGAGTGGATCGGCACGCCGTGGATCTTCTTGCCGACCTTGGAAGGGTGGGCGTCGAAGGCGGCGGTGATGCGGATCCCGGCCCGGTCGAAGCCGGAGTAGCCCAGGAGCGCCGAACCCAGGTTGCCGGCGCCCACCAAACAGGCGTCATGGGAGGAGTTCCAGTTCAGAAAGGTCTCGATGGAAGCCAGCAGGTCCGCGACCCGATGGCCCACCTTGGGCTTGCCCTGGCTGCCGGTGGCGGCCAGGTCCTTGCGCACCTGGGTATGGTGGATGCCCAGATCCTCGGCCATCTGGGTGGCGGAGATGATCTCCTGCCCCTCGTTGTGGATGCGGCTTAAATAGTGATAATACTTCGGCAACCTGCGCAAGGTCGGGTTGGGCACTGCTGAGGCTACCATTGGAGGATCTCCGGATCCTGATTATAGGGAGGTCATGCCAATTCCGCGCGCAGGAAGTGCGGGCCCGCGCCGGTAACCTGGATTTCGACCAGCTCCCCGAACGGCAGGCGCCGTCCCGGGGCCGCCAGATGGACGTTTCGCCAGTCCCCGGTGCGGGCCAGCCAGTGGCCGCCATCCAGGGCGCCCCGGCTCTCGATCCGGGCCTGGAGGGTCCGGCCCACCTGCCGGCGGTTGCTGGCCAGGGTCAGTTCCGTCTGCCGGCCCTGGAGCCTGGCCAGGCGCTCGGATTTGACCGCCATGGGCAGGTCGTCGGCCAGCCGCAGGGCGGGGGTTCCCGGCCGGGGGGAATAGATGAAGCTGAACGACGAATCGTAGCCGACCGTGTCCAGGAGCTCCAGGGTGGCCTGGAAATCCGCCTCGGTCTCGCCCGGGAAACCGACGATGAAGTCGGTGGAAAGGCTGATCCGCTCCCGGGCCCGGCCCAGGTAGCCCAGCCGCTCCAGGTATTCGGCCACGGTGTACTCCCGCCGCATGCGCCGGAGCACCGAATCGCTCCCGCTCTGCACGGGCAGGTGCAGGAAGGGCGCCACCTTGGGGTTCTCCACCAGGGTCCGGGCCAGCTCCCGGGTGAAGTTCATGGGGTGGCTGGTGGTGAACCGGATCCACTCGAGGCCGTCCACCTCGGCCACCCGGTCCAGCAGCGCGGCGAAGGAACAGCCGCCCTTGTAGCTGTTCACGTTCTGGCCCAGGAGCTCGACCTCCCGATAGCCCATGGCCACCAGGTCGGCGACCTCCTGGATCACGTCCGGGTACGGCCGGTGCCGCTCCGGCCCGCGGGTGGTGGGGACGATGCAGTAGGTGCAGGCGTGGTCGCAGCCCTCGATGATGGTGACCAGGGCCTTGGCGGTGCTGTGGCGGATGGTGGTCTCGGGCGGGAACAGGTGGTTGTCGGGGTAGTCGCCGGTGTCGATGACCTGGGTCCGGCCGGCCCGGGCCTCCTCCACCAGCCGCGGCAGCTGCTGCAGGGCCATGGTGCCCAGGACGAAGTCGATCTGCGGGGCGCGCCGGAACAGCCCGTCCTTCTCCTGCTGGGCCAGGCAGCCCGCGACTCCCACCAGGAGGGGCCGGCGCAGCTTCTCCTCGCGCAGCCGGCCCAGCTCGGAATAGACCTTGTTCACGGCCTTCTCGCGGATCGAGCAGGTGTTGAGGATCACCACATCGGCGTCCTCCACCCCCTCGGCCGGCGCGAAGCCCTCCCGGGCCAGGAGCCCCGCCAGCTTTTCGCTGTCGTGGTCGTTCATCTGGCAGCCCCAGGTCCGGATCAGATACTTCATAACTCGATCACCGCAAAGCGACAGTGTATCAACCTGGGCCCGCAGGGCCAGTCCGGGAGGCCGGGCCGTGGGGGAAGGTGATTGCGGCAACCCCTTGCCCGATCACCATATTAATTAATATTTAATAGCAGGAGGCCTCATGCCGAATTCCCGATCCTTCCCCCTGGCCCTTGCGGCCGCCCTGGCGATGACCCTGCAGGCCGGCAGCGACCCGGCCTACCCCACCCAGAACAGCGTGGTCATCGACAACACCGGGAGCCGGTTCGAAGCCACCGTCAATCTGAGGGGATCCTTCTCGAAGGACCCGGAGGTCCGGTCGGACAAGGATGCCAGCCCCGGGTGCCAGTACCAGGTCAGCGGCGGCGGCGTCAGCGGCGTCTCGGATTTCCGGAACATCACCCGGATCGCCCTCAAGCCGGGCGCCACCCTCACCCTCACCTTCAGCAACAATTTCGGCAAGAGCGTCACCAGCGGGATCCTGTTCAAGAGCACCACGGTCACGCCGCAGGATGGCTGCTCCTACGACCTCTCCATCCAGGACAAGGCCGGCGGCACGGTCTACCTGAAGGCCCGGCGGGAGATCGGGGCCGGCGCTGCGACCCTCTCCCGGGTCGGCGACGGCGTCGTGGGCGGGTCCCGGACCTTCACCCTGGCCGGCAACCAGGTCGTATTGAAGGGCAAAGGGCTTTACGACTGACCCGGTCCCCTGCCCCGCCTCCGCATCGCCGCAAGAATCAGGTCGCCCGGGCCGGGCGTCCGGCGGATCCTGGAGTCCAGGGGGTGGAGCATGGGGAGCAGCGACTACAGCCGGGTGGCGGAGGCGATCGACTACCTGGAAGCCCATGCCGCCGACCAGCCGAGCTTGGCCGCCGTGGCCGGCCAGGTCGGCCTGAGCGCGTTCCATTTCCAGCGGCTGTTCAAGCGCTGGGCCGGGGTCAGCCCCAAGGATTTCCTCGGCTGCCTCACCCTCCAGCGGGCCAAGGGCCTGCTCGGGGATTCCCGCAGCCTGCTCGACGCCAGCCTGGAACTGGGCCTGTCCGGCCCAAGCCGCCTGCACGACCTGTTCCTGAAGGTCGAGGCGATGACCCCGGGCGAGTTCAAACGGGGCGGCGGGGGCCTGGCGATCCGCTGGGGCAGCCACGACACGCCCTTCGGCGAGGCCCTGTTCGCGGTCACGGACCGCGGCCTGTGCGGACTCTCCTTCCTCGGCGAGGCCCCCCTGGAAACCGAAGTCGAGCGGCTGCGGGCCCGCTGGCCGGAAGCGGACCTGCGGGAGGACCCCACCCGCACCGCCCCGCTGGCCGCCGAAGTGGCGTCCCGGATGCGCGGCGGCCCGCGCCAGCCCCTGTCCCTGGTCCTGCGCGGCTCGCCCTTCCAGGTCAAGCTCTGGGAGGCCCTCCTGGCCATCCCGGAGGGCGCGGCCACCTCGTACCAGGGCCTGGCCCGCCTGATCGACGCGCCCGGGGCGTCCCGGGCCGTCGGCACGGCCCTGGGCCTCAACCCGATCGGCTACCTGATCCCCTGCCACCGGGTCATCCGGGCTTCGGGGGCGGTGGGCGACTACCGCTGGGGCCGGATTCGCAAGCAGGCCCTGCTGGGCGTCGAAGGCGCCCGGGCGCTGGCGCGGGCCAAGGCCTCCTGACCTCCGGAAATTTTGGTTTGGCCGCTCCCGGGCAGACGGAGTAACGTGCGTAGGCGGCCGGGCGGGTGAGTGCCCGGCGGAAAGGCCTCCCATGGTTGACGTCGGCGTGGAACAGACGGTCTACCGGAACAACCCGGTCATGGTGGGGCTGGTCTTCATCCTGGGCGGGATCAGCCTGTTCCTGGCCCTGTGCATGGGCATCCTGGTCCTGGCGACCCTGTTCCCGTTGCATGGGTTCACCTTCCAGCGGTTCACGAGCCTTTTCTGGTGGGCCATGGGCACCCTGGTGTTTGGCGGGATGGGGCCCGGTCTCTGGCAGATCGGGTTCCAGCTCGCCTTCGCCCAGGCGCGGATGGACCCGCGGGGCGTCGCCTTCCGGCTGGGCACCCGGAGGAAGCCCGTGGAACGCTTCTTCCCCTGGGCCCAGACCGCCGCCGTGTGGCACAAGCGCGTGGGCAATGCCCAGTACTACGGCCTCCAGGGCGTGGACGGCCAGACCGTGCAATTCTCCTCCTACACCTTCCTCCGGCCCCGGAAACTGGCCCGGACCCTCGCGGCCCGGGCGGGCAGGCCCCTCCAGGAGCTCTGAACCGGGACCTTCAAGCCCGGATGGCGGTCGCCCCCCCAACTGATTCATACTGACCCTCCCGAACAACAATCTGGCCAGGACTGGGAGGCGATTTTGGGACCTAGGTTTGCATGCTTTTTGCTGATTCTTTCGGCCACCCTGCAATGGGGCTGCGGCGGCGGGGGCGGGAGCCAGCCACCACCGGATCCCCTTCCCATCGTCCTGGTGACCGATCAGAGCCAGACCACCAGCGGCGAGCTGAGCCTGGCCTGGAGCTACCCCACCAGTTCTTACAAGATCACCGGCGTGAACATCTACCGTTCCAGTTCGGCAGGGGGTCTGTCGAACTATGCCCAGATGGCCGCCCTGGCCTTCCCGGCTTCCTCCTACGCCGACCTGACCGTCCAGGAGGGGATCACCTACGACTACCGGATCACGTGCGTCACCCCCGCGGGTGAAGGGGCTCCCGTCCCGGCCGCCACCGGCTACCTGCCCTTCCTCGCCCCCACCCAGGCAGCCATCGCCTTCACCCCTTCGGGGGCCCTGGTCTCGTGGACCAACCGGAATCCCGCCATCCAGGGCCTGAACCTCCAGGGCCTCTGGATGCCCGAATTCGGCTCGGGCGGCGGCGGGACCGACCTCAACCAGGCCCTGCCGGGCGGCACCGCCTCCTTCCTGGATCCGGATCTCTCCCCGGGCCCCCGGACCTATGTGATCCAGGTGAACAATGCGCCGCTGTTCTCGCCGTACCGGACCGTCTCCGGCTACAGCCCCGGTTCGGGCGCGCCCGCCTTCCAGGGCGGAAACCTCGAACTGTTGGAATGGGACGAATTCGCGGTCCAGGCCGGACAGCTGGACGCGTCGGGCGCCTGGAGCCTGGCTTTCCTGACGAACACCGGGGCCTATGAGCATCTTGCCCAGGTCAATGGCGACTGGGCGGTCACCCTGCTGGCCGACACCAAGCCGGTCCTCGCGGCGTCCCCTTCCTTCACTTTCGACGGCGAGGGGTATCCCCATTACGTGTTCCTGGCCGGATCCGCCTCCGGGAGTTCCACCCAGGACGTCATCCACACGTGGCAGGACGCCTCCGGGTGGAAGCGCGAGACCGTGGCGTCCCGTTCGATCCTGTTGACGTCCACGTCCATAGGGGTCCTGTTCGGGATGAACAAGGCGGGGACCATCGGTCTCGCCTGGCAGCTCGCAAGCGACCCAACCGGCGGCACTCTGGAATTCGCCACCAATGAAACCGGTCCCTGGGTCATCACGCCCCTACCCCTCGGCCCCGTCCAGCCCCAGACCAGCAGCTACAGCTACGTCATGGGCCCCATGGCCCTGGCCATGGCTCCGGACGGCACCGCCCATCTGGCCTTCCTCTGCAACGCCACCGGCCTGGGCAACGCCCCGGGCCTCGGCGCGGGGCTCCTGGCCAAGCACCGCCGCCCCTTTTCGGCCTGGACGGAGGAACTTGTGGTGGCCTCCGGATCCCTCCGCGTCACCGGATACGACCCCCTGGCCATCCGGCCCCTGGGCCCTTCCGGCCTTGCGATCGCCTACGAGCAGGTGGACCCGGCCGCGGGCATCGCCCAGGATCTCTACGACACCATGCTGGCCACTTCATCCGGGACGGGCTGGGCGCCCCCTGTGGTCATGGCGACCCGCGGCAGTTCAGGCACCGACCACCAACTCTGGCTGGCCACCACCGACGACGGAAGCCGGGCCGCGGTGGCCGCCGTCACCCCCCTGGCGGCGACCTCGTCCCTGGAGGTCTATACCCTCGGGAGCGGTTCGGCGGCGCCGCAGAAGGCCATCCTCAACGCCCATACCACGACCGAAATGCCCCATGCCGTGGCCTTGGCCTTCGATTCGGCGAACAAGGCGCACCTGCTGTTCACCCTGGGCCACGGCACCCTGGAACCGGGCATCATGGCCCTGCAGAGCTACGTCGAGCTGCCATGAGCCAACCGCAGGCCGGTCATTCCTTGGCCAGGAGCGGTTCCAGCCCCTCCACCAGGGATGGCCAGCGGAGCGTCAGGCCGAGTTCCGCGCGGGTGCGCAGCCCGGAGATCCGGCGGTCCGGGCCGGCCTCCGGCCCCCCGGCGGTTTCCAGGGCCCGGAGGCCGAGCCGCCCGGCCACATGCAGCACGACCTCGCGCCGGCGCATCGGGCGGGCGTCGGTGGCATGGTAGATCCCGCCGTCGCGACCGCGGTCGAGGACGGCCAGGACCGCCGTGGCGGCGTCATCCAGGTGGCAGAAGTTCATCCAGGCCTGGTCCCCGGGACCCAGGGCCAGGGCGCCGCTGCGCACCCGCGCGATCAGGCCCGCGCGGCCGGGGCCGTAGAGCCCGGAAAGCCGGACCACCCGTGCGGGGACAGCTGCGGCGTCCAGAAGCTGCCGTTCGGCCGCCGCCAGCACCTCCCCGGTCCCCGGGGCGGGCGCCGGCGGCGTCGTCTCGATCACCTCCGAGCCGTCCCGCTGGGCGAACAGCCCGGTGGAGCCGGAGTAGACCAGGGCCTTCACCCCAAGACGCCTGGCCGCGTCCAGCAGGGTGGCGTTGGCCGACAGGTAGGCCTGGCGGTAGGCGGATTCACCACCGCCCCGGGCCGACTGGAGGGCCAGGATGGCCTCCACCCCCGCCGGGATCCGGTCCGCCGCGGCCGGGTCCGCCAGATCCAGCGCCAGCGGCGCGATGCCCAGGGGCCGGAGCGCTTCCGCCCGGCCTGGATCGGTGCGCACCCCGGTCACCCGGTCGCCCCGGGCCAGCAGCCGGATCGCCACGGCCGTGCCCAGCCATCCGCACCCCGCCACCAGTATGTGCATTCCCGGCACCTCCCGGTACGATCTTAGCCGGGGGCAAGGAAAGGGGCCCCCGAAGGGGCCCCGTTTCCGTTTGCTTGGAACGGCAGGCTAATACATGTCTTCCATGCCGCCCATGCCGGGGCCGCCGCCCATGGGGGCAGCCTTCTTGTCCTCGGGCAGATCGCAGACGATCGCTTCGGTGGTGAGCATCATGCTGGCCACCGAGGCGGCGTTGCGCAGGGCGCTCTTGGTCACCTTGGCGGGATCGACGACACCGAAGGCGACCATGTCGCCGAACTCGCCGGTGGCGGCGTTGAAGCCGAAGTTGCCCTTCTCCTCCTTGACGCGGTTGACGATGACGCTGCCTTCCACGCCGGCGTTGTTGGCGATCTGGCGGAGGGGCTCCTCCAGGGACTTGCGGACGATCTCGACGCCCGTGGCCTGGTCGCCGGTCAGCTTGAGGCCGGCCAGGCGGGTCAGGGCGCGGATCAGGGCCACACCGCCGCCGGCCACGATGCCGTCCTCGACGGCGGCCTTGGTGGCGTGCATGGCGTCCTCGACGCGGGCCTTCTTCTCCTTCATCTCGGTCTCGGAGGCCGCACCGACCTTGATCACGGCGACGCCGCCGACGATCTTGGCCAGCCGCTCCTGCAGCTTCTCCTTGTCGTAGTCGCTGGTGGAGACTTCCACCTGGGCGCGGATCTGCTTGACCCGGGCCTGGATCATCTCGGGAGCGCCGGCGCCCTCGATGATGGTGGTGTTCTCCTTGTCGATCACGACCTTCTTGGCGGTGCCCAGGTCCTCGAGCTTGAGGTTCTCGAGCTTGAGGCCGAGGTCCTCGGTGACGGCCTTGCCGCCGGTCAGGATGGCGATGTCCTCGAGCATGGCCTTGCGGCGGTCGCCGAAGCCGGGCGCCTTGACGGCGGCGATGTTGAGCGTGCCGCGGATCTTGTTGACCACCAGGGTGGCCAGGGCCTCGCCGTCCACGTCCTCGGCGATGATCAGCAGGGGGCGGCGGCTGTTGACGACCTGCTCCAGCAGGGGCAGGAGGTCGCGCATGTTCGAGATCTTCTTCTCGTAGATGAGGACCAGCGGGCTCTCCAGCTCGACCTTCATCTGGTCGGGGTTGGTCACGAAGTACGGGCTCAGGTAGCCGCGGTCGAACTGCATGCCCTCGACCACGTTCAGCTCGGTGTCGCGGCCCTTGGCCTCCTCGACCGTGATCACGCCGTCCTTGCCGACCTTGGCCATGGCCTCGGCGATGATGCGGCCGATCTCCTCGTCGCCGTTGGCGGAGATGGAGCCGACCTGGGCGATGGCGTTGCCCTCGACGGGCTTCTTGATCTCGTCGATGGCGGCCACGACGCAATCCACGGCGAGATCGATGCCCTTCTTGATCTCCATGGTGTTGGCGCCGCTGACCACGGCCTTGATGCCTTCCTTGTAGATGGCGCGGGCCAGCACGGTGGCGGTGGTGGTGCCGTCGCCGGCGATGTCGGAGGTCTTGGAGGCGACCTCACGCACGAGCTGGGCGCCCATGTTCTCGTGCTTGTCCTTGAGCTCGATCTCCTTGGCGACGGTGACGCCGTCCTTGGTCATGAGCGGGGAGCCGAACTTCTTCTCGATCAGGACGTTGCGGCCCTTGGGGCCGAGGGTCACCTGGACCGCGTCGGCCAGCTTGTTGACGCCGCGCAGGATGGCCTGGCGCGCTTCTTCGGCATAGATGATGGATTTGGCTGACATATCTGTATCTCCTGGGTGGATCGGGGTCGGGGTTCTAGGCGAGGATGGCGAGGATCTCGTCCTCGCGGACGATGACGTGATCGATGCCTTCGATCTTCACTTCGGTGCCGGTGTACTTGCCGATGAGGACCTTGTTCCCGGCCTTGACCGACATGGGGATGCGCTTGCCGTCCTCGGCGAACTTGCCGTCGCCCACGGCCACGACCTCGGCCTCCATGGGCTTTTCCTTGGCGGTGTCGGGGATGATGATTCCACCCTTGACCGTTTCGGCGGGTTCGCTGCGCTTGAGCAGGACACGATCGTATAGGGGCTTGATTGCCATGAATGGCCTCCGTTTGAAAGGGATTCCCGGGACCGGCCCGGGGGCTGTTAGCACTTACTATCAGCGAGTGCTAATTTAGAACGGCTCCCAACCCTTGTCAAGCGTCCAGCAAAAATCTTAGCGTCTATGACTGAAATTATATTAATTTCCTGATTTGGATCTTTCATGGAGATTGCCGGACTCCCTGGGCCCCCGAGGGGGTAGGATAAAACCATGAGTCAGCTGTCCCTCCTGATCGAACTCCAATCCGTGCATGACAACCTGCGCGTCATCCAAAGGGATCTCAGCGATTTCCCGCCAGATCTGGCAACCCTGGACTGCGAGCTCAAGAACCTGGCCCGCAAGCTCGACGAGACCGGCCGGGCCCTGGGCTCCGCCCGGACCCAGCAGGCCTCCCTCACCCTCAACCTGGCCTCCGCCCAGAAGCTCGAGGAGCTCTCCAAGGCGGCCGTCAAGGAGACGAAGCAGAAGCTCCAGTTCACCGCGGCCATCCGCGAACTGGACGACCGCCAGCGCCAGAAGGCGGCCGTGGCCCGGCCCCTGAAGGAGCTGGAGGCGCGCATCGAGGCCCTGGCCCAGGCCACCCTCGAGATGGAGACCCGGCAGGTCCAGGCCAAGGCCCAGTTCGACGAGCTTGAGGCGATCTTCCTGGCCGAGCACGAGAACCAGGTGACCGCCCAGCGGGTCCTGCTCGCGCGCCAGGCCGAGCTGCACGCCCTCCTGGACACCGGCACGATCCGGAATTTCGACCGGCTGCTGTCCCAGCGCCAGGGCCGGGCGGTGGTGGTGATCGACAACGGCGCCTGCGGCGGCTGCCGGACCCGGCTGCGGACCCCCTTCCTGGCCCAGCTCCGCGAGGCCAAGAGCCTGGTCTGCGAATCCTGCCAGCGGATCATCTACGATCCGGCCCTGCTGCCCTGAAGCCGTGGACGCCCTGGCCCCGCGCATCGCCCGGCTGCGGAACCGCATCCTGCGCGCCTGCGGGGATGCCGGCCGGGACCCGGCCGGAGTGGAGCTGCTCCCGGTCTCCAAGCGCCAGCCCCTGGACCTGATCCGGGAGGCGGCCGGGCTGGGCTTCGCCCGGTTCGGCGAGAACTACGTCCAGGAGGCGCTGCAGAAGATCCAGGCCGCCCCCGAGCTGCAGTTCGCCCTGATCGGGCCCCTGCAGCGCAACAAGGCCCGGTCGGCGCTGCTCCACTTCCGCCAGATCATGACCGTGGACCGGCCCGAGCTGGCCACCCGCCTGCGCATGCTGGCGGCCGAACTGGATCTCACCTGCACCCTCTGGCTCCAGGTGGATCTCTGGGACGAGGCCACCAAGGTCGGCGGAGCCGGCGCGGACACGCTCGACGCGATCTTCCAGGCCCTGGATGGGGATCCGCGGCTGCCGGTTGAGGGGTTCATGGCCATCCCGCCACCCGAGGCGCCCGACGCCTTCCGGGCCCTCGCGGACCTGCGTGCGGACTGGCAGCAGAAGGCGGGCCGCGCCTTCCGGCTGTCCATGGGCATGAGCGGCGATCTGGAGGAGGCGATCCGCGCCGGCAGCGACCAGGTCCGGATCGGCACCGCCTTCTTCGGGGACCGCTGACGGTTTTTGTTCACAAAATCCGGATTCAATACCCTATTCTTACTCTCATAGCCTTTGCCGAACCGCAACCCGTCTGGCTAGGAGCCTCCGATGGAATTCTGGAAATCCTTGAGCATCAGGAAGAAATTGATCTACTCCATCCTCGCGCTCACGACCCTGCTGGCCCTCACGGCCGGCGTGGTCTCGGGTGTCAAGCTCGCCGGCACCCAGACCAACGCCATGTGGACCAAGGGCCGCAGCCTGTCCGCGGTGCTGGCGGAAGCCACCACCTCCTCCTACCTCTCCGACGACCTGGGCACCACCACCGGCTCCACCGAACGGGCCCTGGAGTTCGTCAAGGATGACTCGGATGTCAGCATCGCCGCCGTGGTCGCCGTGGACACCCAGACCAAGGCCGCCACGGTCAAGTTCCAGAAGCGCTACCACGCGATCGACGCCAAGGTCGACACGGCGGCGCTGGCCGAGCCGCTCGGCAAGGGCAGCGTCAAGTACGAGAAGAACGGCTTCATGATCGTCGCCGCCCAGCTGGGGCCGGAAGCCCAGGAGCCCACCAAGAAGGTCTACCAGATGCTGGTGCTGAACGATTCCAACATCTCCAAGGAGAACACCAAGAGCCTCCTCATGATGGTCATCCTGGGCGCGGTCATGGTCGGCCTGGGCTTCATCGCCTCCCAGCTGCTCGGCAACGCCATCGTGTCGCCGCTGGAGACCATCCGCGCCAGCATGCGGGACATCTCCGAGGGCGAGGGCGACCTGACGGCCCGGCTGAACGTCGACGGCAAGGACGAGATCGCCCAGCTGTCCCTGCACTTCAACCACTTCGTCGAGAACATCCAGGGCATCGTCCAGCAGGTCATCACCATCTCCACCAACATCGCCTCCGGCTCGCTGCAGATGACCGCGGGCATGAGCGAGATGGCCTCGACCGCCGACGCCATCGCCCACACCGCCGAAAACCAGAAGTCCAGCGTGCGCCAGGCCAACGACAGCGTCGGCACCATCGCCGGATCCAGCAAGGTGATCTACTCCACCGTGTCGGACGCCCTGACCGTGTTCGACCAGGCCCAGGAGGCCGCCGGCAAGGGCGGCACGGCCGTGGGCGCCGCCGTCAGCGGCATGCAGGTGATCAACCAGAATTCCAAGCAGATCGGCAACATCCTCAACGTGATCACCGAGATCGCCAACCAGACCAACCTGCTGTCGCTGAACGCCGCCATCGAGGCCGCCAAGGCCGGCGAGCACGGCAAGGGCTTCGCCGTGGTGGCCGAGGAAGTGCGCAAGCTGGCCGAGCGCAGCGCCCAGGCCGCCAAGGAGATCACCGCCCTGATCCAGACCTCCAGCAAGAGCATCGACGACGGCACCTCCATGGTCAACACCGCCGGCGCCGCCCTGCGCAGCATCGAGGAGGCCATCAAGGCCAGCGCCGAACGCATGAAGGCCATCGGCACCCAGAGCCAGACCCAGAGCCAGGACAGCACCACCGTGGTGACCGCCATGAGCAGCCTGTCCAGCATCGCCGAAGGCAACGCCGCCGCGACCGAGGAGATGGCCGCCACGATCCGCGAGACCACCCGCACCGTGAACGAACTGAGCAATCTGGCCGAGAACCTGAACCAGCTGGTCTCGCGCTTCAAGGTCTGAGGCGGGACAAGACCTGCTTTGCTTTGGCGGGCAGGCCTGGGTGAGCGATCACCCACCGAGGATGATTGGTCCACTCCGCCTCCAACCCGCTGGGAAGCGGGTCAGAGCGCGGTGATGGGATGGTGCAGGCTGATGCCGCTCAGGATGCGGTTGCCGGAGGAGCCGGGAGGGCAGTCCAGGGTGGCCCAGATCAGGGATTTCGCCACCTGCGACGCCTCGATGGGGGCGTAGCGCCAGACCAGGTCCCAGTGGGGGGTGAGGAGTTTCGCGGCGCCCAGGAAGGGTCTGGCCAGGATGCCGGAGAGGCGCTCGGCCACCCGGAATTCATCCCGCTCGCCCAGCAGGAGCGAGGGCCTGGCGATCACGTGGGGCAGGCCACTGTCCACGAGGGAGTGTTCCAGGGCGGCCTTGGTGCTGAGATAGAGGCCCCGGGGCTGGTCGGCGCCGATGCTCGATACCAGGGCGAAGACCGGCGGGGGCCGGAGCGTGGCCAGCTGGCGGATCAGGGCCCGGGGGTATTCGAGATCGACTTCCCGGAAGGCCGGGGGGGTGCCGGCCTTCTTGATGGTCGTGCCCAGGGCGCAGAACAGCAGGTCGCAGGGGATCTCGGTGCCAAGTCGGGCGTAGGAGCCCGGTTCCCGGTAGTCGAATTCCACCTCCCGGACCCGGCCCGACAGGCTCCGCAGGCTGCCGGGGCGGCGCACCAGGGCGGTGAATTCGACCTCCGGGCGGAGATCGAGCTGTCGCACCAGTTCCCGGCCCACCAGGCCGGTCGCCCCGGCCACCACCGCATGTCTCATTCGCTGGCCTCCTTGGAGATGGCCAGGAGCAGGCCGAGCGAGGCCAGGCTGGCGATGAGGCTGGAGCTGCCGTAGCTGATGAACGGCAGCGGGATCCCCTTGTTGGGCGCCAGGCTCAGCACCACGCTCAGGTTCATCAGCGCCTGCACCACCAGCAGCAGGGTGAAGCCCATGGCGCAGAGCTTGAGGTAGCTGTCCCGGACCCGCCGGGCGATGCGGTAGCCGCGCACCAGGATGCCCACGAACAGGGCCAGCACCAGGATGCTGCCGATCAGCCCGGCCTCCTCGGCGATGACCGCGTAGATGAAGTCGGTGTGGGCCTCGGGCAGGTAGTTGAGCTTCTGCATGGAGGCCCCCAGCCCGACCCCGGCGATCCCGCCGTTGCCCACCGCGATCAGGCTCTGCAGGGCCTGGTGGCCCTTGCCCAACGGGTCGGCCTCGGGGTTCAGGAAGCTGAGCACCCGGGCCCGCCGGTACGGCTCGAACCAGACGAAGGCGAAGCCCACCGCGCCCAGGATCGGCGCCGCCACCGCGAAGATCCACCGGTGCGCGCCGCCCAGGAAGGTCACCAGGAGGGCCACGGACAGGATCAGGAAGGCCGTGCCGAAATCCGGCTCGCGAAGGATCAGCGCCAGCGGCAGGGCCAGGATGCCGAACAGGGCGACCAGCTTGGGGATGGACTCCCGGCGCCGGGTCCAGATCTCCTGGTGCCGCACCATCCACCAGGCGGTGATCAGCACCGAGATCGGCTTGAACAGCTCCGAGGGCTGCAGGCTGAGCCGGGAGAACCGGATCCAGCGGTGGGCGTGGTTGATGGCCGGGAAGAAGAACACCGCCCCCAGCAGCACCAGGAACGCCCCGTAGAGCACCTGCAGGGTCCGGGGGTTGTCCCGCAGCGTGCTCAGGTCGGTCTGGCTCAGGGCCAGCATGATCGCCACGCCCACGAACCCGCCGATCATCTGGTTGACCAGGAAGGTGGCGGCGGTGCTCTGGTTCTTGAAGGCGGATGCGGAAAACACCCAGACCATCCCCACGGCCATGAGCGCCAGGGCGAAGAACAGCAGAAGTCGATCGATGGGGCGGCGGACGTCGGGACTCAAGGGAAACCTATGGAAAAACCTATTCTAGCTTCTTTCTCGGCGAACCTCGGCAACCCCGGCGCCGAGGGTCGCCGAGAAAAAGATCAAAGAACAAGTCTTTCCTGGTATTCCCCGAACACCACCCGCATCGCGTCGCAGATCTCGCCCACGGTGGCTTCGGCCTTGACCGCGGCCAGGATCCTGGGCATCAGGTTCTCGGTGCCCTTGGCGGCCTCGGTGAGGGCGGCCAGGGTGGTCGCCACGGCGCCGTTGTCGCGTTCGGAACGGTACTGGGCCACCTGGGTGCGGCGGCGGGCTCCCAGGGCCTCGTCCACCCGCAGCAGGTCGGGCTTGGCCTCGTTCTGGATGGTGAACTTGTTGACGCCCACCACCACCTGCTCGCCCTTCTCCACCTCCTTCTGGAATTTGTAGGCGGCGTTCTGTATCTCGCGCTGGGGCAGGCCCTTCTCGATGGCCGCGACCATGCCGCCGGCTTCGTCCACCCGGGCGATCAGCGCGGTGGCCAGGCTCTCGAGCTCGTCGGTGAGGCTCTCGATCAGGTAGCTGCCGGCGAACGGATCGACCACATCAGCGATGCGGGATTCGTAGGCCAGGATCTGCTGGGTGCGAAGGGCGATCCGGGCGCTCACCTCGGTGGGCAGGGCCAGCGCCTCGTCGCGGCTGTTGGTGTGCAGGGACTGGGTGCCGCCCAGCACGGCCGCCATGGCCTGGACGGTGGTGCGGACGATGTTGTTGTCGGGCTGCTGGGCGGTGAGGGTGGAGCCGGCGGTCTGGGTGTGGAAGCGCAGCATCTGGCTCTTGGGATCGTTCGAGCCGAACCGCTCCTTGATGATCCTGGCCCACATCCGCCGGGCCGCCCGGAACTTGGCGATCTCCTCCAGGAACTGGTTGTGGGCGTTGAAGAAGAACGACAGCCGCGGGGCGAAGTCCTCCAGCTTCATGCCGGCCTGGAGCGCGGCTTCCACGTAGGCGATGCCGTCGGCCAGGGTGAAGGCGATCTCCTGGGCGGCGGTGCAGCCGGCTTCGCGGATGTGGTAGCCCGAGATCGAGATGGTGTTCCAGTTGGGGACGTTCTGGGCGCAGTATTCGAAGATGTTGGTGATCAGCCGGATGCTCGGCCTGGGCGGGTAGATGTAGGTGCCCCGGGCCATGTACTCCTTGAGGATGTCGTTCTGGATGGTGCCGCTCACCTGGGCCATGGAGGCGCCCTGCTCTTCCGCCACCGCCAGGTACAGGGCCAGCAGCACCGAGGCCGGGCCGTTGATGGTCATGCTGGTGCTGACCTTGTCCAGGGGGATGTCCTTGAACAGGATGCGCATGTCGCGGATCGAGCAGATCGAGACGCCGACCTTGCCCACCTCGCCCATGGCCATGGCGTGGTCGGGATCCATGCCGATCTGGGTGGGCAGGTCGAAGGCCACCGACAGGCCGGTCTGGCCCTGGTCCAGCAGGTAGCGGTAGCGGGTGTTGGATTCCTCGGCAGTGCCGAAGCCCGCATACTGGCGCATGGTCCAGAGCCGGCCGCGGAAGCCCGTGGGCTGGACGTGGCGGGTGAAGGGGTACTGGCCGGGCCGGCCCAGGTCGCGGATCGGATCCAGGTCGGGCACGTCGGCGGGGGTGTAGCTGTTCTTCAGGGGGATGCCGGAACTGGTCTCGAACCTGGGCGAACGGAGCTTGGCGGGGTCTTCCTTGACCTCAAGGCATTCGCGGACCTTCTGAAGGTAATCAGGCTGGTACATCGGGCCTCCATCTGTTTTCAATTTCAATCAGGCTACCAGAGGAATGCGCGTGAAATGATCACACTGTTCAGGGGCCGCCGGGCAGGCCCTTGCGTTCCCTGGCCGTTTCCCGGCGGCCCCGGATCCCCGGCTTTCGGAAAAGGCGCCACAGGCACTAGACTGGGAAAATGGCCATGCCTCCGCCCCCCCCTCCCAAGGCCCAGATCCAGGTGATCCGCGGCGCCGATCTGTGGTCCGGCGAGGACCGGCCGGTGCCGGGCCAGGCTTTGGCCCTGAAGGGCGGCCGGATCCTGGCGACCGGGCCCGAGGCCGAGATCGCCCGGAAATTCCCCGGGGCCCGGATCATCCAGCTGCCCGGGGGAACCCTGCTGCCCGGGTTCATCGAAGGCCATGGCCACGTGGAGAGCCTGGGGCAGCTGGACCAGGAGGCCGACCTCGCCACCGCCGCCAGCCTGCCGGCGGCGGTGGCCGCGGTCAAGGCCTGGGCGGGCCCGGACCGGACCTGGATCGCGGGCCGGGGCTGGGACCAGAACCTGTGGCCAGTCAAGGACTTTCCCAATGCCCGCGACCTGGACCCGGTGACCGGCCCGCACCCTGCGGCGCTGAGCCGGGTGGACGGCCACGCCCTCTGGGTCAATTCCGCCGCCCTCAAGGCCGCCGGCATCACCCGGGCCACGCCCGATCCCCAGGGCGGGCGCATTCTCCGGGATGCCCGCGGCGAACCCACCGGGATCCTCCTGGATGGCGCCATGGACCTGGTCGAGCGGCTCCGCCCGCATCCGGGCCCGGCCCAGGAGGAGGCCGCCCTGGCCAAGGGCCTGGCCCACCTGCGCGATCTCGGCTTCACGGCGGTGGCCGACATGGGCATCGAGCGGAGCACCCTGGAGGCGTACCGGCGGCTGGCCAAGGCCGGCCGGCTGCCGATCCGGGTCTTCGCCTACCTGGCCCAGGACACCCGGCTCATGCTCCAGGAACTGCGCCATCCGCGGGCCGCCCGGCTCTCGTTCTTCCAGGTGCAGGGCGTGAAGTTCTACCTGGATGGGGCCCTGGGCAGCCGCGGCGCGCGCCTGCTGGCGCCCTACGCCGACGCGCCGGACAGCGCGGGCCTGTGGGTCACCGATCCGGCGCGGGTGGCCGCCGACGTCAAGGCCACCATCCGGGCCGGCTATCAGCCTGCCATCCACGCCATCGGCGACGCGGCCAACCGCAAGGCCCTGGACATCTACGAGGCCGTCGCCGCGCGCCGCGCCGCCCTCCCGCCGCGCATCGAGCACGCCCAGATCGTCGCGCCGGAGGATGTGCCCCGGTTCGGCGCCCTGGCCGTGGTGGCCAGCATCCAGCCCATCCACTGCACGGCCGATCACGCCTGGACCCCGGCCCGCCTGGGCCCGGCCCGGGTGGACGAGGCCTATCCCTGGCGGGGCTTCCTGCAGGGCGGGGCGCTCCTGGCCCTGGGCAGCGATGTGCCGGTGGCCGACGCCAACCCCTTCGAGGGGTTGTTCGCGGCCGAGACCCGCCAGGACCCGCAGCTGGACCCTCCCGGCGGCTTCCTTCCCGCCCAGCGGCTCACCCGCGCCGAGGCGGTGGCGGGCTACACCCTCGGCAATGCCAGGGCCCTGGGTCGCACCGACCTGGGCGCGCTCCAGGCGGGCGCCGCCGCCGACCTGCTCTGGGTGCGGGCGCCCCTGGCCACGCTCGATGCCGCCGGACTGCGCAAGCTGAAGCCCGGCCGGCTCTGGGTGAACGGCGTCGAAGTGCTATCGGAGAAACCATGAACCGGCCCCTTCCCATCCTCGCCCCATCCATCCTTTCGGCCGATTTCGCCCGGCTCGGCGCCAGCCTCGAGCCGCTGACCGGGCGCTGCGTGGTGCATGTGGACGTCATGGACGGCCGGTTCGTGCCCAACATCACCCTGGGCATGCCGGTGGTGGCGGCCCTGCGCAAGGCGACCGCGCTGCCCCTGGACTGCCACCTGATGATCGTGGAACCCGCCCGCTACGCCCTCGAGTTCATCCAGGCCGGGGCCGACTGGGTCTCCATCCACCAGGAGGCCGATCCCCACGCCCACCGGACCCTCACCGCGATCCGGGCGGCCGGGGCCAAGGCCGGCATCGTCCTGAACCCCGCGACGCCGGTCGAGACCCTCACCGACCTGGTCGGCGTGTTCGATTTCGCGCTGGTCATGAGCGTCAATCCCGGCTTCGGCGGGCAGAGCTTCATCCCCCGGACCCTGGACAAGGTCCGGCGCCTGGCCGAGCTGCGCCGTTCCGCGGAAAACTATTTTCTCATCCAGGTGGACGGCGGCGTCGGACCCGGCAACGCCGGCGACCTCGTGGCTGCGGGCGCGGACGTCCTGGTGGCGGGCAACGCGGTGTTCAAGGCGGATGACCCGGGCCTGGAAATCGCTCGTCTGCTCGCCATCATGGATCAGTCCCTGGTTTGAAAAAACAGACAAAAAATAATAAAAAAAACAAAAAAATCTAAAAAGACTTATACTGGGATCGGAGTCAAGCCGTCGACGGGTAGGCGTACATGCGCATCCCGTAACTCTCCAGTTGACACAATTTGCCGATGGCTTGTAGAGGCGATGGGCCAGTAGGCTGAACCTATGTTCAATACAGGTGCGCAACTTCGGAAATCAAGGAAAAGGTCCAGCTTCACTTTGGATCAGCTGGCCGCCAAAAGCGGCATTGATCGCGGCACCATTAGCCGAATTGAATTGGGACACGTGTCTCCGCGTATCGATACGCTCGATTTCCTATGCCAGGCCATGAATACCACCTTGGCGGATTTTTTCACCGCCGACGAGGATCCCAACAAGCGAACCAACGGCAATGGGGCGAACGGCAACGGCCGCGGCAACGGCCACGGCAACGGCACGAATCGGGTGAACCCGACCCCCGGCATCTTCTGGCCGGTCCCCCAGACCCTGTGGAAGGGCCTGGAGGAGGTCATCGAGCGCTTCGAGGCCCTGCTGGCCCACAGCGGCGAACTGTTCCTGGTGCTCGACCCCGGCGGCAAGATCCTCTACGTCTCCCCCAAGGGCGAGACCCTGCTGGGCTTCCCCAAGCAGGAACTGCTCGGATCGGCGGCCATGGACCTCATCAATCCCGACCAGCTCACCGAATTCCTGGCGGCCTTCGCCGAAGCCGCGCCCCACGTCCCGGCCCGCGGGCATTTCCAGTTCCGGCACAAGGATGGCGGCTTCCACCGGTTCCGGGTCACGCTCAGCGACCATCTGCAGAGCCCCTCGATCCAGGCCATGATCCTGAACGCGGCGTTGGAATCCTAGCATCCCTTGCGGAGCCTGCTCCACTTAGAAGTGGTAACAAAACCCCTTGTACCTCAACAAAAAGGTGCATAGTGTACTTGGATGGCCCGAGATATCTTGCCCTCTGAGCTTTGGGAACGCATCCAACCCCTTCTACCGCCACCCACGCCGAAGCCGAAGGGGGGGCGGCCTCCAGTGGCCAATCAGAATGCCTTGCGCGGGATCCTCTTTGTCCTGAAGACGGGCATTCGTTGGGCGGACTTGCCCAAGGAGATGGGGTGCGGCAGCGGAATGACCTGCTGGCGGCGGCTCCAGGAGTGGCACGGCCTTGGGGTTTGGGAGGAACTGCATCGGGTCCTGCTTGAAGAGTTGAACGATGCCGGCAGGATTGATTGGGAACGGGGGGCCCTGGATGCATCGAGCATCAGGGCAAAAAGGGGGGCGAAGCGATCGGCCCGAATCCGACTGATCGAGGCAAGAACGGCACCAAGCACCACCTGATTACCGATGCCAACGGCATTCCAATGGCCGTGCTGGTCGGGCCTGCGAACCAGCATGACTCCGTTCCCTTCGAGGAATTGATCGATGCGGTTCCTGGAGTGCGCCATGGCAGGGGGAGGCCACGGCACCGATTCCGGAAGCTGCATGCGGACAAAGCCTACGACTTTCGGCGATGCCGGATTGCCTGCAAGGTCCGGGGCATCCTATCTAGGATTGCGCGGCGTGGCGTCGAAACGGCGGAGAAGCTGGGGAAGCACCGCTGGGTTGTGGAGCGGACCTTCGCCTGACCCCGGCACTTCAAGCGGCTCACCGTGCGCTACGAACGTCGGGCGG
>Ga0316231_1000081_pt1 | contig 154694 bp, 143 predicted proteins | sample TBH18027metaG_FD_206002 | JGI IMG/M metagenome (GOLD analysis project Ga0316231, IMG submission 206002) | Freshwater microbial communities from Trout Bog Lake, Wisconsin, USA - TBH18027 | ecosystem: Environmental > Aquatic > Freshwater > Lake > Hypolimnion/Profundal zone | place: USA... | reverse complement strand
GTAGTCGCGTGCGCTTGCGCCATGGCTTTGTGATCGAGTGCACTGGGTTTGATGTAGATGCCGACGGCAATGTCACTCAAGTTCGCGCTACTCACTTCTCAGATAGCAAGAGTGGCACACCGGGATCAAACAACTACAAAGTAAAAGGCAACATTCATTGGATTAGCGCTGCTGAAGCGATTCCTACTGAAGTGCGCCTCTATGATCACCTCTTCAATGACCCACACCCAGATAGTGGTGATAAAAATTTCTTAGCAGCCATCAATCCTCATTCCAAGCAAACTATTGCCGCCTATTTAGAGCCTTGCATGAAAGATGTCCAAGCTGGCGAGCGCTTTCAGTTTGAACGTCACGGCTACTTTATTGCCGACCAATTCGATTCGAAAGCTGGTAAGCCGGTATTTAACCGTACAGTAGGTCTTAAGGATTCTTGGAAATAGTTTTCAGAAACTCCGCCACGCTGGGATAGCGTAACGGGGTTTTTAACTCCTTAAGGCGGTCATTGGTTACCCGCCTGGATTCCCGCATAAATGACCACAACATCGGACTAACGATCTTCTGCAACTGGGCTGCGGGCATTCTTGGAGCTCGCTCGATACCAAAGGCGTCAGCTACTTGATCAAAGTAGTCCCCCATTTTGGTTTCACCACCATCACAAGCATTAATTACCCTTTGTGGTTTACCGTGATACACCGCTGCGCAAACTAAACGCGCCAAATCATCGCTTTGAATGTGGTTTGAGTAGGCATCTTCTGCAGGCAATAAGGCTGGCGTTTTTGATTGCAAGCGCTCAACTGGTAATCGATCTAGGGCGTAAATGCCTGGGACACGCAGTATGGTGAGTGTGACACCTTGGGTAAGCGCCCAATAGCGCAATGACTGCTCAGCAGCCACCCTTCTTTTGGCTCGATCACTCTGCGGGTTAACCGGGGTCGCTTCACTGACCTTTGCGCCCTGATGATCCCCATATACCCCTGTAGTGCTGACATAAATGAGTCGCCGAACACGATGGGGTCCTTGAGATAAAATTCGCAAGAGGTGGCGAGTTCGAAGATCGCAAGTACCGACAGTTTGGGGCGGGGCTAAATGAATCACGGTTTGAGCCAAACCGTGTAAGCGCCACAAAGTATCTGGTTGATCCAGATTACCCAAAATCGGTGTTGCCCCAGACTCCCTCAGTGCAGCAAAGCGACTTTGCTGAGAAGTAAGAGCAAACACTCTATAGTTTTTTGAAAGCTGTCTGGCCACGCGAAGACCAATGTCACCGCAGCCAATGATCAAAATTCGAGATTTACCAAAAGATTGCATAAGTCACATCGTAACGATTTATTGAAAGGAATGAGAGTGTCTTATCAAGTCACGCTCAAAGCGAGCGGCAAACAATTTCATGTCAATCCAGATGAAAGTCTCCTGGAGGCAGCTCTGCGCCAAGGCATCAACCTGCCCTATGGATGCAAAAACGGCGCCTGCGGATCCTGCAAAGGAAAGATTCTAGAAGGCCAAGTGACCCACGGTCAGCATAGCGAAAATGCCATGAGTCAGGCAGATAAAACTGCGGGAGCGCTACTGTTTTGTTGTGCACAGCCGCAAAGTGACCTATTAATAGAAGCACGCGAAGTACAAGGCGCAGGAGATATCGTCATCCGGAAGGTGCCTTGCCGAGTTAATGCCATCATCAAACCTAGTGACGATGTGGTTATTCTGAAACTGCAATTGCCGGCCGCAGAACGTTTTCAATTCCTGGCTGGTCAATATATTGAATTTCTTCTTAAAGATGGGCAACGTCGTGCCTACTCGATTGCTAATGCCCCAGAACAAGAAGGTCCACTCGAGCTTCATATACGCCACTTACCTGGAGGCCTTTTTACCGATACGGTATTTGGAACTAAAGAACCAGCTTTAAAAGAAAAAGATATCTTGCGCTTTGAAGGTCCGTTAGGGAGCTTCTTTCTCAGGGAGGACTCTTCAAAACCGATCATTTTCGTTGCTGCCGGTACCGGTTTTGCCCCGATCAAGTCCATCATCGAGCAAATGCACGCCAAAAAAATGGATAGACCGATCCACCTCTACTGGGGTGGACGACGCCCAAATGACCTGTATTTAGAGAGTCTATGCAAAACCTGGGAACAAGACATTCCCAACTTTACCTATATTCCCGTCATTTCAGATGCGCTGCCTGAGGATGCCTGGACGGGTCGTACAGGCTTTGTTCATCAAGCAGTGATGGTAGACCATCCCAATATGGAAAACTTTCAGGTATACGCCTGTGGTGCCCCCATCATGGTCAACTCCGCTCGTCAGGATTTTTCCTCTAAGTGCCAATTACCTGAAGAAGAGTTTTATGCAGACTCATTTACCAGTGCTGCGGATACAGCCAAAACGGCAACACTGTCATAAACAAAATACGATAATAGAAACCTTACTTTAGTCACCATTAGCCCAAGACAAACAAATGCATAAGCCAGCCCAAACCATTGATGCTCACTCAGTCATGTTCATCACCCAAAGACCTGAATTGGTAATGGTAGAGGGAAAAGGGTCATGGCTGACGGATAACAATGGCAAGCGCTATTTAGACTTTTTACAAGGCTGGGCTGTGAACTGCTTAGGTCACGGCAATCCCGGCATGATTGAGGCGCTCAATACGCAATCTAAGAAACTGATTAACCCTAGTCCGGCGTTCTACAACGAACCCATGATTGGTTTATCCAATTTACTCACTGCAAACAGTTGCTTTAATAAAGTATTCTTTGCCAATAGCGGTGCTGAAGCAAATGAGGGCGCTATCAAATTGGCACGCAAATGGGGTCAACTCAATAAATCTGGCGCCTTTGAAATTATCACTTTTGACCACAGTTTCCATGGTCGCACATTAGCCACCATGAGTGCCTCCGGGAAGCCCGGCTGGGATACGATGTTTGCGCCTCAAGTGCCTGGATTTTTTAAAGCAGATTTGAACGACTTAGATTCAGTAAAAAAACTGGTTACCAAAAACACTGTTGCAGTAATGCTTGAGCCCGTTCAAGGTGAAGGCGGCGTTATTCCAGTAACTGCAGAATTCATGCAAAGTCTGCGTAAGTTCACTAAAGAAAATAATATTCTTTTGATCGTGGATGAAGTTCAAGCAGGCTGTGGTCGCACTGGTACTTTATTTGCTTACCAACACTATGGCATCGAACCAGACATCATGACTTTAGGCAAAGGTATTGGTGGTGGAGTTCCGCTCGCAGCTTTATTGGCGACTGATGCGGTTGCTTGCTTTGTGCCTGGTGATCAAGGGGGAACCTATAACGGCAACCCACTCATGACTGCCGTGGGGATCAGCGTTATTGAGCAACTTTTGGCTCCTGGATTTTTAGATTCAGTCAAAAAGAAAGGGGAGTTATTGAGCTCAGAACTCCTCTCCCTTTCAGAAGAATTTCATCTTGGTGGCGAGCGTGGCCAAGGTTTATTGCGCGCCCTGATTTTAGGCAAAGATATTGGGGGTAAATTAGTAGATCTGGCGCGTGATCGTGCTCCTGAAGGCCTATTAATTAATTCACCAAGGCCAAACCTATTACGCTTTATGCCAGCCTTAAATGTTGCTGATGATGAAATTCGTCAAATGTGCAATATCTTGCGCGAACTTTTAAAGCAAGTTGCTTAATCTGCTAGGTTGACTCACTAGCTTAGTCTACTAAGTTTTTCGGCAAAGAAAAGGTGACATCTTCCACAACCCCTGGAAGATTGCGAACCTGACGTACGCCAAACTCCTGAATACGATCAACAATCGACTGCGCAAGGCTTTCAGGAGCTGATGCGCCGGCTGTCAAGCCAATGCGTTTTTTTCCGACAAACCATTCTGGCTTGAGTTGTTCGGGTGCATCGACCATGTAGGACGGTACACCGAGTTTTTCAGATAATTCACGCAAGCGATTAGAGTTTGAACTTGCTTGGCTACCCACGACAATAACAAGCTCTACTTGCGGCGCCATAAACTTCACTGCATCTTGTCGGTTTTGAGTGGCATAACAAATATCTTGTTTACGAGGTTGAACAATGTTGGGAAACCTCATAGTTAAGGCATCAACAATTTCTTTTGTCTCATCCACGGAGAGAGTTGTTTGGGTTACGAAAGCGATTTTGGTTTCCGGTAAAAAAGTGAGACCCTCAACATCGCTGGTTTTTTCAATTAAGAAAACACCTTCCTTAACTTGACCCATCGTACCTTCGACTTCTGGATGTCCTGGATGCCCAATCATCAAAACAGTAAAGCCTTCTTTGCACATCTTCACCACTTCAAGATGTACTTTTGTCACCAAAGGACAGGTAGCGTCATACACCTGGAGCCCACGGTCTTGAGCATCCTTACGCACTTCTTGAGAAACACCATGCGCACTAAACACCACAATTCCGCCTTTAGGAACTTCATGCAACTCATCAACAAATATCGCACCCTTGTTGCGCAATTCATTAACAACGTATGCGTTGTGCACAATTTCATGACGGACATAAATAGGTGCGCCAAAACGAGCGAGGGCCTCATTCACAATATTGATAGCCCTATCCACACCAGCGCAAAAGCCGCGCGGTTGAGCCATCAAAATTTCTGGGTTGCCCTGATCGGTCATATGTATCTTTTTAATGTCATATTAAGAGTTCAATCACCCTTAAAGAATAGCGACGATTTCTGCTTCAAACGTCACAGAGCGTCCAGCCAAGGGGTGGTTGAAATCAAACCAGGCACCCTCTTCATTAATGGATTGCAATACGCCAGCGTATTGGGCGCCACCAGGGGCATTAAATTCAATGACATCTCCAGGATTAAATTCCACATCGTCATCGCGCCCTTCTTTCAGTGCCGCTAAAGAAACCCACTGCACCAACTCGTCTTTGCGCTCACCAAAACTTTCCTCAGGAGGAAGCAAGGCGCTTTTTTTCTCACCAACACCAAGTCCTAACAACACCCCCTCAAAACAAGGAGCAAATTGTCCAGATCCCATAAGCACGGTAGCAGGCCTGTCAATAAAGGTATTAATGTAATCCTCCCCATTGGGCAAGGTGAGCCGATAGTTGAGAGTCAAATAGGAGTTAGGCAAAACAGTAAGCTTAGTCATGAGGTAATTGTATCTAGGCTCGCACCTAGTGTGCATTCTCCAATTTCTAGCTGGGCAAAAGCAGACCAGCCCCGTGAAAAACTCCTCACCTTAGGAGCCAAGGCATTGGCCGATGCTGAGCTACTGGCTATTTTTCTCAGGGTTGGCGTCAAGGGAAAATCTGCCATTACCTTGGCTCAAGAACTTCTAGACCAATTTGGCGGTCTGCCACGCCTTTTAAGCTGCCCTCCTGAAGACTTTATGCGGGTACATGGCATGGGCCTCGCTAAATGGTCCCAAATCCAGGCAGCTTATGAATTGGTAAAGCGCAGTCTTGAGAAGGAGCTTACTGAAACCTCAGTTTTATCCTCCCCATTGCAGGTGAGGGAATTTTTACAAGCCAAATTTGGCAGGCTTCCACATGAGGTTTTTGTTTGCCTGCATCTTGACTCTTGCTGTCGCCTGATTGAGTGCCAAGAGCTATTTCGGGGGTCTATTACCCAAACTGCGGTCTATCCTCGCGAAATTCTCAAAGAGGCAATTTCTAGAAATGCTAGCGCCCTAATCGTGGCTCACAATCACCCCAGCGGGAACCCAGATCCAAGCGATGCCGATAAAGAACTCACGAAAATTCTCATAAAAGCACTGGAATTGGTGGATATTCCTCTTTTAGATCACCTCATTATCAGTAATAGTGGTTTTTTCTCATTTTCTGATAAAGGCCTTATATAAATTACTTAATTACCATAGTACTCGCTAACTTATAAAGGGCTTTAGCACCCTTAGAGGCTTAAATTGAATGAATCATCCAAACTAAAGCGATTTAGGGCTAGATCAAACTGGGTTCTGCCTGATACAATCTTCTTTTTTCGCAATTATGGAGTCACGTCATGGCAAAAGTTTGCCAAGTCACTGGGAAGAAGCCGATGGTTGGCAACAATGTTTCCCATGCAAACAATAAAACGAAGCGTCGCTTTTTGCCTAATCTGCAAAACCGTCGTTTCTGGGTTGAATCTGAAAACCGTTGGATCAGCTTGCGCTTGACCAACGCTGGTTTGCGCGTAATCGACAAAAACGGCATCGACGCTGTTTTGACTGATCTACGTGCACGTGGCGAAATTTAAGGAGCGCACAAATGGCTAAAGGCGGTAGAGAAAAAATCAAGTTAGAGTCATCAGCTGGTACTGGTCACTTCTATACAACTTCAAAAAACAAGCGTACAAAGCCTGAGAAAATGGAAATCATGAAGTTTGATCCAACCATTCGCAAGCACGTTGCTTACAAAGAAACAAAGCTGAAGTAATTTATTACTTCGAGCAATAAAAAACCCGCTACTTAAGCGGGTTTTTTATTGGCTGATTACTTGTCTTCATCACCAGCGCATCACTGCTCAACAACTATGCGTAACGACGCAGTCTTAGTGAGAAGTCTCTCAAGTTGGACAAGCCGCTATTCTCGGCACGCTGACACCAAGAATGCAATTGCGATAACAATTGGTCGCCAGTCGCGTTAGAACGGCTCCAGATCGCCTGTAACTCCCGACGCATCTCGATCATCTTCCGTAATTGCGCATTACTGGCAATGAGTTCTTCCAGTTTAGTTTTTTCTTCTTCGGTTAAACGAGATTCGTCCTTGCAGATCCAGGTACGCGCATCATTTAAATGCAGCGCTAAAACCTGCATATGCTGAACCTCATTCATAAAGAAGCCACGCAAAGTCTTGCTGTATCGAGCCATGATTTCATAGCGATTGGCAATGATAGCCTCGAGCGTTCCCTTGTCAGCAGGGCGCAAATCACTTAATACTGGCTTAGGCGGGGTCTTTTTAACCTTAGCCAAACCAACTGCACTCATCATCTGAATATAAAGCCAGCCAATATCAAATTCATACCATTTGTTAGAAAGCTTAGCGCTCGTGGCATAGGTATGGTGATTGTTATGCAACTCTTCACCCCCAATTAAGATTCCCCAAGGAAAAATATTGGTCGATGCATCTTCACAATCGTAATTGCGATAACCCCAGTAGTGACCAATGCCGTTAATGATGCCAGCGGCGGTAATAGGAATCCATAGCATTTGAACAGCCCAAACTGTGAGGCCAATAGCGCCGAACAAAACCACATCAATAATGAGCATTAGGGCAACACCCTGCCATGAAAATTTTGAATAGATGTTGTGCTCGATCCAATCATCAGGAGTGCCGTGACCAAACTTCATCAAGGTCTCTTGATTAGCCGTCTCTTTTTTATAGAGTTCAGCGCCACGAGAAAGCACGGTATTGATTCCAAGAACCTGCGGGCTATGAGGATCGTCAACTGTTTCGCATTTAGCGTGATGCTTGCGATGCACGGCTGCCCACTCTTTGGTCACCATCCCCGTTGTTAGCCAAAGCCAAAAACGGAAAAAATGGGACATGATGGGATGCAACTCTAAAGCGCGGTGCGCTTGGCAGCGATGCAAGAAAATGGTTACACCAGCAATGGTGACATGAGTAACCACTAAGGTGAAGATAGCGATTTGCCACCAAGCCCAATTTAAATAGCCATTGGAAAGCCAGTTAAGGAACAAATCAAAACCAGAAGCTGTATTCAAGGGGGATCCCTAAGTTGTGATAACCCCCCATTTTAGAGCTTTCTAGTCTTTTTTAGTTTCCTTCTTTTTTGGCACTTCTTTGAGAGCTTCTTTAGACTCTTTTAACTCCTTAGTAGCTGCTTTTTTCTGGAAAACTGCTCCAAAAAAGCCATCTGTACCATGAATATGAGGCCATAACTGCCACCAAGGATTATCTGGACTGCACCCGAGCGGCATCTTATCTTTAGGGAAGAGGGACTGAAGTACTTGGGCCGCTGGAACAGCCTCAAAATCAGAGTGCTTAGCCAAGAAATCTTCTGCAATATCTTGATTTTCCTGAGGTAACAAGCTGCAAGTGGCATAAACCAAGCGACCGCCTGGCTTCAACAGGCGGCTAGCAGACGCCAAAATATTGGCCTGCTTCTGATTGAGCTCCAAGACCCCAGCAGGGGTTTGGCGCCATTTGAGGTCCGGGTTGCGACGCAAAGTACCCATACCAGTACAAGGGGCATCCACCAAGACTCTATCAATCTTGCCCGCTAAACGCTTGATCTTGGCATCATTTTCGCTATCAATCCACACAGGATGTACATTTGAGAGACCGCTACGAGCTTGTCGTGGCTTTAAATTGGCTAAACGACGCTCTGATGTATCCAAGGCATATAAACGCCCTGTAGAGCGCATAAGAGCACCAATCGCTAAAGTTTTGCCACCGGCACCAGCGCAGAAGTCCACCACCATCTCACCCCGTTTAGGCGCAAGTAAATAGGCTAAAAGCTGACTTCCTTCATCTTGAACCTCAAACATCCCCGCTTTAAAGCCAACGGTATTTTGTAAGGCAGGCTTACCCATAATTCGCACACCATCGGGTGCATATGGCGTAGGTATAGCTTGATAACGTCCACCAAGAGCGTTCATCTCAGCAAGCAACTGCTCACGAGTAGTTTTCATGGTGTTGGCACGCAAATCCAAAAGCGCCGGATGCATTAAAGATTTTGCTAATGCCTCGCGGGTTTCTACGCCAGGATATTTTCCAAATGCATCCCATAACCACTCAGGTAAATTATTTCTCACTAATGGATTAAGGGATTCTGGATCTACCTTGGTCACATGCTGAAGCCATTCATATTCGCCGGGCTTGAGAACGTGCGCCAAGTCAGCGATAGCGCTCTCTGCGCGGTTAGCAGAACCAAGTCCGCCTTCAGACAAAGCAGACATCAAACCCAATAGCGCTAAGCGTCTAGCTTGAGAGCCTTCGCCACTTACCGCTAGCTGGGACATTTCATTTTTACGACGCAAGATGGCAAAAGCGCTCTCGGCAATTAAAGCCCGATCGCGATTGCCAAGCTGTGGTTCAGAGCGGAAATAGCGACTCACTACACGATCTGCTGGCTGCTCAAAACTGAGTAACTCGGGAAGTAGACGCTCTAAATGAATAGCATGCTGTGGCAATGCCTTGGCATTAGAGAAATTCTTTTGGCCAACTGGCGCAATCAGGTTGCCGCCGGCATTGCGTCGCTCTGGACGGCGCAAAGGATCTTTTGTTTTCGCGGCATAACTTTTATGGGGGGCTAATCTGGTACCAGATTTGGAGCCAGCAAAGGCTCCGCGGGATGAACGTTCTTTACTCATAATTTAAATAATTGCGACTCTGGGGGTTGTAACTTCACTTGATTACCTTCTATTCGCAATCGTCCATCAAGGAACCATTTTACGGCTCTTGGGTAAATTTGATGTTCAATCGCTAAAACACGGGCTGCTAAGGCCTCTACATCATCATCTTTAAGCACCGGAACAGTCCCCTGGCAGATGATTGGACCCTCATCAACGCCCTCAGTAACAAAATGGACTGTTGCCCCATGTTCGGTCACGCCAGCATCTAAAGCGCGTTTATGGGTATGAAGACCGGGAAATGCGGGGAGCAAAGCGGGGTGGATATTGATTAAACGACCCTCAAAATGGCGAATAAAGCCTGCGGTCAAAATTCTCATAAATCCCGCTAAAACCACTAAATCCGCCCCTAGGGCATCTATTCGCTCAATGAGGGCAGCATCAAAGGATTCCCGAGTAGGGTGCCCTAGATGCTCAATCACGTAGGTAGGAATACCTTCAGACCTAGCAAAATCAAGGCCTTTGGCCGTTGAATGGTTGGCAATGACCCCAGCAAATTGGACTGGCCACTGCTCATTTTGAGCTGTTTTGACGATGGCCTCGAAATTTGAGCCACGGTCTGAGATTAAGGTGACGATGTTGAGCATGCCCACAATATAATTCAAGGCTACCCTGAAAGCGATTAGTGAACGTATTCCGAGGCCCCACCCAGTTTTCTGCAGGACCAGCTTGTGCCTTAACCATCGGCAACTTCGATGGCGTGCACAGGGGTCATCACGCCCTACTCAAACAACTTCAGGATGGCGCAAAAGTACGTGGCTTAGTAAGTTGCGTAATGACTTTTGAGCCCCACCCCAAGGAATTTTTCTCACCAGAGCAAGCGCCACCACGCATCTTAAATCTTCGCGATAAATTAGCTGCCTTTGCAAAAATTGGGATTGATCGCATCGTTGTCGAGCACTTTAATGCTGCATTTGCTCGCCTCTCACCAGAAGAGTTTGTTTCTGAGATTCTGGTAAAGCGCCTTAACGCAAAATGGATTTTAATTGGTGATGATTTTTGTTACGGCGCGAAACGCGCTGGCAATTTTGCAAGTCTGCAAGCTGCCGGCAAAAAGTATGGCTTTGAAGTTTCTAGTATTCAAACCGTTTTAGAGGATGGTGAGCGCATCTCCAGTTCAGCATTGCGTGCTGCACTTGCAAAAGGAAATATGACGCAAGCGAGCAAATTACTTGGACGGCCTTATGGAATTTCAGGACACGTCATTCATGGGCAAAAACTAGGTCGTGAACTGGGCTTTCCGACGTTGAACTTAGCAGTTGCAAATCACCTTCATCATCGCAAGCCTGCCACCAGCGGTATTTTTACGGCGCAAGTCATCGGCTTAAGCGAGCGCCCACTACCAGCGGTAGCCAGTCTTGGCGTTAGACCAACAGTAGAAGATGCAGGACGCGTATTACTTGAAACACATATCTTCGATTACAAGCAAGAAGTCTACGGAAAAATTATTACCGTAGAACTTTTAGAAAAAATTCGTGACGAGGAGAAATACTCAAACCTCGACACGCTCACACAAGCTATTGCAGCAGATGCAAAGCATGCCAGAAATTATTTCCAGAAAAAAGTCTATGTCTGAAAAATTAAACTCATACCCCGTCAATCTTTTAGAGACATCGTTCCCGATGCGGGGGGACCTACCTAAACGTGAACCAAAATGGGTAGAAGAATGGCAAAAAAATAAACTCTACGAAAAAATTCGTGAAGCGCATGCCAATAAACCAAAATTCATTTTGCATGATGGTCCTCCTTATGCAAATGGAGATATCCATATTGGGCACGCGGTAAATAAAATTCTGAAGGACATGATTGTGAAATCCCGCTGGTTCATGGGCTTTGATTCAGTTTATGTTCCTGGCTGGGATTGCCATGGCATGCCAATTGAAATTCAAATTGAGAAACAATTTGGCAAAAATCTTGCAACCGCTGAAGTACAAGCAAAAGCTCGTGCATATGCCCAGGTACAAGTTGATAAACAGAAAAAAGATTTTGAGCGTCTAGGTGTTTTAGGTGACTGGAACAATCCCTACCTCACCATGAACTTTCGCAACGAAGCAGACGAGATTCGCGCACTTGGAAAAATTTGGGAGAAGGGCTATGTTTTCCGTGGCTTAAAACCCGTCAATTGGTGCTTTGATTGCGGTTCTGCTTTGGCTGAAGCCGAAGTCGAGTATCAAGATAAAACTGACCCTACTGTTGATGTTGGTTTTCAATTTGATGATGCGCAACGCCCACAATTAGCTACCGCATTTGGTTTGAGCGAAATTCCAAACAAGCCTGGAATGATTGTCATCTGGACAACGACTCCATGGACCATACCTGCCAATCAAGCATTGAATGTAAACCCCGAACTCAGCTATGCCTTAGTAGATACCGGCGAAAAATTACTCATCCTTGCAAAGGATCGCGTAGAAACTTGTCTCGAAGATTACGGTTTAAAGGGCAAAGTTATCGCCACCTGCCAAGGTAGTAAACTCGCCAATATCTCCTTCTGGCACCCCCTAGCAAATCTGGATGAAGGCTATCGTCGCCTCTCACCAATTTATCCAGCTGAATACGTCACGCTTGATACCGGTACAGGTGTAGTTCACTCAGCACCAGCCTATGGTGAGGAAGACTTTAAGTCTTGCAAAGCACATCAATTAGCTGACAAAGACATCCTCAACCCTGTTATGGGTAATGGCGTATATGCATCTTGGTTGCCTTTATTTGCCAACGAGTACATCTGGAAAGCCAATCCAAAAATTGTTGAAGCAATGCGTGAGGCAGGTAGCTTATTAAGAGATAAAACATATACCCACTCTTACATGCATTGCTGGCGGCATAAATCACCCATCATTTATCGCGCCACTTCACAATGGTTTGCCAGTATGGACAAAAAACCAAATGATGGCAAAGCTAGCCTTCGCGAAACTGCGCTGGCCGGAATTGAAAACACCGAATTTTTTCCTGCATGGGGCAAACAGCGCTTACACAGCATGATCGCCAATCGTCCCGACTGGACTCTCTCGCGCCAACGCCAATGGGGTGTACCAATGGCCTTCTTGGTTCACAAGGAAAGTGGTGAACCTCATCCGCGCACAGTTGAACTATTAGAAGAAGTTGCCAAGCGTGTTGAAACAAATGGCATTGAAGCTTGGCAAAAATTAGAAGTGAGTGAATTGGTCGGTGATGAAGCATCTCAATACGAAAAAAATCGGGATACCCTGGATGTTTGGTTTGATTCCGGCACAACACATTGGCATGTTATTCGCGGATCACACCGCAATGAACTTTTCACTGCGGAATCCGAAACTCCCAACGGTCGATTGGCCGACTTGTATCTTGAAGGTTCAGATCAACATCGCGGTTGGTTCCACTCCTCTTTATTAACCGGCTCTATGCTCGATGGCAAACCGCCATACAAGGCGCTCCTTACCCACGGCTTTACTGTGGATGGTCAAGGACGCAAGATGAGTAAATCTGTGGGTAATGTCATTGCCCCGCAACAAGTGGCCGATAAGTTAGGGGCTGAAATTATTCGCCTATGGGTTGCCTCAACCGACTACTCGGGTGAGATGACCATTTCAGATGAAATCTTGAAACGTGTTGTAGAAAGCTATCGTCGCATTAGAAATACCTTGCGCTTTCTGTTGGCAAATCTTTCTGATTTTGATCCAAGCAAACATACTCTGCCTACAGATCAGTGGCTTGAAATTGACCGCTACGCTGTGGCATTGGCAAATCAATTGCAAGGCGAGATTGAAGCGCATTACAAGACTTATGAATTTCATCCTGCCGTTTCTCGTATGCTAACTTTTTGCTCCGAAGATTTGGGTGGCTTCTATTTGGATATCCTAAAAGATCGCCTCTACACCAGCGCGCCAGACTCAGCGGATCGTCGCGCTGCGCAAAACGCACTCTTTCACATTACTCGCAATCTTTTGAAATGGCTGGCTCCTTTCCTATCCTTTACTGCAGAGGAAGCATGGCAATCCCTCCCACATGGCGCTCAAGCGGTAGCTCCTTCCATCTTTATGGAAGAATTTGGTACTTTCCCAGAAATCGCTCAAGCACAAAAGTTAATTGCAAACTGGGATCGTATTAGAGAAATTCGCTCGGAAGTGACCAAAGCTATTGAGGTCGAACGCGCAGCTGGCAATGTAGGCTCATCTCTTCAGGCTGAACTGACCCTCAAATTACCTGAATCTGACTTTGCCTTGCTCAATGCCCTAGGTAATGACTTACGATTTGTAACGATTACCTCCAGCGCTAAAGTTGAACTTAGCAAAGAGGGATTGGAGGTGCTTGTACGTGGCAGCCAGTTTAAAAAATGCGGTCGCTGCTGGCATCACACAGAAGATGTTGGAGTTAACGCTGATCACCCAGAGTTATGTGGTCGCTGCATTGGCAATCTTTTTGGCGCCCCTGAAAAGCGTTCATTTGCATAATGAATACATCGCGTAATCTCTCATTTATGAGATCAATGTCTATCGCAACTGTAGTTCTCTTACTTGATCAATTAAGTAAGTGGTCTGCCTTAAAAAATTTACAGCTAGGGATGCCTGATGAAGTATTCCCTTTTATGAATTGGTTGCTTCTATTTAATCCAGGTGCTGCTTTTTCTTTTTTAGCACAGGGATCTGGATGGCAACGCTGGTTCTTTACTGTTTTAGGGCTTGGGGCAGCCGGCTATATTGTTTGGCTACTTCGCAAAAACCAAACCGATAAATTACTTTCCTGTGCTTTGAGTTTAATTCTCGGTGGAGCCTTAGGTAATGTTTTAGATCGGATCATGTATGGCGCTGTGGTCGACTTTATTGATCTCCACTATGGGAAATGGCACTGGCCAGCATTCAATCTTGCAGATAGCGCTATTTGCCTTGGAGCAGCTCTGATTATCTTTGGAGAATTGCGAAAGTCATTTGGCAAATCCACCTAACCCCGTTAAGCTTTGGCCATGCAATCACTTTTAAATAAGAAAATCGTTCTGGGTGTTTCTGGTGGAATAGCTGCTTATAAAACCCCTGAATTGGCGCGCCTCTTGATGCAAGAAGGTGCTTCAGTACAAGTGGTAATGACTGGGGCAGCTCAACAATTTGTTACGCCCGTAACCATGCAAGCTTTGACCGGAAACCCTGTTTATGTAAGCCAGTGGGATGCCAGAATACCCAACAACATGGCGCATATTGATCTCTCAAGATCTGCCGATGCGATTCTGATTGCGCCCGCAAGCGCTGATTTAATGGCAAAACTTTCTTTAGGTTTAGCAGATGATTTGCTAAGCACCCTATGCTTAGCTCGCGACTGCCCATTGCTTCTCGCACCCGCCATGAATCGACAGATGTGGGAGCATGCGGCAACTCAGCGCAGTGCAATACGACTTCAAGAAGATGGGGTTGGGTTACTTGGCCCTGCCAGCGGCTTTCAGGCTTGTGGTGAAACTGGTATGGGCAGAATGCTTGAACCAACAGAAATAACCGATCAGTTAATTGCCTTCTTTCAGAAAAAGCTATTAGCTGGCAAAAAAGTCTTAATTACTGCAGGACCAACCTTCGAAGCTATTGACCCTGTGCGAGGTATCACCAATCATAGCTCTGGCAAGATGGGATTTGCCATTGCGCGAGCCGCAATTGAAGCCGGCGCAGAAGTTCAATTAATAGCAGGACCATGTCATTTAGAGACCCCTTTAGCCGCAACCGGAAAAATTACTCGTACGAATGTTGTCAGTGCTAAAGAGATGCATGCTGCAACTTTGCAATCTACTGATTACGATATTTTCTTTGCGGTAGCTGCTGTTGCTGACTGGGGTATTGCTAAACCCTCTAAAGAAAAAATTAAGCGTCAAGGTAATAAAACTCCCGCTCTGGAATTTATTGCCAACCCAGATATCTTGCTTGACGTTGCCAAAACCGTAAAGACAAAAGCCGGAAAACCCATTCCTTATTGTGTTGGTTTTGCCGCTGAATCTACCGATTTAGAAGTTCACGCAAATGAGAAGCGTAAACGTAAAGGCATTCCCATGATCGTAGGCAATATTGGTCATGAAACATTTGGTAGCGACCTCAATCAACTTTTAATTATCGATGAGCGTGGCAGCAAAAAAACTGCCAAGGCTGAAAAACTACAGCTAGCACGTCAACTCATTCAGATCGTCGCTAAAAAGATCTAAATATTTTTGCCATAGGAAACCCGATGCAATCACTACAAGTCAAGATTCTCGATGAACGTATGCGTTCACAGCTACCAGCTTATGGCACACCAGGAAGTGCAGGCCTAGATTTACGCGCCTGCATTGATCAAGCTCTAGAGATTGCACCAGGACAAACAGTATTGGTACCAACAGGCTTGGCAATTTACGTAGAAGATCCACGTTATGCCGCATTCATATTGCCCCGCTCTGGCTTAGGCCATAAGCATGGGATCGTTCTTGGTAACTTAGTGGGGCTAATAGATTCCGATTACCAAGGTCAATTGATGGTGAGCACATGGAACCGCGGTAGCACCCCATTTAAACTCGAGCCGATGGAACGTTTGGCGCAGCTAGTAGTGATGCCAATTCAACAAGTAGAACTCAAGGTCGTTGAAGAGTTTACGGAAAGCAGCCGTGGTGCAGGAGGCTTCGGAAGTACCGGCCGCCGTTAAAAAACTCAACCGCAACTAAGATTGCGGTAGTCTTTTTCGATTAAGAACCAAGGGTAAAAAGCCAAGCAATAAACCACCCACCCCCATCATGATCGTAAAAGAATCAAAAGTGGGGATGCTGTACACGGCAACAAATACCATAAATGCTCCAGAGAATGCCGGCCAAACCACATAACCCAAGGCCGCACTAAGACCACTTTTAAGCTTGTACCGATAATGCCATGCGCATGCAAATCCCGCCAAGCTCATATAAAAACAAATCTGAAATCCAATAGCCAATATTGAGCTTGAAAGAATCGCTTTTACTGAAGGCATAAAGGAAGAGCTAAATAGCAAAAATACTCCCAAAAACCAAATGACAAAAGTGGCTACCCAAGGGGTTTTCCATTCATCATGCACTCGCGCATAAATCGGGTGCAACATACCGTCACGCGCCATCGCAAACATGCTGCGGCTGAACTGAAGAATCTGAGTCTCTATCGTACCCACAGTGCTAAATATTGTGCAAAAGACAGCCAAGTAATTCCAGGGGGCTGGAAATAATTTATTAGCAATCGCGAATAGAACATTGGTGCCTGAATCAGCAATTTCACTATCGCTCAATACCATCAAGACAACCACCATCATCAATACAAAGAACAGCATCATATTTAGTACTGACCAAAAGGCACCCTGACCCGCAGCACCTGCGGCATTTTTTACATCACCCTTGCTTTCCTCACTTAAATTCATGGTGACATCCCATCCCCAAAAAAAGAAGATGGCAGTAAGAGCACCGGTGGCAAATAATTGCGGAGAAAAGGAAAGTGGCGAAACCCAAACAATAGATGGTGAATGAGCTGGGTGAGTCCAATAACTGATCAAACCTGCAACAATCAGCACCATCAAAATGACAGATTCAAAAAGTGTCAAGGTGAGCTGCATGAAGCTGGAATGCTTAATTCCGCGACCTACGATCAAAGAAACTGCGGTTAACCATAAAGCGGCAATCGCAGTAATAAGGCGAGTATCGTCAACCCGGTCGGGTGCAAACAAAATCAAAGTGGAGCTTGCTGCTGGAATCGTAGCGGACACCATAAAAAAAATCGAGGCCACTAGCAAACCCCACCCAGCAAAAAAACCCCAATAGGGACCAAAAACATGGCCAACCCAAGCATAAGCGGCTCCAGCATTAGGTCGAATCTTGCTGAGGTGAATAAAGGCCAGCGTTATGCCAAACATAATCAGGCCGCAATAAAAAATACTTCCCACTGACAACACCCCAACCGAGGCAACAATAGCGGCACTTGTGACAGCTACGCTAAAAGCAGGCGCCGTTCCAGCAATACCCATAATGATGGATTCAAAAACACCCAAGGTATCTTTTGCTAGTTCGTTTGATGATGAGGACATGCTAATTAGGGATTAAGGGCAATAAAATTTCTTGAATAAATGGAAACATAACTTGAGAGGGAATTTTATTATTAAATGACCCCCTTTGGGGGTTTACGCCATCCTCAAGCAAACTGAAGGCAAAAAATAAACCACCAAAAAAGGTGGTTTATTTTTCCAGAATAGAAGAAATACTCTGGAAGCATCATTGATGCTCGAGCTCTCCTTCCCATTTAGAAATGACTGCGGTAGCCAGACCATTTCCCAATACATTGGTAGCTGAGCGAGCCATATCCAAGAAATGGTCGACACCCAAAATTAATAGAACTCCCGCTTCAGGCAAATTAAATTGGGAGAGGGTTGCTGCAATCACCACCAATGAGGCGCGAGGAACACCAGCAATACCCTTAGAAGTAATCATCAAAACCAATAGCATTAATAATTGCTGAGATATCGGCATTTCAATTGAATACACCTGAGCAATGAAGATAGTGGCAAAAGAGCAGTACATCATGGAACCATCAAGATTAAATGAATACCCAACTGGCAACACAAATGAAGCAATCTTGTTTTTGCAGCCAAATCGCTCTACCTGCTCAAGCGTCATTGGATAAGCAGCTTCAGAACTGGCGGTAGTGAATGCCAGCAAGATAGGTTGACGCAACATCGACACTAAATGGAAGGCCCGTTTTTTGAGAACGAGAGAACTTATCAAAATGATAACGAGCCACAACGTCAAGATCGATCCATAAAAGGCCAGCATAAACTTGCCATAGGTAAGCAAGATAGCCAGGCCATTTTCAGCGATGACGGAAGAGACTGCGGCAAATACTGCTACTGGGGCAAACTTCATCACTGCCGTTGTAATCTTGAGCATGATATGGGACAACATATCGAGATTTCGAATGAGCTCTTCAGCACGCTGACCAAAACTGCCGGCGGCAACACCAAAAAATATTGCAAATACTACGATCTGAAGAATCTCATTTTTTCCCATGGCATCCACAATGCTGCTCGGGAAAATATGGCGAACAAAATCTGGCAGATTGAGGCCGCTCTTACTTAGCCCTGTATTGGCTGTGAGCTCTGGTAATGGCAAATTAATACCGACCCCTGGATGCAGGACATTTACCATCAATAAGCCTAGCAATAAAGACACTACTGACATTGCTATAAACCAACCAAAGGTTTTCAATCCCACACGCCCAATGGTGGAAGCATCTCCCATACGAGAAATTCCCACCACCAAGGTCGTGAATACCAAGGGGGCAATGATCATCTTAATCAAACGCAAGAAGATATCGGTCAATAGGGATATGTAACTGACATACTCGGCTGCAAATCCTGATTCAGCGCCAAAAGCATAAACAAAATAGCCGCTCACGATCCCCAGAATCATTGCACCAAGGATAAAGTTTGTTAATTTTTTAGAGTTCATATTAATCCTTGTTTACTTCGACAAAATACCAGGGGTAGTGAGAACTTCAGGACTTAGGATTTTATCCAAAGTTTCTTTGTCCATTAACCCAAGCTCTAAAACTAAATCTGCGACCGAACAATTCTCTTGGAGCGCCCTCTTGGCAATCATGGTTGCATTCTCATAGCCAAGATAAGGATTTAAGGCAGTTGCCAGTCCAGCTGAGGTCCTGACACGCTCAGCTAGAACCTCTCGGTTAGCGGTAATACCAACAACGCAATGGGTTTTTAATGTTTTACAGCCGGCCGTGAGGTGCTCAATACTCTTAAATAGACTATGGGCAATGATGGGCTCAAAGGCATTGAGTTGCAATTGCCCACCTTCGGCAGCCATCGTAATTGTCACGTCATTTCCGATAACCTCAAAAGCAATTTGGTTCACAACCTCGGGAATGACAGGATTGACCTTCCCAGGCATGATGGAAGACCCAGCAGCACGAGCAGGAAGACGAATTTCATTTAAGCCCGCCTGAGGACCGCTCGATAAAAGGCGAAGATCATTACAGATCTTAGAAAGCTTCACTGCAACCCTCTTTAAGACCCCAGATAGCTGTACAAAAGCACCACAGTCCTGGGTAGCTTCAATAAGATTTGGGGAGGCAATCAATTCAATTCCAGAAATATCCTGCAGATACTTAATAGCGCATTTTGAATACCGTACATCCGTATTGATACCAGTACCAATTGCAGTGGCGCCCAAATTAATTTCAGCAATAAGTGAGATCGCCTCTCTAAGACGATCTTCATCCTCTTTAATCATCACTGCATAAGTGGAAAACTCTTGACCCAAAGTCATGGGTACCGCGTCTTGTAATTGGGTTCTACCAATTTTGAGAATATCTTTAAATTCTTCAGCCTTATCAGCAAAAGATTTTCTTAAGGATGCCATCGCCTCCAATAAAGCAGGGATTGCAAGGCAAGTTGCTAGTCGCAAAGATGTTGGGTACACATCATTGGTACTTTGAGACATATTGACATCATTAATAGGATGTAATTTTGAGTAATCACCCTTCTCATAACCCATGAGCTCTAAAGCACGATTAGCAATTACTTCATTGGCATTCATATTGGTAGAGGTACCAGCACCGCCCTGGATGACATCAACAACAAATTGATCATGAAGTTTTCCAGATTCAATCTCATGGCAAGCAGCAATAATGGCTTCTGCTTTTTTGGGTTCTAAGTGACCCAACTCTAAATTTGCCTTAGCAGCCGCCTCTTTAACGTAAGCTAAGGCTTTAATAAGATCTTCGTAATTACCAATAACCATTCCTGTTATCGGATAATTTTCAATTGCTCGCAAGGTGTGTATCCCCCAATAAGCATCTGAGGGCACTTCTGAGTCTCCTAATAAATCATGCTCTAAACGATTGAATTTAGTCATTTTTTTCTCCGTGAATTGTGCCTTAAATTTAGCACTAATTTTCATTAGTCATTGCAATTGTGCAAGAAAAAACCACCCGAAGGTGGTGATCTCTTTAAAACGCGATTATTAAAGTCAAAATTGAGTCTTTATATTTCTTCAACAGGCAAGACATCTGCTTTAAGCGCCTTACCTGGCGTCGTAGATACATCAAACTCCAACACCACTTTGCCGTCAGCATCAATATCGACAGCCACATGCCCACCATGAGCCAAGCGCCCGAAAAGCAATTCATCAGCAAGAGCCTTACGAACAGTATCTTGAATAATTCGCTGCATTGGACGTGCGCCCATTAAAGGATCAAAACCATGCTTAGCCAAATGCGCACGCAAGGCAGCGCTGAAAGTAGCATCAACCTTCTTCTCATGCAGCTGCTCTTCCAGTTGCATTAAAAATTTATCTACCACACGCATGATGACAGTTTCATCAAGTGCCTTGAAAGAAACGATTGCATCTAAACGATTCCGGAACTCGGGCGTAAAGAACTTCTTAATATCAGCCATCTCATCGCCAGATTCACGCGCATTGGTAAAGCCAATCGTTGACTTTTGCATGGCCTCAGCACCAGCATTCGTGGTCATAATGATGATGACATTTCGAAAGTCCGTCTTACGACCATTGTTATCGGTTAGAGTGCCATGGTCCATCACCTGCAACAAGATATTAAAAATATCCGGGTGAGCCTTTTCGATTTCATCGAGCAAAAGGACGCAATGTGGCTTCTTATTTACCGCTTCCGTTAGCAATCCACCTTGATCAAAGCCCACATAACCCGGAGGGGCTCCAATTAAGCGACTAACAGCGTGACGCTCCATGTATTCGGACATATCAAAGCGTAATAACTCAATCCCTAAAATATAGGCAAGCTGTTTAGCCACCTCGGTCTTGCCTACTCCAGTTGGACCGGAGAATAAAAAAGAACCAATTGGACGATCTATCTTACCTAAGCCCGCACGCGTCATTTTGATAGCGCTAGCCAATGCCTCAATAGCAGGGTCTTGACCAAACACCACACTCTTAATATCACGATCTAAGGTTTGCAATTTACTACGATCATCAACAGTGACTGACTGTGGCGGTATGCGAGCAATCTTCGCAACAATTTCCTCAATTTCTGGGCGACCAATCGTTTTCTTTTGCTTAGACTTAGGCAAAATACGTTGCGCTGCCCCTGCCTCGTCAATTACGTCAATAGCCTTATCAGGCAAGTGGCGATCATTGATGTAGCGCGCAGAAAGTTCTGCAGCAGCAACTAAAGCGGCTGCCGCATATTTAACGCTGTGGTGCTCCTCAAAACGTGATTTAAGACCTCGCAAAATTTGCACGGTCTGATCAACAGTGGGCTCAACTACGTCTACCTTCTGGAAACGACGAGATAAAGCAGCATCTTTCTCAAAGATGCCGCGATACTCTGTAAAGGTCGTTGCACCAATGCATTTAAGCTGCCCATTAGATAAGGCTGGCTTTAAAAGATTGCTGGCATCCAAGGTACCGCCAGAGGCTGCACCCGCTCCAATAAGCGTATGAATCTCGTCAATAAACAGCACACCGTGTGCGCTATCTTTTAAAGACTTCAGAACACCCTTTAAGCGCTGCTCAAAATCACCACGATATTTTGTTCCAGCCAAAAGCGCGCCCATATCCAATGAGTACACAGTTGCATCAGCCAAAATTTCTGGTACATCACCTTTAACAATTCGCCATGCAAGGCCCTCTGCAATGGCTGTCTTACCCACGCCCGCTTCACCTACCAACAGAGGATTGTTTTTGCGGCGACGACATAAAACTTGAATAACGCGCTCTACTTCACTCTCACGACCGATAAGTGGATCAATCTTTCCTTGACGAGCTAAGGCATTGAGATTCTGAGTGTATTGCTCTAAGGGACTTTCTTTGCCACCAGATGCAGACTCTTCAGACTCTTGAGCAGGATCAGCTGGCTTAACATGCTCTACTTGATCCTTACGCACACCATGGCTAATAAAGTTCACTACATCTAAACGCGTGACGCCTTGCTGCTGCAAGAAATACACAGCATGTGAATCTTTCTCGCCAAAGATCGCAACCAATACATTTGCGCCAGTGACTTCTTTTTTTCCATTCGACGTCGACTGGACATGCATGATGGCGCGTTGGATAACCCGCTGAAATCCAAGCGTAGGTTGAGTGTCTACCTCATCATTGCCAGGCACGATGGGCGTATTGTCATTAATGAAATTTTTAAGTTGAACACGTAGTTCAGCAATATTGACGGCGCAGGCTTTCAGAACTTCTACTGCCGTAGCGTTATCTAAAAGCGCTGCAAGTAAATGCTCAACCGTAATGAATTCATGTCGAGCTGCCCTTGCGTCTACAAACGCCATATGCAAACTTACTTCTAATTCTTGGGCAATCATGCTTCCTCCATAGTGCACTGTAGTGGGTGACCCGCTTCGCGCGAGAGCTCTATAACTTGATGCACCTTGGTGGCAGCAACGTCACGAGTAAAAACCCCGCAAACGCCCTTACCAACCAAATGAACCTGGAGCATGATCCGCGTTGCGGTTTCATGATCCTTATTAAAATATTCTTGAATCACCATCACGACAAACTCCATTGGCGTGTAATCATCATTCAATAGTAAAACTTTATACATCGAAGGGGCTTTTATTTTCTCGGCCTGCTTTTCGAGAAGAATGATGTCTTCAATGTGGGGGCTGCCTGGATTACCAACCGTTGGGTTTTTTGTTGTACGACTCATAAGAAACATTCTAAACATAGATACCTAAACTTGAATTTATAGGGGCGTTGTTGCAAAAACCCCCTCAATAAACCCTACTCACACCATATTGGGGCATTTTTTAATAAGAAAAGGGGTATTTCCCAATAACTATCTGCATATAACCCCTTGACACCCCACCATAAAGGGCAAACAATCAAGGGGTAGGCTTCAATTGAGGTCCTATTAGGCGTGTTGTAGAGCGAGACTGATTAAAAAGTATTCACCCTCATCACGGTTGTTTTAAGTTTATGTAATGGAGTTCGCATGGCGACCGGAATTGTTAAGTGGTTCAATGATGCAAAAGGTTTTGGCTTTATCAAACCTGATGATGGTGAAGAAGAGTTGTTTGCGCATTTCAGCGCAATTACAATGCCTGGTTTCAAAACCTTGAAAGAAGGTCAAAAGGTAACGTTTGACATTACCCAAGGTCCTAAGGGCAAACAAGCTACCAATATCCAAGGCGGCTGATCTTTCCAAGATCACATAAAACCCAGGACGCGTTCCTGGGTTTTTTTTCGTCTGTTATTTAAGCTGCCTTAGAATTCACCCAACTTCATTAACCAAGAACATCATGTCTGAAACCATCTTTAAACTTGTACGCCCTTTATTTACGGCGATCCTTTTTGGATTCTTTTCTTTAACTGCATTTGCACAAGTAAATGTTGGGCTACCAACGATTGATCTCAAGACTGGCATCTACCGTATCCAAGCCGAATTGGCCGACACCGCCAACGCAAGAGAGATTGGTTTAATGAATCGCTCGAGCATGCCGACAAACTCAGGAATGCTATTTGTCTTTGAAGAAAAAGCTGGTCATTGCTTCTGGATGAGCAATACCAAAATACCTCTTTCGATTGCCTTCATTGCGGATGATGGCAAGATTGTGAATATTGAAGAGATGCAAGCGGAAACTACCACCAACCATTGCCCCAGGGCAAACATCCGCTATGCTCTTGAGATGAATAAGGGATGGTTTGCCGAGCGTGTACTCGTCCCAGGCGCAATAATTCAGGGATTGCCAAAGAGGTAAGTCCTGATGATCCCTTGGCAATGCTTGGGGATCGATATTAAAAAACGCAGACCTCAGTCTGCGTTTTGTTTTTTGCTATTTTTTTTGCTATTTACTATTTACTGATCACTTCTTTATTCAAAGTGGCAAACATAGTGCACAGGCTCTTCTGCGCGAATAATAAAGTAACCACCTTTTTCTACTTCCCAACTTTGGCCAGCCTTAAATTCTTGTTCAGGGGCGCCATTAATGCTCACAAATGCATTCCCATCCACAACTTCCATAACTTCTTTAGTACTTAGGTCAAAACGCAAAGTACTTGGAAGCACAACTCCAACAGACTTGCGAATGCCATTAGGCAAAGTGACGGTATGAGAAACGCATTTACCATCAAAAAATACATTGGCTTTTTTACCTACGGAAACTTGTTCAAATTGCATCTTGATTCTCTCCAATCTCAATTGATTTTTCTTAACCCGACTTACTTCGCAGCGCGCTTACGCTTAGCTGTTTCAGCAATTCGCATGCGTAACGCATTGAGCTTAATAAAGCCACCAGCATCAGCTTGGTTATAGGCACCACCATCGTCATCAAATGTTGCAATAGTTTGATCAAACAAAGTATTGGCAGAATCACGAGAAATAACGGAGACAGAACCTTTATAGAGCTTCAAACGCACTACGCCATTTACCATTTGTTGAGTGTGGTCAATCAGCGTTTGCAAGGCAATACGCTCTGGAGCCCACCACAAACCGTTATAAATTAAGCTGGCATAACGTGGCATTAAATCATCTTTCAGATGAGCCACTTCACGATCTAAAGTAATACTCTCGATACCACGGTGAGCTTTGAGCAAAATAGTGCCGCCAGGAGTTTCATAGCAACCACGACTCTTCATACCAACAAAGCGGTTTTCCACCAAGTCTAAGCGACCAATACCATGCTTGCCGCCGATACGATTGAGCTCAGCCAATAGATCATGAGGCTTGTATTGCTTGCCATCAATTGCCACTGGGTCACCAGCGCGGAATTCAATTTCAATAATTTCTGGCGCGTCGGGAGCTTTCTCAGGAGAAACTGTCCAACGCCACATAGACTCTTCAGCCTCTGCATTAGGGTTTTCCAAATGACGGCCTTCATAGCTGATGTGCAAGAGGTTCGCATCCATCGAATAAGGTGAACCGCCTTGCTTATGCTTCATCTCAACTGGAATACCATGCTTCTCCGCATAGGCCATCAATTTTTCACGAGAAAGGAGATCCCATTCGCGCCATGGGGCGATAACCTTAATTCCCGGCTCTAAAGCGTAGTAACCCAACTCAAAGCGAACCTGGTCATTACCTTTTCCAGTGGCGCCATGAGAAACAGCATCAGCGCCCGTCTGACGAGCAATTTCAATTTGACGCTTAGCGATTAAAGGACGAGCGATGGAGGTACCCAATAAGTACTCTCCCTCATAAATCGTATTGGCGCGGAACATGGGAAATACAAAATCACGCACAAACTCTTCACGCAAATCGTCGATAAAAATATTCTCTGGCTTAATCCCAAATTGCAAGGCCTTAGCACGTGCAGGCTCTAACTCTTCTCCCTGACCCAGATCAGCGGTAAAAGTGACAATCTCACATTGATAAGTATCTTGAAGCCATTTCAAAATAACGCTGGTATCAAGACCACCGGAATACGCTAAAACCACTTTTTTAATATCTGACATGATTTCTATTCAATAAAAATTAACTAAAACTACTTCATAAAATTTGATGACGTGGTGCTTACGCTAATCGTCCACAGAGCAAATACTCCATCAAAGCTTTTTGTACATGCAAGCGATTCTCCGCCTCTTCCCACACAATACTTTGGGACCCATCAATCACTTCAGCAGAAACTTCTTCACCTCGGTGCGCTGGCAAACAATGCATAAACAAAGCATCTGGCTTAGCCAAAGACATTAATTCTGAAGAGACCATCCAGTCCTTAAATGCAACCATACGTGAAGCATTTTCATCTTCATACCCCATACTGGTCCACACATCTGTTGTCACCAAATCAGCATCCTTGCAAGCATCCCTAGGATCAGCACATACTGTCAAATGATTTAAGGCCGCACCCGTCAAACGAGAGCTTTCAAGTTGATACCCCTCAGGAGCCGAGAAACGCAGTTGGAAGTCCAAACACTCCGCCGCCTGAATCCAGGTATAAGCCATATTGTTGGCATCACCCACCCATGCCACAGTCTTTCCTTGAATGGGGCCACGCGCCTCTACAAAAGTAAAGATATCGGCCAAAACTTGGCAAGGATGATATTCATTGGTTAAACCGTTCACTACAGGCACGCGAGAGTTTGCGGCAAAACGCTCAATAATCTCCTGGCCAAAGGTTCGGATCATGATGATGTCAGTCATTCTGGAAATCACTTGCGCAGCATCTTCTACAGGCTCACCGCGACCTAACTGGGTATCACGGGTATTGAGATAGACGGCATGACCGCCTAACTGATGAATGCCTGCCTCAAAAGAAAGGCGAGTGCGTGTTGAATGCTTCTCAAAAATCATGGCCAAAGTACGATCATGAAGTGGATGCCAGGTCTCATAACTCTTGAACTTGGCCTTAAGCCAAGCAGAGCGCTCTAAAAGATAGTCATATTCCTCACGCGTGAGGTCGGAGAACTGTAAGTAATGCTTTACCTGACCGGGCACTTGGGGTTTTGCCAGAGATGGCATCGTTGAGCTTTCTACTAAAGTTTTAGCTTGCATTTTTTTCTTTGGGCATTCAACTGCACGAAAATAGTTCCTAAAGTCATCATAAGTGTCTCTCACGCTGTTAAGCTAGAGGACTTAGCATTACTTATTTCTCACAACAATTTTTACGTCAACTTGAACCACAAAAAGCTTTTTATTCAAGGCATCACTGCCTCTGGTCAGCCATTTCGACCCAGCGACTGGGCCGAACGTCTATGCGGAGTGATGGCCACATTCCGACCACCAGGCGACGCTGGAGACCCCCGCTTCACTTATTCGCCCTATGTCAGACCGGTCGTTATTGCAAAAGTGAAATGCGTTGTTATTGACACCAGACTGGGTGATCTTGATCCTAGGGCGCTGGACTTTGTCGTGAACTTTGCCAAAGACAATAGCCTCCCCATCGAAGAAGCTTGCGAGTTTGAACCCGCATCGCAAGCCCAGTCTTAAAAACAAAAACCCGCTCTGATAAGGAGCGGGCTTAGGCTAGACAATTTTCTCTAGCCAGCCTAAAACTAAAACTGTATTACGCTGCCATCGCCTTAATAGCGGCGGACAAACGTGACTTCTGACGTGCTGCAGTATTTTTATGAGCAATCTTTTTGTCAGCAATCTTGTCGATTGTTGCTTGAGTAGCTGCGAATACTTTAGCTGCTGCTGCTTTGTCACCAGTTTCAATTGCTTTACGAACTGACTTAATGGAAGTACGCAGCTTTGAACGCAAACTAGAGTTGTGCTCATTCTGTTTTACTGCCTGCCGTGCGCGTTTACGCGCTTGTGCGGTATTGGCCATCTTTAAACCTTGCTATATATAAAAATTACAAAATACGGTTAACTGAAAATCTGCATGGGTGTGCCGCTTTTATAAGCCGACTCACCAAAACCCAAGATTTTACATTAAAGGGCCAAAAAAGCCCAGTCACATGATAAATAGGGGAAAATTAGGCCATGAATCTGCTCTCCGCCGCTGCCAAGGTTAGTGCCCTAACCATGCTTTCCCGCATTACGGGGCTCCTCCGAGAGACCTTAATTGCCCGCAGTTTCGGGGCCTCCGAGTGGACAGATGCCTTTAATGTGGCCTTTAGGCTCCCCAATTTACTCCGCAGGCTCTTTGCCGAAGGGGCCTTTTCTCAGGCATTTGTGCCAATTTTGGGGGAAATTTCTAGTAAAGGCGACCAAAAACAGGCCCAGATACTTGTCAATGCTGTTGCCACGCTCTTATTTTGGGCTTTACTACTCACAGTACTGCTTGGGGTCATTGGCGCACCACTGCTAATCCTGGTGATTGCTACGGGCTTTAAAGGCGGTCCAGCCTATGATGCCAGCGTTGTAATGACCAGAATCATGTTTCCTTACATTGGGCTGATTTCTTTAGTTTCCTTATCTGCTGGCATTTTGAACACCTTCCAGCGCTTTGCCATTCCCGCTTTCACCCCAGTTTTACTCAATGTTGCACTCATTGGATGCGCTGTCTTTTTGGCGCCACATCTTGACCAGCCCATTTATGCCTTGAGCATTGGCGTCCTTTTGGGAGGCGTTTTACAGCTCGGAATTCAGGTTCCAGCACTTCTTCGTCTAGGGCTGCTACCTCGCATTGGATTGCTTCCTGGAGCCATTAAGGCAGCCGTTAGTAATCCAGATGGAAGACGTGTTTTAAGGCTGATGGGACCAGCAGTTTTTGCAGTATCCGTGGCTCAAATCTCCCTCATCATTAACACCAATATTGCCTCTCGCTTGCCGGCAGGTAGCGTATCTTGGCTTTCCTACGCTGATCGCTTAATGGAATTTCCTACCGCATTACTCGGTGTAGCACTGGGAACCGTGCTGTTACCAAGCTTAAGTAAAGCGAATGCCAAAAATGATTTGGAGCACGCAGGTGAATTATTGATTTGGGGCCTACAGCTGACTTTTTTATTAGCAGCGCCATGCGCTATAGCCCTCTTTATATTTGGAGAGCCCCTTGCTGCAGCTCTATATCACTACGGTAAATTTAGCGCCCTCGATGTTGCAATGACTCAACGTGCTTTGGCGGCTTATGGGGTGGGTCTGATTGGCCTGATCTTAGTAAAAATATTGGCGCCAGGTTTTTATTCACGCCAAGATATCCGTACACCCGTAAAAATTGGCCTTTTAGTTTTAGTGGCTACCCAAGTGGCGAATCTTGTTTTTGTCCCATGGCTAGGCCACGCAGGCTTGGCCCTCTCAATTGGAATGGGCGCCTGCCTGAATGCAACCTTACTTTGGGTGGGTCTCAGTAAGCGCGGAGCCCTCCCAAATGCATCGTGGATCAAATATTTAAGTCAACTCTTTCTAGCCCTCATTCCGTTTTCGGGTGTTCTGTATTACGCCGCTCAAGCACACAACTGGATTGCGCTTCAAGCCACACCTTGGCTAAGAATTGGCTTATTGAGCGTATGGTTATGTTTGGCCGCAGGTGTTTACTTTGCAGCGCTAGGTTTAGTAGGAATTCGCTGGCAAAAATTTCTGCGTCATGCAAAATAGGCATATGCCAACACAACAACTTGACTACTTCACATCCCTAGTTGCGGAAGACGAGCACTTCCCTCTAACTGAAGCAACCATTGCGGTTGCTCAACATGCCTATCCAGACTTAGATGTGCAAGGGGTTCTAGATCAAATTGATCAATTAGCCAACAAGTTAAAGAGTCGAATTACTGCAGACACTCCACCTATCCAGCGCCTACAGATTCTGAAGCACTTTTTTTATACCGAGCTGGGTTTTGGCCCCAACCCCAATGACTTTTATGCTCCTGAGAATTCTTATTTGCATCAGATCATTGAGAACCGCCGTGGGATTCCGATTTCATTAGCCATCCTCATGATGGAGTTTGGTCAACAAATTGGGTTAAATATTCGCGGGGTATCTTTCCCGAACCACTTCATGATGCGCATCTCCTTACAGCAGGGAGAAGTCATGATGGATCCCTTAACAGGAGATTCCCTCTCGAAACACCAATTGCAGGATATGCTCGATCCTTATCTTGATGCCAAAGGTTATCGCGGTGAACTGAGTCTGCCTTTGAACCTATTCTTACGCGCCTCAAGCCCTCGAGAAATTCTGTCGCGCTTTCTGAAAAATCTGAAAGTCATTTATTCAGAGCATGAGCGCTGGGAACGCTTGCTGGGCATTCAAGAGCGCTTAGTGATTCTGCTGCCTGATTCTATAGAAGAGGTACGAGATCGCGGCCTCATCTTTGCCCAGCTAGAATATGTCAGACCCGCATTGGTAGACATGCATCGCTATATCAATGAGTCCCCCGAGGCAGAGGATGTTCCAGAAATTCGGGAGCATATTGCCACTCTTGAGAGTCAAACAAAGCTACATTGAAGAGGCTTTAAAGCCTTACTTCTTTTGAGCTTGAAATACTTTGTACATTCCAGCAAAGGCTACTGGCACTGCTGCGGCACCAACGCCAATGAGAACGATGACGTTTAAATTCTGGCGAATTACTGGAATGTTTCCAAAGAAATACCCCGCTGCTACCAAGCCTATGACCCACAAAGCGGCACCAACGATATTGAAAAGCTGAAAGCGGGAGAAATTCATCTCTGAAACCCCGGCAATAAATGGGGCAAACGTACGAATAATCGGCAAGAAACGCGCCAAAATAATCGTTTTACCGCCGTGCTTCTCGTAAAAAGAGTGGGTCTTACGTAAAGCATTTTGATCAATCCAGCGGGATTGACTGCTAAATACACGGTGGCCAATCCAGCGACCAATCAAGTAATTCAGGGTATTACCAGCAACAGCAGAAACCAATAGGCCGGTACATAAAGTCCATATATTGAAGTTCTCTGTCGCGCAATAAGCGCCAGCAATAAATAAAAGCGAGTCGCCTGGTAAAAAAGGGGCAACTACTAAACCAGTCTCAGCAAACACAATTGCAAACAAAAAAGCATAAGCCCAAAAACCATATTGCTGAATGATCACATCCAAATGTCGGTCTATGTGCAGCAACAAGTCGCTTAATTGCAAAAGGGTGTCCATCAATGTACGCTCCGAGCTAGGGTTTGATGCGGATATTAACAGGCTCAATTAAACCCTACCCTTTTTTAGTTTCTATAATGAGTAATGCTTACTGAACCCCACATTCAGCCTACGCATTTATCTGTACGCCCAACAACTCTTTGTATCGTTGGTCCTACAGGCGCAGGCAAGACGAATCTCACCATGTCCCTTGCTGAGTATGCCAAGACTATTGGCACTACGATTGAACTCATCAGCATGGACTCCGCTTTGGTCTATCGGAGACTAGACATCGGAAGCGCCAAGCCCACTAAAGCAGAACAAGCGGCGGTCACTCATCACCTCATTGATATTCTTGAGCCCACGGAAGTCTATTCAGCCGCGCGATTTGCAAAAGATGTCACTGAGCTCTGCAATGCAATTCGTGCTCGGGGAAATATTCCAGTAGTCGTTGGTGGAACGATGCTCTACTGGAGAGCTTGGGCGCATGGCCTTTCATCTCTACCGCCTGCAAATCCTGAAATTCGTGCTCGCTTAGACGCTCGAGGCAAGGAGATTGGGTGGCCTGGCATGCACGCAGAACTTGCTCTTATTGACTCCATCACTGCGGCCCGTTTAGAACCTAACGACTCTCAGCGTGTTCAGCGCGCCCTCGAGGTCTATGAAGCAACCGGTAAACCGATGTCGCTATTGCTAGCTGATTCTCCAAGCCAAGATGGCAGGGAGGGCTCTGCCATTCCCGATTGGATTGATTTGGTTTCTCTGGAGCCAAGCGATCGATCAAGACTACATGCCAATCTTGAAAAACGGTTTGATGAAATGCTCTTGGCGGGTTTGATTGAAGAAGTGGCCACTCTTCGCGCTAATCCAGAGCTTCACCCCGATTTGCCCGCTATCCGCTCGGTTGGCTATCGCCAAGTCTGGGAGCACTTGGCAGGTGAAACGACTTTAGAAGAAATGCGCTACAAAGCGCTAGCCGCAACGCGTCAGCTCGGAAAACGTCAACTTACCTGGTTACGAGCAATTGCAGGAAGAAATACTTTTGACCCGTTCAACCCCAATGGGTTGAAGGCAGCACTAGAGCACTGCAAATGCAGGCTGGATCAGAGTTTTTAAATAACGATGGTTTGAGGGGCGTCTTTTGGACGTTCAACGACATCACCAACAACCCATGCACTTAAACCTTCGGCCTTAAGAGATTCAATAGCAGTGTCGGCTTGATCAGCAGACACAATCACCACCATACCAATTCCGCAGTTAAAGACGCGAACCATCTCTGCATCAGCAACGCCACCCTTCATCTGCAACCAGCGAAAGAGTTCAGGCATTTGCCAGCTATCACGATGCAGGACTGCCTGAATATTCTCAGGCAGAACACGTGGAACGTTATCCACTAATCCGCCGCCGGTAATGTGCGCCATTCCCTTGACATCAATTTGCGAGATCAATTTCAGCAAAGGCTTTACATAAATCTCCGTTGGAGCCATCACTACATCACCCAGTGAACGACCGCCCAAATCATCGCTTGGCTTCGCGCCAGCACGCTCAATAATTTTTCTCACCAATGAATAGCCGTTGGAATGAGCACCACTCGAAGCAATTGCCAACACCACATCGCCAGGGGCAATGCGTGAACCAGTAATAATTTTGGATTTTTCTACTGCTCCGACCGCAAATCCTGCTAAGTCATACTCACCTGGAGGGTACATACCAGGCATTTCAGCGGTTTCTCCGCCAATTAGCGCGCACCCAGACAGTTCACAACCCTTAGCGATACCAGCCACTACGGTAGCAGCCGTATCCACAGTCAATTTGCCACAGGCAAAGTAATCCAAGAAAAATAGAGGCTCGGCACCTTGAACCAAGATGTCGTTTACGCTCATAGCCACCAAATCCTGACCGATCGTGTCATGACGATTCCACTCAAAAGCCAATCTCAGCTTAGTACCGACACCATCGGTACCCGAGACCAACACAGGCTCTTTGTAGCGCTTAGGCACCTCAAAAAGGGCTCCAAAGCCTCCTATACCTGCCAACACACCTTCACGCATGGTTTTCTTGGCCAGAGGCTTGATGCGATCAACTAAAGCATCTCCAGCGTCAATATCGACTCCAGCGTCACGATAGGAAAGGCCTTGGGAGGCAGAATTAGAAGATGAGGTCATGGCAGATTTGGAAGATTAGTAAAAACAGGGCTTGATCAGTAGAATCATTGAATTCTAGAGGATTCGAGCACGATGGCTGAAATTTTTACCCCTTTTTTGACGGCATTTATTCTGGCTTATGCCCTACGCCCAGTTTGTCTATGGCTTGAAGGGCGACGACTGCCCCGGCCATTAGCTGCCGCATTGGCCATGTTTATTGGTTTGGGAGTCATTTTTTGCATTCTGAGCCTCTTTATTGGCCTCCTTAAAAATGAAATCCCTCTGATAAAGCAGCAACTTCCAGAGTGGATTCAAAATACCCAGACCTGGCTTGGACCAAAGTTGAGTGAATTTCATGTCAATTTTGATTGGGCTACCCTCAAAAACAGCATTACCGAAAAAGTTACAGAGCATATTAGCGATAACGCTGATGTTTTGATGAGCACCACCCTCGATACAGTGCTTATGTCCAGCACTTCAGTTATCGCAGGCTTTGTAAACGCCGTCCTAATTCTTTTTGTGATGTTTTATCTACTCATGGATTGGGACCATTTTTTCAATCTAGTCCAAAGCCTTGTTCCGATCAGGGCCCAAGAAACCGTCCATCATCTGGCCATGCATACCGATGGCTTGCTTTCGCAGTACCTCAGAGGGATGCTGATCGTCATCTCCATCATGTCTGTTTTTTATAGTGTTGGATTAAGTCTACTGGGAGTCAAGGGGGCCGTTGCCTTAGGGGTGTTTACTGCACTCATGATCGTTATTCCTTATATTGGTATTACCCTGGGATTTTCACTAGCAGCTCTTTCGACGCTCTTGCAATTTGGCCCTGGTAGCGAAATCATCGGTATTCTTATTTTGTACGGCTTAGGTCAATTCTTAGAAGGCTTTTTCTTGACTCCACGCTTAGTGGGGGAGCGCATTGGTTTACACCCTGTTGCTGTCCTATTTGCATTACTGCTATTCGGAAAACTTTTTGGCTTTTTTGGTGTTTTACTAGCGCTCCCAATCAGCGCAGTAAGTCTGGTGCTTGTAAAGTATGTTTGGGGTCGCTATGTCCAAAGCGACTGGTACAAAAAGTAAAACAAAGAAGTAATGAATAAAACCCCGCTTCCACGTCAGTTTGCACTGGATCTCAGTCATACTCCGCCAGCCAGTCTTGATAACTTCCTACCTGGAAAAGATTTAGCCCTGCTAGGGACTTTGCGAAAGCTCACTCAAGCATGGCAAAGTAAAACCGGCGAGAGACTGGAAGCTAACCCTCTTAACGAACGCTGGATCTATTGGTGGGGACCTGAGGGATCGGGACGCAGCCATTTACTCAAAGCATTAAGTAATGCGGCGCAAATATCTGGTTTAGAGCATTTTCACCTTACCCCCAATGAACCACTATCCTGGGTACGACTAGAAGAAAAAATGCCTTTTCTCAGTCAAAGCAAACTACCTGCAGTAATTACGGTCGATGATGTGGATCGCCTAGATGAGCGCTCAGTGAGCTCTTTGTTTCGCATACTCAATGTGGTGCAGGCAAGCAAAGCCATTCATATCTTTATGACGGGGAATGCTGCGCCGGGTTCATTACGCCTTCGGGAAGATCTTAGAACACGCTTAGGGTGGGGTTTAATCTTTCAAACCTACCTTTTGGATGATGATGAGAAAATACAAGCTCTGGAACAAGCAGCCCAGGCTCGCGGACTGGTTTTATCGCCCGATGTTTTACCTTGGCTGCTCAGTCGCTTTTATCGGGATATGCCAAATTTAATGGCTTTAATTGATGCTTTGGATGCTTATTCTCTAGAAACGAAACGTGCTGTTACCTTGCCACTTGTGCGCGAGCTTTTGCTGCCTAAATAAAACTTCATGACCCAACTTGCCCTCTTCGACTTAGATCACACACTATTACCTTGCGATAGCGACTATGAATGGGGTCAGTTCCTGGCTCGTATTGGCGCTGTGGATTCTCAATACTATGCGCAGCAAAATGAACGTTTTTACCAAGACTACAAAAATGGTAAGCTGGACATTCAAGAATTTTTGCGCTTTGCTCTTAAGCCACTTTCACAACACTCACGTGCGCAACTGAAAGATTGGCACGATGCATTTATGCAAGAAGTGATTACAGGTCAATTACGCCAAAAGGCAATTGATTTGGTTAAGCGCCATCAAGATGCTGGAGATCTTTGTTGCGTTGTTACCGCAACAAATAGTTTTGTTACGCGCCCCATCGTAGCGAGTTTTGGAATTGAACATTTGGTTGCAACCGAGCCCGCAACGATTGGCGATGACCCATTAGCAAGTTATACCGGCGAAGTAAAAGGCATCCCCAGCTTTCGTGAAGGAAAAATACAACGCGTGCACGATTGGCTATTGAGTCAAAATCTCTCCTTAGACAAGTTACCTTACAGCTACTTTTATTCGGATTCCATGAATGATCTACCCCTGCTAGAGCAGGTTAGCAACCCAGTTGCCACCAATCCTGATGCGCGCCTTCGTATTGAAGCGGAAAAACGTCACTGGCCTATTTTGGAATTATTTGCATGATCACTAAATTTATCAAGCGTATTTTGCGACGCGACCCTATGGTCCGCCCTACACACGCTAACAATTCTGGAGCCCCTAAGCGGATTCCTAAAAAAACCCATCGCATTGATCCCCATCTGCTTTCTAAGAATGCAGTCAAGGTAACTCACACCCTTCAGCAAGCAGGCTATGAAGCTTTTATTGTCGGCGGCGCTGTGCGCGACTTGGTTCTAGGAATTGGTCCAAAAGATTTTGATGTAGCCACCAATGCAACCCCTGAACAAGTACAAAAACTTTTTCGTAAAGCCCGTTTAATTGGTCGCCGCTTTCAGATTGTGCACGTTACCTTCTTTGGCAAAGGACACCCTGAGATCATTGAAGTCTCGACCTTCAGAGCGTTGCTAGAAAACGCTGGGGATCACCTCGCTGAAAGTGGCAGAATTTTGCACGATAACGTTTGGGGCTCGCAAGGCGAAGATGCTGCACGTCGTGATTTGAGTATTAATGCAATGTATTACGACCCCTCTACTGAAACCGTCTTGGATTACCACGGCGGTATGGCAGATATCCAAAAAAAGACCTTGCGAATGATTGGTGATGCCGCTAAGCGCTATCGCGAAGATCCTATTCGTATGTTGCGAGCAATTCGCTTTGCTGCAAAAACAGGATTTACCTTAGACGAAGCTACTCGCGCGCCAATAGCGAAATTGGGCAAGCTCATACATGACGTTCCGCAAGCACGCTTGTTTGATGAAATTCTAAAGCTACTGATGTCAGGTTATTCATGGGCAGCAATTCAAGGTCTTCGTGATGCAGGTTTGCACCATGGCCTGCTTCCATTGCTTGATCATATTTTGGATGAGAAAGCGACCTCCAAAGAAGCTAATGAGTTTGTTCATCTCGCTTTAGACAGCACGGATAAACGCATTCAATCCGGAAAAAGCGTGTCTGCAGGATTCCTATTTGCCACCCTCTTATGGCCAGAGCTTTTGAAGAATTGGAAAAAGAATATCGCAGGAGGCATGGCCAATATTCCGGCTTTACATGAGGCAATGGACGAAACAATTGCCAAACAGAGTAATGGCATGACGATTCAGCGTCGGTTTGAAAGTGATATGCGAGAAATTTGGGCTATGCAGCCCCGTTTTGAAAAACGCGTTGGCCGCTATCCTTATCGTTTGATTGAATCTCCAAGATTTAGAGCGGGTTATGACTTCTTGCTATTGCGCTGTGCGGCTGGGGAACAAAACTCAAGCTTAGGAGATTGGTGGACAAGTTTTATTGCCACTGATGCAGTCGGGCAAGATGAATTGATGGCATCAGCCAAAAATGAGTCTGGAAACGCCTCCTCTGCCCCTAGAAAGCGTCGTCGTAGAAAAGCCAAAATTAATACACCTGCTGAAAGTGCACCAGAGTCAGCAAATTAATAAAAAATTCTGTAAAGTAGTTTCATCTCATTTTTGGAATCTGTATGCCTCGGGCTTTTATTGGATTTGGCGGAAATATAGGCGATACGCGGCAGCTCATTACTGATGCGATCGTTTGCCTTGCCTTGCGTTGCGAGTTACAGGTCATCGCAAAAAGCTGTTTCTATCAAAGCGCACCTGTAGAGGCGACTGGTGGCGATTACATTAATGCCGTTATTGAGATCGAAACACAACTCAGTCCTTACGGTCTTCTACACATCTGCCAAGCCATTGAACAAGAATTTGGTCGTGAGCGACCATACCTCAATGCGCCGCGTACTTTAGATTTGGATATCCTATTTTTTGAAGGCATATCTCAAAATGATTCCGAATTAACCCTTCCCCATCCCCGGATTATTGAGCGCTCTTTTGTACTGCTGCCGCTGCTGGAGATTGCACCGGATATTTTTTTACCCCATCTTGGCGAGCTAAAGACTTACCTGCCCAAAGTGGCACACCAACGCATTGAAAAACTCCCCTGCCGGAACTGTAGTTGTGGGGAAAAAGCTATTTATAGTCCGGCTTCTCATTAATTCATTAAACTCACGCCATGGGTTACCTACAAGGCGATAAGCCAATCTCTATTTCTAAGCTCCTCTCAATGCATGCCGAGGGGGAGAAGATTTCTATGTTGACAGCATATGATTCAACGATGTCAGCCCTTCTTAATCGCTGTGGCGTTGAAACGATTTTGATTGGCGACTCCTTAGGCAATGTCATTCAGGGACAAACGAGTACTACACCGGTCACCATTGAACACATTGCGTATCACACTGAATGTGTTGCACGTGCCAATACGCACGCTTTTATCATTGCTGATTTACCTTTTGCTAGTTACGGAAATCCCGTTAAAGCATTGGAATCAGCAGCTCAATTAATGCGCGCTGGTGCCGATATGGTCAAGCTTGAAGGTGGTGGCCACTGGCAAGTCGAAATTATTGCGTACCTAGTAGAACGTAGCGTACCAGTTTGCGCCCATCTAGGTTTACTACCCCAATCAGTCCATCTATTGGGTGGCTATAAAGTTCAAGGCAAATCGAAAGATGCTGCAAGCCTGATGCTTGAACAAGCGCATGCTTGTGAGCAAGCAGGAGCACAGATGGTGGTACTTGAAGCCATCCCCTCTTCACTTGGAAAACACATCACTGAAGCTCTTTCCATTCCCACTATTGGGATAGGTGCAGGTCCAGATTGCTCTGGTCAAGTTTTGGTATTACAAGATATGCTGGGCATTAGCCCCGGAAGGCCGCCAAAGTTTGTCAAAAACTTTATGCATGGGCACCCCTCTATTGAGGCGGCAGTCAAAGCCTATGTTCGGGATGTGAAATCCGGGAACTTCCCCGGATCCGAACACGGCTTTGCTGGTTAAGCCTAGGTATTTTGGCAATTAACTAAAAAAACTTTTTACACCATCAAACCAACCCTTTTGATGAGGGTTATGTTTATCGCCACCAGTTTTTAAGCTGTCATCGAATTTTTTGAGCAGTTTCTTCTGCTCATCAGACAGTTTAATAGGCGTCTCCACAATTACGTGAACAAAGAGGTCGCCAACGATAGATGAACGCAGACCCTTAATTCCCTTATTGCGCAAACGGAAAGTTTTCCCGGTTTGCGTACCTTCAGGAATCGGAAACTCAACACGCCCAGAAAGCGTAGGCACTTCAATCTCTCCACCGATGGTGGCAGCCGCGAAAGAGATAGGCATTTGGACATGCAAATCACTACCATCGCGCTCAAATACCTTATGAGGTTTAACTCTAACTTCTACATAAAGATCGCCAGCGGGCCCACCATTAATACCTGGCTCGCCATTACCAACAGAACGCACACGCATTCCATCATCGATGCCGGCAGGGATTTTTATCTCTAGTGTTTTTTGTTCTTTAAGCTTTCCACTACCGTGGCAAGTTTTGCAAGGCTTAGGAATGTACTCGCCAGTTCCACGGCACTTAGGGCAAGTTTGTTGCATTGAGAAGAAGCCCTGTTGTACCCGTACCTGGCCATGACCATCGCAAGTTGTACATTTTTCTGCTTTACTGCCAGGCTCCGCACCAGTACCGTGACATGGTTTGCAATTACTCCAGCTAGGTACGCGAATTTGAGTGGTATACCCTTCAGCAGCCTGCTCAAGGGTTATATCCATGTTGTAACGAAGATCTGCGCCTTTGTATACCTGTGGGCCTGAGTGGCGTCCACCACCTTGACCGAAGATATCGCCAAAAATATCGCCAAAGGCATCAGCAAATCCACCGCCACCACCACCTCCGAAGCCCCCACCACCAAAACCACCCATGGATGGATCTACGCCTGCGTGGCCATACTGATCATAAGCAGCTCGCTTATTCGGATCTGTCAGCGTTTCATACGCTTCTTTCACCTCTTTAAACTGCGCACCAGCATCTTTGCTATCGGGATTACGATCAGGGTGATGCTTCATCGCCAGCTTACGGTAAGCCTTTTTTAGCTCTTCATCGCTAGCACTTCTTGCAACACCAAGGACTTCGTAATAATCGCGTTTACTTTTAGGCACAACTGTTCCTCTCAACAACCTGAATGGCACAAGTCGGCACGAGGCCGACTTGTTATTGGTTTACTTCTGAATGACGTTAAATTACTTCTTGTCATCAACTTCTTTAAAGTCAGCATCGACAACATCAGCATCAGGAGCTGCCCCTTGTGCGCCACTAGGGGCTGCACCCGGAGCGGCACCACCAGCTTTAGCTTGTTCAGCAGCCATGGCCGTTTCTCCCAACTTCTGACTTGCCTTACCCAAAGCCTCAGTTTTAGCTTCAATTGCAGCTTTATCGCTACCCTTGATTGCTTCATCTAGCTCTTTCAAGGCAGCTTCAATCGCTTCCTTCTCAGCAGCTTCCAAAGCCGCGCCATGCTCTTCCAAAGCCTTCTTGGTAGAGTGCGCCAAAGCATCAGCTGTATTGCGCGCAGTAACTAACTCAAGCACTTTTTTATCTTCAGCAGCATTGGCTTCAGCATCTTTCACCATGCGTTGAATTTCATCTTCAGTAAGACCAGAGTTCGCCTTGATGGTGATCTTGTTCTCTTTGCCTGAAGCTTTGTCTTTTGCGGTTACATGCAAAATACCGTTCGCATCAATATCAAAGGTCACTTCAATTTGTGGCATGCCACGTTGTGCAGGTGGAATACCTTCTAAATTAAATTCACCAAGCAATTTGTTAGCAGCCGCCAACTCACGCTCACCCTGGAAACACTTAATCGTTACAGCAGGTTGATTGTCTTCCGCTGTGGAATAAACCTGCGAATGCTTAGTAGGAATAGTGGTGTTCTTAGGAATCATTTTGGTCATAACGCCACCCAAGGTTTCGATACCCAAAGATAATGGGGTAACGTCCAAGAGCAATACGTCTTTACGATCACCAGACAATACAGAACCTTGAATGGCAGCACCAACAGCTACCGCTTCATCAGGGTTGACGTCTTTGCGTGGCTCTTTACCAAAAATTTCTTTTACCTTGTCTTGAACAGCGGGCATACGAGTTTGACCACCGACCAAGATCACATCATCGATATCAGCAACATTCACGCCAGCATCTTTAATAGCAGTGAGGCAAGGACCAGCCGTACGGTTGATCAATTCTTCTACCAAAGACTCTAACTTGGCGCGAGTTAATTTCAAATTTAAATGCTTAGGGCCGCTTGCATCAGCAGTAACGTAAGGCAAGTTGATTTCGGTTTGCTGTGCGGATGACAATTCGATCTTAGCTTTTTCAGCAGCATCTTTTAAACGCTGTAACGCTAGTACATCTTTACTCAAATCAACGCCTTGTTCTTTTTTGAACTCAGCAATGATCCAGTCGATGATGCGTTGATCAAAGTCTTCACCACCTAAGAAAGTGTCGCCGTTAGTGGAGAGCACCTCGAATTGCTTCTCGCCATCAACGTTAGCAATTTCGATAATAGATACGTCGAATGTACCGCCGCCCAAGTCGTAAACCGCAATCTTGCGATCCACTTTATCTTGCTTGTCTAAGCCAAAAGCTAAAGCAGCTGCAGTAGGCTCGTTAATAATGCGCTTTACATCTAAGCCAGCAATACGGCCAGCATCTTTGGTTGCTTGACGTTGACTGTCGTTGAAATAAGCAGGCACTGTAATTACAGCCTCAGTTACCTCTTCTCCAAGGTAGTCCTCAGCAGTCTTTTTCATTTTGCGCAAAATTTCAGCAGAAACTTGCTGTGGTGCCATTTTTTTATCGCGTGCTTCAACCCAAGCATCACCGTTGTCTGCTTGAATAATTTTGTAAGGCATTAAACCGATATCTTTTTGTACTTCAGCATCAGTAAATTTACGACCCATCAAACGCTTAACCGCGTAAATAGTATTGCGTGGGTTTGTTACTGACTGACGTTTAGCGGGAGCACCAACCAATACTTCACCATCTTCCACGTAGGCGATGATGGATGGAGTTGTGCGAGCCCCTTCTGCATTCTCGACAACCTTAGGTGCGTTGTTTTCAACGACTGAAACGCACGAATTAGTGGTTCCTAAGTCGATTCCGATAATCTTTCCCATAATTGCTCCAAAAAATTAAGTTGTGTAATTTCTGATTTACTACTGCGAATAATTCGATACCCATTAAATGGGGTCAAAAAAGATGAATTCAAGGGGTAAAAGTGGCAAAAAAGGCAGAAATCTGCCTTTTTTAAGCTTTTCTCAAAAAATTTGAGAAAAAATCCTTATTTTGGAGCGCTAACCGTCACCAAGGCGGGCCTCAAAATTCGGTCGGCGATGGAATACCCCCTCTGGAGCACTGAAACTACGGTATTCGCATCTTGCTCGGACGGCACAGAAGCAATTGCCTGATGAAGATTGGGATCAAACTTATCCGCAATGGCAGGATTAATTTCAGCCATTCGACCCTTTTCAAAGGCAGATATGAGTTGTTTTAGGGTAATTTCCAAGCCTTCTTTAAAAGCTTTGGCATCTACAGCCTCTGCATTGAGGGCGGCATACAAACTATCAGCCACAGGCACCAAATGCTCAGCAAAGCTTTCAATGGCAAATTTATGGGCCTTAGCAACATCTTCGGTAGCGCGACGGCGAATGTTTTCACCCTCCGCTTTAGCGCGCATAAAGCTGTCTTGCATGTCGGCAAGCTTTTGATTTAATTCATCAATAAGTTGCGTATTGGACTCCATGGTGAGCTCTGGCTCTAGCCCAGCGCTGGCTCCCGCATCTATTACCTGCTCAGATTCTAGGTTTTCTTGGGGCTGCTCAGCAGATGGATTTTGGTTCTCTTGTGTCATGGGTATTCATTCACTTTTCTATAAGAATATCTATATCAATGCAATATGGGGCTAATCAAAGTAATTTCAAGCCAATGGATATCGCGACAATTTAAGCAATTCTAGGCTTAGCCAATTCTGCACGCTGGTTGCGCTCGGCAATCAGGAGCTCAGATTGATCATTTAAGGGCCAGCCAGATAAATGTTCTTGAGCAATTCCATACAAAGCCTCAATCCACTGAGCATTATTGTTTAAACAAGGGATATAGCGGTAATCTTTCCCGCCATGCTCCAAGAAACTCTCACGAGCCTCCATGGCTATCTCCTCCAAAGTCTCCAAGCAGTCTGCCGGAAAGCCTGGGCAAAACACATCGATTCGTCGACAAGCCTCTTTGGCCAAATTCTCAATAGTGGCTGCAGTGTAGGGCTTGAGCCACTCTGCCTTACCAAAGCGAGACTGAAAGGTCACCAAATATTGCCCTGGCTCCAAACCCAGAGACTCACCCAATAGGCGACCCGTTTTTAAGCACTCACAATGGTAGGGATCGCCCTTCATTAAATTGCGTTTAGGCAGCCCATGAAATGACATGACAAAACGGTCGCCTTGTAAAAAATCAGGGCGTCCATCTTTATCCCATGCTTCCAAAACTTGATCACGAAGCGCGGCTATGTAAGCGGGGTTATCGTGATAATGCTTTACTAATCTGAGCTCTGGTTGATCACGCCAGCCCTTGAGTACCCTAAATACCTCATCAAAACTAGAAGCTGTAGTCGTGGCTGAATATTGGGGATACAAAGGCAACAACAGCAAGCGTTCCATCCCCTGCTCTTTTAATGCAAGCATGATCTCTTCGGTTGAGGGTTCGCCATACCGCATTGCCAAATCTACCAATACCGTCTGTCCACTTTCAGAAAACTTTTTACTTAATGCTTTAGCCTGAAGTCGAGAGTAGTGCAACAAAGGCGAGCCCAATTTTGGCAGCCAAATAGAGGCGTATTTTTTCGCGGAAGCTCCACTTCGAATTGGCAAAATAATGCCATTCAAAATGCACCACCAAACTGCCCGTGGAATCTCCACTACGCGCGGGTCTGAGAGAAATTCTTTTAAATAGGTACGCACTGCTTTTGCGCTTGGCTCGGATGGCGTACCCAAATTGAGTAACAACACTACTGTCTTTGCACTACGTAGATGTGGGTTTTGATTCAAAACTAATCCGTCTTCTATGAAATAAAAATGGTTGGCATCTAAGTCTAAAAACTTAAGGCGCCAGAGAGTAATTTGGAGGTGATATCGACAATAGGGATGACGCGATCGTATGCCATCCTGGTTGGGCCAATCACTCCAAGGGTTCCAACGATCTGGCCATCAACACTATATGGCGCACTAATCACCGTCAAATCTTCATAAGGCAAAAGATCACTCTCTCCACCAATGAAAATTTGAACGCCATCTGCATGGCTTGAAACATCTAACAACTGCATTAGCACTGACTTTTGTTCGAGCATGTCAAACATCTTGCGCAATTTATCTAAATTGGCACTAAGGTCACCCACGTTCAGCAATCGACGCTCTCCAGATAAAACGACTTCGCCCTGACCCATGCCGTAATCGGTTACGCCACTTTGCAAAGCCAAGGTCATCAGACCTGAGATATCTGTCCGCAAGCTGTCCAGATCAGATTTGAGATGCAAGCGCACCTCCGCAAAACTCTTGCCAGCAAATTGAGCATTAATGTAATTCCCCGCCTCAACAAGCTGACTAGGCGAGTAATCCTGCGTAGTTGGCAAAATCCGGTTTTGCACATCACCCTCGGGCGTAACCATGATCAACAATATCTTGCCTTCGCCAAGACGCAAGAATTCAATATGCTTAAAAACTTGTGCTCGCTTAGGTGTCATTACAACACCAGCAAAATGCGTCAAGTTAGACAAAATCTGTGCGGCATTAGCCAAGACTTTTTGAGGAGAATCAGGCAAAAGTCCTTTTTCAACCTCTCTGGCAGCCATCTCCTCCATCGGCCGAACCGTGACCATGGTATCTACAAATAAACGGTAACCCCTAGGAGTAGGAATGCGACCGGCTGAAGTATGGGGGCTAGTAACCAAGCCCATATCCTCCAAATCCGCCATTACATTGCGAATAGTAGCGGCAGAAAGATCTAAACCCGAGTACTGCGAAAGGGTACGTGAGCCAATAGGCTGACCCTCTTCGATATAACGCTCGATGAGGGTTTTCAGTAAAGCGCGGGAACGATCATCCATGATGGAAGGGATTTTATGCCTATGGTTTAATCGTTATATGTTAAGCCCATCCCAAAATTCCTCCAAAAAGGCCTTTAGCCGGGTCGCACTTGTCGGCAAATACCAAGCTGATGGCATAGAAGGGCACCTGAATGCTCTAGCCAAGCTGGTTTCTGACATGGGCTGCGAGGTTTTTATCGAAACCGCTACCGCCACGCATTTAGGGCTCGAGAACTATCCAACTAAAAGCGTTGAAGAATTTGCTGGATCCATTGATTTAGCAGTGGTTCTTGGGGGTGATGGGACGATGTTGGGCATTGGTCGCCAATTGGCTGGGGAAAAGGTGCCTTTAGTGGGGATCAATATGGGACGCCTAGGTTACATGACCGACATTCCCTTTCAGGATGTGCAAGCGGTTCTTCCTCCAATCATTTTTGGTGAATACGAACCCGATACAAGAACCCTTTTAGATGCAGTTGTTTTACGAAAGGGAGTGGAAATTAACCGCGCCCTAGCCCTAAATGATGTTGTCGTTAATCGTTCGGGTATTTCTGGGATGGTCGAATTGGCTGTCCGAGTGAACGGCTCATTTATGTACAACCAGCGCTCTGATGGTCTGATTGTCTCTACCCCTACTGGCTCTACCGCCTATGCATTGTCTGCTGGTGGCCCCATATTGCATCCACGGGTTCAAGGGGTCCTGTTGGCACCTATTGCCCCCCATTCTCTATCCAATCGCCCCATCGTGTTACCAGTAGATTGCATTATTAGCATCGAAGTAGTCGATGGGCGCGAAGTGATTGTGAATTTTGATATGCAATCACAAACCGATCTGCACACAGGCGATGTGATTGAAGTACGACCATCTGAAAAATCCATCACCCTACTTCACCCACGCAGTCACAGTGACTACAAGACTTTGCGTGAAAAGCTCCATTGGAATGAGTATCCCTCGACATTTTGATGTCGGATTGCCGAGTACGCTAATACCATGCTTCAAACCCTCGCCCTTCGTGATTTCGTCATTGTTGACCAACTTGAGCTTGATTTTGTCTCAGGCTTCACGGTCTTAACCGGCGAAACGGGTGCGGGCAAATCTATCCTTTTGGATGCCTTAAGTTTGGTCTTGGGTGAGCGGGCAGATAGCAGCCAAATTCGTGAAGGCAGTAATCGAGCGGAAATTAGCGCGCTCTTTCGTATAGATAACTCACAAATCAGCAGATTCGCAGAATGGCTTGATGAGCAGGGTTTCCCACTTGAAGATGGGGGACAGAGCCTCTTATTAAAGCGAACTATTGAAAACAATGGTCGCAGTCGCGCCTTTATCAATGGCAGTGTTGCGACACTTGCCCAATTGCGAGAAGCTGGCGATCAACTGGTAGATATTCACGGACAACATGCGCACCAACTGTTGTTAAAGGGTGGCGCGCAACGCGAACTATTAGATCGTCATGCCAATTTATTGCCCCTTGCATCTGAGGTAGCTAATGCCTTTAAAGAACTCAATCAATCTCGCCGCCTTCTAGAGCAAGCAGAAAATGCTGGCCAAGATATTGAGCGTGAGCGCGAAAGACTGGAGTGGCAACTAGAGGAATTGACAGAGCTATCACCACAAGAAGGTGAATGGTCCAACATTCAAAGTGAACATGACCGTCTTGCAAATGGCGCGAAAATTATTAGCGGATGTCAGGAAGCAATTGATGCTTTAAGCGATTCAGATAATTCTGTTGAATCAACACTCTCTAAAGCCAGTGCCAGCATCAGCACTTTAGCCGGGCATGATCCGCTCTTAGGCGACATCAGCCAAGTTTTAGAATCTGCCCAAATTCAAATTGATGAGGCCGTCCATGGCCTTAATCGTTATTTACAAAAATTAGACTTAGACCCTGAACGTTTAGTTCATGTGGAACAGAGGATGCAAGCATTGCATTCAGCTGCGAGAAAATTTCGCACTGAAGCTGATGCGCTTCCAGCCCTTTTTCAGGAAACTGCTGATCGCTTAGAGGCATTAACCGCCTCTCAAAATATGGAAGCCCTTCGCGCAAAAGTCAACGCTGAAGAAGTGGCTTATCTTAAATTAGCTAAACAGCTTTCGCTAAAGCGATCCAAAGCGGCGATCGAACTTGGCAAATTGGTAACGCAAGCAATGCAAAACCTTTCTATGGCTGGGGGTCAACTAGAAATCTCACTAGTTTCCCTGCCCGAAGGAGGCGCAAATGGTTTAGAGCAGATTGAGTTTTTAGTTGCGGGGCACGCTGGAAGTAGGCCACGCTCACTAGCAAAAGTCGCTTCAGGTGGAGAGCTTGCAAGAATTAGCTTGGCTATCAGCGTTATCACCAGCAAAGCCTCTTTTACGCCCACCTTAATTTTTGATGAGGTTGATGCGGGGATTGGTGGAGCCGTAGCGGAGACTGTTGGCAATTTATTGCGCCAACTTGGAGAGACTCATCAGATTCTGTGCGTTACTCATCTTCCTCAAGTAGCCGCACAAGGTAATCAACACCTTAAAGTAAGCAAAACTCAATCTGAAGAAAAAACGGTTTCTCAAGTCGCAGCCCTAGGAAGGGTCGAACGGGTAGAAGAAGTTGCACGGATGCTTGGTGGCGCAACGATTACTGATACGACCCGTCGCCATGCTCGAGAACTGCTCGAGCAGAATTAGCCTTCAAAATTTGACGGCGCGGCAAAAATCTCTTGCCATAAATTAGAGACAGCTAATTTTGCCCCAATCAGAGCGGGCTCATACCCTAAAGAAACGCGAGTTTTTTCAACACCATCTAAGCGCAGGCGATGTTGTCTGGCCCTCAGCAATCGATAGGCGTTAGCGACTTCATTAGCCAAGGGTTGATTGATTAATCCTAAATCAGCCGCAATTTTTAGCAATGCAATATTCCCCACATTTCCTAGCAATTCTGAAAATTGATGGGCATAAGCCAAGACTAAAAACTGGACGATAAATTCAATATCCACCATCCCCCCTGCATCATGCTTTAAGTCAAAGAGCTTGGAGGGATTGGGGTGGCCTGCATGCACTTTACGGCGCATCCCAAGGATCTCCGCTCGTAATTGATCAATATTGCGTGGCTGACTCAAAACTTCAGAGCGTACCCCATCAAAAAATTGACCCAATTCAATACTTCCCGCAGAAAAACGCGCCCTTGTAAGAGCCTGGTGCTCCCATACCCAAGCAGTATTACCCCCCTCACGCAATTGATATTTTTTAAATGCCTCAGCATTAGTTACCAAGAAACCTGCAGATCCATTAGGGCGCAAGCGTGTATCAATCTCAAATAAATTTCCGGCGGATGTGTAGGCGGTGAGCCAGTTAATCATGCGCTTAGCCAAAAGGGCGTAAACCTCTTGAGCTACATAATCTGAATCTTTTGCCTCATAAATAAACACAAGATCGAGATCGGAGGCATAACCCAATTCTTTACCACCTAACTTCCCATAGGAAATTACAGCAAATGGAGGCAATAGCTCCGCAGATAGATCAAATTTTCTCGCGACATTAGGCCAAACGCGTTCAAAGGTTGTTTGTAATATCAAATCTGCAAGGGCAGAAAGATGGTCGCTTACCCTCTCCAAAGGAAGTGCGTTTGGAACCCCGATTCCGAGATCAGCCAAAAGAGTGATGAAGGTCTCATTGTGATGAGTCACGCGCAAAATATCCATGGCGCGTTCAGCACCATCACCAGTACTCAAGACATCATCCAAATGCATGTCCAATGTAGTCTTCACTTCTTTCCAGTACTGCTCTGGATGTTTGATGAGCATCATTTCTGCACGCGAATTCAGTAAATGATCCAACAAATGGGGGTGTGTAGCGAGATATTGCGCACCCCATTTTGACTGACTCAGCAGGACCATAACATTGCGAAGAGCTTTTGGATACTCTGCCAATATGGCTAAGTAAGCACCCCTACGGGAAATCGCCTCCAGCAAATCGAAAAAGCGCAGAAGTGCAACATCGGCATCTAGTGATTCCGACCAACTTTTCAGCAAATCTTCCGCCGCATGCTCAATCAGATTGCCGATAATTAAGCGACTTTTCTCTGGAAGTTGTTTATGTTTTGCACTCTCGCTCCATAAGCGCCAACGAGCCAATGCTTGAGGAAAGACTTGAGGATCGAGCTCCCATTCAGGAGATAAAGGAGCAAGCGTTAAACGAGCCTGCTCATCCAAAATAAAAGCCTTCTCAAACAATTGGGCAACTGCTGTCTGATGCTTTTCAAGCTCAATTAGAAATTGATCAATTGCAATGGGATCACTGGGATTGGACATGCTTGCAGCCAAACGGGTTCGCGCGGCTATTTCATCGGGAAAATAGTGCGTCTGCTGATCATCCCAAACCTGAATACGATGTTCTAGACGACGCAGAAAAACATAGGCCGCTTTTAAAGCTTCCACCTCTTCAGGCTGCAAAAGCCCCTGCTGCCCAATGCAATCTAGCACCTCAAGCGTTGGGCGCACACGAAACCGAGAATCAATCCCACCACGCATTAACTGGAACATTTGCGCTAAAAATTCTATTTCTCGAATACCGCCACGACCCAATTTAATATCGTGGGATCGTCCCTGATGACCAGAGGACCGTTTTTCCGCCTCAATCTGAATTTGGGCGTGTAAATCGCGAATTGCTGCGATGACGCCATAATCCAAATGACGACGGTAAACAAAAGGTCGAATTAGTTGATCTAGCTCCTTTTCGCAATCGGCATAAGCAGGGGAATTTATTGAAGGGGCAATTAAGCGACCTTTAATCCATGCATATCTCTCCCACTCTCTACCTTGCACCAACAGATACTCTTCCAACATATCCAGACTGCATACCAAGGGGCCCGAATCGCCATTAGGGCGCAGACGCATATCCACCCGAAAGACAAAGCCATTGGCATCGTGCTCTGATAAGAATTTGATGAGGCGCTTACCCATATAGGTAAACCACTCTTGATTCGATATCCTTTTGGGGCCACCTTTTGTTTCCCCTTCCTGCTCATATAAATAAATGAGGTCAATATCAGAAGAGAGGTTTAACTCTAGACCGCCTAACTTGCCCATTCCGACAACCATTAAGGGCATCTCAGCATCCCTCTCAATACTCCATGGGAGCCCAAAACGCCGTTTCAGATCTTCGCGGATATAGGCGATGGAAAGGCAAATACAGCTTTGAGCAAACTGACTTAGAGCATGGGTTACCTCTGTAAGACTAGCCATGCCATTCAGGTCGCGAAAGGCAACCCAGAGCATGAGACGCTGACGGGCCAAGCGCAAATTAGCCATAAATTGAGCATCATCTTGCGTATAACCTGCAATCATAGATTCGCAAGGACTTAAAAGTCTTTGAATACCCTCAAGATCAATAACTTGACCTCCTTGAGCTTCAAGCCACCCCACCCATTCAGGCCGAGCATTTAGCCAACGCTGAGCATAAGTGGAGTGCTCCCTTAAAACCTCGATTTGCCTAGAAAAATTGCCCATTCCGTCATCTTAATCCCGGACCAAAATCTCCTGCCAAAGCTTGGTATTCCTTAAGGGAGTGACGGATAATGGAGCCTATGCTTCAAAATATGATCCCGCAGCGCCCCAAGAGTGTGCTTCCTATACGCCCCGAAGGCCCTGATCGATCATGGCGTAAACGTGCTTTGATTCTTTTCGCTCTTGTTGTGGGACTCTTTGTACTTGGGCATCTAGCTATCCGCCTTGTGGTTTGGCCTCAAATCGAAAAGTCCAAACCGACATTAGAAAAACTCATGAGCGCCCGGTTAGGCGCCGATATCTCAATTGATGAACTAAAAGTCTCTTGGACGGGGATTCGCCCCAACTTTGAAATACAAGGTCTACGCTTTAATGGCCCGGAAAAAACCAAGCCCCTACTTTTTATTGAAACAATTAGCGGCGAGCTTAGCTGGGACTCCCTCTATCACCTCGCACCCTATTTTCACGATCTCAATTTTGACGGTGCGCAGATTTATGCCCAGCGTAATAATAAGGGCGTTATTTCAATAGCAGGAATACCGATACATGGTAATTCCGGAGATTACTCCGCAGAAAATTGGTTGTTTTCACAAAATAATATTGACGTAAGTAATGCCACTATTTTTTGGCAAGACTCTGAAAACAAAAAACTAAAGACTTCTATCGATATCCAAAGCTTCCATTTGAATAATGGGATCCGGAATCACTCCAGCGAAATTACGGTAACAACACCCTGGCATACCTCTCCAGTGAAATTTCAAGCTGATTTTCATCATCGGCTAGGTACACAAGCTGGCAATTGGCATGATTGGGTTGGGGATTTTTCTTGGGATTTTGTTGGTTTTGATCTCACCCAGATTTTTAAAGATTTTACGATTCCACTATACGCCTTAGAAGGAAATCTTAGCTCTAAAGGACATCTCAGCTTAGATGGTGGCGCCCCTGATGGCGGCGAGATGTCAATGGTCGCCGATCAATTAAAAGTTCAGCTCTCCAAAGAGGATGGCCCAATTCAATTTGGACATCTCGAGGGTAATTTCACTCAAGAGTCGGATCGTGGGCTTTTATCGGTAAGCGCCAAGACATTGGCATGGCGAGATATCGACAGCCCGAATAACGTTACCCTTGAAAATCTTAGCCCCATGACTTTCCGTTGGAGACCTCCAGAACCAGGTGGTGAAATTAAAGAATTTGGATTCTCGTCCCCAAAAATTTTAGTCAAAGATGCCAGCCTATTTGCTCGCAACTTACCGCTCTCAAAAAAAGTACGGCAGTGGATCAAAGTAGCAAATCCTGACGGTGAATTACAAAACGTAAATATGCATTGGGCGGAAAAAAAATCGGCCTTATCTGCACTCCCAATTACCGCAAACTGGTTTAGTTCAAATCAATTGGATTTTGATGTCAGCGCAAAACTGATTGACCTGAGCTTTACAGGCATCAACAGTTCGATCCCCAGCGTTTCTCATTTAAATGGCGTACTTTCTGCCAATGAAGATGCTGGCAGCTTTACCTTGACAGAATCACCACTGGAAGTCATCGCAAACAACCTATTAGTTGATCCCAATATTAGACTTGATAAAGCAGAAGGCAAAATTTCTTGGGAGAAAAAAAAGGGTAATTGGGCCATCACCGCTAAAAAGTTAAATCTTTCCAATTCAGAAATCACTACGACTCTTGACTTGATGTACGTTATTGGAGGCCCCAAGCAAAATGATCAGATGAGTCTTGATATGAGCTTTCCTAAGGCAAACATTGCTACTGCTTATCGCTATCTACCAGTTGGCATTGATGATGAGACAAAAAAATATTTAAGCAAAGCATTTAGTGCGGGAACCATAACAGATGGCAACCTTCACATTAAAGGCGATCCAGATCAAGCTCCTTTTGCAAAAGGAGTACCTGGTGAGTTATCTTTGACGCTGCCAATATCTGATGTCAGCTTTAAACCAGTGCCTGGACTTTTGCCCACTCAAGGCACTTGGCCTGAATTAAAAAATATTAGCGGTCAAATCAACATGCGAGAGTCTGCATTAAGTGTTGATATTGCACAGGCTAATTATCAAAAGGTGCTTATCAGTCAAGTGCACGCAGAAATACCTAGTGTGAGCGCGAAACAGATCATTCTTTCGCTCAATGTTTTAGCCCAAGGTAGCGCGTCAGAAATGTTGGATTACTTATACGCTTCACCCATTGGCAAGCAGCAGCCTAGTTTAGAAAAAAATCTATCGGTTACAGGACAAACAAGTCTAAATTTAGGATTAAAAATTCCATTTTCTGGTAACTCGAATACTCAGGTAGACGCAAAAATTGATCTCATGGACAATCGTGCGCAATGGGGTAATCTGCCCCCATTAGAAAAGTTACAAGGGAAGATTCGGGTTACGGAGATGAATCCAGAATTTGAAAATATCACCGCTAAATTCATGGGGGGAGGCCTTCAAATTACGAGTGCCTCATCTTCTGCTAATAACACTGCATTCAGTATTAATGGCGACATGAGCTCTAAATTTATTAAGACGTATTTAGCGGAGATTAAGGCACCCGAAGTCAATGCCCTGATTAACTCAATTAATGGGTCTGTTCAATATGAAGGTCTTCTAAACTTTAATAAGGCAGGCAGCGAAACTAAGCTTAATTTTGATCTGCGAAATTGGTCAAGTAATGCGCCAGCTCCTTTAAAGAAATTAGCTGGCACGCCAATGCTTGGTCAACTGACATTACATACCTACGCAAACAATAAGGGCAATACAAATCGCCTTGATTGGTCTGGTAAGTTTGGTGATCAGTATTTCACCGAGGGCGCCCTAGGCTATGACAATGAATTTCGTCACTCCTATGGGATAGGCACTGCAGCCACTTTGGCGCCTCAAGGGCTAGGACTAAATCTTCAAGTCAACGAGTTGGATTTGGACACTTGGCAAGAATTTCTCAAACCTCGAAAAGCCGAAGTTTCTAAAGAGTCTCAAGTTCAAGAGAATTTTCTGGATATTCCCGTTCAAGTGAACGCCCAAGTAAAAAAATTAACTCTACTTAAGCGCACATGGCCTGAAGTGAACTTTACTGTAGGTAATAAAAATCATGTCTGGCGGAGTCGTATTACTTCCCCTCAAATTTCTGGGCAAGCGTTCTGGCATGAAGCTAGCTCAGAAAATCCCAATGGACTAATCCGTGGTCGAATTGCGCATTTAAAAATTCCAGACGTTGATCCAGATCTTAAGCCCAGCGAAATTCCTGGCTTACAAAAAATTCCATCAAAAGCAACAACAACTAATGCCAATAAGAGCACATTAAGTCCTAACTCCATTCCCAGTATCGATCTTGTCATTGATGATTTGTCTTGGACAAAAGCAGAGTTGGGCCAGGTCAAGGTTTTGACAAAAACCCACTTCAATTTACTGACAATTGAATCCATTCAAATCAATAACCCCCAAGGAAGCACTACGGTCTCAGGCCAATGGGCGGGTAGCAGTCAAAACCAAGCAGAACATAACACCCTCAACATTGATATGAATATCAAGGACGCTGGGCAGATTGTTTCCCACTGGACTAATCAAAAAACCATTGAGGGAGGACAGGGGAAAATCAACGGGAAATTAGAATGGGATGGCTCACCCTTTAATACCGATTACGGTACGCTGTCTGGAAAGCTGAACTTAGATTTACAAAAGGGTCGCCTTTTAGAGGTAAACACCAGTGCCGCCAAGATATTAGATGTACTTAGCTTGCAAAGCTTATTTAGATTTGCAACTTTAGATCTACAGGGTAGCCTTGGAAATATTGTTACCAAGGGAACGCCCTTTAAATCAATAACAAGCAGCTTCGACATCAATAATGGTATTGCGAAAGCAAATCCATTTACGATGGAGCTTGATCAAGCCCGAGTCGCCATCAGCGGTGAAATTAATATCCCCAATGAGACTCAGGATCTGAGGGTAACAATATTTCCTAGCATCGATGCCACTGCAGGATCTTTGGCGGCATTTGTTATTAATCCCATTGTTGGATTGGGTGCCTTGGTTGGGCAATATTTAATTACCAATCAAATGAATCGCAATTTCCAAACCGATTATTTAGTCCAAGGCTCATGGTCAGATCCCGAAGTCATTCCCCTTGATCAAAAAGGCCAGCCCTTGGATCCCAAAATCCTAGAAAATATTAGGTCTAAGGGTTTGCTCATTGAGCAAAGTAAACCGAGTCCGTCTAACTCAGATCAGCAGACCACTCCAACTTCCCCTACCTTTAACCCCTCTTAATTTTTCATGAGCACTTCAGACTGCCCCGCAGAACTCAAAGTGGCATCCATCCAAATGGTGTCTACTCCTAATTTAGAGGAAAACCTTGCTACAGCAAGTAGATTGGTGAAAGAAGCCTCCATAGATGGGGCGCAAGTAGTTGTATTACCGGAGTACTTTTGCCTCATGGGTCTTAAGGACACAGACAAAGTTCAAGCAAAGGAAGTTTTCGGAAGTGGGCCCATTCAAGAGCAACTATCTGCAATGGCAAAAGATAATGCAGTGCATTTAGTTGCGGGTACCATCCCCCTTGAGGCCAAAGAAATTCATAAGGTTTTAAACACCACCCTAGTATTTGACGTCCAAGGGAAATCCATTGGACGCTACGACAAAATTCATTTATTTGGCTTTCAGACCCAAACCGAACGTTATCAAGAATCAGAAACCATTGAGGCTGGAAATGTGCCTGGACTCATTAATTTAAGCGTCGATGGAACAGAGTGGCGCCTGGGCCTGAGCATTTGTTACGACCTACGCTTTCCAGAGCTCTATAGAGCTCTTGGACATGTCGATTGCCATATTATTCCCGCTGCATTTACTTATACAACCGGAAAAGATCACTGGGAGATTCTGTTGCGTGCACGCGCTATTGAAAACCAATGCTATGTATTGGCATCAGCCCAAGGTGGTAAACATCTAAATCAGAGACGCACTTGGGGAAATAGCATGTTGATTGACCCGTGGGGTAGTATTTTGGCCAATTTTCCTGAAGGTGAAGGACTCGTTTCAGGCATTTTGAGCAAAGATAAATTAAACGAGGTACGCTCTAAGTTACCAGCACTGCAACACCGAAAGCTATAAATACAGAAAGAGCTGTCAAATTAAGATGATTGCACCAGAAGCGCTATTTCCTACCAAATGGTCAAAGCCTAAAAAACAGGCTGACTTATTAAAACTTGCGAAATCCATTTTGCTTGAACCTACCGGTTTATCTGAGCAAGATTTACATCAAACATTCGGCAGCATGTTTACCCATCGATTAGATGATGCAGATCTGTATTTTCAGCACACCCGTAGCGAGAGTTGGAGCCTTGAAGAAGGCATCGTCAAATCTGGAAGTTTTAATATCGATCAGGGCGTTGGAGTTAGAGCAATTTACGGCGATAAAACTGCCTTTGCCTATTCTGATGAAATCAACTTAGAAGCTTTAAGCAAGGCCGCTAAAGCTACGCGTGTGATTGGCCCTCAAGGCGGTAAACAGGCGGTAGCTAGCAAAATCTTTAGCCCTATCTCCAATAGACTGTACTCGGACTTAAATCCCCTGGACTCCCTACAGCCTAAGGAAAAAATTGCCCTGCTTGAAAGCATTGAGCGTCGTGCGAAGGCACGAGATCCCCGCATTATTCAAGTCATGGCCAGCTTAGCCGGAGAATTTGATGTAGTTTTAGTTGTCCGTGCCGATGGATTAATTGCTGCAGATGTCCGCCCATTAGTGCGTGTTTCTGTGCACGTGATTGCCGAGCAAAATGGTCGTCGCGAATCTGGTTCCTCGGGTGGTGGTGCACGCCATGATTATGCTTACTTCAATACAGACCTCATCAATCAATATGTCGATGAGGCTGTTGATGGCGCCCTCATTAACCTAGAATCACGTCCCGCTCCAGCAGGTCCCATGACCGTTGTAATGGGGCCCGGATGGCCGGGAGTTCTATTACATGAAGCTGTAGGTCATGGCCTAGAGGGCGACTTTAATCGCAAAGGGTCTTCGGCCTTCGCGGGTTGTATCGGCCAACGCGTTGCCGCAAAAGGGGTAACCGTGGTAGATGACGGCACACTTTCAGGCCGCAGGGGTTCTTTGAACATTGATGATGAAGGCACCCCAACGCAATGTACGACCCTGATTGAAGATGGGATATTGAAGGGCTATATTCAGGACAGTCTAAATGCCCGTTTGATGAATATGCCACTCACTGGCAACGGTCGCAGAGAAAGTTTTGCCTCTTTGCCAATGCCACGCATGACCAATACCTATATGCTCGCCGGCAAAGATGATCCTCAAGAAATCGTCTCCAGCATTAAACGCGGCCTTTACGCAGTCAATTTTGGTGGTGGGCAGGTAGACATCACTAGCGGCAAATTCGTGTTTTCTGCCTCGGAAGCTTATTGGGTCGAAAATGGCAAAATTCAGTACCCAGTCAAGGGGGCGACCATTATCGGTAGCGGTCCAGAGTCCCTTAAACAGGTTTCCATGATCGGAAATGACCTCAAATTAGACGGCGGCGTCGGGGTTTGCGGTAAGGAAGGACAAAGTGTTCCAGTTGGAGTTGGTCAGCCTACTTTGCGCATTGATAGCCTAACTGTCGGTGGTACGGCTTGATACGGCTTAAAATAGCCAGATGAGCCAACAAAACACTAATCCCGCTAATTGGTATGCCGCTGTAGATAAGACTTCGGATACTGACGATCAACGCATTCACAACATCACTGTTCTGCCACCGCCAGAACATTTAATCCGTTTTTTTCCGATCTCTGGCACGCCAACTGAGGCTCTAATCAGCCAAACACGTACCAAAATTCGCAACATTATTCATGGTAAAGATGATCGTCTATTGGTCATTATCGGGCCTTGTTCGATTCACGATCCCAGTGCGGCTATTGAATACTGTCAGCGCCTCTTGGTTGAACGCGAGCGTTTCTCTGGTGAACTTGAAATTGTGATGCGCGTATATTTTGAAAAACCTCGCACAACAGTTGGCTGGAAAGGCTTGATTAACGACCCGTACCTCGATGAGAGCTATCGCATTGAAGAAGGCTTGCGCATGGCGCGCCAAGTACTCATGGAAATTAATCGTTTGGGTATGCCAGCTGGTAGCGAGTTCTTGGATGTGATCTCTCCGCAATATATTGCTGACCTCATCTCTTGGGGTGCTATTGGTGCGCGTACTACTGAAAGTCAGGTGCATCGCGAACTCGCTTCCGGTTTATCTGCGCCGATTGGCTTCAAAAATGGTACTGATGGCAACATCAAAATCGCCACCGATGCCATTCAGGCAGCTGGACGTCCACACCATTTCTTATCAGTGCATAAAAATGGTCAAGTTTCCATTGTGGAAACAAAGGGGAATAAAGATTGCCACGTGATTCTGCGTGGCGGTAAAGAGCCTAACTATGAAGCTAAGTATGTCCAAGCGGCTTGCTCTGAGCTAGAAGCAGCAAAGCTTCCAGCCAGCTTGATGGTTGATTTATCGCACGCCAACTCTAGCAAGAAGCATGAACGTCAAATTGTTGTAGCCGAAGATATTGCCGAACAAATTGAATCTGGTTCACACAAAATTTTTGGCGTAATGGTTGAAAGTCATCTTCATGATGGCGCGCAAAAATTTACTCCAGGTAAAGATGATCCAAGCAATTTGGAATATGGCAAAAGTATTACCGATGCCTGCATTAACTGGGATGACTCAGTGAAGGTATTGGAGCGTTTAGCTACGGCAGTGAAAAAGCGTAGAAGCGTAAAGTAATAAAAAGTCTATTAAAGACAATCTGAACAGGCTAAATTTATTTAGCCTGTTTTTTTGTGTGGTTCCAAAGGATATCCGAACCACCAGCAGCCTGATTCAGCACCCTTGCCAAAACAAATAAAAGATCAGAAAGACGATTTAAATATTGGCGAGGAGCTTCATGAATCTCGACATCCCAGCCTAACCGAACAACAGAGCGCTCGGCCCTTCTGCAGACGGTACGGCAAACATGCGCCTGAGCAGCAGCGCGCGTTCCACCTGGAAGAATGAATTCAGTCAAAGGGAGAAGGGTTTCGTTGAATTGAGAAAGCCAAACGTCCAACTGCTTCACTTGCTCTGGCTTTAATAGTGTGTAGTTGGGAATGCACAATTCCCCACCTAAATCGAATAAGTCATGCTGCACCTGCAATAAAAGCTCTAAAAGCTCATGCGCCACACTTTCAGGCAAATGCTCAGTCAGCAAAACCCCAATTTCAGAGTTCAGCTCATCGACATCTCCCATCGCGCAAATCCGCAAATGATCCTTCTCTACACGGCTGCCATCGCCCAAACCTGTCATACCGGCATCACCGGTTCTGGTAGCAATTTTCGAAAGTCGATTTCCCATGCACTAATTATAGGTAAATGGCTAAAATGATCCACATGAATATGGTGACCCCACCCCCCGATCTAGCGGCTATTACCGCCCTTCAATCCAAACTTGTTACGGCTTTGCGCCCAATCCTCCCTGAGGGCCATCTACTTTGGGAGCCTGAGGACACAATTCCTTACGAATGTGATGGTTTAGCCGCATATAGACGTATGCCGCTAGCCGTGGCATTGCCCGAAACAGAAGATCAAGTGGCGCAAATTTTGAAGATTTGCCATGCCTTAGCGGTTCCCATTGTGCCCAGAGGGTCGGGCACGGGACTATCTGGCGGGGCGATGCCCATTGCACAGGGCTTAGTTTTATCGCTGGCAAAACTCAAAAAAATTGTGAGTATTGACCCTTTTACGCGTACAGCAGTAGTTCAGCCAGGAGTGAGAAATTTAGCGATATCTGAGGCTGTTGCACATCTTGGCCTGCATTACGCACCAGATCCATCCTCTCAAATAGCCTGCTCAATCGGCGGTAACGTTAATGAGAATTCTGGTGGAGTACATTGCCTTAAATATGGCTTGACCCTTCACAACGTACTTCGAGTCCGCGCCATTTTGATGAATGGTGAGATTGTGGAATTTGGTAGCCTTGCTCCAGACTCCCCTGGATTAGATTTACTTGCAGTGCTAATGGGCAGCGAAGGCATGCTCGCAGTAGTTACTGAGGTTACGGTCAAACTGTTGCCTAAACCGAAGCTTGCACGCGTCATTATGGCTAGTTTTGACGATATTGAAAAAGGTGGCAATGCAGTTGCTGCCATTATTGCCGCCGGAATCATCCCCGCAGGATTAGAGATGATGGACAAGGCCACTACGCGAGCTGTTGAAGAGTTTGTCCATGCAGGTTATGACCTGGAAGCAGAAGCAATTTTGCTCTGTGAATCAGACGGCACTCCTGAAGAGGTTGCCGAGGAAATTGAACGCATGACAGAAGTGCTTCAAAAAGCTGGTGCTAGCGGCATACAAGTCTCTCAGGATGAAGCAGAGCGCTTGAGATTTTGGAGTGGTCGTAAAAACGCTTTTCCAGCAGCTGGACGCTTAGCTCCAGACTACTACTGCATGGATGGAACAATTCCCCGCAGAAATATTTCAACCCTTCTTAAGCGCATTCATGGCATGGAAAAGAAATATGGACTGGCATGTCTCAACGTCTTCCATGCAGGCGATGGCAATATGCATCCACTCATCCTGTTTAATGGTGCTGACCAAGAAGAATGGCATCGCGCTGAAGAGTTCGGCACAGAAATTTTAGAGGCCTGCGTTGAATTAGGCGGAACCATTACCGGTGAACACGGTGTGGGAATCGAAAAAATTAATTCGATGTGTATCCAATTTGGTGAAGGTGAAAGAGAGTCCTTCTGGGGTGTTAAAGGGGCTTTTGATCCAGAAAAATTACTGAACCCAGATAAGGCTATCCCTACACTAACTCGTTGCGCTGAATACGGTCGTATGCGCATTAGCGGTGGCAAATTGCCTCACCCAGAATTGGAGCGCTTTTAATGAATCAGCATGGTAGCAATATTCACATTGAGGCATTCCGCGAGCAAATTCTTCAAGCAGCCAAGAGCAATACCTCTCTCTCCATTGAAGGCGGGGGCACTAAATCCTGGTATGGCAATCCGAATCCCTCCACCAAACTAGATACTCGTGGTTACTCCGGGATTTTGGAATACCAACCGGAAGAACTCGTCATTACAGCTTGTGCGGGAACGCCTTTAAAAGAAATAGAAATGGCACTCCAAGCAAAGAATCAAATCCTTGCTTTTGAACCACCTCATTTTGGGGAAACTGCCACATTAGGAGGTGTAATTGCCTCCGGTTTAGCGGGCCCAGCCCGTATAAGTGCTGGCAATTTAAGAGATTTTGTTTTGGGCGCCCGCGTGATGGATGGAAAAGGACAAGATTTATCCTTCGGCGGTAAAGTGATGAAAAACGTAGCTGGATATGATGTTTCGCGCTTGCTGCCTGGCTCCCTAGGAACCTTTGCCTTGCTACTGGAAGCATCTGTAAAAGTCTTACCGCGTCCAGCCGCTACAGCAACCTTACGTTGCCACGTTACGCAAGCACACGCATTGAAACTTTTAAATGAATGGGCTGGCCAACCGATTTCTCTTACCGCTAGTTGCTGGATTGGCTCTAACAATTCCGCAGAAAAAGGTGAGCTCACTATTCGTATATGCGGTGCATTAGCGGCAGTACATGCATCAGCCACTTTAATTAGCGTCTCCACTGGCGCCAAAGAACTGGATGCCACAACCGCATCAGAATTCTGGAAAAACCTACGTGAGCAACAGTTGGAGACCTTTGGAAATCTCTCAGAAAATGAAACCTTATATCGCCTTGCACTTCCTGCGGCATGCGGACCACTTCAAGCACCTGGTATGTCCCCAGAGATCGTCTTAGAGTGGCATGGACAACAACGTTGGTGGAAAGGTCCCGGGGATGATGAAACCTTTAGCACTTTAAAGACGTTGGCGAATGCGAATGGCGGACACGCAACCCGTTTTCGTCAGGGTAGCGAGGTAAACCCATCTAATCAACGCTTTACGCTACTTAGCGAACAAGCGCATTCCAAAGCTCTAGAAGTGGTTCAAAAACGGCTCAGAGCTGCTTTTGATCCAGCAGGTGTCTTTGCCACAAATCGTCTTTCGTAAGCCTTTTCTATGCAAACTCAACTCGCCCCCCAATATGCCAATACTCCTGAAGGTATTGAAGCAGCTCGTATTCTCGGTAAATGCGTTCACTGCGGTTTTTGCACAGCTACCTGCCCAACCTATCAACTGCTTGGCGATGAATTAGATGGCCCTCGTGGTCGCATCTATCTCATCAAACAAATCGCAGAGGGTCAAGCTCCTACAGAAAAAACACGTCTTCACCTAGATCGCTGTTTGACTTGTCGCAATTGTGAAAGTACCTGTCCAAGTGGGGTGCAATACGGCAATTTAATAGACATCGGACGTAAATGGGCGGAAGATAACACCGCTGCCAGACCATTGATGCAGCGTCTCACGCGCTGGGCACTTAAAGAAGGCTTAACCAAACCCACTATATTTAATTCAGCTATGGCTGTGGGTCGCTTAGTGCGTCCATTAATGCCCAAGGGTATTGCACGAAAAATTCCCGAGGCTAAAAATAAAGTTTTAGATGTCTCAACTAATCCATATGACAGACCCCAAACGACACACAGTCGCAAGATGGTACTACTCGAGGGATGTGTACAACCCGGCATGTTGCCAAATATTAATTCAGCAACTGCACGGGTACTGAATGCTTTGAAAATTCAATTGATCAGCGCACCTAATGCCACCTGTTGTGGTGCTTTGCGTTATCACCTTAACGATCAAGAAGGCGGCTTGGCTAATGCCAAACAAAATATTGATGCTTGGTGGCCTTTGGTTGAAAGTGGAGTAGAAGCAATTGTGATGACGGCATCTGGTTGTGGCGTTATGGTCAAAGACTATGGTCATTTATTTGCTAATGACCATGTTTATGCCAATAAAGCAAAAAGGATTTCCGAACTCACAAAAGATATCTCAGAAATACTACCCATGCTTCAAACAGAGTTAATTGAGATTGTGGGTACGGATCCTAAACCAGGAGTGGTTTATCACCCGCCCTGCACCCTGCAACATGGCCAGAAAATTCGTGGCAAGGTTGAAGGTCTATTAAGCAGCATTGGGATTAATGTACGTTTATGCGCAGATAGCCACATATGCTGCGGTTCAGCAGGCACTTACTCAATCACTCAACCAGAGCTCTCTGAGCAATTGCGTAAACAAAAATTAAATCATCTTCAAGCAGCCTGCGAGGAATCAGGTGCTGAGATTATTGTTTCTGGAAATATAGGTTGCATTACCCATTTACAACAAGATGACACTCCAGTTTTGCATTGGATAGAAATCGTGGATCAATTAACCACCAAAATACTTTCCCCACAAAAATGAGTCAGATTACTAGCAATCTCTTGCTTGTAAAACAGCGAGTGGAACTAGCAGCCCTAGCAGCAAAGCGAGACCCCAAAAATATTCAACTATTAGCCGTTAGTAAAACTTTTCCAGCGCAAGATATTGAAGATGCTATGCATGCAGGGCAAACCGCTTTTGGTGAAAACTATGTGCAAGAAGCTATTGAAAAAATACATCAATTAGCTAAATTACGCTCATCATTAGAGTGGCACTTTATTGGCCCACTCCAAAGCAATAAAACAAGAGAAGTTGCCCAAAATTTTGATTGGGTACATAGCGTCGATCGCCTCAAGATTGCTGAGAGACTTTCAGCTCAGCGTGGTGAATATCCCTCTTTGGGAGATTTACAAGTCTGCGTACAAGTCAATGTCAGCGAAGAAGAAAGTAAAAGCGGCGTCAGTCTTGACCAAGCTGATGCACTGTGCAATGCCATTGCCAAACTTCCACATGTCCATCTACGTGGCCTTATGGCCATTCCCGAACCTACCCCCGAGCGAGAAATACAAGAACAAGCCTTTGCTAAGGTGAGAGAATGCTTTACTGCGATTAAGCTCAAGCATATTCATGATGATGGATATGAATTTTTTGACACCCTCTCTATGGGCATGTCAGACGATATGGAAACAGCAATTGCACAAGGAAGCACTATGGTGCGAGTAGGTACCGCAATATTTGGGAAGCGCGATAAGATAACTGTATGAGCACACACATCAATCATTCAAATGCCCACATCACTTTCATTGGTGGTGGCAATATGGGCAGAGCCCTGATTAGCGGCCTCCTAGCCAATGGATTCGAAGCCAATCAACTCTCTGTTGTTGAAGCGAATGCATCTACCGCTATTGGACTGCATCAAGATTTTGGCGTACAGGTTATTGGAGCCTTAGATCAGATTGCCTTTGATTTCTCCAAAAATAATGTGGTTGTTATGGCCATTAAGCCGCAAGACTTTAATATTGTTGCCAAAGGCTTAAGTGCTAAACTCAAGCATGCCACAGCACCAGGCCCTTTGATCTTAAGTATTGCGGCCGGAATTCGAATAAAAGATATGAGTCGTTGGCTCGATCATGAACGTTGTGTACGAGCAATGCCAAATACTCCTGCGCTGATTGGCAAAGGAATGACAGGTCTCTTTGCTGATGCCGCAGTCAATGATGCAGATCGCGCTCTCGCTCAAACTATATGCACGGCTGTAGGACAAGCTGTCTGGGTATCAGAAGAAAAGCTGATGGATGCTGTGACTGCAGTATCTGGCAGTGGCCCAGCTTATGTATTTGCCTTCTTAGAAGCAATGCAAGCTAGCGGTGAAAAACTGGGGCTGGATGCCGTTACTGCACGCAAACTAGCGTATGCAACCCTTGAGGGCGCTACACAACTAGCCCACAATTCTGATGAACATGCAGGCGTACTTCGCGAAAGAGTCACCTCTAAAGGTGGTACTACCGCTGCAGCCCTAGAAGTCATGCAAGAACATGGGTGGCAAAATATTCTTGAAAAAGCCATTGACGCCGCTAGTGCGCGTGGCAAAGCTATGGGCGATGAACTAGGGCAGAGCTAGTCCGAGGACAATTCCTAAGAATAAAAATCCTCCCAACCAGTTATTGTGGCGAAAGGCTTTGAAGCACTCATCTCTACCCCTAGTCGATACTAATTTGAGGTGATAGAACACACATACAAAAGCTCCAAACCATCCCAACCAAAAGTAATGACCAAGGTTGGCAATGTGGGCGACCCAGATCTGACTGAGAAGCAAAACTAGATAACTGATTGCGATTGCCAGGACTTCAAAGTGGCCAAAAGTAATGGCCGATGTACATAAACCTAAACGTAAATCATCATCTCGATCAACCATGGCATAAGCAGTGTCATAGGCAATAGCCCAAAAGATATTACCGATAAATAAAATCCAGGCTTCAGGAGGAATGAAATTCAAGACCGCCGCATAAGCCATCGGAATACCAAAACCAAAAGCAATTCCTAAAACCGCTTGAGGAATTGCAAAGAATCGCTTGGTAAAGGGATATAGAGTTGCGATGAATAAGGCAAATAGGGAAAGTTCTTTAGTGAGCGTATTCAGAGGCTCAATTAATAAGAAGGCAAAAAATGCCAATAACGCTGCAACACCAAGAGCCTCTTTTCCAGAAATGATTCCACTCGTAACGGGTCGACCTTGTGTTCTTTTGACATGGCGATCAAAATCTTGGTCAGCATAATCATTGATGGCGCAGCCTGCACTGCGCATTAAAAATGTCCCTGCTATAAAAATTACCAATATGTTGTAAGCAGGAAATCCACCGCTTGCTAACCAGAGCGCCCAAAGTGTTGGCCACAATAGTAATAAGGTTCCAATCGGCTTATCTATACGAATCAAATATCCATAAGCGATTAAACGATCGCGAACCAAGGAAAAATTCACTCCCATATCAAGCCTTTAAAAATTCTGCGCGTGAGCCTAACCATCTCTCTAGATGGCGTTCAACCAAATTAGCATGCTCATTTAATAAACGATCTGCAGCCTGTTGAGCTAATTCAATTAACCACGCATCTCTTTGTAAATCAACAAATCGGAGCATGGCATCTCCAGATTGCTTTGCACCCAATAATTCTCCAGGGCCACGAAGAGAAAGATCTCTCTCTGCAATCACAAAACCATCGGAAGTTTCTCGAAGTGTTTGCAGGCGCTCTTTTGCTGCCATCGAAAGAGGCTCTGCATACATTAAGATACAAACAGAATCGGCAGAACCGCGCCCTACCCGACCCCTTAATTGATGAATCTGAGCGTAACCAAATCGCTCAGCATGCTCAATTACCATTAGGGCGGCATTCGGAACATCTACCCCAACTTCAATTACTGTTGTGGCAACTAAAAGCTGAATTTCGTTTGCCTTAAAAGCGGCCATTACAGCAGCTTTCTCATCCGCTTTAAGACGACCATGCACTAATCCCACCTTGAAATTTGGCAAAGCCTGAGTAAGTTGTTCAAAACTTTCAACGGCAGTTTGTAACTGTAAGGCTTCTGACTCTTCAATCAAAGGACAAACCCAGTAAGCCTGTAAACCCTTAACCAACCAATCGTTCAAGCCTTTAATTACCTCTTCTCGTCGCGCGGCTTTAACAACCTTTGTAACGATTGGCTTGCGACCTGGAGGCAACTGATCAATTACTGAAATATCCAGGTCAGCGTAATACGTCATTGCTAAGGTGCGCGGAATAGGCGTGGCTGACATCATTAGCTGGTGACAATAAAACAGCTCAGACCCAACACGTTGCTGAATCTCTAAACGTTGCCTCACTCCAAATCGATGCTGCTCATCGATCACCGCTAAACCCAATTTCGCAAAACTCACTGACTCCTGAATCAAAGCATGAGTACCAATAATGAGCTGAGCTTCTCCACTTTCAATCAACCCTTGAGCCAATCTCTTTTCTTTGGCTTTTAAACTGCCAGAGAGCCATGCTACTTTGACACCGAGGGGTTCAAACCACTCCTTCATTTTGAGGTAATGTTGCTCTGCCAATATTTCAGTAGGCGCCATTACGGCAGCCTGATATCCATGATCCATCGTTCGAGCAGCCGCCAAAGCGGCTACGACAGTTTTGCCACTTCCAACATCACCCTGTAGTAATCGGTTCATCGGAAAGTCTTGTGAAAGATCGTCACTCATTTCCTGCCAAACTTTTTCTTGGGCCTGGGTTAGTTGAAAAGGCAGAGCCTTTACCAAACCTTCTTCAATACTCTGTAATCCTTGAATTTTTTTAAAAGTAGGTGCCCGTCTTTCCCTGCGAATTGCATGTGCTCGCTTTAAAGAAATTTGTTGAGCCAACAACTCTTCGAACTGAACCCGACGCCAAGCTGGATGCGTGCGCTCTAATAAATCCTGGGTGTCTGCACCAGCAGGCGGTTGATGTAAATAAGTAATTGCTGCTTGTAATGGTGGCCACTGATGATCCGGCAACAGCTTTGCCATTAAATCTGCTGGCAAGAACTCGGCAAGACCTTCTTTTAGGCTCGCATCAGACAAGGCAACATTCACGGCCTTACGGATGATTGCTTGAGATATGCCTGCGCTTGCTGGATAAACTGGGGTCAAGCTGGTTGCCAATGGGGAATCTGGGGTTACCGCACGAACTGTTGGATGAACCATCTCAGGACCTTGATAACCCTCCCTAATTTCCCCACGCACTCTGATATGAGTTCCTATCGCCATCTGCTTTTGCTGACTTGGGTAGAAATTTAGAAAGCGTAGCTGCAAACTGGCAGTGTCATCCTCAATCGTGACAAGCAACTGCCGTCTAGGCCTAAATAAGACTTGGATATGAGAAACCACACCCTGCGTCTGGGTAGAGTTAAATCTGCCATGAACCAGCGCTTCCTCAATGGAATAAAGCTCAGTCTCGTCCTCGTAGCGCGAAGGTAGATGCAAAGCTAGCGCCATGGGAGTGTCTAAACCCATTTTTTGGAGGGTAGTTGGCTTTTTAATTGGCGTTTTCTTAGTGGTCATGGTTAGAATCCAAGCTCTGATGGTAACGCTATGAAACTTTCTGACTTCAATTACGACCTCCCACCTAATCTAATCGCCCAACACCCTTTGGCGAATCGGACCGATAGCCGCCTCCTCGAGGTAAGGGCTACAGGGACTAACCCTGTCCAGCTATTAGACAGGCAATTTACAGAAATTCTTGACCTTATTAGGCCAGGGGATTTATTAGTTTTAAATGACACCAAAGTCATCCCAGCCCGTTTACACGGGAAAAAAGAAACGGGAGGCAATGTTGAGCTCTTAATTGAACGAATTAGTGGGGATAAGCAGGCATGGGTGCAAATCCGGGCTTCCAAGGTGCCAAAAACTGGCTCTATCGTTCATATCCACAACAAGATGGGGGAAACCTTTCCTGTAGAGATGATTGGGTATGACGGACGCTTTTATGAAGTGCGCTTTCCAGAGAATGTTTTCGAACTGTTAGAGCGGTTTGGAGAGCTACCGCTACCCCCTTACATTGAACATTTACCTGATACCGAAGATGCGCAGCGCTACCAGACAGTGGTTGCCAAAAACCCTGGTGCAGTCGCTGCCCCAACAGCTGGCTTGCATTTTGATGAAGCGATCTTGACGAAACTTCAAGAAATGGGCGTTCGGCAAGCTAGTGTGACATTGCATGTTGGCGCCGGCACCTTTACCCCTGTCCGAGAAGAAGATCTGAGCAAGCATCGGATGCATCACGAATGGTTTTCTGTACCAGAAGCAACGATTGCCGCAATTGAGCAAACCCATCGCTCCGGTGGGCGAGTCATCGCAGTGGGCACAACCAGCCTACGCGCCCTAGAAAGCCAGGCTCTTAGCAAAACCAGTAGCGGTGAAACCAATTTATTTATAACGCCTGGTTTTGAATTTAAAACGGTAGATTGTTTATTGACCAATTTTCATCTGCCAAAATCAACCCTATTAATATTGGTAAGCGCCTTTGCTGGTATGGAAAATATCCAAGCCGCCTATCAACATGCCATTCATCAGGAATACCGCTTCTTTAGTTATGGAGATGCGATGTTCCTCTGTCGACTCGAGAATACAAAGCTATGACCAAACCCGTACATTTCAATATTTTGGCGCGTGATTCGCAAAGTCCAGCCCGGCTTGGTCAATTGGATCTCCCACACGGTAGTGTGCAAACACCGATTTTTATGCCGGTTGGCACCTATGGCACCGTTAAAGCAGTCACACCGCGTGATCTTCATGAAGTCAAAGCCCAAATTATTCTGGGAAATACATTTCACTTATGGTTACGCCCAGGCTTGGATGTAGTGAAAAAACATGGTGGCCTGCATCGCTTCATGGGCTGGGATAAGCCCATCCTGACAGATTCCGGTGGTTTTCAGGTTTTTAGCTTAGGTGCTTTAAGAAAAATTTCTGAAGAAGGGGTAACTTTTGCCTCCCCCATTAATGGCGACAAATTATTTATGTCTCCAGAGGTTTCCATGGAGATTCAGGCGGTTCTTAATAGCGATATCGCAATGCAATTTGACGAATGCACTCCCTATGAGGTCAAAGGGCAAGCAACTTCTGAGAAAACAGTACGTCAGTCCCTAGAAATGTCTTTGCGCTGGGGTGACCGCTCTCTAAAACGTTTTAGAGAGCTTGAAACCGGTAATGGACTGTTTGGAATCGTTCAAGGGGGTATGTTTGAGAATTTACGTGAATTCTCACTAGATGCCGTGAGTCAACAAGGATTTGATGGGATTGCTATTGGCGGGCTATCGGTTGGTGAGCCTAAGCCTGAATTCGAGCGCATTTTAAATTTTACCGCCCCGAAACTCCCTGAACATATGCCTCACTACCTCATGGGCGTAGGCACGCCTGAGGACCTAATTTTGGGGGTCAGCCTGGGAATAGATATGTTTGACTGTGTCATGCCAACCCGAAATGCTCGAAATGGCTGGTTGTTTACCCGTTTTGGAGATCTCAAGCTGCGTAATTCTGGGTATAAGGACGACGATCGCCCTGTGGATCCTACCTGCGCCTGCTATACCTGCCAAAATTTCACCAGATCCTATTTAAACCACCTCCAAAAAGCCAATGAGATTTTGGGCTCGCAGCTCAATACCATCCATAATTTGGCCTACTACCTTCAGTTAATGGCAGAAGTTAGAGAAGCTCTGAGCAAAGACCGTTTTAGCGCTTATCGTGAGGAATTTCGCAGCAATCGGCAACGTGGCGTAGAGCCTGGCCAGGATTAATAGCTCTATGGGGGTATATAAACCCCCAAATCACCTCCCAAGCCTCACACAGTTTAGAATTGCGGGTTTACGGCTTTGCTTTAAAAGCCTAAAACTCAAGCAGTTTCCAATTGGTAATTAACGGAGGTTTTGTATGTGGATTAGTAATGCTTTTGCCCAAGCTACGGCTGCGGGCGCAGATTCATCAAATGGTTTGATGAGCTTCCTTCCCCTGATTTTGATGTTTGCAGTTCTGTACTTCATCATGATCCGCCCACAGATGAGACGTCAAAAAGAAACCAAAGCCATGATTGAAGCATTGGCTGTTGGCGACGAAGTAGTGAGTGTTGGTGGCATCGTTGGCAAAGTGACTGCATTAAAAGATCAGTTCCTGACTGTTGAAATCGCAGCTGGTGTTCAAGTGCAGATGCAAAAAGGCGCTATCACTACCGTATTGCCTAAAGGCACATTAAAGTCTGCATAAAAGTCTCTCAATATGAACCGCTACCCACTCTGGAAATATTTAGTCATCGCCGTTGCCTTGCTGATCGGGGGACTTTATTCATTACCCAATTTCTACGGTGAGGCACCTGCGGTTCAAGTCTCGTCCGCCAAACCAACCATTAAGGTTGATTTGGCGACACAGTCTCGGGTCGAAAAGATTTTGAGTGACGCGAATATCAGCATCACGGGTATCTTCTTTGAATCTGCTGGTCATGTAGGCTCGATCAAAATTCGCTTTAACAACACCGATATTCAGCTTCGCGCTCGCGACCTATTGCAACAGCAATTAAACGTAGATCAGAATGATCCAAATTACACAGTTGCACTAAATCTCCTTTCCAATACACCAAGTTGGTTAAATGCAATAAATGCTTTACCAATGCCTCTTGGTTTGGACTTGCGTGGCGGTGTCTACTTCCTATTGCAAGTCGACATGAAGGGCGCAGTTCAAAAGAAAATTACCTCATTAGCTGGTGATATTCGCAGTCAACTGCGTGATAAATCGATTCGCCATCAAGGTATTGATCGCAATTCAGATTCCATTAGCATCAATTTTGGAAGCACCGAAGAGGCAGATCAAGCTCGCTCTCTCTTAAACACCAGTCAACCTCAGTTGATTTGGGAAATTAAATCTACTGGTGGTACGGCAAAGCTACTGGGTGAATTTAAACCGAGCTCATTAAAAGAAATTCAAGATAACGCCGTTAAGCAAAATATCATTACCCTAAATAAACGTGTAAATGAATTGGCAGTTAAAGAGCCCGTCATTCAACAACAAGGTGCGGAGCGCATCGTGGTTCAGCTTCCTGGCGTACAAGATACAGCTCGTGCTAAAGATATTATTGGCCGCACAGCCACTCTCGAGTCCCGCTTAGCAGATCCAATAATGTCCACCATTGCTCTGGGCGAAACACCTCCTCCTGGTATGGATGTTTTCCGCTTTGGTGAAAATCGCCAAGGTGTTTTCAAAAAATCTGTGATTTTTAGTGGCGACAGCATTACCGATGCAAGCGCAGGCTTTGATCAAAACCAACGTCCTGCTGTGAATATTTCACTTGACGCTACTGGTGGTCGCGTTATGCAAGAAGTTACCCGTGAAAACATTGGTAAACCGATGGGAATGATTCTGTTTGAAAAAGGCAAAGGTGAGGTACTCACTATTGCAACTATTCAAGGTGAGTTTGGATCGAAATTTCAGATTACAGGTCAACCAACAACAGAAAGTGCCAATGATTTAGCGCTGCTATTACGTGCAGGTTCATTGGCAGCCCCAATGGAAATTATTGAAGAGCGTACGATTGGACCGAGCTTAGGCGCTGAAAATATTGAAAAGGGATTTAAATCTCTTTTGATTGGATTTACAGCAATTTCTATTTTCATGGTGGTTTACTACCTTTTGTTCGGTACATTCTCCGTAGTTGCTTTGGCAGTCAATTTATTGCTTCTGATTTCTATCCTTTCCATGCTGCAAGCAACACTCACCCTTCCGGGTATTGCTGCGATGGCTTTAGCTCTAGGTATGGCCATTGACTCAAACGTATTAATTAATGAACGCATCCGCGAAGAACTCAGAAATGGTGCCGCGCCTCATACTGCTATCGCTGTTGGCTTTGAGAAGGCTTGGGCAACCATTTTGGATTCCAACGTCACAACATTAATCGCTGGTCTAGCATTGTTGGCATTTGGCTCTGGCCCTATTAAAGGCTTTGCGGTGGTTCACTGCCTGGGCATTTTGACATCGATGTTCTCCGCCGTCTTCTTCTCACGTGGTCTTGTCAATCTTTGGTATGGCAGACACAAGAAGATTCATAAACTCGCTATTGGCCAAGTTTGGCGTCCAGGGGAGAAATAAGCCATGGAATTTTTCCGAATCAAAAAAGATATCCCATTTATGCGCCATGCTTTGGTGCTCAATGCGATTTCCTTCATCACCTTCTTAGCAGCTGTTTTCTTTCTCTGGCACAACGGCCTGCACCTGTCCATCGAATTTACTGGTGGAACTGTGATGGAAGTAAGTTATCCACAAACCGCACCACTGGACTCAATTAGAGCCAATGTCGAGAAGTTGGGTTATGCGGATACTCAAATTCAGAACTTTGGTAGCTCTCGCGATGTCATGATTCGCCTTCCCCTGCAAAAAGACGCAGAGGGCAAGTTGATTTCTTCGGCAGATCAAAGTGCTGCCGTGATGAATACATTGGACCCCAGTTCTTCTGGAGTCAAATTACAACGCGTTGAATTCGTAGGACCTCAAGTTGGTCAAGAACTTGCTCTCGATGGTTTGAAAGCCTTGATCTTTGTAATCATCGGTATCGTGATTTATCTGTCTTTCCGCTTCGAATGGAAGTTTGCTGTAGCGGGCATCATTGCAAACTTGCATGATGTGGTGATTATTCTGGGCTTTTTCGCCTTCTTCCAATGGGAATTTTCTTTATCCGTATTGGCGGCAGTACTTGCGGTACTAGGTTACTCAGTGAATGAATCCGTAGTGATCTTTGACCGTATTCGCGAGAACTTTCGCAAATACCGCAAGATGAATACCCGTGAGATTATTGATAACGCCATCACCAGCACAATCAGCCGAACAGTCATTACCCACGGCAGTACAGAAATGATGGTTCTGGCAATGCTCGTATTTGGCGGACCTACTCTTTTCTACTTTGCCTTAGCACTGACTATCGGCATCTTATTTGGTATTTACTCTTCTGTATTCGTTGCTGCCTCATTAGTAATGTGGTTAGGTGTTACGCGTGAAGACCTGGTCAAGAGTGATAAAAAGCCTGATGACAATTTGCGTAATGATGACCCTAACTTTGGGGCAAAAGTTTAGTCTAAGCAGGAATTTTTAGGCTATGACTTGCTGATCAAGAGCGGCTAATATCTTTTTAGTCGCTCCTTGATGCTCAATTGAATAAGTCTTTGCAGCAACCGCCATCGTTTCCAGTGCCACTGGATTTAATAGCAAAGACTTCAGAGCTTCCATTAAAGCAATTGACCCACCCAAGAGTAAATCACCCTTGATGCGTTTTGCAGCGCCAACTTCTATAGCGTCCAGAGCCGCCTGTTGAAAATTATAGGTATGCTCACCTAGCAAAACAGGACAACCTACCGCGCAGGCTTCAATCAGATTTTGACCACCGAACGGCAATAAACTGCCGCCCATCACTACAAGATCAGAAGCGCTGTAATACATTGGCATCTCACCCATGGAATCACCTAAAAGCACCTCAAGCTCAATCATATCGGCCTCAGCCATGTCTCCAAGTATTGCAGGCCACTCACTGCGGCGGCGGAACTTGAACCCAGAACCACTAATTTGATCCGCGACCTCAGAGAATCGCTCTGGATGTCGCGGCACCAAACATAACAATGGCGGCACTTCAAATGCATGACTTAAGAGTAAATCTTTCCACGCTTTTAAAATGATGACTTCTTCGCCATCGCGCGTGCTAGCGGCACAAACCATCAGCCGTTTTTCAGCATGAATTGCTTGCTTTAAAACTTTACCTTGCTGGATCAGGCCTTCATCAAGCGGAACATCAAATTTAAGATTGCCCACAATTTCTACATTGCTTACACCAAGACTGCGGTAACGCTGGGCATCAAATTCTGTTTGGGCCAAAATGCCAGCAAATGCCTGAAACAACGCACGACCTGCTTTACCGAATCGATTGACCCGGCGAGCACTTCTCTCGGACAGGCGGGCATTCACTAAGAACAAAGGCAGTTCAATTTGCGCGCAATAAAAAACAATCGTGGGCCAGGCTTCTGTCTCCATAAATAAACCCATTTTAGGTTTAAAAGTTTTCACAAAACGGCTCACTGACCAACAAAGATCGTAAGGCAAATAGACTTGCTCAATTTGACCAGAAGCAATTGCATTGACAAATAAGGTCGCACCTGTGCGACGGCCATTAAGCGTCATATGCGTTAATACAATAGATTCACCACGTGCAAGATAAGCATCGATCAATGGCTGGGCAGCGCGTGTTTCACCTACGGATACCGCATGAATCCAAATTGCGCCCTGCTTAATGGGCTTGTTATAACCAAAGCCCAAACGCTCAGGAAGATAACTTAAGTAATCAATGGAATGTCGTGCACGCCACGTTAAACGAATGAATGCCAAGGGCAATAACAAGTGCCACAACAACTGATAAACAGCAAACCAGATCCGGGGACGCGCCCCGTATTCGGAATGGTGATTCAAACTCACTTTTTAAGACGTTCGGTTAACTCAACCGCCTTACCTAAATAAGACGATGGAGTCATCTCAAGCAGGCGCGCTTTTGCATCTTCTGGAATGTTTAAACCGCGAATGAAGGTCTGTAAATCTGCTTGATTAATGCCCTTACCACGTGTGAGCTCCTTGAGTTGCTCATACGGGTTCTCAATACCAAAACGACGCATTACCGTTTGAACCGGTTCTGCCAATACTTCCCAACATTGATCTAAATCCTCTGCAATAGCAGCATGATTTACCTCTAACTTGCCCAGTCCGCGTAATGCACTGTCGTAAGCCAAAACACTGTGGCCGAATGCTGGGCCAAGATTACGCAATACTGTGGAATCGGTAAGATCCCGCTGCCAACGAGAGATGGGCAACTTCTCAGCTAAATGACGCAATAAGGCATTAGCTATACCCAAATTCCCTTCGGAGTTTTCAAAGTCAATCGGATTGACCTTGTGCGGCATAGTTGAAGAACCAATTTCGCCAGCTTTGGTACGTTGTTTAAAGTAACCAATTGAAATGTAGGCCCAGAAATCACGGTCCATATCCAATAAGATCGTATTCGCACGAGCAATGGCATCGAACAATTCAGCCATACCGTCATGCGGCTCTATTTGGATCGTATAGGGATTAAATGTTAGGCCTAAGCGCTTTTCAACAACCGTCTTTGAAAAATTTTCCCAATCAAACTCAGGGTAAGCAGAGATATGGGCGTTGTAATTACCAACAGCACCATTCATTTTTCCAAACAAAGGTACAGCGGCAATCATAGCGATAGCACGCTCTAAACGTTTGGCAATGTTCGCCATTTCTTTACCCAAAGTACTTGGGGATGCTGGCTGTCCATGAGTGCGTGAAAGCAATGGTACTTTGGCATTTTCAATAGCTAAATCACTTAAAACTGTAAGAATCTTGTTCAATTGCGGCAATAGGACTTCATCACGAGCACCGCGCAACATTAAGCCATGAGAGGTATTGTTAATGTCCTCCGAAGTACAAGCAAAGTGAATAAATTCGCTTGCCTTTAACAAGTCTGGGCGACCAGATACTTTTTCTTTTAAGAAATACTCAACGGCCTTCACGTCATGATTGGTAACAGCCTCAATGTCTTTAATGCGCTGAGCATCTTCATCAGAAAAATTCTCAGGCAAAGAAAGAAGGAATTGCTGATCGGCGGTACTAATTTTTGGCACATCAGGCAGTCCAGCGTCAGATAGCGCTAATAGCCAATGAATTTCCACAAAAATGCGTTGACGCATAAAGGCCGCTTCAGACAACCAGGGTCTAAGAGCATCAAGTTTTCCGGCATAGCGGCCATCTAGAGGGGAAAGTGCATTAAGAGTAGAAAGCGGCTGACTCACGGATAGTGCCTTTATATTGATTGGTTCGATAAAACCTGATTTTAATGTGTTCTCTAGCTCAACCCTTTCCTTATTGGATGGCTATACTTGGTACTATGAAACTTATCGGATCCCTCACTAGCCCCTATGTACGTAAAGTACGCATTGTTTTCTCTGAAAAAAAGGTCGATGTTGATCTAGAGCTAGATAATGTCTGGGCCGCAGATACCAAAATTAACTCTTCAAACCCCCTAGGTAAGGTTCCTTGCCTGGTTTTGGACGATGGCGAAGTTATCTATGACTCCCGCGTTATTGCTGAGTATGCCGACACCCTAAGTCCTGTTGGAAAGCTTATTCCAGCCTCCAGCCGTGAGCGCGCAACTGTCAAGACCTGGGAAACATTAGCTGACGGAATTACAGATGCCAGCATTTTGGCCCGTTTAGAAGCAACGTGGCGTCCTGCGGAGCTACAAAGTCCGGCCTGGATAGAACGCCAAATGGGCAAAATTGACGCGGGACTTAGTCAAATGTCTAAGGAGCTTGGAGAAAATGCTTGGTGCCATAGCAACCAAATGACATTAGCTGATATTGCTGTTGGCTGCGCTTTGGGATACTTATTATTCCGCTTCCCAGCTATCGAATGGCAATCTCAACACCCCAACTTAGATCGCCTGTATCAAAAATTGATGCAAAGAGCCTCGTTTATCGAGACTGATCCACCAGCGGCTTAATTTAATAAATCTTGTATTAGGCTAATTGTTCTAGGGTTTTTAGGCGGAAATAATTCCGCCGCCCAGACAAATATCACCGTCATATAAAACAGCGGATTGACCTGGGGTTACAGCCCATTGAGCTTGCGGGAAGGTTAGCTGAAAACTCAAAGGTACATCAGAGCTCAGCAAAAACTCACAAGGTGCATCGACTTGACGGTAGCGTGTCTTGGCTGAATACTTCCCAGGACTTGGCGCATGACCAGAAATCCAATTGGCATCAATGGCCGCTAGGGCATTACTTAAAAGCCAAGGATGCCCATGACCCTGAGCAACATATAGAGTGTTGTTGGGCATATCCTTACGAGCAACATACCAAGCATCCCCATTACCATCCTGACTACCACCTAGGCCAATGCCCTTGCGTTGACCAAGCGTAAAGAAGGCTAGACCCATGTGCTCACCAACTACTTTGCCTTCTGGGTTTTTAATGGGCCCAGGAGTGCGTGGCAAGTAACGGTTTAGAAACTCTCTAAAGGGACGCTCGCCAATAAAGCAGATGCCAGTCGAGTCTTTCTTACGCGCATTGTGCAGACCAATATCTTCTGCAATTTTCCGGACTTCAGTTTTAGGAATCTCCCCCAAAGGAAAGAGCACATTGGCCAACTGCTGTTGAGTCAAGCGATGCAAAAAGTAACTTTGATCTTTGCTCGCATCAACAGCCTTCAAAAGCTGTACCCGACCCTCTCCATGGCGCACACGAGCATAGTGGCCAGTTGCAATAGCATCAGCCCCTAAACTCATCGCATGATCCAGGAATGCTTTGAACTTAATTTCTGCATTACACAGTACATCTGGATTAGGTGTGCGTCCTGCGGCATATTCACGTAAAAACTCCGCAAATACCCGCTCTCGGTATTCCGCAGCAAAATTCACCGCTTCAACATCAATCCCTATGAGATCGGCTACCGAGACAACATCAAGCCAATCTTGACGAGAGGAACAATACTCATCGCTATCATCATCTTCCCAATTTTTCATAAAAAGGCCAATAACTTCATAGCCTTGCTGCTTTAGCATCCAGGCTGCCACGGAGGAATCCACGCCTCCAGACATCCCAATCACGACTTTGGATGGCTTTACAGGGGGAATTGCTGAAGAATTTAACGGGATCATCAAAAAATGCGAGAATTCGATATAAGCTGAAAACCCCATTGTAGAAGTCTTAGTCAAATCTTAACTAGAATATCGTTAAGATTTGCACAATGGGTATAAGGGTAAGTAAATAGGTGCTTTTTGACCCATTTAACTAAAATAGATTTTTAAAAAAATTAGCATTTGGAGATATGCCATGCGCATAGGAGTGCCACTTGAAATCAGGCCCGGGGAAACTCGAGTAGCCGCCACCCCTGAAACCGTTAAGAAACTCATCGGTCAAGGCCACCAGGTAGTCATTCAAAAGGATGCTGGCGTTCAAGCAAGTCAACCAGATTCAGCCTACGAAGCCGTGGGAGCAAGCATTGGAAGTGCAGCTGACGCCTTAGGCGCAGAAATCGTACTCAAAGTTCGCGCACCAGAGGCTACAGAACTCAAGCATCTTCAAACTGGCAGCGTCCTAATTGGAATGCTTGACCCGTTTGATAACCACAATATCGAAGCAATGGCCGCGCAGGGCATTACCGCCTTTTCTTTGGAGGCAGCCCCCAGAACAACTCGCGCACAAAGCATGGACGTCCTCTCATCTCAGGCCAATATTGCTGGCTACAAAGCGGTCATGATCGCCGCCAATGAATATCAACGCTTCATGCCTATGCTGATGACTGCTGCTGGCACAGTAAAAGCGGCCCGCGTCTTGATTTTGGGCGCTGGGGTTGCGGGTTTGCAAGCCATTGCAACCGCAAAGCGTTTAGGTGCGGTCATTGAAGCTTCTGATGTGCGTCCAGCTGCCAAAGAGCAAATTGAATCCTTGGGTGCGAAATTCGTTGACGTACCTTACGAGACCGATGAGGAACGCGAGATCGCACAAGGTGTTGGAGGTTATGCACGCCCAATGCCTGATGCTTGGATGAAGCGTCAGGCTGCATTAGTTGCAGAGCGAGCGCAGCAAGCTGACATCGTCATTACTACCGCTTTAATTCCTGGGCGTAAGCCGCCAGTTCTTTTGCATAGCGATACGGTTGTCAATATGAAGCCTGGTTCAATCGTTATTGACTTAGCTGCAGGACGTGGTGATAACGGATCAGGAAACTGCCCACTTACCCAAGCCGATCAAGTGATTGAAGTAAATGGCGTAAAAATTGTTGGCTATACCAATCTAGCCAGCATGGTTGCTGCGGATGCTTCTGCACTGTACTCACGCAACGTACTCGATTTTATGAAACTCATCATTGATCAAGAGGCGAAGTTAGTTATTCCAAGTGATGACGACATTGTTACTGCCTGCTTAATGTGTCGTGATGGCCAAGCGATCCGTAAAAACTCATAGAACTTATTCATACGAAGGAAACACCATGGATCTCGCTGCCTTTCAAAGCATCCTTACAGTTCAAAACATCACTGTCTTTGTGCTCGCCATTTTTGTTGGTTATCACGTGGTATGGAATGTTACCCCTGCATTGCACACCCCACTCATGGCCGTAACGAATGCCATCTCGGGCATCATCATTGTTGGCGCCCTACTACAGACTGAAGTCATTGGCGGAGATGAAATCACCCTTACTAGTGTGATCGGTGCAGTTGCTGTCTTCCTGGCATCAATCAATATTTTTGGTGGCTTCATGGTCACCCGTCGCATGCTTGAAATGTTCAAGAAAAAAGCCCCCAAAGCTGATGCGGCTGGAACTAAATAAAAATAGAAAAAGACCAATAAAGAGACCAAATTCATGTCAAACATCACAGCTATTTCTTACCTCATTTCTTCAGTGTTGTTCATCCTCGCTTTGCGGGGACTATCCTCACCAACCACTTCTCGTCAAGGCAATACCTTTGGCATGATCGGCATGTTGCTTGCCGTGATTACCACTTTCGCAATTCCTGACTTCAAGCCTGTTTTCTCCTTGATCATCGGTGCGATTGTTGCCGGTGCGATTATCGGCACCATTGCTGCTAAACGCGTACAAATGACAAAAATGCCAGAGCTTGTTGCTCTGATGCATTCTTTTGTAGGCTTATCTGCTGTATTGATTGCAATAGCGGCGGTATTTAACCCTGCACATGACCACACTGGCGCGCAAAAGATTGAACTCTTTATTGGCGCATTTATTGGAGCGATCACCTTTACCGCCTCTGTCATTGCCTTCGGTAAATTATCTGGCAAGGTCAGCGGTAAACCCGTGAGCTTTGGTGGACAGCACTTACTTAATCTCATCTTAGCAATCACCATGGTTGGCGCGGGCGTAACCTACTATTTAACTGGTAGTCATGCAGCCTTCCTAGCAATGTGCGCTGTGGCTTTGGTTTTAGGCGTGACATTAATCATTCCAATTGGTGGAGCAGACATGCCAGTGGTTGTATCGATGCTCAATAGCTACTCCGGATGGGCTGCTGCAGGCATTGGTTTTACTTTGAACAATCCAGTATTGATTATTGCTGGTGCATGCGTAGGATCTTCTGGAGCCATTCTTTCTTACATTATGTGTAAGGCAATGAATCGTTCGATTCTGGCAGTGTTGCTCGGCGGCTTTGGGGCTGAAGCTTCTGCTGGCGGCAGTGATGATAGCGGCCCTAAGAATTACAAAACTGGCTCGCCAGAAGATGCGGCTTTCTTGATGGAAAATGCTGACACCGTAATTATTGTTCCTGGTTATGGCCTCGCAGTTGCACGCGCCCAGCATGCCCTAAAAGAACTCACCGAAAAACTCACTCATCACGGTGTGACAGTTAAATACGCAATTCATCCCGTTGCTGGTCGTATGCCTGGGCATATGAACGTTCTTCTGGCTGAAGCCGAAGTTCCTTATGACCAAGTATTCGAGATGGAAGATATCAATAGTGATTTTGGACAAGCTGATGTGGTGTTGGTGCTTGGTGCAAATGACGTAGTTAACCCAGCAGCACGCACTCCAGGTAGCCCTATCTTTGGCATGCCTATCTTAGAAGCCTTTAAAGCTAAAACGATCATTGTCAATAAGCGCTCTATGGCTGCTGGCTATGCTGGTCTAGACAATGAACTTTTCTATATGGATAAAACCATGATGGTCTTTGGTGATGCGAAGAAGGTCGTTGAGGAAATGGTCAAAGCAGTAGAGTGAGGATTTAAGCCAATAGATTTAAGGCTCTAACCACTAAAAAGGCTTGCTCTAATAGGCAAGCCTTTTTACATTACGCTCTTTTAATGATCGACCCTAATTACAACAGATATCAAAGTAACAAATAAAAAACGCCTGGTCTTTTGAACCAGGCGTTTCTGTTTCTACAGCTAGGTAGCTGAGGAAATTGGGCAATTACATCATGCCGCCCATTCCACCCATGCCGCCCATTCCACCCATATCAGGCATACCGCCACCAGATGATTCATCTTTTGGCGCTTCACAGATTGCACAATCAGTTGTCAACAACAAGGATGCAACAGAAGCCGCATTAACCAATGCAGTTTTTGTCACCTTAGTTGGGTCGATCACGCCTTGAGCTACGAGGTCGCCATACTCACCAGTTGCTGCGTTGTAGCCGTTATTACCCTTGCTAGCCAATACCGCATTAACAACAACACTTGCCTCGTCGCCAGCGTTAGATACAATGATGCGAAGTGGCTCTTCCATAGCGCGCAATACGATGCTAATACCAGCGTCTTGATCAGGGTTATCGCCCTTCAATCCTTTGATACCTTGCATAGCGCGTAACAATGCTACGCCACCGCCAGGAACAATACCTTCTTCAACAGCAGCACGAGTTGCATGCAATGCATCATCAACACGAGCTTTCTTCTCTTTCATTTCTACTTCAGTAGCAGCGCCAACACGAATCACTGCAACACCGCCTGCCAACTTAGCAACGCGCTCTTGCAATTTTTCTTTGTCATAGTCACTAGTAGCCTCTTCGATCTGAACACGAATGTTCTTCACGCGAGCTTCAATCGCTTTAGCATCGCCAGCGCCATCAATGATGATGGTGTTTTCTTTGCCTACTTCGATACGCTTAGCTTGACCCAAGTGCTCAAGAGTTGTTTTCTCAAGTGTGAGACCAATTTCTTCAGCAATAACAGTACCACCAGACAAAATAGCGATGTCTTCCAGCATTGCTTTACGACGATCGCCAAATCCTGGAGCCTTAACAGCACAAGTTTTGATGATGCCGCGGATGTTGTTTACAACCAAAGTTGCCAAGGCTTCGCCCTCAACATCTTCAGCAATAATCAATAGTGGACGACCTGACTTTGCAACTTGCTCGAGTACTGGGAGCAAATCACGGATGTTGCTAACTTTTTTGTCAAACAAAAGGATGTATGGACTTTCCAATACAGCAACTTGTTTTTCAGGTTGATTAATGAAGTAAGGAGAGAGGTAACCACGATCAAACTGCATACCCTCAACAACTTCCAACTCATCTTCCAACGACTTGCCATCTTCAACAGTAATTACACCTTCTTTACCTACTTTTTCCATTGCTTCAGCAATACGCTGACCAATGCTGTAATCGCTATTAGCTGAAATTGAGCCAACTTGAGCGATTTCTTTAGTAGTTGTACAAGGCTTGCTGATTTTTTTGAGCTCTTCGATAGCGGCGGTTACTGCTTTGTCGATACCGCGCTTCAAATCCATAGGGTTATGGCCTGAAACTACATATTTCATGCCTTCACGAACGATAGACTGAGCCAAAACAGTAGCGGTAGTTGTACCGTCACCAGCGATGTCAGCAGTTTTGGAAGCAACTTCCTTAACCATCTGAGCACCCATGTTTTGAAGTCGGTCTTTGAGTTCGATTTCTTTAGCTACGCTTACACCGTCTTTAGTGACGAGTGGGCCGCCGAATGAACGCTCCATTACGACATTGCGACCTTTTGGTCCCAAAGTTGTTTTCACTGCGTTAGCGAGAATATTGACACCCTCAACCATCTTGGTACGGGCGCTATCTCCAAATACAACGTCTTTTGCTGCCATGATTGAATTCCTTTCTTAAATGCTCAATTACTTCTGAACAACAGCCATGATGTCTTCTTCGCGCATAACGAGAAGTTCGTCGACACCGACTTTTACTGTTTGACCTGCATATTTACCAAACAACACGCGATCGCCAACTTTGACGTCAGGTGCATTTAACTTACCGCTGTCATCACGCTTGCCTGGACCAACTGCTAGTACTTCACCTTGATCAGGCTTTTCGGCAGCAGCATCAGGGATGATGATTCCGGAAGCAGTTGTTGATTCTTGATCTAAACGTTTAATGATTACGCGATCATGTAAAGGACGCAGATTCATTCCTTCTCCTAAGTTAGTAAGTGTTAACTAAATAAAATATCAATATAAATCAATGACTTGAATCCTCTTCATGCAAAAACTAGGGGAAATTTACTTATTTACATCCCGTTTAGCACTCACATGGAGGGAGTGCTGATTATATAGGTCTGGATTCCAGGATTTCAAGGGGCAAATCGCCATAAATTCTTTAAGGAATTAGCCCCTATCTATACTTTGGACGGGTACTTAAGAAGATTCCTACAGTCGAATCAATCCTAAAGTCTTACTACCCCAATCCTTCATGCCTAGACTGAATGCCATAGATTGGAGAATGCAGATGAGCCCAAAATCCCGGCTGTATACACTTGTAAAAGAATGGAAGAACAAACCCTTCCATGAGGTCCGCGACGTCTGTGAGACCCCCTGGCTTGGCATGAGCGCCGAAGCCCTAGAAGGACATCAATCCTGGTCCAAGCAACAGTCGAGTGGTCACGAGCCTATATTTAACCAAAAGGGATCCAAGCTCACCGGATCTTTTTATCGTCCACTACTGGCCGCTACTGACGCTGACTTACTACGTCAATTTATCCAGGGTTTAGATGCCATCTCCTACTGGTATCGCAGCGGACGATTTATTCCTGGAATACTACCTATTCCTACTCATGCCTTCGCTTCTTGTAGCTTTGTGGATGCCTTAAGCGATTTGATTTTGAACTCCCGACTTCCAGTTGGCTTAGTGATACTCGGCATTCAATCTCCCCCTAACCCAGATCTCAAAATCTCTTTTGATGAGGGCTTGCTACGCCTAAGGAGACTTGGAGTCCTTTTTCATCTGACGCAATTTAAGGGAACAAGCCAAGAATTGACATGGCTTGAAGATCTGCAGATTGAAGGGATACACATCAACATGTCGCAAATCAGAAATGTCATGCCAATAACAGGACTGATAAAGCAATTAAAAAATACACAAATCCAAATTTATGCAGCCAATCTTACTTTAGTCAAAGACCTAGAAAATGCCACCGAACTTGAAGTAGATCACTGCTATGGCGGCCTGATGATGTCAGCCATTAGCCGACACCAAACATTACACATTAACGATAGTCAAATCGCTAATGCCATTTTTTCGTTGCACCATCATAAAAACCTCAACCAAAACGGAGATAAGTAATGAGAAAACGCGTAATGTTAGTTGATGATCATCCAGTCATGTTAATGGCACTAGAAAGTATATTGAAAGATCAATTATTTTTTGAAGTCGTAGGGAAAGCTCAGAGTGGTGAAGCATGTTTGAATTCCATCAAGGAAATTAAACCCAATATGTTGATCCTAGATTTAGACATGCCAAAAAAAGATGGCTTTGATGTTATTCGCAGAGTGAGATTGTTGCATCCAAATGTGCGTATTTTAGTTTTATCCAGCATGGATGAAGCGGTTTATGGCGGAAGGGTTCGCTCATTAGGCGCACATGGTTTTGTCAATAAATCTGTTGGCCTAGAAGTTATTCTGGCGGCCTGCGTGGCAATCTCTCAGGACTACAACTTTTTCACCCATGGCAAAAATGGAAATACTTCTTTAACCGATAACGATAAATTAGCTTCGATTTCTGATCGCGAACTCCAGATCATGAAATATCTCGGGAAGGGCAATACCAATCAACAAATCTCTGATAGATTGCATATCAGCAATAAAACCGTTGCGACATATAAGACTCGCTTATTTGACAAGCTAGGAATTGACAACCTTGCAGCCCTTATTTTGTTCTGTCGCATCAATCACATTACCGAAAGTTAATGCTCTTCATGCATCGGTTCAAAAAACTGTGGGCGTTGGTTTATGGCGTTTTATTTTTTATTGCCGTCAATCATTCGGCATGCTCAGAGTCACTTGCCCCAAAAGAACAGAACTGGATCGATGCAAATCCCATTGTTCGCTTTAGTATTCATGAAAAATACTCTCCCTATTTTGAGATAAACCCAAATGAACAGCAAGGTGGAGTCTTTCAATTAATTCTTCATAAATTGGAAGAATTTACACATCAAAAATATATACCTGTATGGCGTAAATCTGATCAAGAGGGTTTAGATCAACTGTCTCAGGGCAAGGTGAGTTTCATCATGGATCCACCAATGCTTTCTGAAGTGGAGCTTCAACTAGGGTCCCTCTCTAAACCTATCTTATGGGGGCATGATGCAATTTTGACAAGAAAATCTCCAAATTCAAACGAAACGCCTCATTTAGAAAAAATTGCTTTTTTTGATCGCGGATACGAGGATCCACCTATACGATCTGAGAATAGACAAGACATATCCATTAGCTCAGAGAAATTAATCGCATCACTGTTAATAAACGAGGCTGATGTTTTAGTATTGCCCCTTCGTTTAGCGATACAGCTAGCAAATTTACACAATGGCGAGCTAAAAGTAGATGGCCTATATAAACGCGAACCATTTTCCTATCGATGGCTAATCTCTCATACCGATGCACCCTTACATGAAATTCTTGAGTTATTTCTCAATGGGTTAGATCCAATAGAGTCTGGCAAGCTATTTGCTATCGGGGACTTTGCAAGACCTCAATCTAACAATATTCAGATCCCAAAAATTTTGGGAGGCCTCACTACCTTAGGAATTTTAATATTGGGAAGTTGCTTGTTCTACGCTTGGAAAAGAAATCAACTTGTCCAAAATAAACAAAGGGTCGAGTTGATCGCCTCTAAAGAGCTTGCTGAAAATGCCAATGCTGCTAAATCAGCATTCTTGGCAACAATGAGTCATGAAATTCGCACCCCCATGAATGCGATATTAGGAGTTCAGGAATTACTGATTAAGAGTCAACAATTTCCATCAAGTGACAAGCCCTTATTACAAAGTGCTCACGCTTCTGCGGAATCACTTTTAGGGATACTCAATCAAGTACTAGATTTATCCAAAATTGAAGCTGGTAAATTTACTCTCAATCCAGCGCCTCACTCTCTAAAGAATCTTATTGAAGATATAAACACTACTTTTACAACAGTCGCTCAGAAACGTAATCTCACATTGCGCATTTTTACTGATAAAAGAATTTCTAAAGTATTAATGGTCGACCCACTAAGACTTAGGCAAATTCTGCACAATCTTTTGAGTAATGCGATTAAATTTACCAACCAAGGAGAGATCTATTTTTCAGTCACCGTCTTGGCCGATGACTATGCCGGACAACTCATTGAGTTTAGAGTTGTGGATACTGGGGTAGGTATGGAAAGCTATGAAATCGAAAGGGCTTTGGAAGCATTCGAACAATTACCGCCCACCAAAAATATTGACAGCTTAACCAACCATCAAAATGGTACCGGTCTAGGTCTAACAATTACGAATCATTTGGTTGTCGCAATGAATAGTCGCTTATATTTTGAGAGCGCACCTGGCTTTGGGAGTAACGTACATTTTGCTGTTGAACTTCCAAGAACCTCTGCTGCCCCGCTCGATTCTTGTCCTCATAATTTACCTTCAGGTACTCAAGCACAATTTATTTCAAATAAAGAAAACGGGCGAAATCGATGTCTTCATGCATTAGTGGTGGAAGACCATCCAGCAAATCGCCAAATACTATCTTTGCAATTGCAAGCGCTCGGCATCAAAGTATGGGTCTGTGAAAATGCTAGTACCGCACTATGTCTCATTGGAGAAAATCGCTTTGACCTTATTCTTACAGATCAGTCAATGCCTGGAATGCAAGGCGCTGAACTAGCCAAGGAAATCCGGACTCGCGGCAATAAAGAAATGGTAATTATTGGTGTCACAGCTGATATTTATGCCCTAGACTCTCGTCATCAATTTTTAGCAGCCGGCATGAATGGAGTTCTCATTAAGCCCCTTAGCTTAACTGCCCTAGAAATAGAATTAGCCCGCTATTTCAAATTAGTGGAACCCAATTCTTCAGAAATCTCTCAACGATTCAACCCTTCTATGCCCTATTCTTTTGATGCCTTCCAAAATCTTTTAAATGAGAATCCTGAGCACATCCTCATCATTCTTGATGAAATCAAAAAGGTCCACAATGAAACGCTATTGGAACTCAAAATATTGTCTGCCAGCAATTCTCTGGAGGATAAGCAATTTAGAAGCATGGTTCATAAAATCAAAGGGGGCGCTCAACTCTTAAATGCCCAAGAGTTTATTAAGCAATGTCAAAGCTTTGAGAGCGGTTCAACCACCCCTGAAAAAGTCATTCAATTCATGAGGATCCTGGAGGAGCAAAATCAGATTATTGAAAGTTATCACATCAAATTTAGCGCCTGCTAAGATTTATTGCTTCATGGATGCCTCTATCGATTTTTAAATAGGGTGGATCAAGGTTTATCCTATTGGGAATGAGAAAACATCAATATCCCTTTATGACAAGCTTTCTTCAAACCACCCCTCAAAAGATATTGAGACTTTTAGGCACCCTTCTTCTACTTATTTCTGGCCTTTGGTTCACACCCACAGAAGCTGCTGATTTAGTATCGCAAGAAACTGCTCTTCAATATATCCCCAAGGCAGTTGCCAATAGCCTTGAAAAGAATCAGATCCCCAAAGAAGCTATTAGCATTTCCGTGATGGAATTGGAGCCAGGGCGCCCTGGTAAAAATACCACTAAAACCGCCCTGGACTGGCGCTCCACCCAAGCTATGAATCCCGCTTCAACAATGAAGCTTTTAACCACCCTATCTGGTCTAGACATACTGGGGCCTCAATACCGTTGGCGCACCAAACTCTTCACCGATGGTTTTATTCGGCAAGGGACCCTAAAGGGCAATATTTATCTACAGGGAACAGGGGATCCAAAGTTGGTCCCTGAGGTATTAGCCCGAATGATGAAAGATCTCCAGAATTTAGGTATTCAAAAAATTGATGGCAATCTTTTATTTGATAGGAGTGCCTATGCACCAAGCGTCATGGAAGCAAATACGATTGATGGCGAGTCTCTGCGCTCTTATAACGTTTCCCCAGACCCTTTGCTTTATGCGTTTAGGACTTTATCTTTTCAGCTTAGTAAAGCGCGCAATGCCGACTTCATTGACATCAGCTACACGCCTTCATTATCCCAATTTAAGATCGTCAATCAAATGCAGCTAGTTGATAAGACATGCGATAACTGGAAGAAAGATGTTCACTTTGAAATCAGTCCCGAGGTAATTGACACTACTCCACCTCCAGATCTCACAGCGAAGTTTTTAGGGGTATTTCCAGCAAACTGCAAAGATGTCAATTACAACATTGTTGCTTTAGATGCCAATACCTTTTTAACCCAAGGGTTTTCTGCGGCATGGGAAGCGGCTGGTGGAGTATGGGTGCAACCCCCAAGCGGAAAAAATGAAATTGTTCCGATCTCAGCCAGATCCCTTCTTCAATTTGACGGAAGCAATCTCGCAGATGATGTTCAAGATATTAATAAATACTCAAACAATGTCATGGCACGTCAACTGATGCTAACTTTAGCATTGGAAAAAATGGGCAAACCTGCCACTACTGAAAATGGGGGATTAGTTATTCAGGGGTGGCTTAAGGAAGTGGGCTTACAGTTTCCCGAACTCATTATTGAAAATGGGGCTGGTTTATCGCGCAATGAAGTGATTTCTGCAGAACATATGAATCAGCTTTTACTAACCGCTCGTAATTTGCCAGTTGGCCAGACTTTCTATAACAGCTTGCCTGTCGCAGGTACTGACGGCACGATGAAAAACCGTCTTCTGACTCAGCTAGGGAAATTTCTAAACTTCAAACAAAAACCTGAAGCAAGAATTAAGACCGGCACTCTTTCTGATGTCAGAGCAATCTCGGGCTATGTAACGAGCAAATCCGGAAAAATATATCTTGTAACTTCCTTCATAAACCATCCCAATGCATGGAAGGGCTTAGAGGCACACGATCAACTGCTAGCGTGGCTACTTGAAGATGGGCCAGAGCCAAAGCAAGCACGCTGAAGTCGATCTCTTACACCATCCCATTCCTCTCCAGGGGGTGGCTCAGGAAACAAGATCAAGTCCCATCCCTGATTATCTAAATCGCGTAAAAATCGATAAAGGCGGCTAGCAAAACCAGTGCTGTCACTAGGCACGATCACCTCTTCGAAATGGACCGATGGATGTCCATCGTTACCCAAAGAAGATTCGGAGTCCCAGACAGCCACAGCAACCCGGGATTTAATATCAGGAAACTCGCTTAAAGCATCCAACACACGCCCTGGGGCATATAAACGCAACGGGGTTGTTGGAGCGTAATGGGCACGCATACTGCCCGAAACACGTGGCGTTAAATCCTTATTGATCGCCTCGCCAGCTTGATAAACCTGAATGCCCGTTTTATCAAAAATAGCTCTTGGAGTAATGACGCCTGGCCTTAACAATACTGCACGATCACCCGAAGAAAGATCAATGATGGTGGATTCGATCCCTACTTCACAATCACCACCATCCAGAATCATCAAATCCAACATACCCTCAAATTCATTACGAACATCTGCCGCACTAGTTGGTGAAACCTTCCCAAAACGATTCGCAGATGGTGCTACAACACCACCCTTAAATTTGCGCAGTAACTCTTGCGCCACAGGATGAGCAGGCGCACGAATTGCCACAGTATCTTGGCCACCAGTTAACTCATTCAAAACACTTTTGTCTTTTTTAAATACCAAAGTGAGCGGACCCGGCCAAAATGCATTAATCAGCAACAAAGCCTCTTCAGACAAATCCCGTACCCAAGGACTCACTAAAGAAGCCCAATCAATCTGTGGGGCATCAAATTTATCTGGGGCTGCTAAATGGACGATAAGGGGATGTGTTGACGGCCTACCCTTAGCAGTAAATATCTTTTTAATTGCATCTGGATTTTTTGCATCAGCACCCAATCCATAAACAGTCTCAGTTGGAAAGGCTACAAGACCGCCATCGCGCAAAGTTTGAACTGCTTCGTTAATTAATACTGATGACTGCAACGGTTTGCTATTAGAGGGCATTACTTACGGCTCAATTCCTAATTCGCTAGCAACAACTGCACAGCTTTGACGAGCTTGGTTAATGGATTCACCTAAGCAATTTATGTGACCCATCTTTCTCCCCATACGAGGATCAGACTTTCCGTAAAGATGTAATTTAGCATCCGAATGGGACAGCACTTTATTCCAAGCAGGCTCAGTAACCTTATCTTCTTTACCCATGAACCAAAGATCGCCAAGCAAGTTCAACATAGACACTGGGGTTAATAAGCGTGTATCACCAAGAGGTAAGCGGGCCATGGCCCTTACCTGCTGTTCAAACTGACTAGTCACACAAGCATTCATTGTGTAGTGACCTGAATTATGTGGGCGTGGCGCAATCTCATTAGCAACGATATCGCCACTCTTTAATACAAAGAATTCAACACATAAAACACCAACATAATCAATTTTACGAATCAAGGCTTTTGCAGCCTCAATAATTTTTTTCTCTTGCTGCGGTTTTAAAGCTGGAGCAGGTACCGTAGAGGTATGCAAAATACCATCTCGATGAATGTTCTGCGAAACGGGATAGGCAACCACCATATCGTCATAACCCCGCACAACCAAAGCAGAAACTTCAAAATCGAGATCCAAGCGTTTTTCTAAAACGCAAGGCACCCGACCCAATTCATTCCAGGCGGAAGTTAAATTGACAGCTTCATAAACAGTAACCTGTCCTTTGCCGTCATAACCCATACGAGCTGTTTTCAAAATGCCGGGGAAAAGCTCTGCTGGCACATGTGCAATATCAGCATCATGTTCAATTACAAAATTGGGGGCTGGCCCGATATTCGTTTCCGCCCTCCAGGTTGCTAAGAATTTTTTCTCTGCAATGCGGTTTTGCGCCAAGGAAACACAACTACTACGTGGAGCAACGAATACACCCAGAGATTCAAGTTCATCTAAGGCTTGGGCAGGAACATTTTCGAATTCAGTACTAACAGACTTGCATAACGCCGCCATTTCTTTGAGGGCGGCAGGGTCTGTGTAATCAGCTTGAATAAATTTCTCAGCAATTGAACCTGCAGGACTATCTGAACTAGGATCTAGTACACAGACTTTATAACCCATAGCTTGGGCAGCTTGAGTAAACATTCGACCCAATTGACCGCCACCTAAAATTCCTAAATACGAACCCGGCAAAATGGGCTCTAAAAATTCTGCCATCTTAATTAGTATCCCGGCAAATTCATTGAGCGTGCAGCTTCAGTTTGCTTGGCACGGAAATCTTCTAAACGATTCGCTAAAACGGCGTCATGCAATGCTAAATTTGCAATGACGTGCAAAGCAGCATTAGCTGCACCAGCTTCACCAATAGCAAAAGTCGCAACAGGGATACCTTTAGGCATTTGGACAATAGAGTGCAAAGAGTCTTCTCCACGAAGATATTTGCTTGCGACAGGAACACCGAAAACAGGAACAATCGTTTTGGCGGCAATCATGCCAGGAAGATGAGCGGCACCACCAGCGCCTGCAATAATGGCTTGCAGTCCATTAGCCTTTGCTTTTTCTGCATATTCAAACATGTCATCTGGCATGCGATGTGCAGAAACAACTTTAGCCTCATGGGCAACACCAAATTGCTCAAGCATTTTGGCGGCATGTTGCATCGTCTCCCAATCTGAATTGGAGCCCATGACTATTCCGACTACTGGCTTCTTGCTCATTTACCTCTCCAAAAACCCTAAATCCTTAATAAGACCTTATTATCCCAGCCTTTTTAGACTGACAGTCAATTAGGATTGTGTGAGGCGAGTTAAAGCTTCGCGATACTTTTGAGCTGTTTTTTCGATCACGCTAGCTGGCAACTCTGGTGCCGGCGCAGTTTTAGGCCAAAGCTTGCCATCCACAACAGCGGTTTCCAACCAATCACGGACAAACTGCTTGTCGTAAGAAGGTGGATTAGCGCCTACGTAATAGGTTTCTGCAGGCCAAAAACGAGAAGAATCGGCAGTCAAGATCTCATCCATCAGAACTAACTGGCCCGCATCATCCAAGCCAAACTCAAACTTGGTATCAGCAATAATGATGCCTCGAGTTGCAGCATATTCAGAGGCCTCTTTATACAGGCGAATGCTGACTTCGCGAATTTGTATGGCTAATTTCTCGCCAATGAGCTCGATCACTTTTTCAAAAGAAATATTTTCATCATGCTCACCTACATCTGCTTTAGCCGCAGGGGTAAAAATAGGCTCAGGAAGTTTCTGGGCATTTTCCAAGCCCTCAGGCAGGCTAATTCCACAAATCTTGCCCGTTTCCTTGTAATCCTTCCAACCACTACCAGCAATATAGCCACGCACTACGGCCTCTACCAAGATGGGCTTGAGACGTTTAGCCACTACCGCACGACCTCGAACCTGATCAACTTCATCAGCAGCCACTACGGTAGCAGGATCAATTCCAGTCAAGTGGTTAGGAATCACTGCGGCCAATTTATCAAACCAGAAATTGGCCATTTGATTCAGTACTACGCCTTTTTCAGGAATAGGCTGCCCCATCACAACATCAAAAGCAGATAAGCGATCAGTAGTGATCATCAATAATTTGTCATCACCAAGTGCATATACATCACGCACCTTTCCCTTAGAAATTAAAGGCAATGACTTAATGGAAGTTGCATATAAGGCGGTCATATTTCAATCACTTCACAATCTGGGCTAATTCGCCACTCTTATAACGCTCAGCCATTTTTTCCAATGAAATAGGCTTAATCTTTGATGCTTGTCCAGCAGAGCCAAATGCTTGGAAGCGAGCGATACAAACCTTTTTAGCCGCCTCGCGCGCTGGCTTCAAATAATCTCGAGGATCAAACTTGCTTGGGTTCTCAAATAAATAACGACGAATTGCGCCTGTCATTGCCAGACGAATATCGGTATCAATATTAATTTTGCGAACACCATTTTTGATACCTTCTTGAATCTCTTCTACTGGGACACCATAAGTTTCTTTCATGTCGCCACCGAATTGACGAATCTCAGTTAACAATTCTTGGGGAACACTTGAAGAACCATGCATGACCAAATGTGTATTCGGAATACGCGCATGAATTTCTTTAATGCGTTCGATTGCCAAAATATCTCCAGTGGGCTTCTTGGTGAACTTATATGCACCATGGCTTGTACCAATCGCAATTGCCAATGCATCACATTGAGTTGCCTTTACAAAGTCGGCTGCTTGCTCAACATCAGTCAACAACTGCTCTCGTGTCATTTTTCCATCGGCGCCATGACCATCTTCTTTATCACCTTGCATGGTTTCAAGAGAGCCCAATACACCAAGCTCTGCCTCAACAGTAACTCCAATCGAGTGAGAGAACTTCACCACCTCTTTAGAAACATCAACGTTATATTCATAACTCGCAACTGTTTTACCATCGCCCTCTAAAGAGCCGTCCATCATTACGCTAGTAAAGCCACTTTTAATTGCTGCCATGCAAACTGCTGGACTCTGTCCATGATCCTGATGCATTACGACTGGAATATGTGGATAAGCCTCTACTGCAGCTGAAATCAAGTGACGTAAAAATGCTTCACCCGCATATTTACGAGCACCAGCTGACGCCTGCATGATCACGGGAGAATCTGCTTCATGAGCAGCTTCCATGATGGCAGTTACCTGCTCTAAATTGTTAACGTTAAATGCTGGCAAGCCATAGCCATTTTCAGCAGCATGATCCAAGAGTTGTCGTAAAGATACTAAAGCCATGGTGTTCTCTTAATTCTAGATTGATAAATACATCGTTAAAAGGAAGTGTCGATTTAAAACTTACACTTATGTGACATGAATAATTTTGAGGTTATTAGTGCCGCCTGGCTCGCCCATAGGCTCACCAGAGGTGAGCACTACGGTGTCACCTTTTTCTACGGCGCCCAGATTTTTTAAACACTCTTCCACTTCACGCAAAGCGGCTTCCCGCTCTTTGGTGTAATTAAGGTTGATAGGAAAGACATTGCGATAAACACTTAAAGAGCGTTGCGTTGCAAGCTTTGAAGTCAAAGCAAAAATAGGCACATGAATATTGTGTCGACTCATCCAAACTGCGGTTGAGCCCGAATCAGTTAAAGCAGCAATCGCAGATGCATTTAAATGATGTGCGGTAAATAAGGCGCCCAAGGCAATAGTTTGATCAATGCGAGTAAAAGTTTTATCCAAGAAATCTGCATCTAACTGAACGCGATCAGACTTTTCTGCCTCCAGGCAAATCTCCGCCATCGCTTTAATCGTTTGGACTGGATACAGACCAGCAGCCGACTCTGCAGAAAGCATCACGGCGTCCGTACCATCCAACACAGCATTTGCTACATCGCTCACTTCTGCACGAGTAGGGACTGGAGCACTAATCATAGACTCCATCATCTGTGTTGCGGTGATCGCAAATTTATCAGCCTCAATTGCCAACTTAATCATGCGCTTTTGCAAAGCAGGAACAGCGGGGTTGCCTACTTCAATGGCAAGATCGCCGCGGGCAACCATGATTCCATCGCTTTCAGCGATGATGCTTTCCAAGGCCTTTGGAACAATCGCCTCAGCACGTTCCACTTTTGCAATCGTTTTGACTTTTCCAACACCATACTTAGCGCTGGCCGCATCTGCCAATCGACGGGCATAAGCCATATCAGCACCATCTTTTGGAAAGCTGATTGCTAAAAAATCAACGCCCATTGCAATGGCTGCATCTAGGTCAGCAATATCTTTTTCTGTTAAAGCGGGTGCTGTTAAACCACCGCCAGCACGATTAATTCCCTTATTGTTTGATAAAGGTCCACCTTGAATGACGCGAGTAAAAATCTCTCCGCCTTTAACGCTTTCAACACGCAATACGATCAGGCCATCATTTAACAATAGGCAATCGCTCGCCTTTACATCTTTCGGCAAATCTTTGTAATCTAGACCTACTCGTTCTTGATTTCCAAGTTCACAAGCAACATCTAAAATAAATTGCTCACCTTCGACTAGTTGAATTTTATTTTCGGCAAATTTTCCAACGCGGATTTTTGGACCCTGAAGGTCCGCCATAATCCCAACTTCCTTACCAACTTCCGCAGAAATACTACGCACCAAATCATGACGCGCTTTGTGGTCGGCAACAGTTCCGTGTGAAAAATTCATTCTCACTACATCCACACCAGCGCGAATCATTTCTCGCAAGACTTCTGGTTTTTCAGATGCAGGCCCTAAAGTCGCAATGATTTTGGTGGCTCTCAACATAATTTAGTCTTTTGCTCTTTCAGCTAATACAGCAAAGGCTGGCAAGGTCTTACCTTCCAGAAACTCAAGGAAGGCACCACCGCCAGTAGAAATGTAATCGACTTGATTTTCAATCCCATATTTGGCAATTGCCGCCAAAGTATCACCGCCTCCGGCAATGGAGAATGCGGGTGAATGGGCAATAGCAGCAGCCAACATTTTGGTACCGCCGCCAAATTGGTCAATTTCAAATACACCCAATGGGCCATTCCAAACAATCGTACCGGCATGGGCCAACATAATGGATAAACGGGCTGCGGTTTTTGGGCCAATGTCCAAAATCATGTCATCCTCAGCCACTTGATCAGCAGCTACACGGTTGGCACGGGCTAATGGGGAAAGTTCATTGGCAACAACTACATCTTCAGGAATGGGAACATGTGCTCCGCGCTTTTCCATGATTTCCATAATTTCTAGCGCCTCACCCACCAAATCAGGCTCAGCCAGTGATTTACCAATAGGCAGGCCTTTTGCCAACATAAAGGTATTGGCAATACCACCGCCAACAATTAACTCATCTACCTTGTCGGCAAGCGCCTTGAGAATAGTTAATTTAGATGACACCTTTGAGCCGGCCACAATAGCCACGAGCGGGCGTTTAGGGCTTGCTAATGCGCGACTTAAGGCATCTAATTCAGCCGCCATCAGTGGGCCTGCACAAGCAATTGGGGCAAATTTCGCTACACCATGGGTCGTTGCTTCAGCACGGTGAGCCGTACCAAATGCATCATTGACATAAACATCACACAGAGCGGCAATTTTCTTGGCCAACTCATCGTTATTTTTCTTCTCACCAACATTTAAACGGCAATTCTCTAATAAGACCAATTCACCAGGATTGACTTCAAACCCACCATCAACCCAATCACTAATTAAGGGTACTTTACGGTTTAAGAGTGCGGCAATACGATCAGCTACTGGTGCTAGGCTGTCTTCAGGTCTAAATTCACCTTCTGTTGGGCGGCCTAAGTGGGAGGTCACCATAACCGCTGCCCCAGCATCCAGGCACATTTGCACCGCAGGCATAGAGGCACGAATCCGAGTGTCTTCAGTGATATTTCCCACATCATCTTGAGGCACATTCAAGTCGGCGCGAATAAGGACACGTTTTCCCTTCAAAAGGCCTGATTGGGCTAATTCACTTAAACGCTTAACTTTAAATAAGGATTCCGGCATAAGAGTAGGTAAAAAGGTGGTTTATTGGGAATGCTCCATTCTAAATCGTCTGGCCCAACTAGCCCAAAGGACTTACCCTGCCTGCTCTACAATAAAGACTTAGTCGCATTTTGAGCATGGGTATTTCAGCCTAATAGCTTGATGCGCCTCGATTAACTCGATTTATCAGACACAAAGGGTAGAGAAAATGTCGATGTCCGACCGCGATGGCTTTATTTGGTCCGATGGGAAGCTTATTCCCTGGCGCGAGGCCAATATTCATGTGCTAACCCACAGTCTTCACTATGGAATGGGTGTTTTTGAGGGTATTCGTGCCTACAAAACCCCCCAAGGCACCGCCATTTTCCGCCTCCCAGAGCATGTAAAACGCTTATTCAATGGCACCAAGATTTTCCAAATGAATATGCCTTACAGTAAAGAACAGATTACTGATGGGATTATTGAGGTTGTTAATAGCAATAAGCTCGAATCCTGTTATATCCGCCCCATTATCTTTATTGGCTCCCAAAAACTAGGTATCTCGCCAAAAGGCAACAGCATTCACACTGCGATCGCCGCCTGGGAATGGGGCGCTTATTTAGGTGAAGACGGCTTAAATAAAGGTATTCGAGTAAAGACGTCTTCGTTTACTCGCCATTTTGTCAATTCATCTTTAGTGCGCGCTAAAGCCTCTGGCTATTACATCAACTCCATTTTGGCCAATCAAGAAGTTACCGCCAATGGATACGATGAAGCATTGTTGTTAGATACAGAGGGTTATGTATCCGAAGGATCCGGAGAAAACATCTTCATGGTGTGCGATGGGATTGTGTACACGCCAGACTTAGCCTCTTGCTTAGATGGCATTACACGTGACTCGATTATTGAAATCGTTAAGGACTTAGGCCTTGAGTTGCGCGAAAAGCGTATTACTCGCGACGAGATCTATTCTGCCGATGAAGCATTCTTTACCGGAACTGCTGCTGAAGTCACACCTATTCGTGAATTAGATGATCGCACTATTGGTGATGGTAAGCGCGGACCAATTACAGAAAAAATTCAAAAGACTTATTTTGATGCTGTTTACGGAAGAAGCGATAAATATAAATCTTGGCTTACTTACGTAAAGTAATTTAGGAACCAAAAAATGACTAATACTCAAGTTGTGATGATTGATGGCAAGGATTTGCCATTGCACTGCCCCACTAACGCTACTGCCAGCTGGAATTCACATCCACGCGTATTCTTGGATATTGAAACCACGGGCGAGGCTAAGTGTCCATATTGCGGCACTGAGTACAAACTCATTCCTGGCACCAAGCCACACGGCCATTAAATCCTTTCGGCACTCCAGTTGTTGGGGTGCCGTATCGGGATACACCATATGCAACGTATTCTGATTATTGCCCCAAATTGGATTGGCGATGCAGTCATGTCTCAGCCTCTTCTGGCTCAGCTTAAGATCTCTTACCCAAACTCTCAAATTGATGTTCTTGCCAGCCCATGGGTAGCACCGATCTATCGGGCCTGCACAGAAGTACATCAAGTCATTGAAGCCAAACTTGAACATAAAAAACTGCAATGGAATTTACGAAAGCAGTTAGCAAAACATCTTCAAGCAACACAGTACCACTTGTGCTTTGTATTACCCAATAGCTTCAAATCTGCACTAATACCTTGGTTTGCCAATATTCCACTACGAGTTGGGTATCGCGGGGAGTTGCGCTTAGGTCTCATTAACGTTTCTTTAAAAAATCCTAGCAAGCAAAATCGTCCGCCCATGGTGGAACATTACCTTGCGCTTGGCACTGCCTTGACCAGAAAAGATCATCTTGCCTCTAAGAGTTTGATTACTCCTAAATTAAATGTTTCTACCAGCGCATTACAGTCTGTAGAAACGAAACTATCAAAAGCAGCCATTGATCGGAATGCGATATATATTTTTTGTCCAGGCGCAGAATACGGCCCCACGAAGCGGTGGCCATCTGAATATTTTGCAAAACTAGCGCAGTCTTTATTTGCTGATAATCAAGATGCCCAAATTATTTTATTAGGTAGTAAGAGTGATCGCGTGCTCGCTGAGAATATTCAAGTACGCGCCCACAATCCCGCCCACATTCACAATTGGTGTGGCGATACTTCACTAGACGAAGCGATTGCATTAATTGGCCTAAGCAAAGCGATGGTTAGCAATGACTCTGGTTTGATGCACGTCGGTGCGGCCCTTAAGACCCCCCAAGTTGCCATCTTTGGATCAAGCGATCCAAAACATACTCCGCCGCTTTCCGACAAAGCCAAGATTATTTGGCTCAATATGTCATGCAGCCCCTGCCACAAGAGAGAATGCCCCCTTGGACATATGAAATGCCTCAAAGATATCTCTCCAGAACAAGTTTTCCAGTCCATTAAATCTCTTGATTCATAATTAAAGCCTCAGAAAGCGCACCATGCCTAAACTTGCGAGACTCTTTCATAATGCCGATGATGTAGTGGATGCTTGGCGAGAGGCATTAAGGCACAGGGATATCAAAGGCGCCCTGGCAATATGGCTCGATGATGACTCCATCACCTGTGTGCTTCCAGAGGGGCAACGCCTTAGTGGCCATGCAGAAATTCGTGCTGGTCTAGAAAGACTACTGGCGAAACAAGCACTTTTTCTTGAGCCTATAGCATGCATCAGCCATTCTGTTTTAGGGGCAGCAGTCTATGACACAACAGAAGCTGTCCACTTAAGAGAGGATCAAATAGAGGCTGAATTTTTTCTAAACATTACCTTAATCTTGCTTCAAGATAGCCAAGGGTGGAGAATTGCCCACCTCCATGCTAGTCACTCTAGAGAAGACACCTTCAACGCTCCTTCAACGCCGCACGGATTACATTAAATCCATGGATCCGCAAGTATTACGTTCTATTGTTAAGTGGCCTGATGTTCCTCACTGCTTTGGATGGCTTGCCTTAGATCGCCGAGGTCAATGGCGTATGAGGGATGAATATGCACAGCAAAATCAATTATTCGGAAACGTCATCAGGCATGAGGCTTTAAATGAATGTATAGCCAGAAATTACGCATGTGATGCATTGGGCAGATACTTTTTTCAGAATGGGCCGCAACGTGTTTTTATTACCCTTGATGCAACGCCTTGGATTGTGAGATTGATTCCAGATTCTTCAAGCTTAAAACTCCTCACACAATGTCAATCGACATTTACTCCCACAGGAGCATTGAGTGATGAAAGTGGAAATATTTATATCTCCGGCCTCGTTGAGCAAAATTTTTACGAAGAAAATCAAAGTCATCTTTTCAGCAAAAAAGAATGTTTAAGCGTAGCCCTATTGCATGATCATGACTTAGATCTTTTCTCAGAATTAGCCCAAGTGGAAGAAAGTGCTTGTAGCTTTAAAGGCTCTTGGAAGTGGCATGACAAAGAACTTCCGCTTGATCCAATACATTCTCAAGAATTAGCCCAGCAATTTCACTTCGTGCCAAAACCAACTGACTAGTGACCCTTCTTAGCTTGCTCCTTAAGATACTCTTGGTACTGTTTTTGTAGTTCTCGCAAGCGCGCATCAATAGTTGATGATTGATAAAAATCTGCCCCTGCAGATGATCTGGCAATTTTTAATTGCTCAATAGCGGAAGGCCATGCGCCTTCGAGCGCATACTTTTCCCCAAGCGCGTAGTGGCGCATCGGAATATTGTTAGCTTGATCATATGCAGTGGAGAGCAAACCCCACCAGACGATTTCATTGGGTTGAATCTTTGTACGAGCCTTTAACCAATTAATAGCATCATTCGTGCGCCCTAATTTTAAATACGCATTAATCATGGCCGCACCTGCAGCATAAGACTGAGGAAAAGCATTTAAGGTTGCTTGCGCAATTTGTAAAGCCTCTTCATTTTTTCCCTTTGCTAAAGCCAGCTCAGATGCGGTGATATCCAAAGAAAGACTTTGTCTTTGGATAGGAGAGCCAGGTGCGCTAGCCGCATGCGCCAAGTTACGCGCTTGCTGAAGGTATGTCTCTGCTTGATCAATATGACCTTGACGCTGTGCGATCAGTGCGAGCCCATAAAAACCTTCCATTTGCTTTCCAGGGGAAGCTTGTTTACTCAAGCTATCAAATGTATTTTTAAGGTCATACATGCCACTTGAGGTTCCAGATTGCTCCATCCTTGCGCGTGCCTTGATGAAGTAAAACTCTACTGAAGTTGGCACATTTCTCGAAGGGATATTGCGCGCCCGATCTTGCATGTCTGCAATACGATCAGTCGTTAATGGGTGAGTTCTGACATAGGCAGGAACACCGTTATCCATAATGCCCGTAGCCCTTTGTAGGCGCTGAAAGAAGCTTGGAGCACCATTGACGTCATAACCACTCGCATCCAAAATCTGAAATCCTATTCGATCAGCTTCTCGCTCTGCATCCCTAGAATAAGAAAGCTGATTATTGACCGCTAATGCTTGACCACCCTGCATTAGTCCTGAAGCAGCGCCAGGATTACGTGAAGCTGCAAGCGCCCCTAACAAAATACCAGCCAGAGCAATCATCGTGTTGGTGGCCTGCTTATCCATTTGACGTGCCAAATGGCGTTGTAAGACGTGACCAGTTTCATGACCCATAACGGAAGCAACCTCAGAATCTGATTCAGCGCTCACAATTAAGCCCGTATGAAAGCCAATAAATCCACCAGGCAATGCGAAGGCATTAATACTGCTGTCTTTTACTGCAAATATCTCGAAGTTGTAAGCACCGCTACCCTGCTCATTGGCACCCCCCAATTGAAGACGCCTAGCAGCGGCAATTAAACGACGCTCCATTTGATTTAAATAATCATAGAGAGGTAAATCATTGGAATAATCTGGATCAGGCCTAATTTCTCGCATGATCATTTCGCCATATTGACGCTCATCCATCCGATTTAAGGAATCACCTCCAGGATCGCCCATGTCTGGCAAAACTATAGATGGCTGAGTAGGGGCAACGTTACGAGTTGGCAAATTCGTAGAACGAGCATCGGGCGACTGCATTACCCGGTTGATATTTTGCATAGCGGCAGAATCGCCCTGAACAGAGACATCACCAGTGACGCCTGTGGGTACAGAACTAGCTGCATAAGTTGTCGCTACCCCAGATAGCGCTATTGCCCAGATGAGCTTAAATGCCAATACGCGACTAAATAAAGAGGGGGTTTTCAATGCCTTTATCGCTTTCATGTCTATATGGTAAAACTTATCCCATGAACAAACTAACTCATTTTGATGCCAGTGGCCAAGCCCATATGGTAAACGTAGGCGATAAGCCTAATACCCATCGCATCGCCGTTGCAACCGGCAAAATTTCTATGCGAGCACAGACGCTTGAAATTATTGAAGCGGGAACCCATAAAAAAGGGGATGTTCTGGGAATTGCCAGAATTGCCGGTATTCAGGCCTCTAAAAGAACGGCCGACCTCATTCCCCTATGCCACCCTATCGCACTCACACACGTGAACCTTCAATTTCAAATCAATAAGCCTGAAAATAGTATCAGCTGCCAAGTACAAACAGAAACCACAGGACCCACTGGGGTTGAAATGGAAGCCCTCACTGCGGTTCAAGTTGCCCTACTCACAATCTATGACATGTGCAAAGCAGTAGACCGAGGTATGGTGATGGGTGATATCAAACTCATTGAGAAGAGTGGTGGGAAATCTGGAGAGTGGAAGGCAGATTAACGTTGCCAATAAAAAACGAGAATCAAAAGAAAGTAAAACCACCATATTTGATAGTTTTACTTTTTTATTAATTCTTACTATTTTCAAAAACGCTTTACTTAGAAGCAGATCTACATTCAGTCGGCAGCAAATCCTGATCTAAATCTGTCGCTAAAGAACGGCAAGTCCAATGACCGCTCCAGTTTGAACCTGCCCGTGAAGATAAATCTATTGGCTTTGGATAATCAGCTTCAGGCTCATTCGTTGGAAGATATACCAGCATATTTCTCTCGTCTCTGGCAACGCTATTTTGATAGCGAATAACCACAATACCCGATTCAGTAATGTTGATACTTTGAACGCTTTTTGTTGGCGTAAAGGAAAATATCTCTGAGGTATGTTCGAACATATCGACAGGGCCAAGATTTGCAAAAATTTCAGCTACGGCAAGTTTGGCGCTAGATGCAAAATTCATTCCTTCAACAACCCTACTACGTGCAATGTAGCCTTGGTATTTTGGGACTGCTATCGATGCCAAGATGCCGATGATGGCAACCACCACCATTACCTCGATTAAGGTAAATCCCATCTCTTTTTTTAAATTATTCCGCTGTATTTCTTTTATTGCAATTTGCATAGGATTTAGCCTCCAGGATTGAATATCCCATAATCCCAAAAAAAGTTTGAAGACTCAAGATGCCTAGATGTAAGAAAAGTCAGCTTAAGGGGCTGACTTTATCTTTTTGTAAGTAGGAAAATTAAGGTGTTGCCTTGGTGCCTTTTTTCTTTAAATACGTTCCGAGCAATAAGACAATGGCTACACCAAGTCCCTCAAAGATCATTTGCGCATCTGACATTGCTGCTTGTAGCGGCCCATGAATAGCGGGGTCCTCAACCAACATGCCACCCGCCAACAAACCTAAAAGACCAGCACCTAAGGTAATGATAATTGGGAAGCGATCCATTATTTTCAACAGCATTGTGCTGCCAAAAATAATTAAAGGAATAGAGAGGCCTAATCCGACAATCAATAGTATCAATCGCGTCTCTTCTGGCCCCTTTTGTACAGCCGCCGCTACAGCAATGACATTGTCTAAGCTCATCACCAAATCTGCAATCAAAATTGTACGAATAGCGCCCCAAACGTTCGAGTGTGCCTTCATATCCGCATCATCATCACCATCAGCCATTAATTGCACGCCAATATAGACAAGCAAAATTGCCCCGATAATCTTGAGATAAGGAAGGGTTAATAAATGGGCAGCAGTGATGGTGAGAACTACACGCAAAATAATTGCGGCAGCACTACCCCAGAAGATGGCCTTTTTTTGTTGGCCTGCAGGAAGATTGCGAGACGCTAAAGCGATGACAACTGCGTTATCGCCCGAGAGCAATATATTAGCAACAATGATCGAAAGCAAAGCCGCCCAAAAGGCGGCTCCAGAGAATGCTGAAAAGTCCATAGTATTTCCGTATTTTTATTACATCAACTATACGGGAATACTGATGGACTAGAAAAAAACTTACAACATGGCCTTCAACAAAGCAGCCATTTCAGATGGATTTCTTGTAACTTTGAAACCGCACTCTTCCATGATGGCAAGTTTGGCGTCAGCTGTATCAGCACCACCAGAAATCAATGCGCCAGCATGGCCCATACGTTTTCCAGCAGGCGCTGTTACACCAGCGATAAAGCCAACAACTGGCTTCTTCATATTTTCTTTACACCAAAGAGCAGCTTCAGCTTCATCTGGTCCACCGATTTCACCGATCATGATGACAGCATCAGTTTCAGGATCTTCGTTGAACATTTTCATGATATCGATATGCTTCAAACCATTGATTGGATCACCACCAATACCTACCGCTGTGGACTGACCTAAGCCGATTGCTGTCAACTGACCTACAGCTTCGTATGTCAATGTGCCTGAACGGCTTACAACACCAATGCGGCCTTTTTTGTGGATATGGCCAGGCATGATGCCAATCTTGATTTCATCTGGAGTAATAATTCCAGGGCAATTAGGGCCAAGCAACAAAGTCTTCTTGCCACCAGCAGCTTCTTTTGCCTTCATCTTATTACGCACTTCCAACATATCGCGGACTGGAATGCCTTCAGTAATACAGATCACGAAATCGAGATCAGCATCAACAGCTTCCCAAATCGCAGCAGCTGCGCCTGGAGGCGGTACATAAATTACAGATGTTGTAGCACCTGTTTGCTGAGCAGCTTCTTTAACAGTTCCATAGATTGGAATATTAAAAATGGACTCGCCAGCTTTTTTAGGATTTACACCAGCAACAAAACAGTTTTTACCGTTTGCGTATTCTTGACACTTTTCAGTGTGGAACTGACCAGTCTTACCAGTAATACCTTGTGTGATTACTTTGGTGTTTTTATTAATCAAAATAGACATATTGAAATTCCTTGATTATTTGTTTTTGGCAACAGCAGCAACTACCTTGGTAGCAGCTTCAGCCATTGAATCGGCGCTAATAATTGGCAAACCAGAGTCTGCAAGAATCTTCTTGCCCAACTCTTCATTTGTACCCTTCATGCGCACAACCAAAGGCACAGTTAAATTCACTGCCTTACATGCTGTCACAACACCATCAGCAATCACGTCACAACGCATAATGCCGCCGAAGATGTTTACCAAAATCGCTTCAACGCTCTTGTTCTTGAGCATGATCTTGAATGCTTCTGTAACTTTTTCTGCTGTAGCGCCACCACCAACGTCCAAGAAGTTTGCTGGCTCGCCACCAAACAACTTAATAGTGTCCATAGTAGCCATCGCCAAACCAGCACCGTTCACTAAACAGCCGATATTGCCATCTAAGGAAATGTATGCCAAATCAAATTTAGAAGCTTCGATCTCAGCAGCATCTTCTTCGTCGATATCGCGGTAAGCAACGATTTCTGGGTGACGATACAAAGCATTTGGATCAAAGTTAAATTTAGCGTCAAGGGCTTTAATTTTGCCGTTACCTTCAAGAATCAATGGGTTGATTTCAACCAATGAAGCATCGGTATCCCAGTAAGTCTTGTATAAGTTCTTAAATACATCGCGAGCCATTGGAATAGAGGCTTCAGGAACGCCAATGCCTTTAGCAACGATATCGCAATCAGCATCAGTCAAACCAACGAGTGGATCAACAAATACTTTAATAATTTTTTCTGGATGGGATTCAGCAACTTCCTCAATATCCATACCACCTTCGCTAGAAGCCATGATCACATTTTTTTGTGTACCACGGTCTGTAACGATACTGAAGTAGTACTCTTTTTTAATATCAGCACCATCTTCAATTAAGAGACGATTTACTTTTTGACCTTCTGGTCCTGTTTGGTGAGTCTTGAGCTGCATGCCCAAAATTTCAGAAGCGTATTTCTTTACTTCATCCATGCTTCTAGCCAATTTCACGCCGCCGCCTTTACCCCGACCGCCCGCATGAATTTGCGCTTTTACAACCCATACTGGTCCGCCTAGTTTTTCGGCAGCTGCAATTGCCTCATCAATACTAAAAGCAGGAATGCCATTTGGAACAGGCACATTAAATTGGCGCAGAAGTTCTTTGCCTTGGTACTCGTGAATTTTCATAATTACTCCCGAAACGGTATCTTTTGCAAGCGATGAGGATTAGCTAAACCGTTTTCGCCCTATTCTCAGATGCACACCCTTTAATTAGCAATAAAGCTAAATTGAATAAATTCGAGCGGTTTAACCGACTTCGCAAGTCTAGCATGCTGCAACGCGGTAATATGCGAAAGTGATCTCCGTAATTCCCCTAATCTGGGCATCCACCTACTACCCGAGAAACTACCTCAGAGCTGAAGCCTTTAGAGGCCAAAAATCGATATTGACGGGCTCGTTCTTTTTGTTCCCGAGCTAATTCACCAAATTTTCTAAGCCAAAGGTCTTTGGCACGCTGAAATTCGGTTTCTTTTAAGGTCTTTAATAGCGCGGTCGTTTTTGTAGAATCCACTCCCGCCTGCGCTAACTCATCCTGTATTTTCCTCAGCCCAAAACGCTCACTTCTTCGCCGGACCAAGGATTCCGCAAAACGCTCGTCCGATAACCAGCCTCGCGCCTCAAAATCGTCCAATACCTCTTCTATCTGCAACGACAAGGGCTTGCTAGGAGGTATTACAGCCTCATCACCTTGTTTTAAAGCCATTTTTGCGTATCTTTGGGCTGACTCTTCTAGTTTTCTTCCCAAACCTTTGCGACTGTATTCACGCAAAGATAAAAGACGCAAAGCCCGAGCTTTAAGACTCGGGCTTTGTTTAGTTTTACCGCTAGGTTCTGACATCGAACTATTCAACTTCCTCTTCACTGAGGACATCACTCACCACGGCTGAACCAGCTTTAACGCCTAATTTCTGACGAATCTTAGCCTCAATATCCTTGGCAATTGCTGGATTCTCTTTCAAGAACTCACGAACATTGTCTTTACCTTGACCAATACGATCGCCGTTATAGCTATACCAAGAGCCCGCTTTTTCAACAAGATCAGCCTCTACGCCCATATCGATGATTTCACCTTCACGTGAAATGCCTGCGCCATACATGATGTCGAAAATTGCTTCGCGAAATGGAGGTGAAACCTTATTCTTCACAACCTTCACGCGAGTCTCATTACCAACAACCTCGTCACCTTTTTTAATGCTACCGATACGACGAATATCTAGACGCATAGAGGCATAAAACTTCAACGCATTACCACCAGTAGTCGTTTCTGGCGAGCCAAACATGACACCAATCTTCATACGAATCTGGTTAATAAAGATCACCGTAGTATTGGTACGCTTAATCGCTCCAGTCAGCTTACGCAAGGCTTGACTCATCAAGCGAGCTTGCAAACCAGGCAATGAATCACCCATATCACCTTCAATCTCTGCTCTTGGAACCAAAGCGGCAACAGAGTCGATCACGATCAAGTCAATTGAGCCAGAACGCACTAATGCATCTGCAATTTCCAATGCCTGTTCGCCAGTATCGGGCTGAGAAATCAGCAAGTTATTCACATCAACACCTAAGCGTGAAGCATACTGAACATCTAAAGCATGTTCCGCATCAATAAAGGCACAAGTGCCTCCTAACTTCTGCATTTCAGCAATGGCATGCAGAGTCAAGGTAGTTTTCCCGGATGACTCTGGACCATAAATTTCGATAACGCGACCGCGCGCTAACCCACCAACTCCAAGGGCAATATCAAGACCAAGGGATCCGCTAGATACAACCTGAATATCTTGATTAATTTCAGCGTCACCCAGACGCATAATTGAGCCTTTACCAAACTGCTTCTCAATTTGTGCCAAGGCTGCTGTTAATGCTTTTTGCTTGTCTCCGCTCATTCCCTCAAATTCTGATGAGGCTGATTTTTTCTTATCGTCAACGGCCATTTTTTTATTCCTTTTCGCTATGTATTGGGCTTTTTCCCGAAGTTCTCTCTACTGCCTGACACTTTGGATCTTACTGTATATAAAAACAGTACTCTTTGCAAGCCCCTTTTGACTGAGATTTCCTCAGAAATTACGTATTTTTTACTAATCCTCGCTCCAATGGAGAGCGATCCCAATAAAAGAAAAGAGGTATGGCAATTCCCCATACCAATCCAACCAAGATCATTCCCATGATTTGCTTGCCAGGAGCCCATTGACCCGCACCCATCCGCATGCCCGCCTCGTATGACATTGGGCCACAAATCGCCCCCAAAACTGCACCCAATATTGGCCTGCCACGCAACCAAGATAAAGAGCCATTAATAGTTCCGGCCATCAAAGCCCACAAAACCCACATCCACAAGGGAGATAAATAAACACTTGGCCAGAGATCTTCAAAGCTAAGATAGCCAAAATGAATAAGAAGTGTGTCAGCACTCACTCCATATAAAACAGCCTTAAACATTAAGCTTAAATATGTTTTAGGGGAATAGGAATGCCAAACATGAAAAGCAATGTAAGCCAAAGTGGCTACAACAGCCCATAGAACTTGGTGATTAGCCGCGCCAATCACGCAAGCAAACCAGCCCGCTTGGAAAAAAACGAAGTTCCAAAATTTAGCCATCTTTACGATTCACCAAGCTAGCCCACTAAGAAAAAGGCCACTGCCGATTGGCAATGGCCTTTTGATTTGGTGGCGAATCAGGGATTTGAACCCCGGACCTGCGGATTATGATTCCGTCGCTCTAACCAGCTGAGCTAATTCGCCGAACTCGTAATTATAGAGGATAGGAAGCTATCTGTCTAAATCCTGAGCTGAGTGAGCTACTTGATCATAAAAACACTTAAACCTGGCTCACGGCCATAACGCACGCTCACCTCAACCTCTTTAGCCAAAAAAAGTTTTTTAAGAACCTCGTCCTTATTATCAAAAACAATAGCAGTTTGCTCTGGATAGTGGGAAAAAGGGTCACTAGTCACCTCGACGACCGTTCCATCTATTTTTATTTGATTAATCGTACGCTTATAAAGCCTATCGTTTTGGACAAAAATGAGGCGCTTTAGATACTTATCTAAAACAAGCTTTTGACCTTGAGCATTCATCTTTGAGTAATACACCAGCTCTTCACGGCCATTAGTGGTCATATCCCGCTCTTCATCCCATTTAGCAAAAGCCGATGAACTCGTTAGTGCAATAAAGATTGCCAATGCCCATGTATAGAAATACATTTATTACTTTCTGAGAATTTAAGAGGTCAACCCTAGGGGTCAAGAAAATCTTTTGTTCACTTTTTAATCAATAATCTAAATTATGCGCCTCATCTCTATTTCCACCGGTAAGGTCACCGCCCTCTTTGGTGATCATCATCCTAATTACAAATCCGTAGCCTCGGGGATTTATAAAAAGCCCGTCAGTAATTTAGAGAATCCAACTTCCATTGAAATTCATCGATTGGGCGTGGCTGGAGATGAGCAGGCTGATTTGAGCGTACACGGGGGTATTGAAAAAGCCATTTATGTTTACCCGATCGAGCATTACCAATTTTGGAACGAGCTCCTTACGCGTGAAACAAAGCAAGTAGTTAAGTTAGTGCCAGGTGGGGTTGGTGAAAACTTCACCATTGAAGGTTTGCTGGAAAAAGATGTTTACGTAGGGGACCAATTACTCATAGGTGGACTTGAATTTTCAGTAGTGAAGCTACGCGAGCCTTGCTTTAAATTTAATGCCTTAATGGGATATAAGGGGGCGGCTAAGGCCATGCTGCAATCTGGATTTAGCGGCTGGTATTTACGTGTCAACCAAACAGGGCAATTGTCTGCGGGCTCAGAAATTACTCTCACTCCAGGAGCCAGAGTTACTTCAATTGCCGAACAAAATCTAGCGCTTTTGAATCGCAGAAATCAAAAAGATTTATGGGAATAAAAAACCCGACCACTTAGTAGTCGGGTTTGATGAAATTACAGACGAAATGACAGACTAATGCACCTTAGTCTTGATACATTTCTCTATACAAGATATCAGTCCCGTGCATAGATATCCACATCTTTAGTCTCCCGAATAAACAATGTACCAATGACCAGAGTCATTGCAGCAATGATGATGGGATACCAAAGACCATAGTAAATATTGCCATTTTGCGCAACCAAGGCAAAAGAGATGGTGGGTAGTAAACCTCCAAACCAACCATTACCAATATGGTACGGAAGAGACATCGAGGTATAACGAATACGGGTTGGGAACATCTCCACTAGCATTGCAGCAATTGGGCCGTAAACCATCGTCGTCAGAATAACCAAGATGATGAGTAATACAAGCAGCATTGGAATATTCATTTGACTAGGATCCGCTTTAACCGGATAACCCGCATTATTTAAAGCTTCACGAATAGCCTTCTTAAACTCCGCATCTTTTACTTTTACTTCAGATGGATTTAAACCATTTGATGAGTAACCCTGAATCTCAGTATCGCCAATCTTTACTACCGCTAATGAACCAGGAGCGCTAGGAATGGTGCTATAGCTAGCGGAGTTAGATGCCATCACTTGCTTTGCAATATCACAAGAGCTAGTGAACTTGGCTGTACCAGTAGGATTGAATTGGAAGCTACATTCGTTAACGTCAGCAGTAATAGTTGCTGGTGCATTTGCCATCGCTTTTTCAAGAGCTGGGTTAGCAAAGTGGGTTAAGGCATTGAATACAGAAACCGGCGTATTCGGTATGTAAGTAATCACGGCCAACAACAAACCACTCATGATGATGACCTTGCGCCCAATCTTGTCAGACAAGCTACCAAATACAACGAAAAATGGCGTGCCAATCACTAAAGATCCAGCAATCAATAAATTGGCAGTCTTTGCATCCACCTTAAGCACTTGTGTGAGATAGAACAAAGCATAAAACTGTCCTGTGTACCAAACAACCGCCTGACCTGCAACCAAACCAAAGAGAGCTAAGATCACAATCTTGAGGTTTTTCCATTGGCCAAAAGATTCTGTCAAAGGTGCTTTAGACAACTTGCCTTCTTCTTTCATTTTTTTGAAGGCAGGAGATTCATTCATCGATAAGCGGATATAAACAGAAACCCCTAAGAGTGCAATCGAAACAATAAAGGGAATACGCCAACCCCATACCTCAAAATTTGCACCAGTAAATTCACGGGTAAATAAAATCACGAGCAAAGAGAGAAACAGACCTAGAGTAGCCGTAGTCTGAATCCAGGCGGTATAGGCACCACGTCTTCCTTGTGGCGCATGCTCAGCAACATAGGTTGCGGCACCACCGTATTCACCGCCGATTGCCAAACCCTGAAGCATCCGCAAGGCGATCAAGATTACCGGGGCAGCAACACCAATGGTGGCGTAGTTGGGTAGACAACCAACCACAAAGGTAGCGCCACCCATAATCAAAATCGTCACCAAGAAGGTGTATTTACGACCGATCAAATCCCCTAAGCGACCAAACACCAAAGCGCCAAAAGGACGAACAATGAAACCAGCAGCAAATGCTAATAATGCAAAGATGAAGGCAGAACCTGCATCTAATCCGGAGAAAAATTGCTTAGCAATAATTGCTGCAAGTGAACCATATAAATAAAAGTCGTACCACTCAAAAACCGTACCTAATGAAGAAGCAAAAATCACTTTACGTTCTTCAGCGGTCATTGGGGCTGCTTTAATTGATGTTGGCATCAGGAATTCCTAAATATTTTGTGAAAATAAACAACGGGGTCATTATCGAACGCAAACTTTCACGGAAATCATTTACCTAGGGTAATTACTTATCACTTCAGATAAGGGTTTTCCTAAGAAATAGTTTGACAATAAAAATGCTTTCGTAAGATTTAAAGTTAGTCTTTGGTCTTACATGTTCTAGACAGAATTGGAAAACGGTCATGCAACAAAAATGGGGAATTCAAGGAATGGCGGTTGCACCACATTCTTTAGCATCAGAATCTGCGCTTGCCGTATTAAGAGAAGGTGGCAACGCCTTAGAAGCCATGATTGCGGCAGCCGCCACTATTGCAGTTGTATATCCACATATGAATTCCATTGGTGGTGATTCTTTTTGGGTCATGCATTCCCCAGGAAAGGCTATGGGAGGGATCGATGGATGCGGTGCAGCCGCAGGTTTAGCAAGCAGACAATGGTATGCAGATCATGGCATCACCACCTCAATCCCGTTTCGCGGAGCCTTAGCTGCTAACACTGTTGCCGGCACCATTTCCGGATGGGGGGCAGCACTGCAGATATCCAAGCAAGCACTTGGAGGAAAAATTCCTTTATCGCGTTTGTTAGCTGACTCTATTGACTATGCCGAAAAAGGTATGCCAGTAACCTATAGCCAGTCTTCACTTACTCAAAAGAAATGTGAAGAGCTAGTCTCTATCCCCGGTTTTTCAGATACCTTTTTAGTAAATGGCAAAGCGCCAGAGCTTGGCAGTATTTTTAAACAAGAGCGCCTTGCAAAAACCTTGCGACAAATTGCCAGAAGGGGAACCGAAGATTTCTATCGTGGTGATTTAGCAGAGCTACTAGCAAAGGAGCTTACTGAGGTTGGTAGCCCAATTAGATTAAGCGACTTACAGCGCCATCGCGCAAAACTGATTGATCCTTTAGAGCTCAAGCATAGCGTGGGGAAAATTTACAACATGACCCCACCCACACAAGGCGTAGTTTCTTTGATGATTTTAGGGATACTGGATCAACTCAACTTAAAACGCTTTAAGGTCGATAGTGCGGAATATGTACATCATTGTGTAGAAGCCACTAAACAAGCCTTTCTCATTCGAGATCGTTTTGTGACAGATCCCGCCTATATGAAGCGGAATGCGCAAAACCTCTTGTCACCAGCCTTCCTAAAAAAGCTTGCAAAAAACATCGATCCCAATAAAGCACTTCCCTGGGGTGAGGGTAAAGGTCCTGCGGATACCATTTGGATGGGCGTCATTGATCGCAATGGCAATAGCGTCTCCTTTATCCAAAGCATCTATCATGAGTTTGGTTCTGGCATCGTCCTTCCACGCTCTGGAGTGAACTGGCAAAACCGAGGATGTAGTTTTTCATTGGACCCCAAAACACTAAATCACCTTGAGCCCTATCGAAAGCCCTTTCACACATTAAACCCAGCGCTCGCTTTATTTAAAGATGGCAAGTCGATGGTGTACGGAACTATGGGTGGTGATGGTCAACCACAAACCCAATGCGCGGTGTTTACTCGCACAGCCGTTTATGGATTAGATCCACAAGATGCCATCAGTCGTCCACGGTGGCTTCTTGGAAGAACTTGGGGTCAAACCAGCGATAGCCTAAAACTCGAAAGTCGTTTCAGCCCCTGGGTCGCCAAACACCTTTATGAACTCGGCCATGAAATCGAAATGCTCAATGCTTTTGATGAAACCGTAGGTCATGCTGGATGCATTATTCGAGATCCATCTGGGATCTTGCGAGGCGGATGGGACCCAAGAAGCGATGGTGCTGTTAGCGCGTTTTAGTAATAAACAGTTTAGGTACTCGCAAATCCCAATGGATCGCAGCTGCGCGAACACCAAAAATTGTGAGCATACAGACTACGGAACCTTCAAGCGTGTACTCGGGTAAAAATTGAAGAACCAATGCATACATACAACAGCCCAAGGTTACTGGAATGGCATACAAGTCATGAGACATTAGCAAGGTTTTTTTACCAGCTAAAACATCTCTTAATAAGCCACCACCAATAGCAGTCACCACACCTAAAATAATTGGCGCAACAGGTAAACCAAAACCCAAACTCCAAGCTTTATCTAAACCCAAGATAGCAAATAAAGCAGCGCCCAATCCATCGATATATAACATGCAACGATAGATTTGAGGTTGAGTAAAAAAAGACTCGGCAAAGAATGCGAGAACGCTTGCGCCAAGTGCGACCCACACATAGACCTGAGACTGCGACCAAAAACTAGGCACGTCTAAAATAATATCTCGCACGGTTCCGCCACCAATGGCGGTAATGAGCCCCAGGACAAGAACTCCAAAAAGATCTACGCCCCTATCGGTAATTGCCAACACACCAGTGACCGCAAAAGCGACTGTAGCAATAATTCCAACCCAAAAATGAATGTGTTCCATAAGTGATTAGTCTAAAAACCAGTTGAATTAAGAGAATTAAACACCAGGATTCCACCACAATAAGATTGAAAGTGTTAGCAAAGAACCGACTGTTGTAAGTAAAACTACACGAGATATATTGCCACTCTCGGCCTTGTAATATTGAGCCAACATGAAAGGGCCAGTCCCTGTAGGCAAGGCGCTGAGGAGTACAACTGCCTTTATCCATAAAGAAGGTAAATTTAAAACGGGGCCGGCAATTACCCAGGCTACTAAAGGCTGAATTAGCAGTTTTACAAAACTCATTCCCCATGCCTCATGATTTTTAGATTTGGGCTTTTCTACCAAAAATAAACCAATTGAAACTAAGGCGCAAGGACTCGCAGCAGCAGCTAAAAAAGAAATAGTACGCTGAGCGGGCTCATATAAAACCATATCTGTTGCCGACCAAATCAATCCTACTATTGGCGCAAGTAATAAAGGATTTGAGAAAAGGGATTTGAGTACACTCAAAAATATTTCATGCGTCTTTTTGTGTGAAAGCGTGCCAATCTCTATAAAGACTGTTGAGAGAGCAAATAGTCCAAAGACTAGAAATGTTGAGATAACTGCTGGTGCCAAGCCTTCTTGCCCTAAAGCTAAAACACATAAAGGGATGCCCATGTATCCCGTATTGGAATAAGAAGCACTTAAGCCATCAAAGCTGGCTGTTACCAGATTAGACCGACGCCTCCAGCTTATAAAAAAAATAAGGAAGTAAACAGTCAAGCATGCTATTGAAAATGCGGCAATAAAACCTGGCTGCCAAAGAGAGTGCCAACTACTACCAGAGGCGAAACTAAATAATTGAGCAGGTAACGCCAACCAAACAACAAAACGATTTAATTCAGTTGAGGCATTCGGACCTAACTTACCCGTCTTGCCGCAAACATACCCAATCAGTATGAGAGCAAAAACTGGTAGAACGACATTAAATACGTATGGCAATTTTTAAGCGATCTTATGAAGCGTCTTTTCGTAACGCTGTGCATTTTTCACATAGCGATCCGCAAGCACTTGCAAGCCCGCAATTTGCTCTGGACTTAAAGTTTTCACCACTTTTGCAGGTGAACCCAAAATCATAGATCCATCAGGAAATTCTTTATTTTCGGTAACTAAGGAGCCAGCACCAACCAAGCAATGCTTGCCAATTTTTGCGCCGTTCAAAATCACAGCGCCAATGCCAATTAAGCTGCCATCGCCGATTTGACAACCATGGAGCATGACTTTATGGCCAATAGTGACCTGCTTACCAATAACGAGGGGGGAGCCGGGATCCGTATGTAGAACGGAGGCATCCTGCACATTACTATTTTCACCAATATGGATAAGGTCATTGTCACCCCGTAAAACTGCCTTAGGCCATACGCTAGCATTTTTGTCTAGCCGTACATTACCAATAATTTCTGCGCTCTGCGCAACCCAAGCTTCCCCAGAAATCTGAGGTGCAATTCCATCCAGTTCGTATATAGCCATGTTTGATTATAGGTATTAGTCAGGGTTTTTTGATGTCGAAAGGGGGTAAATAATGGTTTATCATCAAATCATATACACAAGATGGAGAACCCATGAAAAAAGTCCTAGTAGGTTTAGTTGCTCTCGGCGCCCTTTCAGGCCTGGCGCAAGCCCAAGAAAAAATTCAAGTACTGAGCACACAGGAGCTTGTAGATGTTTGTAAGCTCCCAGCGAGCCCAGACTCACGTAGTTTCTGTGTTGGCTACTCCACCAGCGTTTACGACACCTATTTGGTAACTCGTCACCCACAACGTGCTAAACCATTTATTTGCGTTAAGCAGCCAGCTCCAAAACGTGACGAGGTTATTGGTGACTTTGTTAAATGGGCACAAGACAACCCACAAACAGCTAATCAACCTGCAGCCGGTGTATTTTTGGGCTACTTGGCAGGTCGCTTTCCTTGTGGCAAGAAGTAATACATAAATCTGCCAATTCAATATACGTAAGGATCAGTTGATATGAAAAAAATTATCGCAATTACAGCAGCGACCGTAGCTATCGCAGGTTGCTCGAACATGAGCAATACAGAGCAACGCACTTTATCTGGTGCATCTATCGGCGCGGTTGTAGGTGGTGTAGGTACAGCTATTTTCCACGGCAATCCAATTTGGGGCGTAGTAGGTGGCGCAGCAGTTGGTGCAGCTTCTGGTTATGCCTATGATGCATATAAGAAAAACGAAGGTGCTCAGTACAACTCTGGTTACAACGCTGGTAAAAACAATCAGCCAAACAATGCACCCAACTAATTTACCAATTCTGCTGAATTCGTAAATTAGCCTTTAAAGGCTAGCTAAAAAAAATGCCCAGCTTGTATTAATTTACAAGCTGGGTTTTTATTTGAATCTCGCCAGAAAGCACTTTATAGAGTGGGCATTTATTAGCAATATCTAATAAGCGCTCGCTTTGCTCAGCAGTCAAAGTACCGACTAGCTGAATATCACGAGTAAATTTTTCAACCCCATCTAGACGCGCAACATCCACAGCTACAATCGCGTTTTCCAAATTTAAAGCTTTGCGTTCTGAATACATCTTTAAGGTCATGCTTGTACAAGAAGCTAAAGCCGCGGCTAAATATTCGGATGGGGTGGGTCCAGTATTGGTACCACCCCCACTAAGCTCTAGATCCGCGACAAAATTCAAGTCACCCACATTTAATCTTTGCTGCAATGCGCCTTCGCCAAACTGCGAGATGACTTTTCTCATAAATTCCTTAAAGAATATTTAGAACAAGATGCTTAGCTTAGCAATAGCTGATTGATTCTTTTGACAAAGCCGGCAGGATCATTTAGTTGCCCACCCTCTGCCAAGAGTGCTTGATCAAACAGAACATTTGCCCATTCATCAAACTGTTTGTCATCCGCCTTCAACTTCACTAACAAAGGATGCTCAGGATTAATTTCTAAAATGGGCTTCATATCAGGGGCTTGTTGACCGGCTGCTTTAAGCATACGCAATAAATTACCAGACAATTCATTCTCATCAGCAATCAAACAAGCCGGTGAATCTGTTAAACGGAATGTGACGCGAACATCTTTTACCTTATCGGCAAGCACCTTTTTCATCTTCTCTAGAAAATCTTTAAATTGCTTCTCGGTTTCCTCATGCTCTTTCTTTTCAGCCTCATCACTGAGGCTTCCAAGATCAAGACCGCCCTTAGCAACTGACGCCAATGCTTTGCCATCAAACTCCGTGAAAAATGACAACATCCACTCATCCACGCGATCACAAAGCAATAAGACTTCAACACCTTTTTTGCGGAAAATTTCGAGATGGGGACTATTTTTAGCTGCATTAAAAGTATCACCAGTGACGTAATAAATCTTGTCTTGACCCTCTTTCATGCGAGATACATAGTCAGCCAAAGAAACTGTCTGCTCATCAGAGTCTGTATGCGTACTAGCAAAGCGTAAGAGTTTCAAAATGCGCTCTTGATTTGCTTGATCTTCGCCAATACCCTCCTTTAAAACTTGTCCAAATTGCGTCCAGAAAGTTTTATATTTTTCTTTCTTGATTTCATCATCACTATTTGCCAAATCTTCAAGCATGCTCAATACGCGTTTAGTAGAGCTCTCGCGAATCACTTTGACATCGCGCGATTCTTGCAATATTTCACGGGAAACATTTAGTGGCAAATCCACCGAATCAATCACGCCCGTCACAAAGCGCAAATACATTGGCATTAATTGCTCCGCATCATCCATGATGAAAACACGCTTCACATACAACTTAATTCCGCCGCGTTTATTGCGATCCCACAAGTCAAATGGAGCACGTGCTGGAACGAAGAGTAGCTGGGTAAATTCACTGCGGCCTTCTACGCGATTTAATGAGTAGCACAAGGGATTTTCATAATCATGCGAGAGGTGTTTATAAAACTCGTCATACTGCTCTTCAGTAATTTCAGACTTAGAGCGCGCCCACAAAGCGCTAGACTGATTAATACTTTCCAACTCATCTTTAATAACTTGCTCTTTCTTTTCTTCATCCCATTCTTCTTTATGCATCTGAATTGGAAGAGAAATATGATCAGAATATTTTCGAATAATCGATTTAAGTTTGTGGGTAGATAGGAAATCATCTTCACCCTCACGTAAGTGCATCGTGATTGAGGTTCCACGTTGTGGGCGATCAATTGTTTCCACTGTAAATTCGCCAGAACCATCTGACTCCCACTTCACACCATCTGCAGCAGGTAAGCCTGCGCGACGTGTTTGAACTGTGATGCGATCGGCCACAATAAAAGCAGAATAAAAGCCCACACCAAATTGCCCAATTAACGCAGCATCTTTTTGTTGATCGCCAGAGAGTTTTGTAAAAAATTCTTTAGTCCCAGAACGGGCTATGGTTCCAAGATTGGAAATCACTTCATCGCGACTCATGCCAATACCATTATCGGAAATGGTTACTGTGCGAGCGGTCTTATCAAAATTGACTGTAATTTTTAAATCAGGATCGTCACCATACCAATCGGGATGAGCAATACCCTCAAAACGAAGTTTGTCAGAAGCATCGGAGGCATTTGAAATTAATTCTCGTAAGAATATTTCCTTGTTGGAGTACAAGGAATGAATCATGAGTTGTAAGAGTTGCTTTACTTCAGCCTGAAAGCCTAAGGTTTCTTTGCTAGCTACGGTCATGCTAATACCCTCTATATAAATGTCGTTAACTTCAGATAAATGGGGATTGTTTTTCCCATTTCAAGATAGTTATAAGTAATTGATCTTTAAGAAGAATGGGGTTTTACGTTCTTTTCTGCTACAGGAAGCTCAGCTTTTTTCCACGCAGTAAATCCACCCTCTAGATGACAAACGCCAGGAATGCCCATTTTTTGCAGCTGCTCAGTCGCCAAGGCTGAGCGCCATGCGGAAGCGCAGTAGAGGACCAAGCGCTTACCCTCACCAAAAATCGGTTTGTAGTATGGGCTATCGGGATCGACCCAGAACTCCAACATTCCCCGAGGCGCATGAAAAGCTCCAGGAATCATGCCCTCCCGCTCGAGCTCTCTGACATCGCGAATATCAACAAAAACAGTATTGCTTTCATCTAATAGCTGTTGCGCCTGATTTAGCGGTAGCGTTTCAATGGTTGCCATTGCTTGTGCAATCAGATCTTGATAACCGAGTTTCAATTTCACCAACATCTCCTCATTTACTAGTTAATTTTCAGTAAACCCTTAGGGTTATTGCCCAAAGCAACGTCCTGATACCATTCTCGTATGAACTTTACCCCTACAGAACTTGGCGCAAGCATTATTTTTGCAATTGCAGTCCTACATACCTTTTGTACATCGCATTTTGAAACTTTAGCGAAAAATTCACCTAAGCATGCTGGTTTATGGCACCTACTAGGTGAAGTGGAAATTGTCTTTGGGTTTTGGGCGGCCATTTTGATTATCTATATGTGGCTGGTCAATGATTTAGCAAGCGCCAAAGAATACGCAAATAAACGTAACTTCACAGAGCCTCTATTTGTATTTGCCATCATGGTGGTGGCTGGCAGCAAACCCATCTTATATTTCGCGACACAGATCTTGCAGACGCTTGGCAAGGGAATGCAGTGTATTTTGCGCACCAAACAAGCTCCAACACTCTATTTTTTAACGCTCTGCATCACACCCCTATTGGGCTCGGTCATTACCGAACCAGCTGCAATGACCTTGGCTGCCTTTTTATTGCGAGACTTAGTCTATCGCCATAAATGCTCCAATGCCCTGCTTTTTGGTACTTTGGGCGCCTTATTCGTAAATATTTCGATTGGTGGCACTCTTACGAATTTCGCCGCTCCGCCAGTGCTGATGGTCGCCACCACTTGGGGCTGGAGCTCCTCATTCATGTTTACCAATTTTGGACTTGAGTCCTGCATTGCTATATTTATTAATGCGCTAGGAGCCACCCTTCTGTTTCATCGGCAATTAATTGAACCTGAAGTCAAAAATACCGATGCCAAAACCCCCATTACAACCATCTGCATTCATTTGTTATTTTTAGCAGGAATTGTTGGATTCGCCCATGACCCAGTGATTTTTATGTGGTTATTACTGTTTTTTATTGGATATACCGCTGCTTATCCCAAATACCAAAGCCCCCTCATTCTTAAAGAAGCTTTATTGGTAGGATTCTTTCTTGCGGGCTTGGTAGTGTTGGGTGGCTTACAAGGCTGGTGGCTGCAACCCCTTCTTGAGCAAATGAGTCCAACTGCGGTTTTCTATGGCAGCCTTGCCCTTACGGCACTTACTGATAATGCAGCCCTTACGTATTTAGGCTCGCTAGTCTCAGGTACTTCCCCAGAATTCAAGTTGGCTTTAGTGGGTGGTGCAGTGGCTGGTGGCGGCCTTACGGTGATCGCTAATGCTCCTAATCCTGCTGGAATTGCCATTTTACGTAGCCATTTTCCAAATGCCACAGTCTCTACCGGCCTATTGCTACTGGCGGCATTACCGCCAACTATAGTCACCATTTTGGTTTATCGCTTCTGGTAAGGGTCACATCACGTAAAATCTGAGCTTCGCCCCCAGCTATAAACCTGAGAACGGCATATGAAAAAGCTCTATATCAAAACTTTCGGCTGTCAAATGAACGAGTATGACTCGGGCAAGATGGCCGACCTCCTCCATGCCAATGAAGGCATGGAAATGACAAATTCTCCTGAAGATGCGGATGTTGTTCTACTCAACACCTGCTCCATTCGAGAAAAAGCGGAAGATAAAGTCTTCTCTGATCTCGGTCGACTACGTGAACTCAAAAAACTCAAACCCAATTTACTGATTGGCGTGGGCGGCTGTGTTGCCAGTCAAGAAGGTCAACAGATTATTAGTCGCGCACCCTATGTTGACGTGGTCTTTGGTCCACAAACCTTGCATCGACTTTCTGATCTAATCGCAGAGCGCCGAAAAACAGGCATCTCTCAAGTGGATATTAGCTTCCCGGAGATTGAAAAATTCGATCACCTTCCATCCTCACGTCAAACACGTGGCTCAGCTTATGTTTCGATCATGGAAGGCTGCTCAAAGTACTGCAGCTACTGCGTGGTTCCTTATACGCGTGGTGAAGAAGTCTCACGCCCCTTTGATGATGTACTAACAGAGGTTGCAGGGTTAGCTGCAAAGGGCGTTAAAGAAATTGTCCTGCTAGGTCAAAACGTCAATGCATATCTAGGAAAGATGGGGGCCACAGAAGAGTTAGCTGACTTTGCTTTGCTGATTGAATATATAGCAGAGATTCCTGGAGTTGAAAGAATTCGCTTTACAACTAGCCACCCTAAAGAATTTACTCAGCGCTTAATCGATGTGTACGCCAAGGTTCCTAAGCTGGTAAGTCATCTACACCTCCCCGTTCAGCATGCTTCTGATTCCATTCTTTCGGCAATGAAGCGTGGCTACACCGCCCTCGAGTTCAAGAGCATCATTCGCAAAATGCGCGCTGTGCGACCAGACTTAACGCTTTCAAGTGACTTCATCGTAGGCTTTCCAGGTGAGACAGATGCGGATTTTGAGAAACTACTCAAAATGGTTGAAGAACTTCAATTCGATAACAGTTTTTGCTTTATCTTTAGTCCCCGCCCCGGAACCCCGGCAGCCAATTTAAGCGATGACACTTCTTATGAGGTGAAACTCAAGCGCCTTCAAACTCTACTGGCCTTGGTAGAAAAACAAGCCACTCAGATCAGTCAAAAAATGCTTGGCAATACCGAAAAGGTGTTAATTGAGGGCCTTGCTAAAGATGGGGTCAATCTTCAAGGTCGCTCTGGCAACAACCGCGTTATTCATATACCAGCTCCCAATCAAGATATTGATGCCTGGATTGGAAACATGGTGGACGTCCAAATTACCGAGGTTCTGAATTACACGCTTAGGGGCGAACTTGTTAATGCAACATAAAGCCAAATTAGCGATAGATGTTCAATACGCAAGTCCGGCTATTGAACAATCATTAGCACTGATTACCTCTTCTGCCCTTCTTCGAAAATGGGTAAAAGCAGCAACCCAACAATCTGGTCTCATCACCCTAAGGTTCGTGAATCAAGTTGAAAGCAAAAAATTAAACTTTGCCTTCCGAAACAAAGATAAGCCAACCAATGTTTTAACGTTCCCTTATGAACTCACTAAGACATCATTAGTGGCGGATATTGTTATCTGCCTGCCAGTACTTAAGAAAGAGGCGAAAGAACAAAATAAGCCCCTCAAAGAGCATCTTGCCCATCTTGTTATTCATGGCTGCCTGCATGCCCAAGGCCATGATCATGAAGTCGAAAAAGACGCCAAAAAGATGGAAAATCTTGAGATCCGCCTCCTCCAGGATCTGGGTTTCCCAAACCCCTATCTACTAAAGTAATGATTCCGACCACCCCATTTATTGACGCTTTCATCGAAATTACTTTTATCTAAGATATCCTTGCTATATGCCCGACCCCAATAAATCCCTGTTAGAACGATTGACTGACTTTTTAACACCTCAGCCAACTAGCCCCGCAGAACGTCGTCAAGAATTAATTGAAACCCTAAGGGAAGCCCAATCAGAAGGATTAATCGATGCAGACGCACTCTCGATGATTGAGGGGGTATTTCAGGTTGGTCAGCTCTGCGCACGGGATATTCTGGTACCACGAGCTCAAATTGATTGGATAGACATCAACCTATCCCTCCCGGAGATAATCAAAAGCGTCATCTCCGCAGCACATTCACGGTTTCCAGTGTTTGAAGGCAGTCGTGACAACGTTATCGGTACTTTATTAGCAAAAGATCTTTTGCGATATTCCAATGAAAAAGATTTCCAGGTTCGAGACTGGTTGCGCCCTGCTGTTTTCATTCCAGAATCTAAACGCTTAAGCGTTTTATTGCGCGATTTCAAAGATAACCGTAATCATTTGGCAATTGTTGTTGATGAATATAGTGGCATTGCAGGAATCATCACCATTGAAGATGTCCTTGAACAAATCGTGGGCGATATTGAAGATGAGCATGATGTTGATGAAGAGGCGGATAACTTGATCTCTCTTGATAACGGAGATATTCGCGTAAAAGGCATTACCGAGCTCGAGCAATTCAATGAAACCCTAGGTACTAAATTTCAAATTGATGGTATTGAAACGGTAGCGGGTCTCGTTATCCAGCATTTAGGTCGTGTACCTAAGATGGGCGAGCATGTAGAGATCGGCGATATCGAATTTGAAGTGCAACGTGCCGACCCAAGACAAATACATATTTTGCTTGCACGGCAACTACCCAAAACCGCTGGCTGAAATTGATTTTGCTTGATCGGCAATCGCTGAGGTTCAGGAGGGTTGTTAAGGCTCTAGCGTTATTTATACTCGGCGCAGTCTTAGCTGGCGCTGCTGAACTGCCTTTTGGTGGTTGGCTGCAAATTCCTATTCTGGCTCTAGTTTGGCTCACCTTTAGCAAATCTGTAAGTCAATCCATTAAGAAAAATTTTGTCGCTGGAATGGCATTTGGTCTTGGCTACTTTGTCACTGGACTATGGTGGATTTACATTAGCCTGCATGATGTAGGTGGCATGAACGCAGCGCTTTCATGTGCCGCCATTTTTCTGCTTTCGGTCTGTCTGAGTTTCTATTTTTCAGCAGCATGCCAGTCAATATTTCTGTTTAAGCACTCCCAGCTAAAAGGTCTTTTGCTTGCATCGGCCTGGGTTGCAATGGAATATTTACGTGGCTCTTTGTTTACAGGCTTTCCTTGGATGGGATTAGCAGAAGCTCAATTTAATGGGCCCTTTGCACCGATTGCCACTTACTTCGGCGGTCTAAGCTGTACCTTCCTGGTTATTTGGAGCTCCTGGGAGCTTACCCAAATTAAGACAAAGCCATATTCAAGCTCTCTATACATATTGGGAATGATTGGAGTTTGCCAATTAGCCGGTTTATGGACCTTCACCAAACCTATTGGCGAGCCCCTTAGCGTTCGGCTTATTCAAGGAAATTTTGCGCAAAGCCTGAAATTTAACCCTCGAGCCATTCAAGATCAGATGCGTTATTACGCTTCTGAGATCACGGCAAAATCAGCAGACTTAATTGTTACTCCTGAAACAGCTCTTCCTTGGCCCCAAAGCAATCTCCCTGTTGGAATGGTTGCTTATTTACAAGATTTTGCCAATACCCATTCAAGCAATATCTTGCTTGGACTGATTGGTGAAGTAGAAACCTCCAAAGGGATGCAGTACACCAATCGCGCTACTGGCCTGTCTCCTGACTCTCCAATGTACCAGTATGACAAAGCTCACTTGGTACCTTTCGGAGAATTTATCCCCCTAGGATTTCATTGGTTTGTAAATGCCTTTCATGTTCCCTTAAGTGATTTTGCCCACGGCAGTTTGGATCAAGCTCCATATAGCATTCAAAGAAAAGGGCAAGAACCTATCAATGCGGCCATTACCATTTGTTATGAAGACGTCTTTGGTAATGAGTTAGCTGGGCGCATTCGTAACAGCGACCCACCAGCCAATCTACTGATCAATATGACTAACTTAGCGTGGTTTGGCGATTCACAAGCCCCCACTCAACAATTACGACTTTCTCAACTACGCTCTCTAGAAACAGGGCTACCGTCCTTGCGTGCCACTAATACCGGGATCACTGCAGTTTTAGGTCCTAATGGAGCGCTACAAACCCAGCTCCCTCAATTTACTCAGGCTACCTTGCAAACCCAAGTGCAAGCTTATTCAGGCAAAACCCCATACGTTATTTGGGGCAATATCCCCATTTTGAGTGTCTCCTGCCTACTCCTCTTATTTGGCTTTATTCGCCAAAGACGGTTTTGGTAGTATTTTTAAAAGTTACATGGCATAGCCATGTAAAATCAATAGCTTAGCCAGGTTAATCATGCTTACTTTTCAGCAAATCATTCTCACACTCCAAGATTACTGGGACCAACAAGGTTGTGCCCTATTGCAGCCTATTGACCTAGAGGTTGGTGCGGGTACGTCCCATACAGCTACCTTCTTACGCGCCATTGGTCCCGAGCCTTGGAAAGCGGCCTACGTTCAGCCCTCACGCAGACCAAAAGATGGTCGCTATGGAGAGAACCCAAACCGCCTTCAACACTACTATCAGTACCAAGTAGTTTTAAAACCTGCGCCAGAAAATATTCTTGAGCTCTACCTTGGCTCTTTGGCTGCACTTGGTCTTGACCTCAAAAAGAATGACGTACGCTTTGTTGAGGATGATTGGGAAAACCCCACATTAGGCGCATGGGGATTGGGCTGGGAAGTATGGTTGAACGGCATGGAAGTAACTCAGTTCACTTACTTCCAACAAGTTGGTGGCCTTGACTGCAAACCCGTGCTTGGCGAGATTACTTATGGTATCGAACGTTTAGCAATGTATATCCAAAACTGCTCAAATGTTTATGACTTGGTTTGGGCTGATGGCATTTCTTATGGTGATGTGTATCACCAAAATGAGGTAGAGCAGTCTTGCTATAACTTTGAGCATTCCAATACCGATCTTTTGTTTGCCAATTTCACCAATTATGAAAGTGAAGCAAAACGTCTCATGGAGGTACCGCTGGCATTACCTGCTTATGAGATGGTTCTCAAAGCAGGCCATACCTTCAACCTACTGGATGCACGAGGCGCAATCTCCGTTACAGAACGTGCTGCTTATATTGGCCGCATCCGAAATCTTTCCCGCGCAGTTGCCCAAGCTTACTTTGAGTCTCGAGAAAAGCTAGGCTTCCCAATGTGCCAACGCCAAGCAAAGGCATAAGTACTGCAACCTATTTATGAGCACATCTAATTCCCCCTCTCAATCAGCTGATTTATTGATTGAAGTATTTACAGAAGAGCTACCCCCTAAGTCATTACGCCGTCTGGGTGAAGCATTTAGCGATGGCATTGCCGCATCTCTCAAAACGGCAGGCCTTTTAAGCTCAAACTCTAAGATCAATAGTTTTGCAACTCCGCGTCGTTTGGCAGTTCACATAACTGATGTTTTAAATCAAGCGCCTGACTACCCTGTACGAGAAAAATTATTGCCTACCAGCATCGCCTTTGATTCTGAAGGTAAGGCAAGTGCTCCCTTGCTCAAAAAACTCGCCACCTTAGGCTATGCAGAAATTGATATCTCCACCCTAGAAAAATCTGGTGAAGGTAAGAATGAAGCCCTTTATCTCAATGCAATTGCCAAAGGCGCAGCGTTAGAGCAAACGGCACAAACGGCACTTGTACAAACCCTCAATAAACTACCAATTGCCAAGATGATGCATTATCAAGTTCGGCAAAAAGATGATTCATTGGCCGATGTTGAATTTGCTAGACCTGCCCATCGAATTATTGCCCTGCATGGTGGTAGCCATTTAAAAATTAGCGCTTTAGGCATTGACGCCGGCAATCAGACGGAAGGCCACCGCTTTCTTGCACCTGGTGCTGTAAGTATTAGCTCTGCAGATCAGTATGAAACCACCCTGCAAAACCAAGCTAAGGTTATGCCAAGCTTTAATCAACGTCGCCAGCATATTGAAGCAGCCTTATTAAAAGCCGCTGGTGATGATTTAGTCTTAATGCCAGATAGCCTATTAGATGAAGTGACCGCATTGGTGGAATGGCCCGCTATTTATGAATGTCATTTTGATCAAGAATTCTTAGAGGTTCCTCAAGAATGTTTGATTTTGACAATGCAAACCAATCAAAAGTATTTTGCATTAACGGATAAGCAGGGCAAATTGCGCAACCGTTTTTTAATCGTTTCTAATATTGAAACAGATCAACCAGAAGCCATCATCTCTGGCAATGAACGGGTTGTTCGTCCACGCCTCTCCGACGCACGATTCTTTTACCAGCAGGACCAAAAACGCCCGTTGGCCTCACGCGTTGCCGATCTCGCCAGAGTGGTTTATCACAATCAACTCGGCAACCAGCTAGAACGTACCCAACGAGTGGCTGCTATTGCCACTGGCATCGCAAAAGAACTCAAAAACAAAGGTGTCCAAGCAAATATGGAATTTGCTAGTCGTGCTGCAGAGATTGCTAAAACCGATTTACTCACTGATATGGTGGGAGAGTTCCCAGAACTTCAAGGGATCATGGGCCAGTACTACGCTACGCATGATGGTGAAAATACAGAAGTAGCCGCAGCATGCGCTGAGCACTATATGCCCCGCTTTGCTGGGGATGAGCTACCGCAAACTCAAACTGGAACCATTCTGGCGATTGCCGATAAATTAGAAACTTTGGTGGGCATCTGGGGTGTTGGACTTGCCCCAACTGGAGACAAAGACCCCTACGCATTGCGTCGTCACGCCCTAGGTATCTGCCGTCTTCTCTTAGAGAAAAACCTTCCCTTAAGTCTACCAGACCTCATTGAATTAGCACGCAGCCAATTCTCACAAAAAGATGTGCAAGATAAAGCAAGTGCTGCAGATATTTATGCCTTCATCATTGATCGTCTACGCGCGTATTTGCGAGATCAATCTGTTAATGGAAAACCTTTTACGAGCGGTGAGATTGATGCAGTATTAAGTCAATCACCAGCACTATTAAATGATCTGATCGGCCGCCTTACAGCGCTCCGAGAATTTAATGCTCTAGCCGAAGCAACTCAGCTTGCTGCAGCCAATAAACGCATTAGCAATATTCTTAAGAAAACGACTACAGCCATTCCTGCGAGTTGTATAGAGAAGCTATTACAAGCGCCAGCGGAAATCGCACTTTTCAAGGCATTAGAAAGCGTTACCCCAACACTCACCTTGGCCTATGAAAAGCGTCAGTTCGTTGAACTTCTGAAGTCTTTAGTCGCCTTGAGTCAACCTATTGATCAATTTTTTGCCGATGTCATGGTAATGGATCCGAATCCAGAACTTCGCGATAACCGTTTAGCTTTGCTGCAACAACTTCACCAAAAAATGAATCTCATTGCCGATCTCGGCAAGTTGGCATGAGCACTGGCTCTTCTAAACTCATCATTCTCGATCGCGATGGTGTGATCAACGAAGATCGGGATGATTATGTGAAGTCGAGCGATGAATGGGTCCCACTGCCTGGTAGCTTGGAAGCCATAGCGCTTTTGAATCAAGCGGGCTATCAAATAGCGATTGCGACAAACCAATCTGGCATATCCAGAGCTTACTTCTCCATTAATGATTTACATGCTATGCATAGCAAAATGGATAAATTATTAAAGCCACTTGGTGGTCGTATAGATAGTATTTTCTTTTGCCCTCATGTAGATGCTCATCATTGCGATTGTCGAAAACCTTCCCCGGGCCTCATGAAGGAGATCGCCCTACGATACAAAAGACCTGATAGCAAAACTCCTTTATTAGGCATTCCGATTGTGGGCGATTCCCTAAGGGACTTGCAGGCAGGAATTGCACTTGGCGCCTCCCCTCATTTAGTGCTTACTGGCAAGGGGCAAAAAACTTTAGCCAAAGGCGGCCTTCCAGAAGATACTCAAGTTCATGCCGATCTGCTGGCGTTTGCTAACGCCTTTTTACAAAAATAAGGCTTAGGCTAAAAATGATTTACATACGCTCAATATTGTTTGCCATTTTTCTGCTGATTTTTACCCCAATTTGGTCAGTGCTTTGTATGCTGGCCTTCCCTTTTCTTAATCCAGAAAATCGCTACCGCTTTATTGGCCTCTGGAATAAGGTGGTGATATGGTTGCTTTGGCACCTTTGTGGCATTCGCTATGAAATCCGTGGGATGGAGCATATGTATGCTGCCCTTGATCAACCCGTGGTTGTTTTAAGTAAGCATCAATCAGCTTATGAAACCATTGCTTATATCGCACTGCTCCCCAAACAACTTTGCTTTGTATTTAAGCGCGAACTCCTCTGGATACCTTTTTTTGGATGGGCTTTAGCACTACTCAAGATGATTCATATCAATCGCGCCAGCAAGGAGACGGCCGCACTTTCAGTAGCAAGCCAGGGTCGTAAACGTCTGAGTGAAGGAAAATGGATTTTGCTTTTTCCAGAAGGAACAAGGACTCCTACAGGATCTCACAAACCTTACAGCAAGGGCGGCGCAAGACTTGCTAGCGCCACAGAAGCAATGGTGATCCCCATTGCCCATAATGCTGGCAGATGTTGGCCTAAGAATAGTTTTATCAAGCAGCCCGGAACGGTGATCTTTTCAATTGGCCCCGCCATTACGTCAGCTGGTAAAACAGGAGGTCAACTTCACCAAGAGGTTGAAAAATGGATTGAGACTGAGATGCGAGTCATTGATCCCAGTGCTTATGAGCACCAAAAGCTGTAAAAGACAGGCATTACACAGACATCGCTAATAGCGCTAATAACGCTATGCAATAAGGGCTTTAGCCCATTGTATATATCGGTCAACAGAAATATCTTGGGCCCGAGCTTTAAGCTCTGACTCTGTCAAAGATAATCTCTGAGCGTAAGCACTCAAGTTAGTACGCAACATTTTCCGTCTTTGGGAAAACGCCGCAGCCACAATCTTCTCAAGTGAAGCCCACTGTAGGCTGCTTAAATTGAAATCGGTCCGCGGGATCATTCTCACTACCGCTGAATTTACTTTGGGCTGAGGATCAAAAGCCTCGGGTGGCACTTCTAACACTTGCTCCATGTGATAGCGGGCTTGCAACATTACTGATAAGCGACTGAAATCAGAGCTGCCAGCTTTTGCCACCATGCGCTCTACCACCTCGGCTTGCAACATAAATACTTGCTCATCAATTTCATTTGCCGCATCAACTAAATGAAAGAGTAAAGGCGATGAGATGTTGTAGGGTAGATTTCCCACAACTTTGCATAAGCCACTATTCGCAGGACGATTTTTAGCCCAGGATAAAAAATCAAATTGAAGGGCATCGCCTTCAATAACTTTTAAACCTGGTAGATTTTGCTGATTCCAAAAAGCAACTAAATCCCGGTCAATCTCAAGAAGATCAAGTTGATCAAGGTTTTCCAATAGGGGTTTAGTAAGAGCACCAAGACCAGGTCCAATTTCAATAATATGCATTGATGAAGTAGGATTGATCAATGCCACGATGGAATAAATAACTCCCCCATCTTGTAAGAAATTTTGGCCAAAACGTTTACGTGCGCGGTGCATTATGAATGAGTCATTTTTTTAGTATTAAGAGCTAGCTGGTAAGCCAAGCGTAAGGCCTCAAGCATACTGCCTGAATCAGCTATTCCTTTACCCGCTATATCCAAGGCTGTGCCATGGTCTACAGATGTACGAATGATGGGTAATCCTAAGGTGACATTGACGCCACCACCAAAGCTTACAAATTTGAAAGGTGCTAAGCCCTGATCATGGTACATAGCAATAAATGCATCTGTTTTAGGCAGAGCGCCCACATCAAACATAGTGTCACCAGGATAGGGGCCTGAAACTTGAATACCCAGGCTCTTTGCCTTCTCAATAGCAGGAGAAATGACTTCAATCTCTTCCCGACCTAAATAACCTGATTCACCAGCATGCGGATTTAATCCTGCCACCCGAATCACTGGCTCAAAGATGCCAAATTTCTGACGTAAATCACGATCCACGATTTCAATCGTTTCAAGAATCTGCTGCTGAGTTAAAGCAGTCGAGACCTCTTTAAGAGGCATGTGCGTCGTCACTAAGGCAACTCTGAGATTTGCAGAATCCTTCAATCCTAAAATACCAGCTGGTAAAGGAGCACATAAGATCATGACCACATGATCAACCCCACAACGTTCAGCCAGATATTCCGTATGACCAGTAAAGGGGGTGCCAGCTACATTAATAACGCTCTTTTGCAAAGGCGCAGTTATCATCGCGTCAAAACGATTTTCAAGGCAACCATCGATCGCAACATTCAACATGTTTAAAACATACTTTGCATTTGCAGAATTGAGCTTGCCAGCAGTAACTGGCTCATGAAGCAAAATTTCTTGCAGTTTTAAACGCTCTTGTAATTTAGGGTCTACAGACAATAAATGTTGAAATACACTTGGGTCACCCAGTAAGGTAATTTTTGCGGCTGGCTGCTCCTTTAAAAAAGCAAGGGCAGCAGCTAAAGAGACTTCAGGGCCAACTCCGGCAGGTTCGCCGGAGCTAATGACTAAATTAACGCGGGCTTGTTGCGGCATCGTCGGCGTTAATAATCTTCACGGTCGCTGTATCACGAAGTTCACGAATCCAATCTTGATAAGCTTGATCAAACTTTCTTTCGCGAATCGCTGCACGCGCAAATTGACGTTGTTTTTCCACGGTCAACTGGGCTTCACGGCGCTCTAATACCTGGATTAAATGCCAACCAAACTCAGTTTTAACAGGGTTACTCACCTCACCAATTTGTAAACGGTTCATGGCTTGCTCAAACTCAGGCACTAAATCACCCGGACCCATCCAGCCTAGATTTCCACCATTAGGTGCAGAACCATCCTCAGAATATTTTTTAGCTAACTCACCAAAATCAGCAGTCTTTGCCCTGATTTGATCTCGATATCCAGCCAAACGTCTTTCTGCATCTTGATCTGTCAAACCAGCACGACTACGCAACAAAATATGACGCGCCATGGTCTGGGTAATCATAATATTCTGCGGGGTTGTAGGGGTCTCTTGAGGCGCTGCCTGCTGAGGTGCGGGTTCACTTGTATTTACCGCACGTCGATCTAACACTTTTAAGACGTGATACCCGGCCGGACTCTTCACGACACTAGCAACCACTTGGCCACTACCAGTGTTTCTTGAAGCCTCATAAAACAGTTGAGGCAAACGATCAGGAGTGCGATAACCAAGCTCCTGAAATTTAATCTTTGGATCGTCTTTGGCCGCCATCGCGCCCAGTTGCAAGAAATCCACGTCCCCACGTGCTTCACGCAATAAGGATTCTGCTTTTTTCTTGGCGTCAGCCTGAGCACCCGCTCCAGCACTAGCATCGACCGGTATAAAAATTTGGGCTACATCAATTTCTTCTGGAGCGCCTTTAGGGACTGGGGCAGAACGCACAGGGGCACTACCAGACGCCATTGCTCGATTACGCTCAGCAATGAAGTTATCGATTTCAGCATCAGAAACTTTAACCTTACCCTCAACCTCGCGCTCACGGAAGCGACTAATAATGACGTCATCTCGCAACATTTGTTTATAGCGGTCAAAGCTACTACCTGTTGCTTCAATCTTTACCTTCAACTCAGCAAGGGTGAGTTTATTTTTAGCAGCAATATCAGCAATGATTTTGTCTAATTCTTTATTAGTAACCGTTACACCTTCTTGTTCGGCATTTTGCAACTGAATCTTTTCAATAATGAGACGCTCCATAATGGTCTTTCTCAAAATGGATGCCTCAGGAAGCTTTGTTCCTTGCTTTTGAAGAGCTGCAATTCGATCGTCAATTTCTTTACGGGTTACATAGCCTGTATTGACCACCGCCGCTACACCATCAATATTGCGAACTTTGCTATCCGTAGCACTGGTTCGTGAAGCATCCTGTGCGCTTGTTATGCCTGAAATAAGCGCAAGGCCTAAAAAAACCGTAGAGGTAAGGAATTTTTTAATTCGAATCCTACAAAGCATCATTGATAGTTCTCGTAAGTGGAAGGGGGTATTGGCTTAGAAGTAGGCAAATATCCTGGAACGTTAAGCTTCATGATATCAACTGGATTACTTCCTGCGCTACCAAAGCCCCTAAATTCGACCTGAAATAGGACTTGAGTAGTGGTAATTTGGGAGGTATTGAGAACTTGAGAATAAGCTGCTCTAAACGTCCAACAATCTCGCATCCATTCTAAGGCCGCCAAGGTGTTCAGGGTTTTTGTACTCAAAGCATCGTAACCCCAGCGCCCCAAAAGGGAAATTTCTTTAGTAATGGGCCACTGGCCGGAGATATTGTATTGATCAGTAGTGGTAGCAGCGGGGACAAAAGGCTGGTTATTTTGAACCGAAGCCTGAATGGGTGGCGACCAGACATTACGGTAACCAAAGTTCAAGCTGCGTCCAGGAGTGGGACGCCAACTACCTCCAATAGTTGATTGAACAAATCGATTTAACTGGGTGTTATATTGCCCAAAAACGTCAGCACTGAAATTTCCTAACAAGCGCACCGAACCTGAGCCCAAAGTATCAGAGTAGGTAGTTGGGTTAGCAATCGTGCCATTGAGCCCAACTCGCTGCCCCGTAAAGTCCTGTCTTTGCGCAATAGTCACACTGGCTCGTTCTGCGCCCGTATCAGCCTCAATCATGCGACTTGTGAGACCGCCGGTCAATTTATTGTTATCAGCAATACGGTCATTACCAACAAAAGTATTTTCACTAAAAATTTGAGAAACACCAAAACCAGCATCAGCAGTATCAAACAAAGGGGTATTGGTTTGATTTTGATAAGGGGTGTAAACGTAAAAAGCGCGAGGCTCCATGGTGAGGAACATATCTCGCCCAAAGAAACCCTTCAATTCAGCAGCGTCACGCTCAAAGGCCAAGCCTGAGTCCAAACTAAAGGTCGGGATAGTAAAACCCTGAGCGACAGGCGCCCCACCAGCAACAAACGGCGTAGCGTTATAGGTATTAGATTGAAAACTCATCTTAGGCGTAATGTAGTAGCCAGGAGTGATCTGCGGCAAAGAGATTGCCCCCTTAACCACCGTACGATCTGCCTGGCTATATACACCTGGCGCAGTCGCGGCGAGATTTCCAGCGATGTTGTAAGCAAACCGCGTGTAATCCGTTGAAAAGGTCGTAGCCGGCCCCGAAGGCAAGGTGACATACTTTCCGCTGGCGTCAGCAACAGCAGGTGTTAGGCGATTGTTATAGGAGGCATTGATATTAGGCATCACGTTATAAGGAGCCTGCACAATCGAAGTGGGATCGGGCTGTAAAGTCTGAAATGTCATCGCCTTTGCAGAAACATTCCAATCACTCAAGCTACCCGTTAAATTTTTCGTAGTGCCCACTTCTTGACGGAACTGGCTCGTAACAGAGCCCGCAATACTTTGCGAAAAATCCGTTGGGTACATATTGTCGGAAACACGAGACACATTTGCATAACCAGCCCAAGCTCCAGGCATCGGTATTCCGCCAGGGCCCATCGCACCAGAAAACACCTGTCGCTGCTGCCAGTCATAACGCCAGCGATCTGTTCCTGTTTTTAGATCATGCAGATAATCGCCTCCTAAGGTACCGGTATAAGTGGAGTCCATAAAACGATACCCAGCGCCCAGCTGTAAGCCGCGCTCGCTCATATAGCGAGGCAATAACAGCAAATCACGATTAGGGGCGATATTGACGTAATAAGGTTGTGTGATATCAAAACCATTGTTCGAGTTGTAACCTGCTACTGGTGCAAGTATTCCCGAGCGACGCTGACTGGAAGTTGGAGCAGTGAAATAAGGAACATAAGCAATTGGGACATCAAAGAAATGCATCACACCATTGGTGCCTACCATTTCTTTTTGCTCATTATCAATTTCAAGCCTGCTGGTTGTGAAATACCAATCTAAATTTTCTGGGGTGCAGGTAGTGTAGGTTGCGTGATCAAAAACAAAAATATCTGAGGTTTCAATCGTTAACTTTTGTGCTGTACCACTTGCACGGTTATCACGAAGCTCATAACTTGGGGTCTCCATTTCACCTTCACGCGCATCAACCTTAAATTGCGCTTTAGGTCCGCTGAAAGTGGTGTTACCTTTTGATAACTCTGCATGACCTTTTAAATCCGCAATATCCGTATCTGGGTTATAGACAATCTGATCCGCTTTAATGACTGCTCCGTTGCGACGAATTTGTGCACGGCCATTTAAATGCATTTCACGATCTACTACCCCGTCAATAGAGTCACTCGAAGTAAAAGTGAGGGCATTGCCATCAGCTATAGGTTGACCCACACGCAACTGATCATCCAACTTTAAAACAGTCACTCCTCCACGATCTGGGATCAAAACCGTATTAGCTGAAGACTGTGCATTTGGGGTTAATGGAGCAGGCGCTTGAGCACCCGCAAAAAGGGAAAATTGCAGCAATGCAACCCCCATCAGAACGCGCAGGGTTACAGCTAAAAAAAGAGGGGCGCAAAGGCCGGCGCGACGGCGATAATGACTCATATATCCAGACCCGCCTTATTATACGAATCGACCATGACCGACTCCCGCTTAAATACCCTGCGCAACTGGCTAAAAGGCCTTGAAGCTAGCTGGCAATTAGATCTCCCCACTTTAGCCCCAGCCTCGGCAGACGCCAGCTTTCGACGATATTTCCGTATTCAGTCCCAAAATCCAGATTTTGGGACCTTTATCGTTATGGATGCCCCTCCCCAGCATGAACCCTTAGATGCCTTCATAAAGGTGGATTTATTGCTCGGCGAAGCGGGTCTGAACGTGCCCAAAATTCTTGAAAAAGACCTTGAACAAGGCTTTTTATTACTAAGCGATCTTGGAAATAAAACCTATCTTTCAGAGCTTAATGATGACACCGCAAATCATCTTTATAAAAATGCCACGCATGCATTAGTCCAAATGCAATTGGCCAGCAAACCGGATGTATTACCAAATTATGATGAAGCGCTCTTGCAACGTGAGTTGGATTTGTTTCCTGAGTGGTATTTAAAAAAACACCTCCATATTGAATTAAGCGAAATTCAGGACTTACAGCTCAAACAAGCTTTTGCGCTAATTATTGAAAATAACTTGAGCCAGTCAAAGGTTTACGTACATCGGGATTTTCATTCTCGAAATCTAATGGTTACAGAACAAAATAATCCTGGTGTATTAGATTTTCAGGATGCCGTTTATGGACCAATCACTTATGACGCCTCTTCATTATGGAAAGATGCTTACATTGCATGGCCAGAAGAAAATGTGATCGACTGGGTGATTAAATTTTGGGAAGAGGGTCGTCGTACAGGGCTGCCAATGCCAACCGATTTTGGCCAGTTCTATCGCGATTTTGAATGGATGGGGTTGCAACGCCATCTAAAAGTTTTAGGTATCTTTGCGCGCCTCTTTCATCGTGATGGAAAAGATGGATACCTCAACGACATTCCTTTGGTACTGAACTATGCAATTGCCACTGCAAATCGTTATATAGAGTTAAAACCTTTGGCGCGCATCTTAGAATCCACCCGCCTAAACGGTAATGACTAATTCAAACTTACCATCAAAGGTACTGCCCTGCTTTCTGCTAGCTGCAGGCAGAGGAGAGCGCATGCGCCCCTTAACCGATGAATTACCAAAGCCTTTATTACAAATTCAAGGGAAATCATTACTCTCTTGGCACCTAGAAGCGCTATCGCACGCGGGCATCCAACAAGTAGTGATCAACCACGCTTGGTTAGGGCAAAAAATTGAGGGCGCCTTAGGTAATGGCTCGCAATTTGGCTTACATATTCAATATTCACCCGAAACAAATGTATTAGAGACTGCTGGTGGCATCCGTAAAGCTCTCTCGCTACTTCATCCTGATGATTATTTTTTAGTCGTCAATGGGGATGTCTTTTGCCCGAGCTTTCCAATCCCTCAGCTTTTGACGTGCTTAAGCTCTTTACGCAGCAACCCCAATCAGACTCTTGCCCATTTAGTGATGGTGCCCAATCCCATTCAACACCCTGATGGTGACTTTTATCTGAACGGCTTAAATCTAAGCACTGAAGATTCCATTGGGGCCGAAAAACTCACTTTTTCGGGTATTGGCCTCTACCATCGGGATTTATTTAAAAATCTTGAAATCGATACTCCAGCTAAATTAGCACCCCTACTCAGGGAAGCAATGAAGGAGAATAAGGTTTCAGGTGAAAAATATATCGGCCCATGGCACGATGTAGGGACACCACAACGCTTACAAGAGCTTAATGCAGCTTATGAATAAATTGAGTATTTATAGAGATCGCAGATCTAAATTAGCGAAGCACATTCAAGCCAAAACTGGTGGTGGCATTGCCATCATCACGACTGCCCCTGAAACCTCCAGAAACCGCGATAGTGAATTTCCCTATCGCCATGACAGCGACTTTTATTACCTCACCGGTTTTGAAGAGCCAGGAGCAACACTGGTTATCAAAGTTGATAGGGACTCATCAGAATCACACCTTTTTTGCAGACCCAAAGATCCAGAACGAGAAATTTGGGATGGCATTCGTCTGGGACCAGAGGCTGCCCCACAAGCTCTAGGGGTAGATTTTGCTCATGATCTTCATGAGCTTGATACAACGCTAAATACATTGCTGTCAGACCAAAATGCGATTTATATTCGCCTGGCAGAAAGTGCGGAATATGACCGACGCATTCGCCATTGGATGAAACAGGTTCGCCAACAAGCGCGCGCTGGCATCAACCCCCCTTCAGAATTTCATGATGTGGAGGTGTTAATTCATGAAATGCGTTTATTTAAAGATACGCATGAAATCGAGATCATGCGCAAAGCCGCTCAAATCTCGGCCCGGGCACATATACGCGCAATGCAAATCTGTAAACCTGGCATGTATGAATACCAACTTGAGGCTGAGTTGCTGCATGAATTTCGCAATAGTGGCGCGCAAAGCGTAGCCTATAACAGCATTGTGGCTGCGGGTGCCAACTCCTGCATTCTGCACTATCGAGCCGGCTCAACTGAGCTGCGCAGTGGTGAGCTTTGCTTGATTGATGCTGGCTGTGAGTTAGATAGTTATGCCTCTGATATCACTCGCACATTTCCAGTGAACGGAAAATTTACTGGTCCTCAAAGAGCGCTGTATGACATTACCTTAGCCTCCCAAGAAGCTGCCATAGCAGTAACACGACCTGGCAATACTTTCATGCAACCCCATGAGGCGGCCTTGAAAGTTCTCACCCAAGGCTTGATTGATGAAAAACTTCTCAAGCTATCTGAAGTGGGCTCACTTGAAAACGCCATTGAATCTGGTGCCTATCGACGCTTTTACATGCATCGAACATCGCATTGGTTAGGAATGGATGTTCATGATGTGGGCTCCTATCGCGAGCAAGCACCCACTTCATCAGTTGAGAAGCCTTGGCGAACTCTCAAGTCCGGTATGGTTATTACCATCGAGCCTGGACTCTATATACGTCCAGCTGACGATATAGATGAAGCCTTTTGGAATATTGGCATTCGGATCGAAGATGATGCCGTTATTAATGATTGCGGATGTGAATTGATTTCTCGTGGCGTTCCCGTTAAAGCCGATGAGATTGAAGCAATCATGGGTCACTAAGTTCGCAATACAAATAGCTCAATGAATAATCAACGTTACGATATTGTCATTCAAGGAGGCGGACCAGTTGGTCTTGCTTGCGCAGCCTGGTGTTTGCAAAAATTTCCTGAAGCCAATATTTTGCTTAATGACCGAAATCCTGTTGATGATGCAGATTTAGCTGCCGCCGATAGTCGAGGCATCGCCCTTTCCCATGGCAGCAAGCTTTTACTCGATACCATCAATGCATGGCCAACTGAATGCGCCAATATTCATCGGGTACACGTTTCTCAGGCGGGACGTTTTGGACGTGCTCTCATGACTCGGGAAGAGCTAGGTCAAGACGCATTGGGTCACATTATTCGTTATCGCGACATACACCTCACGCTTCGAAAAGCTTTGCGCGCTATTCAAGCTAATAGCCCAAACTTTGTTTGGCATCACCTCACTAGTAATACCCATGCCGATCCAATTAACGCTAGATGCATTGTTCATGCTGAGGGTGGTCTATTTACAAAACAAGATTGGGTTGAGTCTGGTCGCGACTATGGTCAATCTGCCTTGGTGGGTTTGGTTGAGGTAGAGAATGCATTACCTCATCAAGCTTGGGAGCGTTTTACTTCAGAAGGTCCACTTGCGGTATTGCCCAGCCACTATGGCTCTAATATTTTGAATTTAGTTTGGTGCAGCTCACCAGAATCTGCACAAAGAAGGCTTGCTCTAAATGATGCTGATTTCTTGAGCGCGCTCCAAGAAGCTTTTGGCTCTCGAATTGGGAAATTCTTAAAAATACAAGATCGTCGACTTTACGAACTAGGCCTGAACTACCGCAAAGAAATCACTACCAAAAACGAGGTTTGGATTGGTAATGCAGCGCAAACCCTGCATCCCGTAGCCGGGCAGGGTCTAAATTTAGGCTTGCGAGATGCCTATCTTCTAGCTGAAAAACTGACCAGCATTTTTTCAGGCCCAGAAGAATTAAAAACACCTGCCCTCATACAGGAAACCTTGCAGGAATATGCTTCTAGTCGTAAGGCCGACCGCACGACCACCATCGGTCTGACTGACTTCATGGCGCGAGTCTTTACTTTGAACATCGGTCCAGTAGTACTTGCGCGTGGTTTAGCTTTAGCAGCTATACAGTGGCTTCCACCCGTGAAAACTGCCTTAGCACGCCAAATGATGTTTGGTCGCCGCTAAATAGCCTTTATTTAGCTCGAAACGCCTTTATTTCTTCATCATAAATTGCCTATTTTTTAGGCAATTTTGTCCTGATTTATGCTAAAGTGTCATGCTTTGCATATAAGCAAAAGCATTTCTAAAGTCCTTAAACACCCCAAATGAAGATTGGCCCACACATCCTTGCAAACAGACTATTTGTAGCTCCTATGGCTGGGGTTACTGATCGTCCATTTAGGCAGCTTTGCAAGAAACTGGGGGCTGGGTATGCGGTGTCGGAGATGGTCGCCTCAAACGCATTGCTTTGGAAAAGCGAAAAAACCCAACGTCGCGCTAATCACCAGGGTGAATTTAAGCCAATTGCAGTTCAAATTGCTGGCGCTGACCCAGCCATGATGGCGTCAGCTGCAAAACTGAATGTAGACCATGGCGCTCAGATCATTGATATCAATATGGGCTGTCCAGCGAAAAAAGTATGTAATGTCGCAGCAGGATCGGCCCTTTTACGCGACGAACCTCTGGTGCAGCAAATCTTAGATGCAGTGATCAATGCAGTTGGAATTGGACCCGATGCTGTACCAGTAACCTTAAAAATTCGTACTGGCTGGGATCGTGACCACAAAAATGCCATGGCTATTGCTCAACTTGCGGAGAAAACTGGTATCTCCATGTTGACCGTTCATGGGCGCACTCGAGCCGATCTCTATCATGGTGAAGCTGAATATGAAACGATTCAGGCGGTTAAAGAAAGTGTCAACATTCCCATAGTAGCGAATGGCGATATCACCACTCCAGAGAAAGCAAAATTTGTTTTAGCAGCGACTGGGGCAGATGCCATCATGATTGGTCGAGCAGCTCAAGGGCGTCCTTGGATCTTCCGGGAAATTCATCACTTTCTACAGACGGGTGAAAAGTTACCCACCCCTGAAATTAGTGAAATTCAGAATATTATGAATACCCATCTTCTGGATCACTATGAGTTCTATGGTGAGTACATTGGCCTTCGTACCGCCCGAAAACATATCGGTTGGTATTGCAAAGGTTTGCGCGATTCGCACGCATTTCGCCAAAGAATGAATACAGCAGATGATTGCAAAACCCAATTACAAATGGTGAATGATTTTTTTGATGAGATGAAATCTCATTCTGACCGTTTACTTTTTTTAGAAGCAGCTTAATTACCCGTAGCGAATGAATTTCTGATGACAAATAAACACCCTATTGCCGAATGCATTGAAACACAATTACAGCGTTACCTTGATGACCTTCAAGGCACACCACCGTCCAATCTCTACCAAATGGTATTAGGGGTTGTCGAAAAGCCAATGTTAGAGCTGGTCATGCAACACGCTAAACAAAATCAATCCTTGGCAGCCCAATACCTCGGGATCAATCGCAATACTTTGCATAAAAAATTAGTTGAGCATCAGCTCATCAAATGATTCCATTCTTTCATCTAACCTTCCTATCCATATGATCCGTACAGCCCTACTCTCCGTCTCCGATAAAAGCGGCATCCTGCCTTTTGCTCAAGCTCTGCATGCACAAGGTATTAAGCTGATTTCTACCGGTGGCACCGCCAAACTTTTGGCAGAAAATCATTTACCAGTAGTAGAGGTCTCATCCTTAACCAAGTTTCCAGAAATGCTTGATGGTCGTGTAAAAACATTGCACCCTATGGTGCACGGTGGCTTGCTTGCTCGTCGAGACTTTCCTGAGCATATGGCTGCGTTAAAAGAACATGGTATTGATACCATTGATATGCTTGTTATCAACCTTTATCCGTTTAATGAAACCGTTGCTCGTGAGAATTGTTCTTTTGAAGATGCGGTAGAAAATATTGATATTGGCGGCCCAGCAATGCTACGCGCAGCTGCAAAGAACCATCAAGATGTGACGGTGTTAATTTCTCCCGAAGACTATGAGTCTGTATTAGCGGAGATGAAGGCAAATAACAATAAGGTTTCATATAAAACCAATCTTGGTCTTGCCAAAAAAGTCTTTGCTCATACCGCTCAATATGATGGCGCTATTGCTAACTACCTTTCCTCATTAGGTGATGAGCTCGATCACAAAGCACGCTCAGCTTATCCGGATACATTGCATCTTGCTTTTGAAAAAGTCCAAGAGATGCGTTATGGTGAAAACCCACATCAATCAGCTGCCTTCTACAAAGATATACAAACAGTGGATGGAGCCCTTGCCAACTACAAGCAATTACAAGGCAAAGAACTCTCCTATAACAATATTGCAGATGCAGATTCAGCCTGGGAATGCGTAAAGAGCTTTTCTAATAATGCTGGCGGTGCAGCTGCTTGCGTGATCATCAAGCATGCTAATCCTTGTGGTGTAGCTGTAGGTGCAAATGCGCTAGAGGCTTATCAAAAAGCATTTAAAACTGATCCTAGCTCAGCATTTGGCGGAATTATTGCTTTTAATGTGCAATGTGATGGTTCTGCAGCAGAAGCCATTTCCAAGCAATTTGTGGAGGTATTGATTGCCCCAAGCTTTACTGCTGAAGCAAAAGCGATCTTCGCCGCCAAACAAAATGTACGTCTTTTAGAGATTCCACTTGGATCAGCATTTAATACATTTGATTTCAAACGTGTTGGAGGCGGCTTACTAGTGCAATCTCCAGACGCTAAAAATGTTCTGCAAAGCGAAATGCGCGTTGTTAGCCAAAGACAGCCAACTCCGAGTGAAATGAATGACATGATGTTTGCTTGGCGAGTTGCTAAATTTGTGAAATCCAATGCCATTGTCTATTGCGCAAATGGCATGACTTTAGGAATAGGCGCCGGCCAAATGAGTCGTGTTGATTCGGCACGCATGGCTAGTATTAAAGCTGAAAACGCGGGCTTAAGCCTCAAGGGTTCAGCAGTTGCTAGTGATGCATTCTTCCCGTTCCGCGATGGCCTTGATGTTGTGGTGAATGGTGGTGCAAGTTGCGCGATTCAACCTGGTGGCAGCATGCGTGATGACGAAATTATTGCAGCTGCTAATGAACATGGCATTGCCATGATTTTTACCGGTACCCGTCACTTCCGTCATTAATTCAAAATCAATAAAAGTTCATCAACACATATGCGCTGGATAGGGATCGACCCAGGGCTAAGAACAACAGGTTTTGGCGTCATCGATGTTGATGGCCAAAAACTCACGTACATAGCATCTGGGACGATTGAAAGTGGTGATCCAGCCAAAGGTCTGCCTGAGAGATTGGGCGCCCTTTATGCTGGTGTTAAAGAGGTTCTCGAGACATACCATCCACAAGCCGCTGCCATCGAAGAAGTATTTCTCAATGTGAACCCACGTTCAACACTCATGCTTGGTCAGGCTAGGGGTGCTGTCATTGCTGCACTAGTTTCAGAAAAACTCTCCGTGGCGGAATACAGCGCCCTACGCGTAAAGCAAGCAATTGTTGGAACTGGTCGAGCAGCCAAGCCCCAAGTTCAAGAAATGGTCAAACGACTGTTACGCCTGAATCGGGCCCCCGGTACGGATGCTTCTGATGCACTAGGGGTAGCAATTTGCGCTGCGCATCATGCCCAAATACCCAAAGAAATAACAACTGCATTGGCCACCAAAAAACGTGGCAAGCCATCAAATTCAATTTAATAATTCACATTCAAATACGTCAGGTTAAGATCTTCATATGATTGGTCGCATTCAAGGAACTTTGGTTTCCGTTCATCCTCCCCGCCTGTTGGTTGATTGCCAAGGGGTTGGCTATGAAATTGATGTACCGATGAGTACCTTGTATCAACTACCAGAAACAAACCAAAAAATTACGCTTCTCACCCACTTCCAAGTACGTGAAGATGCCCAGCAACTCTTTGGTTTTGCCACTGAAACTGAACGTCAGGCTTTTAGAGCGCTAATCAAAATTAGCGGTGTTGGGTCTCGCACAGCTCTCGCCGTTCTTTCAGGCATGAGTGTGAACGAACTAGCTCAGGCGATAGCCCTACAAGAGGCAGGGCGTTTAACCCAAGTTCCCGGCATTGGCAAAAAAACGGCTGAGCGTCTTTGCTTAGAACTCAAAGGTAAGTTGGCGCCCGATCTTGGAATTATTGCAGGCAAACCCCAAACAATTGAAGCCAGTAGTGAAGTTCTACAAGCCCTCTTGGCGCTGGGCTATTCAGAAAAAGAAGCGCTGTTAGCGCTCAAGCAAATTCCAGCAGATGGAACGGTCTCTGATGGTATACGAGCAGGTTTAAAGTATTTATCTAAAGCCTAAGAAAAAATAGCATAGATTTCTTCCGTGAATTTCTCTTAATACCACCAACATACCCACTACACTTGCAGCATGGCAATACATACAGATGACCTAAACTCGATTCCTGAAGATTTACCCGAGGGTGGATCAGATCGAATTGTCAGCGGTTCAGCGGGCAACACGGAAGCCGTTTTTGAAAGAGCCCTTCGCCCAAAACAACTCGATGAATATGTAGGTCAAACCAAAGCGCGTGCCCAGCTAGAGATCTTTATTAGCGCCACCAGAGCCCGCCAAGAAGCACTAGATCATGTATTGCTATTTGGCCCACCAGGTCTTGGAAAAACAACTCTAGCGCACATCATTGCTCGCGAGCTTGGCGTAAACCTTCGTCAAACAAGTGGTCCAGTACTGGATCGTCCGGGCGATCTTGCCGCTCTTCTTACGAATTTAGAGACTAATGATGTCCTCTTTATTGATGAAATTCACCGCCTCTCGCCAGTAGTCGAAGAAATCCTATACCCCGCTCTTGAAGACTACAGCTTGGACATCATGATTGGTGAAGGTCCCGCTGCACGTAGTGTCAAAATTGATCTCAAGCCCTTCACTCTCATTGGCGCAACCACTCGTGCTGGCATGCTGACCAATCCTTTGCGTGATCGCTTTGGAATAGTTGCCAGACTTGAGTTCTACACCACCGAAGAGCTCACCAAAATTATTAATCGCTCTGCCAATCTACTAAAAGCCAAAATCGATCCCGCAGGTTCAGTAGAAATTGCTAAACGTGCCCGTGGAACACCTCGTATTGCCAATCGCTTATTGCGTCGCGTACGTGACTATGCCGAAGTTAAAGGCACTGGCACGATTACAAAAGACATGGCAGATGCTGCACTAAAAATGTTGGATGTCGACCCTAGTGGCTTTGATGTCATGGACCGCAAATTGCTTGAGGCAATTTTGCATAAATTTGATGGTGGTCCAGTAGGAATTGATAATCTGGCAGCTGCTATTGGTGAAGAACGTGACACGATTGAAGATGTCTTGGAGCCTTACTTAATTCAGCAAGGCTACCTACAACGTACTTCGCGTGGCAGAGTGGCAACACGCCAAGCGTATGAACATTTTGGGCTAACACCACCCAAAACATCCGAGCTATAAAACGCTAAACTCTTTTTAGCTTAGCGTAACCTTGGCAAATTTACGCTTACCCACCTGCACCACATAGACCCCAGCCTCAATCTTAAGGGTTTTATCACTAATAGGGATGCCATCAATCTTCACACCATTTTGCTCAATATTGCGATTGGCTTCTGAAGTGGAAGGCGCGAGACCGCCCGCCTTTAAAAAATTAGCAACACCGAGCGGAGCACCGGTAAGACTAACTTCTGGAATGTCATCAGGAATACCGCCTTTAGCGCGGTGATTAAAATCTTCCAAAGCTTTTTCAGCGGCGGCTTGGGAATGAAAGCGCGCTACGATCTCCTGCCCCAACAGAACTTTACAATCTCGTGGATTTCTACCGGCAGCAACTTCTTGTTTCATTAAATCAATCTCTGCTATAGGACGGAATGAAAGCAGAGTGAAGTAATCCCACATTAAGTCATCAGAAATGCTCATCAACTTACCAAACATCTCACTAGCTGGCTCACTGATACCAATGTAGTTACCTTTGGACTTACTCATTTTTTCAACGCCATCAAGACCTACCAAGAGTGGCATTGTCAAAATACATTGAGGTTCTTGACCATATTCGCGTTGAAGTTCGCGCCCAACTAAAAGATTAAATTTTTGATCGGTACCGCCAAGCTCCAAGTCACTCTTTAAAGCGACAGAGTCATAGCCTTGCATCAAAGGGTATAAAAACTCATGAACAGAAATTGGTACTCCGCTGCGATAGCGTTTTGTAAAATCATCACGTTCCAACATTTGCGCAACGGTATATTTAGCGGCCAACTGAATCATGCCACGCGCGCCCAGTGGATCACACCACTCACTGTTGTAGCGCACTTCAGTTTTAGCCGGATCAAGCACCATGCTTGCTTGGCGATAATAAGTTTGGGCATTCACCGCGATTGCTTCAGCCGTTAAAGGAGGACGAGTAGCATTGCGCCCAGAGGGATCGCCAATCATGCTCGTAAAGTCGCCAATCAAAAAAATGACTGTGTGGCCCAAATCTTGCAATTGACGCAATTTATTTAAAACAACGGTGTGCCCCAAATGAATATCTGGCGCAGTAGGGTCTAAGCCCAACTTAATGCGCAAGGGTTCGCCAGTAGCCTGGCTGCGAGCTAATTTCTGAACCCAGTCAGCTTCAACCAATAGCTCATCACAGCCACGTTTTGTCACTTCAAGGGCTGCAAAAACTTCGGGAGTTAATGGATATTTTTGTGCTGGATTAGCCGTCATTCTGATTACGTTAACTGAGTCGGTTAAATTAGTGTTTAGATTGCTAAAGCATAATTGTCGCATTCCTGAGAGCAAAGCCTAGATACCGCATGAACAAACCGCATTCCCTCTACATTGGCCTCATGTCCGGCACCAGCCTAGATGGGATTGATGCTGTACTTGCCCAAATCGATTCAGAGGGAAAATCCAGCGTTCTTGAGGCCGTTAGTACTCCTTTTACCCCTGATTTACGTCAGGCCCTCTCTGATCTCCAAAGCCCCGGACCAAACGAGATCCACCGCGAAAATCAGGCAGCAAATGCTTTAGCGATCGCCTATGCCCAATCAGTAAATCATTTACTACTTAAAGCCGAACTTAAACCCGAAGACATCAATGCGATTGGCGCCCATGGTCAAACCATTCGTCACCAGGCAGATCTACCCAATAACCTTGCCTACACCCATCAGACACTCAATGCCGCCCTTTTAGTAGAGCTAACAGGGGTTGATGTCATCGCCGACTTTAGAAGTCGAGATATAGCAGCAGGTGGTCATGGCGCACCCCTAGTTCCCGCTTTTCATATTCAGCAATTTGGATCGAAAAATGAAGATCGTGCTGCTTTAAATATTGGGGGTATAGCCAACCTCACCTTATTACCAACGACTGGCGAAGTCCGCGGGTTTGATTGTGGTCCAGGCAATATGCTGATGGATGCATGGATAGCCAAACAGCAAGGTCACCATTTTGATAAAGATGGTGTGTGGGCCTCCCAAGGCCAAGTGAACAATGACCTATTAGCCCGAATGCTATCTGACCCCTTCTTTGCTAAATTGCCACCAAAGAGCACAGGACGAGATGACTTCCATTTGGATTGGCTGCGAAAATATCTAGGGAAAGACAATGTCGAGCCAGAAGATGTTCAAGCCACACTTTTGCATCTAACAGCATGTTCGGCATTGCAAGCACTAGCCCTGCATGCCCCTAGCACAAGACAATTGATTGTTTGTGGAGGGGGGGCGCAAAATGGCACACTAATGGATTTGCTAGAAACTAAAGCTGCAGATTTTTTTCAGTCTTCGCTTTCAGTAACCTCCAGCGATGCTCATGGTATTGATCCACAGTTAGTAGAGGGTCTGGCATTTGCATGGCTCGCCTGGGCTCACAAAGAAAAACGGCCGGCAAATCTGCCAGCCGTTACGGGTGCGAAGGGTCCTAGAATTTTAGGTGCTTGCTACCCAGCTTAAGCGGAGAAAGAAGATCCGCAACCACAAGTCGTCGTTGCATTTGGATTCTTAATCACAAACTGTGAGCCGTTGATATCTTCTTTGTAGTCGATCTCGGCACCCACTAAATATTGGAAACTCATTGAGTCAACCAATAGCGTGACACCATTCTTTTCAAACAGCGTATCGTCTTCATTTACCGCATCATCAAATGTGAAGCCATATTGAAAACCTGAGCATCCGCCACCCTGAACAAAAACGCGCAACTTTAATTCTGGGTTACCTTCTTCAGCAATCAAATCAGCAACCTTAGCGGCAGCGCTATCCGTGAACACCAATGGAGTTGGTGGCTCTGCTAAATCTTGTACGGGTTGTGTGGCTAATTCAGTCATCATTTACTCCTAAATCAAAAGGCAATGGTTCATTTTAGGCTTTAAATACCCAATTTGCTGAAGGGGGCTTTTACCCCTTCATTTCACCGGCTATTAAGGGGAAACCGCGATTTGGGTAAGCCCTGTCGTCTCTGGCAAGCCAAACATCAGATTCATACACTGCACGCCTTGTCCAGATGCACCCTTAACCAGGTTATCTTCAACCACCAAAATGACCAAAGTATCCCCATTTCCAGGGCGATGAATGGCAATACGAATGCCATTGCTACCTCGCACAGACCGTGTCTCAGGATGACTGCCTGATGGCATCACATCCACAAAAGGCTCGTTTTTGTAAAATTCTTCATAGAGCTTCTGGAAATCCACATCCATGCCCGCCTCTGTTAAACGCACATACAAAGTGGAATGTATTCCCCGAATCATCGGGGTAAGATGAGGAACAAAGGTAAGCCCGATTTGATCGTGGCCGGCAATCGCCTTTAAGCCCTGAATAATTTCAGGTAGATGGCGATGGCCTTTTACGCCATAAGCCTTAAAGTTATCGCTAGATTCAGAAAGTAAGGTGCCAATCTCTGCCTTACGCCCAGCGCCAGAAGTACCTGATTTTGAATCAGAGATGATGTGTGTACCATCAATGAATTGTTTTCCGCCGGTTGATTTAGGAGAAAGCAACGGTGCCAAGCCCAGCTGAACAGAGGTTGGATAACAACCTGCCAAACCCACAACGCGCGCCTTAGCAATAGCCTCCCGATTCATTTCTGGCAAGCCGTAAACTGCCTCTGCCAAGATTTCTGGGCAGCTATGATCCATGCCATACCACTTGGTAAATTCAGCAATATCTTTGAGACGGAAGTCTGCAGCTAAATCCAAAATCTTGACGCCAGCAGCAAGCAATTCTTTTGCTTGCGCCATTGCTACCCCATGAGGTGTAGCAAAGAATACAACATCACATTCATTGAGCTTTGCATCATCAGGAGTAGTGAATTTCAGATCAATACGGCCACGTAATGATGGAAACATTTCAGATACAGGCATACCAGCCTCTGTGCGTGAAGTGATGGCCTGAATCTTTACCTCGGGATGTTGAGCCAATAAACGCAACAACTCCACACCTGTGTAACCCGTCCCACCAACAATGCCAACCTTAATCATGACTGCCTCCAAAATACTTGTCTATCAAACCCAACTTCAGAATACCTAGATTGTAGAAACAAAAAGGGCCGCTTGCGCGACCCTTTCATTAAAACTAAGCGACTGAAAGAAATTAGCGCTTGCTGAACTGCTTACGACGACGCGCGCCATGCAGACCAACTTTTTTACGCTCAACTTCACGAGCATCGCGAGTTACCAAACCTGCTTTAGACAGGGCTGGCTTCAATGCGTTGTCATAGTCGATCAATGCACGTGTAACGCCGTGACGTACCGCACCAGCTTGACCAGTTTCACCGCCACCGCTAACGTTCACTTTAATATCAAAGGTTGTTAGGTGGGCTGTGAGAGCCAAAGGCTGACGAGCAATCATGCGCGATGTTTCACGAGCAAAATAAGCGTCGATAGGCTTACCGTTAACGATAATTTCGCCTTTGCCCGACTTAATGAACACGCGTGCAACAGAACTCTTGCGACGACCAGTACCGTAATTCCAATTTCCGTAATTAATAGCCATTTGGTTTCCTTAAATCTCTAACGCTTTTGGCTGTTGGGCCGCATGCGGATGATTGGCATCGCCGTAGACTTTCAATTTCTTGATCATGGCATAACCTAGTGGGCCTTTTGGCAACATACCCTTCACAGCCTTCTCTAAAGCGCGACCTGGAAAACGGTCTTGCATCTTGTCGAAGTTAGTCGAGCTAATACCACCTGGGTATCCGCTGTGACGGTAATAAATTTTATTCAAGCCTTTTGTGCCAGTGACACGCAGCTTAGATGAGTTGATGACAACAATAAAGTCGCCTGTATCAACGTGTGGCGTGAATTCGGGTTTGTGCTTGCCGCGTAGACGGTGTGCCACTTCACTGGCGACACGACCGAGGACTTTGTCCGTAGCGTCAATCACGAACCATTCATGCGTTACCTCATGGGATTTTGCAGAAAAAGTTTTCATGATTTCTCAAATTGTTATAGTCAAAATAAATACTCCAATCACACTACATCCACCTTGGCCCTGCTTATATTTGCAGGCTCGCAGATTCTACAATCTAACTGGTAAAACAGTTATCGCTGACTAGGTCGATAACTCAGTAAAGCCTTGAATTGTAACCCAAAAAAAACCCAGGAACGAGTCCTGGGTTGGAATCCACCTATGTTTGGGTGGAGGAGACACTGGGAGGTAAATCAAACTCTTATATAAGACTGATTACCAATATGATTATTGTATATATAAATATGATGCATTGCAAGAAGTTCAATTTACCTCAATTTTTGATGTTTTTAAGCCAAAACTTGATTCTGCATATATTGGTAAACTATTGATAATATTGATTAATTTAGTAAGTTAGGGGTCACTAATATGGAATGCAAGGTTTCTTGGTTGGGTACCAGTGGAATGGCTTTTTCGGCAGAAACTGGCAGCGGGCACTTAATTAATATGGATGGAGCCCCTGAGGCTGGTGGCAGAAATTTGGCTCCAAGACCAATGGAACTAGTTTTAGCTGGTGCTGGCGGCTGCTCAGCCTTTGATGTGGTTTTAATCTTACAGAGGGCCCGGCAGGCCATTAGCGGCTGTGACGTCACTCTTCAGGCTGAGCGCGCTACAGAAGACCCAAAAGTCTTTACCAAGATCAATTTGCACTTCCAAGTAAAAGGAAAGAGTCTGGATTTAGCTAAAGTCGAGCGCGCAGTCAAACTTTCTCATGAAAAATACTGCTCTGCGACCACTATGCTCGCCAAAACTGCTGAAATGACTTACAGCGTTGAAGTCATTTCGGAATAAGTGCAGAGTCAATCGATAAGCCGGATTCTGTCGCCCAGATTTTCATCTGGGGGCAATCATTCCTCTAGGCCGGCAGTTACCTGACGGCTCAAGCTCCCTACCCGCAGACTCAGCGGATCGCCTCATCGCCTGCTTACTTGGGATTGCTCCGGGTGGAGGTTACCGCGTTTCACCGTAACTAAATACGCTCGTCTCTGTGGCCCTATTCCGCACGTCACCGTGTATGGCTGTTAGCCATCACCCTATCCTATGGAGTCCGGACTTTCCTCCCCCTCAATAAAGAGGCGGCGATTGCCTAATTGACTCTGCGCCTGAAGTCTAACGCAGTCGGAGCAAATTGGCTTTAAATTTCAGAAATTACCAAGTTAGGCCAGAGACCAAGCAATTGTTTCGCCAGCACGCAAAGGAACAATCGTGGCATCACCTAAAGGTAGCTCATGAGGAATGCTTTGGGCTTGTTTGAGAAGGGTGATTTTTTGGGTATTGCGCGGTAAGGAATAAAAATCTGGGCCAAAGAAACTTGCAAAGCCTTCTAACTTATCTAACTTGCCAACACTTTCAAATGCCTCCGCATACAAACCCAGCGCATTAAAGGCGCTGTAGCAGCCAGCACAACCACAGGAGGTCTCTTTAGCTGCTTTGGAATGGGGCGCGCTATCCGTGCCCAAGAAAAATCGTGGGCTTCCACTTGTAGCAACTTCCAATAAGGCAAGCCGATGCTCCTCTCGCTTAAGAACAGGTAAACAATAATGATGTGGGCGAATACCGCCAGTAAAAATGGCATTGCGGTTCATCAGTAAATGTTGCGGCGTAATCGTTGCGGCTAAAGTATGCTTTTCACCTGTATTTGCATCACGCACATAGTGCGCTGCTTGTGAGGTCGTGATGTGCTCAAACACCATTTTGAGTGCAGGGAAATCTTTACGAACAGGGTCAAGCACCTTATCAATAAATACCGCTTCACGATCAAAAATATCAATTTCTGAATCCGTCACCTCGCCATGAACTAACAAAGGCATTCCCACCTCTTGCATTGCTTCGAGGGCGCTATAGCAACGCTTAAGGTTACTAACACCCGCATCACTATTGGTCGTAGCTCCAGCAGGATATAACTTAAAGGCTGTTATGCCTTCAGCTTTAGCCTTGCGGACCTCATCTGCCGAGGTGTTGTCAGTCAAATATAAGGTCATTAAAGGCGTAAAGTGATCTGCTCCCAAAATCTTTAATTGAGATTGGATGCGCGCACGATAAGCTTTCGCCAATTCCACAGTGGTTACAGGTGGCTTTAAATTTGGCATGATGATTGCGCGCGCAAATTGACGAGCAGTATCAGCCAATACATCTTTCATCACTTCACCATCGCGAATGTGAAGATGCCAATCATCTGGCTGGATTATCTGAATTTGAGTTGGACTAGTCGTCATAGATATTGGTAAGCCTTAATCAATCAAAATGATACGGAAATCATTCACATTGGTAAGTGTAGGCCCAGTTTCTACCAGACCATCTAGTTGCGCAAAAAAACCATAGCAATCATGGGAGGCTTGATAAGCAGCTGGGCGTAAAGATTTACTAACACAAGCTTCACGAGTTTTAGAAGTAAACCAAGCACCCGCATTGTCTTCGCTGCCATCAATTCCATCAGTATCAGCTGCTAAAGCAGATAGATTTGGAATATCTTGAGTGGCGGCAAAAAGAGATAAAAGAAACTCACTGCAACGACCACCGCGACCTTTGCTATCTGCTGGCAAAGTCACCGTGCACTCTCCACCTGAAATTAAAGCAACCGGGGGCTTTGTCCATTCTTGATAAAGCGCCACCTCGCGAGCTATTCCCGCATGCATAAGACCAACGTCCTTAGCCTCTCCAGTAATCGTATCGCCCAAAATCACAGCACTATAGCCCACGCTTCGGATATAAGTTGCCGCCGCTTCAAGACTTTGGTGTGCAGTGGCAATAACATGATTATTGACTTGAGCATTTTGCAGGTGCACCTCTTTCAAGGTTTCTGGAATTTCTCCAGCAAGACCGCGACCAAGGTGACTTAACACGGATGCAGGGATCTTTTTGGCGTCTAAATTATATTTCGCCAAAATATTGAGTGCATCTTGGTAGGTAGAGTAATCAGGTGCACAAGGTCCGCTAGCAATATCGGCTGGTAAATCCCCCGTGACATCAGAAATTAATAAAGCCTCTACTCGAGCACCGCGAGCAACTGCTAATCTTGCTAAGTTACCACCCAAAATTGCAGATAAATGTTTACGAACCACATTCATCTCTTCGATCGGTGCACCACTTCGCAAAAGCGCTTCTGTTGTTTGGCGCATATCATCAATACTGATTCCTGCTTGAGGCAAGGTCAACAAACTTGAACCCCCTCCTGAAACTAGGGCAATCAAGACATCACCCGCCTCTAATGTATTCACTAAAGCTAAGATTTCTTTTGCGCCATTCATGCCAGCCTGATCAGGAACAGGATGGCCAGCCTCAACGATTCTGATCTGTGAGGTCGGGGAGTCATGGCCATAGCGAGTCAATACAACACCCGTTAGTTCAATAGTGGGCCAATGCTCTCTTGCATAACGCTCTAAAGCGCTTGCCATGGATGCACTTGCCTTACCGGCGCCAACAACAATACAACGACCCTTGGGTTCTTCAGGGAAGATTTTTCCTAGATATTTCGGGACCATCTTTTGAGGGTCAGCTACCGCTAATGCCGCAGCAAAGGCGCTCTTCAGGATCTGTTCTGGATTATTCATAGGGATATTCTAATCAAGCGTGCGTTCTTGCATCTGCCACATCTCCGCATAGCGCCCATTCATACCAAGTAACTGTATATGCGTACCACGCTCCACAATTTCCCCGTGATCCATCACCAATATTTGGTCGGCATGAATAATGGTGGATAAGCGATGAGCAATGATGAGAGTAGTTCTATTTTTAGCTAAACCCAGTAGCTCCTCTTGAAAGGCGCGCTCCGTTTTGGAATCCAGAGCAGATGTAGCTTCATCAAAAATGAGCATTGCTGGTTTCTTGAGTAAAGTACGTGCTATTGCTACCCGCTGCTTTTCTCCGCCAGACAGCTTTAACCCTCTTTCGCCTACCTGAGTGTCATAACCATCGGGCAAGTGTTTGATGAATCCATCAATCTGAGCCGCTCTTGCAGCCTCATGAATTTCTTCAACCGTTGCTTTTGGATCCCCATAAGCAATGTTGTAGCCAATCGAGTCGTTAAATAAAACCGTATCTTGGGGAACGATCCCAATAGCTTTTCGTAGAGTAGCCTGGGTAACTTCTTGAATATTTTGACCATCCATCAAAATCTTTCCAGATTGGATGTCATAGAAGCGAAAAAGTAATCTTGCTAGCGTACTTTTACCAGCTCCACTTTGACCTACAACCGCAGTAATAGTTCCTGCAGGAATATTAAAACTAATGTTTTTAAGAATCTCGCGTTTTACATCATAGTGAAATGAAACATTCTCAAAACGCACATCTGGACCATGAGCATAGTTTGCTATATGCAAGGGCTTAGCATTTGGACTATCTGCAATTTCTTTTTCAGTATTTAGCAAAGAAAACATCCGGTCCATGTCCGTGAGGGATTGCTTAATTTCACGATAAATCACCCCTAAGAAATTCAAGGGCACATACAACTGAATCATCAGAGTATTTACCAAAACGAGGTCACCTAAAGTCATCGTGCCATTCACGACACCAATGGTGGCACGCCATAAAATTAAGACTAATCCCGTAGCAATGATGCCTTGTTGACCTAGATTCAGTAAAGCCAAGGACTTTTGAGATTTAACCGCAGCCACTTGATAGCGCGCAAGATTTTCATCATAGCGGCCAGCTTCAAAAGCTTCATTGCCAAAATATTTAACTGTCTCAAAATTTAATAAAGAGTCGATCGCTTTTTGGTTTGCTTTCGAATCCATATCATTCATCGTGCGACGAAAATGGGTGCGCCACTCCGTGATAGCAACAGTAAAAGATATGTAGAGAATTAGCGCGGCTAAAGTGATTAAAGCAAACCAGATATCGTAAGAATAGGCAAAGTAACCAAGTACTAAACAGAATTCAATTAATGTTGGAAGGATGCTATACAAAGAATAAGAAATCAGGGATTGAATGCCACGTGTACCCCGTTCAATATCTCGACTAACACCACCGGTTTGCCTCGCCAAATGAAAGCTCAAAGCCAAAGAATGAAGATGTTCAAATACTTGTAGAGCTACTTTTCGCACTGCGTTTTGAGTAACTCTTGCGAACAGCGATTCTCTCAACTCGGTAAATAAGGAAGCTGAGACTCTCAATAGACCGTAGGCCACAATTAAACCTACTGGCACAACCAGCAAAGCTTGTGGAGAGTCTGTCTTGATATTGAGTGTATCAATCAACCTCTTCATCAAAATCGGAATTCCGAGATTTGCTACCTTTGCAGCTATCAAACACGTCAGCGCTAAAGCAACTCGGTACTTATACTCAAGCAGATAGGGCAATAAATCCCGAATGACTTTCCAGTCACTACTTTGGGGTACTTGCGAATCTACGCGTGAATGGTGCTGTCCTGATGAATGTCTCATCGCACTATCTTAGTCATTTATCTACTAATGCGTAGAAAACCATTGCAAAATAGCTTGGCCATTACTAAGAGAGAAGCATTTTTTTGCAGCCTCTTGATAAGGAAGCCATTGATAAGCCACATGCTCTCTAGGTGAAAGAGTAATTGGGGTGTTTTCAGGGACTTCCAGAGCAAACCAGTGCTCAATATTTTTAATCACTCCGGGAGCATATCGATAGCGCCACTCCGGATAAATCTCATAGTCAATGTGATGCTGCATATTGACCAATGAACCAATAGGCAAGTGATCAACTGCAATACCAGTTTCTTCGAATACCTCTCGGCTTGCAGCCAAGGCTAAATCTTCATTAGGAGCATCTAGACTTCCAGTGACCGATTGCCAAAAATTGGCACGATCAGCACGCTCTATCAATAAAACATCCCCACTCAATTTATAGATAACAACTAAAACCGAAATGGGGATTTTCAAGGTACTTTAAATACTATCTAAATTACACCGCAGGTGCTGCTTGACGCAAACGAATATGCAATTCACGCAACTGACGTTCATCAACTGGACTTGGAGCCTGAGTTAACAAGCACTGAGCGCGTTGTGTTTTGGGGAATGCAATTACATCACGAATCGACTCGGCACCAGTCATCATTGTGACGATACGATCCAAACCAAAGGCGATACCACCGTGTGGAGGCGCGCCATATTGAAGAGCATCTAATAAGAAACCAAATTTTGCTTGAGCTTCTTCAGCACCAATTTTTAATGCACGAAATACTTGGCTTTGAACGGCCTCTTGGTGAATACGCACTGAGCCACCGCCAATCTCACTTCCATTGAGCACCATGTCATAAGCTTTAGCCAAGCACTTACCTGGATCAGACTCAAGATATTGCATATGCTCATCTTTAGGGCTGGTAAACGGATGATGGCAAGCAACCCAACGCGCTTCGCCTTCGTCGTAATCAAACATTGGGAAATCAA